>Ga0209207_1000285_pt1 | contig 34864 bp, 35 predicted proteins | sample SaghotsprinmetaG_FD_184140 | JGI IMG/M metagenome (GOLD analysis project Ga0209207, IMG submission 184140) | Hot spring microbial communities from South Africa to study Microbial Dark Matter (Phase II) - Sagole hot spring metaG (SPAdes) (version 3) | ecosystem: Environmental > Aquatic > Thermal...
ACGGCTGGTGCCCGAAACGCAACGAGGCCTACCTCGGCGTACTCGTCGACGACCTGATCACGCGCGGCGTCTCCGACCCCTACCGGATGTTCACCAGCCGTGCCGAGTACCGGCTAAGCCTGCGCGAGGACAACGCCGACCTGCGCCTGACCGAACAGGGCAGGACGCTCGGCTTGGTCGACGATGCGCGCTGGGACGCCTTCTGCCGCAAACGTGACGCCATCGCCGCCGAACAGGAGCGCTTGAAGGCGACCTGGGTCAATCCCAAGATCGTTCCGGCCGAGGACAGCATCCGCGTGCTCGGCAAGGCCATTGAGCACGAATACAACCTGTTCGACCTGCTGCGCCGTCCGGAAGTCTCGTACGCCAGCCTGCTGACCCTGCCCGGCGCTGGCGAAGAGCAGAGCGATCCGCAGGTCGTCGAGCAACTCGAGATTTCCGCCAAATACCAGGGCTACATCGACCGCCAGGCCGAGGAAGTCGCCAAATCGGCCAGCTACGAGAACACGCCGCTGCCGGCCGATCTCGACTACTCGACGGTGGCCGGCCTGTCGAACGAAGTGAAGCAGAAGCTCAAGCTGCACCAGCCGCAGACCATCGGCCAGGCCTCGCGGATCCAGGGCGTGACGCCGGCGGCGATCTCGCTGCTGCTGATCCACCTGAAACGCTTCAAACTGTCGCAAGCCGCATGAGCACGATCACCCTCGCCAGCGGCCTGGCTGAACTCGGCCTCGACCTGCCCGACACCACCCAGCAGCAACTGCTCGCCTTCCGCGACCTGCTGCTCAAGTGGAACAAGACCTACAACCTGACCGCGCTGCGCGATCCGGAACAAGCGATCTCGCATCATCTGCTCGATTCGCTGGCCATCCTGCCGCACGTCGGTGACGGGCCACTGCTCGACGTCGGTTCCGGCGGCGGCCTGCCCGGCATCCCGCTGGCCATCGCCCGACCGCAACTGTCGGTGCGCATGGTCGACACCGTGCAGAAGAAGGCGACCTTCCTGCAGCAGGCGGCGATCCAGCTCGGGCTGAAGAACGTCGCCGTCGACCACGCCCGGGTCGAGGAATTGACGGGCCAGTATGCCCAGATCAGTTCGCGCGCCTTCGCCGAACTCAAGCTTTTCGTCGAACTGACACGTCATCTGCTGGCCCCCAGCGGCCGCTGGCTGGCCATGAAGGGCGTCCGCCCGGACGACGAAATCGCAGCGCTGCCTGCGGACATCGTCGTTGACCAGGTGATCCGCCTGCACGTACCCGGCCTCGACGCCGAAAGACATCTCATCCTCCTGAAAGCGGGCTCATGAAAGTACTCGCCATCACCAACCAGAAGGGCGGCGTCGGCAAGACGACCACCGCCGTCAACCTCGCCGCCTCGCTCGGGGCCGAAGGTCAACGCGTGCTGCTTATCGACATGGATCCGCAGGGCAACGCGACCACCGGCGCCGGCATCACCAAGAAGGAAGCGCTGCCGACCGTCTATCAGCTGCTGATCGGCGCCGCCTCCCTGGTCGAAGTCTGTATCAAGACCGAGTTCGGATTCGACGTGCTGCCGGCCAACCGCGAACTGGCCGGCGCCGAAGTCGAGCTGATCGAGCTCGACCGCCGCGAATACCGGCTCAAGGAAGCGCTGGCGCAGAATCACGACGAGTACGATTTCGTCCTCATCGACTGCCCGCCGGCACTCAACATGCTGACGGTCAATGCGCTGGTCGCTGCCGATTCGGTGCTGATCCCGATGCAGTGCGAGTACTACGCGCTCGAAGGCCTGTCCGACCTCGTCGAGACGCTGCGCAAGGTGCGTCACCACCTGAATTCGCGGCTCGAGGTCGAAGGCCTGCTGCGGACCATGTACAACGGCCAGAGCACGCTCACCCAGCAGGTCTCGAACGAGCTCGAGAGCCACTTCGGCGACAAGGTCTACAAGACCATCGTGCCGCGTAACGTCCGCCTGGCCGAAGCGCCGTCGTACGGCAAGCCGGTCATCGCCTTTGACAAAAATTCGAAGGGTGCGCTGGCCTACAGCGCACTCGCCCAGGAAATTCTCGAAAGGGTCGCCAAATGATCAAGATGAAGGGACTCGGCCGCGGCCTCGACGCGCTGCTCGCCGGCAGCGATGCCAAACCTGAAGACGAACTGCGCAATCTGCCGGTGGACCGCCTCAAGCCCGGCAAATACCAGCCGCGCACGCAGATGGACCCGGCGTCGCTGGCCGAACTGGCCAGCTCGATCAAGGCCCAGGGCGTGATGCAGCCGATCCTGGTGCGCGCCGTCGACAAGACGCCGGGCGCCGAGCGCTACGAGATCGTCGCCGGTGAACGCCGCTGGCGCGCCGCCCAGCAGGCCGGCCTGAGCGAAGTGCCGGTGCTGGTGCGCAGCATTCCCGACGAGCAGGCGCTGGCGATGGCGCTGATCGAGAACATCCAGCGCGAGAATCTCAACCCGCTCGAAGAAGCCCAGGGCCTGCAGCGCCTGATCGACGAATTCGGCCTGACCCACCAACAAGCCGCCGACGCCGTCGGCCGTTCGCGCCCGGCCGCGTCCAACCTGCTGCGCCTGCTGCAACTGGCCGCACCGGTGCAGGAACTGCTGATGACCGGCAAGCTCGACATGGGCCACGCCCGCGCGCTGCTGCCGCTGCCCGGCGCCCAGCAGGTCGCGGTGGCCCAGCGTATCGTCCAGAAGGGTCTGTCGGTGCGCGAAGCCGAACGCCTAGTCCAGCAGATCGTCAATCCGCCGAAGCAGACTGCCGCGCCGCCGGTCGACCGTGACCTGTTGCGTCTGCAGGAAGAAATTTCCGACGCCGTCGGTGCCGCCGTTGCGATTCGCAGCAACAAGAAGGGTGCCGGCAGGATCACCATCGAATTCGGCGACCTCGACCAGCTAGAAGGCATCCTCGGACGGCTTCGTTAAGCGGGTTTGGGGGCATGCTGCATTGCGGTAAACCCTTAATTTTCATTGACGGTAATTTTTGAAGTCTTGTATCATTTAGGTCTGTGTGGCACAGCCGGTCAAGGATTGCATGACACCATGTTGAGAGCGATATATCTGCAACTTGGTGCAGCATTGATAACAGCAGTTCTGGCCGGTGCAATCGTAGGTACGCGGGGGCTGGTTTCGGTTGGGTTTGCGGCAGTGGCCGCGATACTGCCCAACCTGTTCTTTGCCGTCCGGCTGACGATGTTGAAAAACCGCCCCGGGGCATCCTACGCGGCGAATTTCTTCATCGGTGAGTTCCTCAAGATTGCGGCCACCATCGGAATTCTGGCAATCGCCATCAAGGGATATCCCGAGATGCATTGGCCGAGCTTGCTGATCGGCCTGGCGATTGTCTTGCATGCTGGTTTTTTAGCCTTTTGGAAGAAATGAACATGGCCGCAGGTAGCGCAGCACCCACATCTGGCGAGTACATCGTCCACCACTTGACCCACCTGAATTCCACCGGTCACGCCCAGAAGTCCGTGATCGACTGGTCCGTGATCAACATCGACACGATGTTCTATTCCATCGTGCTCGGCCTGGCCACCGTTTTCGTCCTCTGGCTGGCCGCCCGCAAGGCGACCTCCGGTGTACCGGGCCGCTTCCAGGCCGCCGTCGAAATCCTGGTCGACATGGTTTCCGAGCAGGCCAAGGGCATCATCCACAGCGCCGAATCGCGCAAGTTCGTCTCGCCGCTGGCGCTGACGGTCTTCGTCTGGATCTTCTTCATGAACGCGATGGACCTGCTGCCGGTCGATCTGCTGCCGAAGATCGGTGAAATGTTCGGCATCCACTACCAGCGCGTGGTCGCCACCGCCGACTTGAACGCCGCCCTCGGCATGTCGCTCGGCGTGCTGCTCGTCTGCCTCTACTACAACATCAAGATCAAGGGTCTCGGCGGCTGGATTCACGAACTCTTCACCGCGCCGTTCGGCAGCCATCCGCTGCTCTACCCGGTCAACTTCGTCATGCAGATGATCGAATTCGTCGCCAAGACGGTGTCTCACGGCATGCGACTGTTCGGCAACATGTACGCTGGCGAACTGGTGTTCATGCTGATCGCGCTGCTCGGCGGCACCGCTACTGTCTTCGGTTTCGTCGGCCACGTCATCGCCGGTTCGATCTGGGCCATCTTCCACATCCTGATCATTACGCTGCAGGCCTTCATCTTCATGATGCTGACGCTGGTCTATGTCGGTCAGGCTCACGAAGCACACTAAGCAATACCGTTTTCGCAGTACCCAACAGATTTAACGTAGTAACCCTGTTTTCGCTTTACCTTTTCATTACTTAAACTTAGCAAGGAGTTGTCATGGAACACGTTCTCGGTTTTGTTGCTCTGGCTGCCGGCCTGATCATTGGTCTGGGCGCTATCGGTGCCTGTATCGGTATCGGCCTCATGGGCGGCAAATACATTGAAGCATCGGCTCGCCAGCCGGAGCTGATGAACGCCCTGCAGACCAAGATGTTCCTGCTGGCCGGTCTGATCGATGCCGCCTTCCTGATCGGCGTCGGTATCGCCATGATGTTCGCCTTCGCCAACCCGTTCCAACTGGTTTAATTGATCCTCTTCGATCAACCCTTTAGAAGAGGACTAGAACCGTGAATCTGAACGCAACGTTGTTTGCACAGCTCGTTGTGTTCTTCATTCTGGCGTGGTTCACGATGCAATTCGTGTGGCCGCCCATTGTGAAGGCGCTCGACGAGCGTGCGAAGAAGATCGCGGATGGTCTGGCTGCTGCTGAACGCGGCAAGCAAGATCTCGAACTGGCCACCAAGCGTTCCACGGATGCCCTCCGTGAAGGCAAGGAAAAGGCTGCTGAACTGATCGCCAACGCTGAAAAGCGCGGCGCCCAACTGATCGAGGAAGCCAAGGCTAACGCCAAGGCCGAAGCCGACCGCATCGTCGCCGGTGCCAAGGCTGAAATCGAACAGGAGGCCGTCCGTGCCAAGGAGCAGCTTCGCGAACAGGTCGCTGCCCTGGTGGTCACCGGCGCCGAGCAAATTCTGCGCCGCGAGATCAATGCCCAGGCTCATTCCGACATTCTGGCCACGATCAAACAGGATCTGTAAAGCTTATGGCTGAATCCGTCACCATCGCTCGCCCCTACGCCGACGCCGCTTTCAAGCTGGCCAAGGAAAGCGGGGCCCAGGGCATCTGGTCGCAGCGCCTGCAAAGGCTGGCGCTGATCGCCCAGGACGGGGACATGGCTCAGGTCATGGGCAATCCCCGGCTCTCCGCTGAACAGATTGCAGAATTGTTCATTTCGCTGTCCGACGACAACGACCCGATTCTCGCCAATTTCGTTCGTACCCTCGCAGAAAACCGGCGTCTCGCACTCCTGCCGGAGATTTCCCGGCTTTTCGATCTGGCCCGCAGCCAGGAAGAAGGGGTCCAGGAGGCGGTGGTGTACTCCGCATTCCCGATTGACGATGCTCAGGTCGCTGCTCTGCTGCAGCAACTGGAACCCCGTTTCGGAACCCGCCTGACCGCCCGCGTCGAAGTCGACGCGAGCCTGATCGGTGGTGTGCGGGTCACCGTCGGTGACCAGATGCTGGATGCTTCAGTCCGCGGCAAACTCGACGCGATGGCCGTGGCACTGAACAACTAGGAGATTTTCATGCAGTTGAATCCTTCCGAAATTTCTGAACTGATCAAGAGCAAGATCCAGAACCTGCAAGGCGCATCGGAAGTGCGTACGCAGGGCACCGTGGTTTCCGTCACTGACGGTATCTGCCGCGTGCATGGCTTGCAGGACGTCATGCAAGGTGAAATGCTGGAATTCCCCGGCAACACCATCGGCATGGCACTCAACCTCGAGCGCGACTCCGTAGGCGCCGTTATCCTGGGCGAATACGAGCACATCTCCGAAGGCGACGTCGTCAAGACGACCGGTCGCATTCTGGAAGTGCCGGTCGGTCCGGAACTGCTTGGCCGCGTGGTCAACACCCTCGGTCAGCCGATCGACGGTAAAGGTCCGATCAACGCCAAGGAAACCGACAAGCTGGAAAAGGTCGCCCCGGGCGTCATCTGGCGTAAGTCCGTTTCGCAGCCGGTGCAGACCGGTCTGAAGTGCGTCGACTCGATGGTTCCGGTTGGCCGCGGCCAGCGCGAACTGATCATCGGCGACCGCCAGACGGGCAAGACCGCCGTTGCTGTCGATGCGATCATCAACCAGAAGGGCAAGAACCTGTTCTGCGTTTATGTCGCCGTCGGCCAGAAGGCTTCCACCATCGCCAACGTCGTGCGCAAGCTCGAAGAACACGGCGCCATGGAATACACCATCGTCGTTGCTGCTTCCGCTTCGGAATCGGCCGCACTGCAGTACCTGGCACCGTACGCCGGCTGCACGATGGGCGAGTACTTCCGCGACCGTGGCCAAGACGCACTGATCGTTTATGACGATCTGACCAAGCAGGCCTGGGGCTACCGTCAGGTTTCCCTGCTGCTGCGCCGTCCGCCGGGCCGTGAAGCCTACCCGGGCGACGTCTTCTATCTCCACTCCCGCCTGCTGGAACGCGCTGCCCGCGTGTCCGAAGAATGGGTCGAGAAGTTCACGAACGGCGAAGTCAAGGGCAAGAGCGGTTCGCTCACCGCCCTGCCGGTGATCGAAACCCAGGCCGGTGACGTTTCCGCTTTCGTTCCGACCAACGTGATCTCCATCACCGACGGTCAGATCTTCCTGGAAACCGACCTGTTCAACGCCGGTATCCGTCCCGCGATCAACGCCGGTATCTCGGTGTCCCGCGTCGGTGGCGCTGCCCAGACCAAGCTGATCAAGAAGCTCGGCGGCGGTGTCCGTCTGGCCCTGGCCCAGTACCGCGAACTGGCTGCCTTCGCGCAGTTTGCTTCCGATCTGGACGAAGCGACCCGCAAGCAGCTCGAGCGCGGCCGTCTGGTCACCGAACTGATGAAGCAGCCGCAGTACGCTCCGATGAGCATCTCCGAAATGGCCGTCACGCTGTACGCAGCCGACAAGGGCTACTTCGACGATGTCGAAGTCAAGCGCGCACTCGAATGCGAAAAGGCCATGATCAGCTACCTCAAGGCCAACCACGCCGAAGTCATGAACACCATGGAATCGTCGGCTGACCTGAGCGGCGATACCGAAAAGGCACTGGCTGCCGGCATCCAGGCTTTCAAGAGCACCTGGGCCTGATCTTAGGAGAACGCCATGCCTAGCGGCAAGGAAATTCGCAACAAGATCAAGAGCGTAGAAAACACGCGCAAGATCACCAAGGCCATGGAGATGGTGGCCGCATCCAAAATGCGCAAGGCGCAGGACCGGATGCGGGCTGCCCGCCCCTATGGCGAGAAGATCCGGCGTGTGGCCAGCAACCTGTCGCACGCGCTGACCGAGTACAAGCATCCGTTCCTCGAAAAGCGCGAGCAGAAGGCCATTGGTATCGTCCTCGTCACCTCCGACAAGGGCCTCTGCGGTGGTCTGAACTCCAACGTCCTGCGCCTGGTTCTGGGCAAGATGAAGGAACTCGACAGCCAGAAGATCAGTTTCCAGGCGACCTGTATTGGTAACAAGGGTCTGGGTTTCATGCAGCGCGCCGGTGCGAAGGTTGTCTCGCACGTGGTCGGGCTGGGTGACACCCCGCACCTGGAAAAGCTGATCGGCCCGCTCAAGATCCAGCTCGACGCCTACATGAAGGGCGAAATCGACGCGCTGTACATCGGCTACACCCGCTTCATCAACACGATGAAGCAGGAACCGGTTTTCGAAAAGCTGCTCCCGCTGGCTGACGACGTCGTCAAGACCGATCATCAGCCGGGTTGGGACTATGTCTACGAGCCGGAAGCCCAGCCAGTTATCGACGATCTGTTGATCCGCTATGTCGAAGCTTTGATTTACCAGGCCGTGGCTGAAAACATGGCCTCCGAGCAGTCTGCCCGGATGGTCGCCATGAAGTCTGCTTCCGATAACGCCAAGAACGTCATCGGTGAATTGAAGCTGGTCTATAACAAGGCCCGTCAGGCCGCGATTACCAAGGAACTCTCGGAAATCGTCAGCGGCGCCGCCGCAGTCTGACGCAAGCGCGAAGCTTTTAATTATTGGGGATTTGAATATGAGTCAAGGTTCCATCGTTCAGTGTATCGGCGCAGTTGTGGACATCCACTTCCCGCGCGACGCGATGCCGAAGGTCTACGACGCACTCAAGCTCGACGCCTCCGAAGAAAATGGCATGGTTGAAGCCGGCCTGACCTTCGAAGTGCAGCAGCAACTGGGTGACGGCGTCGTCCGTACCATCGCCATGGGTTCATCCGACGGCCTGCGCCGCGGCATGAAGGTTAACAACAGCGGCGCCGGCATTTCCGTGCCGGTCGGCATGGGCACGCTGGGCCGCATCATGGACGTCCTCGGCCGTCCGATCGACGAAGCCGGCCCGATCGACAGCACCGAGCTGCGCGAAATCCACCAGGCTGCACCAAAGTTCGACGAACTGTCGTCGTCCGTCGATCTGCTTGAAACCGGCATCAAGGTTATCGACCTGATCTGCCCGTTCGCCAAGGGCGGCAAGGTCGGCCTGTTCGGCGGCGCCGGCGTCGGCAAGACCGTCAACATGATGGAGCTGATCAACAACATCGCCAAGCAACACTCGGGTCTGTCCGTGTTTGCCGGTGTTGGTGAGCGTACCCGCGAAGGTAACGACTTCTATCATGAAATGAAGGACTCCAACGTTCTCGACAAGGTCGCGATGGTGTTCGGTCAGATGAACGAACCCCCGGGCAACCGTCTGCGCGTCGCGCTGACCGGTCTGACCATGGCCGAGCGTTTCCGTGACGACGGTCGTGACATCCTGTTCTTCGTCGACAACATCTACCGCTACACCCTGGCCGGTACCGAAGTGTCCGCACTGCTGGGCCGCATGCCTTCCGCCGTGGGCTACCAGCCGACGCTGGCCGAAGAAATGGGCCGTCTGCAAGAGCGTATCACCTCGACCAAGGTTGGCTCGATCACCTCCATCCAGGCCGTTTACGTGCCTGCCGATGACTTGACCGACCCGTCGCCGGCTACCACCTTCCTGCACTTGGACTCCACGGTCGTGCTGTCGCGTGACATCGCCTCGCTGGGTATCTACCCGGCCGTCGATCCGCTCGACTCCACCTCCCGCCAGCTCGATCCGCAGATCGTCGGCGAAGAGCACTACTCGGTCGCCCGTGCCGTGCAGATGACGCTGCAGCGCTACAAGGAACTGCGCGACATCATCGCGATTCTGGGTATGGACGAACTGTCGCCGGAAGACAAGCTGGCCGTCAGCCGCGCCCGTAAGATCCAGCGCTTCCTGTCGCAGCCGTTCCACGTTGCCGAAGTCTTCACCGGTTCCCCGGGCAAGTTCGTTCCGCTCAAGGAAACCATCAAGGGCTTCAAGGGCATCGTCAGCGGCGAGTACGATCATCTGCCGGAACAGGCCTTCTACATGGTCGGCGGCATCGAAGAGGCTGTCGAAAAGGCGAAGACGCTGCAGTAATGCAGCTTCAGCATAGGAGCCAGTAATGGTTATGACCGTTCATTGTGATGTCGTCAGTGCCGAAGAATCGATTTTCTCCGGCCTGGTGGAAATCGCAGTGTTCCCCGGCGAAGCCGGGGAACTCGGCATCCTGCCGCAACATACCCCGTTGCTGACCCGCATCAAGCCCGGCACCATCCGTCTCAAGGTGCCGGACCAGAGCGAGTTTGAACTGGTGTATGTCTCCGGTGGCATGCTGGAAGTCCAGCCCGACATGATTACCGTGTTGGCGGACACCGCGATTCGCGCCCACGACCTGGACGAAGCCAAGGCCCTCGAGGCCAAGCGTCACGCCGAAGAAGCTCTGGCCAACCGCCAGGCCGAAATGGACTACGCGGCCGCCGAAGCCGAACTGGCCCAGGCAATCGCCCAGCTGCAGGCAATCCAGCGTCTGCGCAAGCATACCCACTGAGAATTTCCTTCCCAGTCAAAAAAAGGCAGCCTCGGCTGCCTTTTTCTTTTCCTGCCTGCCTTGCTTTGATCAGCCCCCGAGTCGGGCAATACGCTTTTCCAGGCGGGCCATTTCATCGCGCAAGGCATCGACATCGCGGATGAATTCGCCGGCGGCGGCCGGGGACACGAGCAGGCCGGCTTCCTCGGTCGCATATTCGACCAGATTGCCGGACAGGCGCCCGGCACCGCTACGCATTTCATGCATCAGCCGGCTGCCGGCCAGCGACAGCCGACGGGCCGGAATATCGCCGATGACCGCCGCCAGATCGCCCTCGATATCCCAGCGCAGATTGCGGAAAACGAAAGCCAGGGTCTCGGCAACGTCGGCCGAACCGCTCAGTCGTGCCGACGACATCACGCTTTCCCGCTCAAGCAGCAGTTTGGCCGGAAAGTCTTCGTTCAATTCTATGGTCACGTCGGGGTCGCCGCTCTGCTCGGCCACCTGCAACAACCCCCGGCCGTCGATGCACAACGTCAGGGCCAACGGTCCGGCCTGCAGGCAGACGTGGGCACCGGCGTGACGCCGCAGCCGTTCCGTGGCCCAGGGCGAAGCACCCAGCACATGGTTCACGGGTTTGACGATCAAGGCTTCAAGTTGGCTCATCGCTGACCCGAAATTAGAACTTGAAACCCCGATGCAGGGCGACGACGCCCAGCGCCATGTTGAAATATTCGACCTTCTCGAAACCGACGCCTTCCATCATGGACTTCAGGCTTTCCTGATCCGGATGCATGCGGATCGACTCGGAGAGATAGCGATAGCTGTCGGCATCCTTGGTAACCATCTGGCCGATCCGGGGAATCACCTGGAAGGAGTAGAAATCGTAGGCCGGGGCCAGCGGCTCCCAGATACGGGAAAATTCGAGCACCAGCAGGCGGCCGCCGGGACGCAGTACCCGGCGCATTTCCGCCAGCGCCTGATCCTTGTGCGTCATGTTGCGCAGGCCGAAAGCCACGGTGACGCAATCGAACCAGTCGTCGGGGAAGGGCAGCTTCTCGGCGTCGCATTGCGCCACCGGCAGCATGTAACCCTTGTCGGTCAGGCGGTCACGGCCGCGTGCCAGCATCGCGTTGTTGATGTCGGTAAGCCAGACTTGACCGGTTTTACCGACCCGTTTGGCGAAAGCCAGCGACAGGTCGCCGGTACCACCGGCCACGTCAAGGACGCGCGAGCCTTCGCGGACACCGCTGCGCTGGATGGTGAATGCCTTCCAGAGGCGATGCATGCCGCCCGACATCAAGTCGTTCATCAGGTCGTAACGACTGGCGACGGAATCGAAGACGCCACGGACGCGGCGGGCTTTTTCCTGTTCGGCGACCGATTCGTAGCCGAAATGCGTTGTTTCTTTGTTCATGGCGATCAGTGGTGATGGCTGCAGGATGAACCGCCGGATTTCGGCGTGGTGTCGATATCGCGGGAAGCCCCCTGGGCCTCCAGCAGGCGCAGGTATTCCGCCCACAGCTCGTCATGATGGACGGCGAGGTTGTACAGCAGGTCCCAGGTGTACAGGCCACTGTCGTGACCGTCGGAGAAAACCAGTTTCAAGGCATAGGTGCCGGCGGGTTCGATGGCCAGCAAGTCGACGTTGCGCTTGCCGACCTGCAGGGTTTCCTGGCCAGGCCCATGCCCCCGTGCTTCGGCAGACGGGGTGAACACCCGCAGGTATTCGAAATCGAGACGATACGACTGGTCGCCGTAGCCCAGTTCGAGAACTCGGCTAAGCTTGTGCAGACGGATGACATCCGGGATCGGGGTGTCCTTTTCCATGCCGGCCATAATTTCCTCCATGCCAGACCGGCTAGTTTACCCTGAAGCAACCGGGCTGCGGTGCTTCACAACTCGACGATGCTGATCCGTTCGAAATCGGGTTGTCGGTTGAGCACATGATTCATCCGGATACGTCGGTTGCTGCGACCGTCCATTACCTCCAGCTCGCGGCCGGCATGATAAAAACCGGGCGGCAGGACCAGCGAGACGTCCTCGCCGATTGCCGGCATCGGCGGCAGGATGAAGGCCGGCGCGAAGCGCTCGATGGTCGGCCCCCCTCCCTGGTCCAGCGGCCGGAACCCGATACCCCGGGGAATCCCGGGCAGCGTGGCCAGGCCGACGATCAAGCCGCCGGCGGCTTCCTGCATCAACCAGGTGGCGTAAGCCAGCAGGAAACGCTCGCCGTCGTGCGGGCAAACCGCCATCAACTGGCCATGCAGGACGCGCTGCCCGCTTTCGCTACGCCCCAGGCGGAAGCCATTGGCCGAATGATTGATCACCGACCAGCGCTCGACCGGGAAATCCGCCCGTGGCCGTATCTGCAGGGCCTGGCCGGGCTCGGCGCGATCCCTGAAGGTGAACAATTGCTCGAATTCACCCCGGGAATAGGCGATGGCCGAATTCGGCTGTTCGAACGGTTCGCCCGCGATGTGGAAATACATGGCTTCGAATCCGGTGACCACATGGGCAATACCCTCGCTGGCGAAGCGCCGGAAGCGCCTTGCCGAGGTCGATTGCGACCAGGGTTTGACCAGCTGCTCGAGCAATCGCGCGACATGGCTGCTGCTCTCTTCGCCCAGGCCGAGTTGCGACGGGGTGAAGCGCATGCGCAACTGGCCCAGCGCATGATCGATCTGCAGACCCAGCCGGCCGGTGTCGAGGCGGCGCACATCCCGGGCCGAGCCTTCGATGGTGGCACTGGGATGGAGGGGCAGATCCTTCATCAGTTCGACCACATAGGGCGGCAGTTCAAGATCGTTTTCGAGCGCGCCGATTCCCACCAACGGCGCCCACATCGCTGCCCAGCGGCGGATCAGGTTGAGATTGCGAACGCTGTTGCTGTACGGACTGGCGACATCGATCAGCAGCAGGGTCACGTAGGCCGCCGCGCAGTGCGTCGCCTGAACACTGTTTTCCAGGGGATCGCTGACCGGCATGAAGGCGATGCCCCATTCCTCCGCGGTCTCGAAGAAACCATGCAGATCGAGCCAAACGCCGGGCGGCAATTCGCGCCGGGCGCGGTAGTGCTCGAGAATCACCATCCCGGTGTAGTAGATGCAGCGGTGCAGGATGGTCGCCATCAAGGCCTGGTAGCCCGGCTCCCCGGTCGCCGGCTCCTCCAGGCTGGCGCACAGCGCGTAAGCCCGGCCCATCTTGCGCCAGGCCTGGACGACCATCTGGAATGCCTGTTCCTCGTCGGGCGTCAGTGGCACCGCCTTGTTGTGGTAGTAGCGGGCCATTTCCTCTTCGACGAAACAAAGCGGGGTCCTGGCCTGCTCCAGTAACTGGAAAAACACGCCGGGATCGGGCGGCGATGCGAGCAGGGCATCGAGGAAATCGGTCAGTTGCCGTTCGGCCACCGCCGGATTGGCCAGCATCAGGCCCGACAGATAATCCATGCCGGTTACCAGATCGACAATCCGCGCCAGTTCGGTTTGTTGCCTGTTGCTCATTCTTGTTCTCCCTGCCCCAGATGACGCACGATGGCAGCCGTCAGCCGTTCATCGCCGGGCCCGCTGCGTTGCCCGACGCCGTCGCGCTGCGCCTTGCCCCAGATCGGCTCGGGGAAGAAACGGTCGTCGCGCCAGCGTGGAATGACATGCCAGTGCATATGGGGAACGACGTTCCCGAAACTGGCCAGATTGATCTTGTCGGGATTCCAGCATTCGCGCAACGCCGCCTCGACGGCGAAGACGACCTGCATCAGCCGGTTGCGGTCGGCCACCGGCAGATCGCTCATCTCGCGGACGTGTTCGTTCCAGATCACCCGACAGAATCCGGGCAGGACCGGATCGTCGACGCGGATCACGCGGCAGGCGTCATCCGCCCATAGGACATGGCCGCCGGGTCCGGCACACAGTTCGCAAGTGCTGTCAGTCACAATGAATCCCTGTTGTTTTGCGTAGCATTGCACCAGCCAATGCGAACTGCAAGTGGCCGGCGCAAGATGTCACGGGATTCTACTGGAGGTGGGCGGCTGCCGACTCAGAGCAAGACGCGCTCGATGCCACCGGAATTGGCCTTGCCGACGTAGTCCGCCATCCAGTTGTCGCCGAGCAGGTGCTTGGCCATCTCGACAACGATGTAGTCGGCCTGGGTACCGGCATCGTCATCGTAGCGGCTCAAACCCTGCAGACAGGCGGGACAGGAGGTCAGGATCTTGACCTCGCCCTGGAAACCGTCGGCACGCAATTTCTCGGCGCCCTTCTCGATTTCCTGCTGCTTGCGGAACTTCACCTGCGTTGCGATATCCGGGCGCGAGTAGGCAAAGGAGCCCGAATCGCCGCAACAGCGGTCGGTCAGCGGCACATCCTGGCCCATCAGTGTCTTGGTCACGGCCAGCGGGTTGTAGGCCTTCATCGGCGTGTGGCAGGGATCGTGGTACATGTAGCGCGTCCCTTCGACACCGTCCAGCTTCAGGCCCTTTTCCATCAGGTACTCGTGGATGTCGAGCAGGCGGCAGCCGGGGAAGATCTTCTCGAACTGGTATTTCTGCAGCTGATCCATGCAGGTACCGCAGGAGACGATCACCGTCTTGATGTCGAGATAGTTCAGCGTATTGGCCACACGGTGGAACAGCACGCGGTTGTCGGTGGTGATCTTCTGGCCCTTGTCGGCATCGCCCGAGGCGTTCTGCGGGTAGCCGCAGCACAGGTAGCCGGGTGGCAGCACCGTGGTCGCGCCGACTTCGTAGAGCATCGCCTGGGTCGCCAGGCCGACCTGCGAGAACAGGCGCTCGGAACCGCAGCCGGGGAAGTAGAAGACGGCTTCCGAATCGTCGCTGGCCAGCTTCGGGTTGCGGATCACCGGGATGACCTTGTCGTCCTCGATGTCGAGCAAGGCACGCGAGGTGCGCTTGGGCAGATTGCCCGGCATCGGTCGGTTGAGGAAGTGGATGACCTGAGTCTTGACGCTGGGCGCACCAAGCGTCGCCGGCGGATGCTTGCGCGAGTCCTGAACCATGCCGAGCGCCTTGGCTGCCTTGTGCGCCAGGCGCTGGGCCTTGAAGCCGAAGTCCATCATGACGCCGCGCATCAGCTTGATCGTCGCCGGGTCTTTCAGGTTGAGGTAGGTCATCGCCGCCAGCGTGCCGGGGCTGGTGCGTTTCTTGTCCTGCTTGCGCAGGAAGTTGCGCATCGCCACCGAGACATCGCCGAAATCGATGTCGACCGGACAAGGCTTCAGGCAACGGTGACAGACCGTGCAATGGTCGGCGACATCGTTGAACTCGTCGAAGTGCTTGAGCGAAATGCCGCGCCGGGTCTGCTCTTCGTAGAGGAAGGCCTCGACCAGCAGCGATGTGGCGAGAATCTTGTTGCGCGGGCTGTAGAGCAGGTTGGCCCGCGGCACGTGGGTCGAACAGACCGGCTTGCACTTGCCGCAACGCAGGCAGTCCTTGACCATGTCGGAGATCTTGCCGATCTCGGACTGCTCCATGATCAGCGATTCGGTGCCGAGCAGGTTGAACGACGGCGTGTAGGCGTTGGTCAGGTCACCGCCTTGCATCAGCTTGCCCTTGTTGAAGCGCCCTTCCGGATCGACCTTCTGCTTGTAGGCGCGGAACGGGCCGATCTCGTCGTCGGTCAGGAACTCCAGCTTGGTGATGCCGATGCCGTGCTCGCCGGAAATCACGCCGTCGAGGCCGCGCGCCAGGTGCATGATACGCTCGACCGCCTTGTTGGCCGTCTGCAGCATCGCGTAGTTGTCGGAGTTGACCGGGATGTTGGTGTGCACATTGCCGTCGCCGGCGTGCATGTGCAGCGCGACGAAGACGCGGCCGCGCAGCACCTCCTTGTGAATCGCCTCGATGCGCTCGAGGATCGGCCGGTACATGGTGCCGTCGAAGATCTTGGCCAGGCGCGCCTTCAGCTCCTGTTTCCACGAGGTGCGCACGGAATAGTCCTGCAGACGGTGGAAGAGGGTGGGGTTGGCGGCCTTGTTGCTCAGTTCGCCGGCCACCACGCCATAAGAAGCGAAACGCGACTCGGCTTCGGCCAGCGGCAGGTCGAGGTTGTCCAGCAACCATTCCCAACGCAGGCGGACGGCCTCGACGTAATCGAGGGCGGCCTGCCGGCGGTCACCGATCAAAACCTCCTTGTCGAGGTTGGCGTCGCCCGAGTGCAACGGCAGGTCGCCCTTGAGGAAGTCGGCCAGGGCGTCGCACAACGCCAGCTTGTTCTGCGTCGACAGTTCGATGTTGATGCGCTCGATGCCGTCGCAGTACTCGCCCATGCGCGGCAGCGGAATGACCACGTCCTCGTTGACCTTGAAGGCGTTGGTGTGGCGCGAGATGGCTGCGGTCCGCGAACGGTCGAGCCAGAATTTCTTGCGCGTTTCGGCGTCGACCGCAATGAAGCCTTCGGCGGCGCGCAGGTTGCACATGCGCACGACTTCGGAGGCGGCGGCCATCACCGCCTTTTCGTCGTGGCCGACGATGTCGCCGATCAATACCATCTTCGGTCGACCATGGCGCTTGGCCTTGGTCGCGTAACCGACCGCCTTGACGTAGCGCTCGTCGAGGTGTTCCAGGCCGGCGAGCAGAACTCCTGCCGCATGGCCGGCGCCGCCCGGCTTGAAGTAGTCGGTGATCTCGACGATGGCCGGCACCGCTTCGCGGACCTGGCCGAAAAACTCCAGACAGACGGTGCGCGTCACCGGCGGCATCTTGTGCAGCACCCAGCGGGCGGCGACGATGATGCCGTCGGTACCTTCCTTCTGCACGCCGGGAATGCCGCCGAGGAACTTGTCGGTGACGTCCTTGCCCAGCCCGATCTTGCGGCAGGCAGCGCCAGGCATGACCAGGACCTCCTCGCCGAGCAGCTTCTTGCCGGAGGGATCGAAACGCTTGACCCGGAATTCGACGTTTTCCTGCTCGTGGATCTTGCCGTAGTTGTGATTGACGCGTTCGACTTCCAGCCAGTTGCCATCCGGATCGACCATCTTCCACCAGGCCAGGTTGTCGAGGGCCGTACCCCACAGCACGGCCTTCTTGCCGCCGGCGTTCATGGCGATGTTGCCGCCGATGCACGAGGCCGAGGCGGAAGTCGGATCGACGGCGAAAACGCGGCCGGCCGCGCTGGCGGCTTCGGCAACGCGTTCGGTAACGACGCCGGCGCCGGTACGGATGGTCGCGTACGGGGTCTCGTGGCCGGCCAGCACCAGTTCCTCGACCGGGCCGATGTCGATCAGTTTCTCGGTGTTGATCACCGCGGAATGCGGCGTCAGCGGCACGGCGCCGCCGGTGTAGCCGGTACCGCCGCCACGCGGGATGATGGTCAGGCCGGCCTCGAAGCAGCCACGGACGAGGTGGGCGATTTCTTCCTCGGTATCCGGGTAGAGGACAACGAAGGGGTACTCGACGCGCCAGTCGGTGGCGTCGGTGACGTGCGAGACGCGGGCCAGGCCGTCGAAGGCGATGTTGTCGCGGCGGGTGTGCTTGCCCAGCACCTTGAGCACCTTGCGGCGCAGGTCGATGGTCTCGCCGAAGCGTGCCTCGAAGCGGTCAACGGCCTGCTGCGCGGCGACGACCAGGCGACGGACCTTCTCCGAGCGCTCGGGATCCTCGGCCTCGCTCTCGGCACGACGCTTCTCGACTTCCTTCAGACGATGGCGCAAGGCGCTGACCAGCGCGTCACGGCGCTCACGGTTGTCGAGCAGGTCGTCTTCCAGGTAAGGGTTGCGCTGGACCACCCAGATGTCGCCCAGCACCTCGTAGAGCATCCGCGCCGAACGGCCGGTGACGCGCTCGCCGCGCAGTTCGTCGAGGATCGCCCAGTTGTCGGCACCGAGCAGGCGGATGACGATTTCGCGGTCGGAAAACGAGGTGTAGTTGTAGGGGATTTCGCGCAGGCGGGCGGTCATGGAAGCAGCCGTGATCTGTCAAAAGAAGGATTTTAGCGTATTGCGGCGCAACACGCGGGGCCGGTAGACCGGGGAAAGCGTCCGGGGTTCAGTATCCCGCTGCGGTTTGTGCCACCAGCCAGTAACGCACGAACTTGCCGAGCGCCATGAACAGGCAGCAGGGCAGCCAGTGCAGGCGCAGCCAGCCGGCGGCGACGCACAGCGCATCGCCGACCAGCGGCAGCCAGGAAAAGAGCAGGGCGGGGCTGCCCCAGCGTTGCAGGTGATGCATCTGCGGCAGACGGTCGAGCTGCTGCCAGCGCGGCAGGAAACGGCCGCAGGCCCACGAGGTCATGCCGCCGAGCGTATTGCCGAGTGTGGCCAGGGCCAGCGCGGTCGATTTCTGTTCCGGATGCAGTTGCAGGAAACCCCACAACACGGCTTCCGAGCCGCCGGGCAATAGCGTTGCGGCAAGAAAACTGCTCAAGAAAAGGCCGGCAAGCCCTTGTTCCGCCGTGACGTTTACCCACTCCACCCGTAGAATCTCCCTTTTGCCCAGCCCGAATCAGATCATGCACCCGGATTATCTCGAAAAAGTCCTCAATGCCCAGGTTTACGATGTCGCCGTCGAAACGCCGCTCGACCTGGCCGGCAACCTCTCAGCCCGGGTGCATAACCGCATCTGGCTGAAGCGCGAGGACATGCAGCCGGTGTTTTCGTTCAAGCTGCGCGGCGCCTACAACAAGATCGCCAGTCTGTCGGCGGAAAAGCTCAAGCGCGGCGTGATCTGCGCCTCGGCGGGCAACCACGCCCAGGGCGTGGCGCTGTCGGCGGCCAAGGTCGGCTGCCGGGCGGTCATCGTCATGCCGGTGTCGACGCCGGGGATCAAGATCGAGGCGGTCAAACGGCGCGGCGGCGAAGTCGTGCTGCACGGCGACTCTTACGACGAAGCCTACGCTCACGCGCTGGAGCTGGAAAAATCGGAAAAGCTGACCTTCGTCCATCCCTTCGACGACCCGGAAGTCATCGCCGGCCAGGGCACCACGGCGATGGAAATCCTGCGCCAGCACTCGCGCCACAACGGCCCGATCCACGCCGTCTTCTGTGCCATCGGCGGTGGCGGGCTGGCCGCCGGCGTGGCGGCCTACATCAAGCGCCTGCGTCCGGAAATCAAGGTCATCGGCGTCGAAACCTTCGACGCCGATGCGATGAAACAGTCGATCGAGAAGGGCCATCGCGTCCGCCTGCCGCAGGTCGGGCTGTTCGCCGACGGTACCGCGGTCAAGTTCGTCGGCGAGGAAACCTTCCGCCTGTGCAGGGAATACCTCGACGAGGTCATTCTGGTCGACACCGACGCCATCTGCGCGGCGATCAAGGATGTTTTCGAGGACACCCGCTCCATCCTCGAACCCTCGGGCGCGCTCGCCGTTGCCGGGGCCAAGGAATATGCGCGCCAGAACAAGCTCAAGGACAAGAACCTGGTCGCCGTGACTTCCGGTGCCAACATGAACTTCGATCGCCTGCGCTTCGTCGCCGAGCGCGCCGAGTTCGGCGAGCAGCGCGAAGCGGTGTTCGCCGTGACGCTGCCGGAGAAGCCGGGTGCCTACAAGAAGTTCCTGTCGCTGATCGGCAAGCGCAACGTCACCGAGTTCAACTACCGCTACAACTCCGACAGCGAGGCGCATGTCTATGTCGGCATCCAGGTCAGCGACCGCAAGGAATCGCTGAAACTGCTCGACAGCCTGCACAAGCACGGTTATGCGGCGCTCGACCTGAGCGACGACGAAATGGCCAAGAACCACGTCCGTCACATGGTCGGCGGCCACGCGCCACAGGTCTGCCAGAAAGGCATGAAGGAACTGGTCTACCGTTTCGAGTTCCCCGAACGCCCGGGTGCACTGATGAATTTCCTTGAGCACATGAGCAGCGGCTGGAACATCAGCCTCTTCCATTACCGCAACCACGGCGCCGACTACGGTCGCGTGCTGGTCGGCATGCAGGTGCCGCCGGCGGAAATGAAACAGTTCCGCGAGTTCCTGAAAAACCTCGGCTACGCGCACTGGGATGAAAGCGACAACCCGGTGTACAAGCTCTTCCTCGGCTAAGCACGAAAGCTCATAAGAAATTGCGATTTCCGTCTTTGCCATGACCGGCGCCCCCGCTAGACTGCGGCAATTACCTCCCGGAGAACATCGATGAACATCGCCAAGGACATCAGCGCACTGGTCGGCAACACGCCCCTGGTCCGGATCAATCGACTGGGTGCCGGCAGCGGCGCCACCGTCGTTGCCAAGCTGGAGTTCTTCAATCCCGGCCACAGCGTCAAGGACCGCATCGCCGTCGCCATGCTCGACGCGGCGATTGCCGCCGGCAAGATCGGCCCGGACAGCGTCGTGCTCGAACCGACTTCGGGTAATACCGGTATCGGCCTGGCGATGGTCTGCGCGGCGCGCGGCATCAAGTGCGCCTTCACCATGCCCGAGACGATGAGCCGCGAACGCAAGCTGCTGCTCAAGGCCTACGGTGCCGAACTGATCCTGACCCCGGGACCGGAAGGCATGGGCGGCGCCATCGCCAAGGCCAGTGCGCTGGCCGAGGCCGATGCGAAATACTTCATCCCGCAACAGTTCGAAAATCCGGCCAACCCCGAAATACACCGCCAGACGACCGCCGAGGAAATCTGGCGCGACACCGACGGCCAGGTCGACATCTTCGTTGCCGGCGTCGGTACCGGCGGCACCGTCACCGGGGTCGGCGAGGTGCTCAAGGCGAAGAAACCGGGCGTCCGCGTCGTCGCCGTCGAACCCGATGCCTCACCGGTGCTGTCCGGCGGCCAGAAGGGCCCGCACCCGATCCAGGGCATCGGCGCCGGTTTCGTCCCGGGCGTGCTCAACACCGGCGTCTACGACGAGGTCATCCGCGTCAGGAACGACGACGCCTTTGCCACCGCGCGCCAGATGGCGACCGAGGAGGGGCTGCTGGTCGGCATCTCGTCCGGTGCCGCGACCTGGGCCGCACTCGAACTGGCCCGCCGGCCGGAAAACGCCGGCAAGCTGATCGTCGTCCTCATTCCGTCCTGCGGCGAGCGCTACCTGTCCACGGCCCTTTACGAACACCTCGACGTTTGAACGATTTCAACACCGTCATCGACCGGCGCGGCTCCGACTCGATCAAGTGGGGCCGCTACGCCGGCCGCGACATCCTGCCGCTGTGGGTCGCCGACATGGATTTCGCGGCGCCGCCGGCCGTCGTCGGCGCCTTGCAGCAACGCATCGCGCACCCGGTTTTCGGTTACGCCCACCCCTGGCCGTCGCTGACGGAGTCAGTGCTCGCTCACCTTGAAGGTGAATATGACTGGCGTGTCGACGCCGACTGGATCGTCTGGTTGCCGGGCCTGGTCAGCGGCCTGAACATCGCCTGCCATGCCGTCGACGGCGACGTCCTGACGGCGACACCGATCTACCCGCCTTTCCTGTCGGCCCCGCGCCTGTCCGGACGCAATCTGCAGCGCGTCGACCTGGCCGAAACCGTTGACGGCTGGCGCTGGGACCAGGATGCCCTGCAGGCGGCGACCACCGAAACCAGCCGCCTGTTCCTGCTCTGCCACCCGCACAACCCGGTCGGCCGTTGCTGGACCCACGCGGAATTGCTCGAGCTGGCCGACTACGCCGAACGCAACGACCTGATCGTCTGTTCCGACGAAATCCACTGCGGCCTGATCCTCGACACCGACAAGCAGCACATCCCGTTCGCCAGCCTGTCGCCCGAAGCTGCCCGGCGCAGCATCACGCTGATGGCGCCGTCCAAGACCTTCAACATTCCCGGACTCGGCTGCGCCTTCGCGGTCATTCCCGACGCCGCGCTGCGCCGCCGCTTCCTGCGGGCGATGGACGGCATCGTGCCGCATGTGAACGTGCTCGGCCTGGTGGCCTGCGAAGCCGCCTACCGCGACTGCGCCGACTGGCACCGCGAACTGCTCACCGTGCTGCGGGCCAACCGCGACCGCGTCGAAGCTGCCGTGCGCAGTCAAGCCGGCCTGCGCATGCAACACGTCGAAGCCACCTACCTGGCCTGGATCGACGTGCGCGGACTGGGACTCGAAAACCCGCATGCCCATTTCGAGGCGCACGGTCTTGGCCTGTCGGACGGTCGCGATTTTGGCGCCCCCGGCTGGCTGCGCCTGAATTTCGGCTGCCCGCCGGCGACCCTGGACGAAGCCCTGCGTCGCCTGGCGACCGCCTGTTCGGCAGCATGACTGCCTACCAGGTCACCCTGCTGGTACTGGCAACCGGCATCCTCGCCCAGGCCGTCGCCGGCGGCGTCGCTTTCGAATGCGCGCTGCTGCGTCGCCTGCCGGCCGCAACCCGTGGCCTGTGGTTCGTCCTCGGCTGTGGCAGCCTGCTGCTCGGCCTGCATCACGGGTACACGCTGGAACTGGCGATGAAAACCGGCTTGTTTGACCTGCGCCAGGCGCTGCTGGTTGCGCTGGCCGGCGTCTGCTGCGCCGTCGCGCTGGTCGGACTCAGTCGCCGTGCCTGACGGCACCGGCCTCGGTCACGATCCAGTCAAGCCGTTGATCATGCGACTCCGGACGGATGCTGTCGACCCGGTTGATCTCGAAACCGACCCCGACGGTCAACGGGCGAGGGCGCAGAGTCGCCAGCGTGCGGTCGAAATAGCCGCCGCCGTAGCCCAGACGGTAACCGGCCGGATCGAAACCGTTGAGCGGCAGCAGGATCAGCGCCGGCACCAGCCACTCGCCGTCGACCGGCGTCGGAATGCCGTAACGATCTTCAAGCAGACGGCTCGCTGCCGTCCATGCACGAAAACGCAGCGGTGCGTCCACCTCGACCACCACCGGCAGGGCGGCCCGGGCACCGGCTTGCCGCCAGGTCTCCGCCACGTCGCGCAGATCCGGCTCATGCTTGATCGGCCAGCAGAAAGCGAAACTTTCCGGCACCGCGAACGTCGATCGCAAATGCTCGCCAATGGCCGCCGACAAGCGCCGGTGCTCCGCCCCGGAAAGCAGGCTGCGCCGGGTCACCATCTCTCGTCGCAAGGCCTTGCGCCAGGCCGTGCTATCCTCGAAATCATCGTTCATCCGGCCAATCTAGCATGAAGTTTCGCGCATTACTCGCCGCCCTGGCTATCGCCAGCACCGCCTCCGCCCAGACCATCGACGACAGCGTTTTCATCGCCGCGCGCGAAGCCTTCCGGCAAGGCGACGCCAATCGCCTGCAGTCGGCGGTCGCCCGTATCGGTGACCACCCGTTGGCGATCTACGCGGAAAACTACCGCTTGCGCAATCTTCTCGCCCGCAACGACGACAGCGGCATCCCCGCTTTCCTGCACGCGCACGATGGCACTCACGCTGCCGAGCGGCTGCGTGCCGACTGGCTGCGCTGGCTGGCCCGGCGTTCCACGTGGAACCTGGTCGAGAGCGAATACCCCCGACTGCTCGCCCCGGAGGCGGAAGTGACCTGCCTCTTCCAGCAAGCCCGCTGGTCGCGCGGCGAGCGCAGCGCGCTGGATGAAGCCGGCACCTTGTGGCTGAACATGCTCGAACCCCCCGAAGGCTGCCAGCCGCTGCTTGTCAGCCTGGTCAACAGTGGCCGGATCAGTGCCGACGACGCCTGGACCCGCGCCCGCCTGCAGATCGAAGCCAACCGCCCGCAATGGGCCCGGCGCACCCTTGACCTGCTCCCCGCCGGTCGCGCGCCGGATGCCAAGCAGTATGACAACGCGGTGAAGAACGCCATGTCCTACCTGGCCCGGCAGACCGGCGACTGGCATGGCACGCGTAACGGTCGGGAACTGACGGCGATCGCCATTCGCTACGTCGCAGCCAACGATCCCTCAGCCGCCGCCCGCGAACTCGAGCGCCGGGAAAGCCAGATGCAACCCGGCGAAGCCGGCTGGGCCTGGAGCCAGATCGCTCTCCAGGCAGCCCGCAAACACCATCCGGAAACCCTGAAATGGTATGGCCGGGCAGGTCGCACCGTGCTGAGCGATGAAAATCACCAATGGAAGGTGCGCAGCGCCTTGCGCGCCACCGACTGGGGCGCCGTCCGCGCTGCCATCGAGGCCATGCCGGCGGCCCTGGCCAACCGGCCCGAGTGGGTTTACTGGCTGGGTCGCGCCTACAAGGCCGGCGGCCGCCTGAGCGAAGCCGACGCCCTGTTTGCCAGGATTGCCGGTGAAGCGCATTTCTACGGCAACCTGGCCGATGAGGAGCTGGGTCGCGTGGTCCTGCCGCCGCCGCGCACCACACCGCCGAGCAACGACGAGATGCAGGCTGCACGGCATCACGCCGGCCTGCAACGGGCACTGGCCCTGTTCCGGCTGGACATGCGCACGGAAGCCGTGCGTGAATGGAACTGGGCACTGCGCGGCATGAGCGACCGCCAACTGCTGGCCGCCGCCGAGCTCGCCCGCCAGCACCAGATCTGGGATCGCGCGATCAATACCGCCGAGCGGACCCGCCACGAACACGACTACACCCTGCGTTTCCTGTCGCCGTTTGCCGAGCAGATCCGTCCGGTCGCCCGCCAGCAGTCCGTCGACGACGCCTGGGTGTACGGCCTGATGCGCCAGGAGAGCCGCTTCATCACCAACGCCCGCTCCAGTGTCGGCGCTTCCGGCCTGATGCAGTTGATGCCGGCAACCGCCCGCTGGGTGGCCAAGAAGATCGGTCTCGAGGACTTCCACCCGAGCCGGGTCAACGACACCGATGTGAACATCCTGCTGGGCACCTCCTACATGCGCATGGTCATGGAGAATCTCGACAATCATCCGGTCCTGGCTTCCGCCGCCTACAACGCCGGCCCCGGGCGAGCTCGCCGCTGGCGGGCCGAGCAGACCATTGAAGGCGCCATCTACGCCGAAACCATTCCTTTCACCGAAACCCGCGACTACGTGAAAAAGGTGATGAGCAACGCGGTCTATTACTCCGCCCTGTTCAACGGCCGCCCGGATTCGCTGAAGACCCGCCTCGGCGTCGTCACGCCGGCCACGGATGCACCGCCCAAGGAGCGCGATCTGCCCTGACAGTGCTGCCATAATTTGTCGTTGATGTCACAATGGCGTCTTGGCCATCACCGGCCCTCACGTTCAAGCCAAAATCCAACCGTGACCCTGCCCAGCCAAGCCGGCCGCTTCGATCGCTTTCAGGTGCTCAAGACCTGTCGAAGCGCCTTCCTTGACCAGTTGTCGACGCTGCTGCGCGACAGCCGGCTGGTGTCCGAAGCCGCCATTTCGGCGCTGCTGGGCGGCGCCGGTCGCCACTTCGATGCCATGCAGACCAGCCAGCGCACCGGCAGTTTCCGGGAAGAGGCAAGGGGGCTGACCTCGTCGAAAATCTCGCTGGTCGGCGACGACGACCTGGAACTCGACATCCGGCTCGACAACCTGTGCAAACGCCTCAGCGAATCGACCAGCGTCCAGCTCTGGAAAACCCACCTGCGCTTCGTGACCCTGCTTGGACGTCCGGATCTGCCCAAGACGCACAATCCGGTCGGACCGCAAGCCATCGTTGCCGGCCTGCAATCGCTGTTCGCGGCAGCCGGCGCCAGTTCGCTGGATGAAAAGCTCGACCTCCTCGACCGCATCGAAGCGCTGCTACGCGAGGGTTTGCCGGTCATCTACACCAACATCGATACCTTGCTCGACCAGGTCGGCGCCGAAGCCGCCCAACCCGCCATCGTCAGCGCCGGCGAAACGGCGCGTCCGGCGGCCAGCGCCCCCAGCCAGCCGGCACCGCCCCCGGTCACCAGCGAGCCGGCAACGCAAGGCGTCATCGCACAGCTGGCCGGCCGGGCAAGCAAGACCGGCACACCCGCCACCAGCCAGCGTCTGCTCAGCCAGGCCGCGCTCGACAACCTGATGTTCCGCCTCGAACAACTCGAACGTAACCAGCGCAACAGCACGGATTTCCTGACTGCGACCTCGCCCAAGCTGGAAACATTGATTCCCGGCCTGTTCTCCGACTCGGCGGCCGCCCCGGCGCCGGCCATGGAAGCCGTCCGCGCTCAGGAACTGGGCGTTCCGGCGGCAACCGCCGAAGGCCAGGCGATCGATGCGGTCGGTCAGTTTTATTCGGCCATCTTCACCGACCCCGGACTCTCCGACACGCTGAAGCTGCAGCTTGCCGAGCTTCAGGTCATCACGGTCAGGCTGGCGCTCAAGGACAAGACCCTGTTCTCGCGTGCGGATCATCCGTTGCGCCGGCTGATCGACCGCATCGGCGCACTCTGCCTTCCATTGCCGGCCAATGCCGACCGTCAGCATCCGACGGTCAACAAGATCGCCGAGATCATTGCCCGGCTGAAGGACGGTTTTGGGGGTAACAGCGAAGGCATTGTCGTCGCTGCCGACGCCATCGACGAACTGCTCGCCGAACAACTGCAAGAAATCTACGGCCAGGCCGCGGCCTATCTGCCCCTGCTGCACCAGCTCGACCGCCGCGACCAGGCCGCCGGCGACATCCGCCGCCTGCTCGAAACACGGGAAATCGACGGCCTGCCGCCGGTCTTGCAGGATTTCTTCCGCCAGCACTGGAAACGCCTGCTGGAAAAAGCCTGGTTCGAGGAAGGGATCACCGGACCGACCTGGCAGGCGCACAGCCAGACGCTGTCGATGTTGCTCTGGTCTTTCCGGCCGAAAGCCGATGGCGACGAACGCCAGGCCCTGGCGCGCGAGTTGCCCAACGTCCTGAAATCGCTCAAGGCCGGGATGGAACAATTGCAACTGCCGGCAGACGCCCAGGCCGGCATTCTCGACGCCTGTTTCGAACGGCAGACCCGGGCCATGCGAGTGAGCGGCAGCCCGGCAGACGAGGGCTTCGACCCCGCCATGGCTTTGCCGCGGCCGGTCCGCAGCCGGCAGATGACCCAGGGCCGGGTCGAAGCCGGCAACCTGATCCTGCATACGCTGGACCTGCCCGATCCGGCCGGCGGCGAGCTGCCCGGATCGCTTCCCGGCCAGGGCGCCTGGCTGAGCGTCAATCTCGATGGCGTCGACCACACGCTCTGCCTGTGCCACCGCAGCCCGGCCAGCGGCCGCAGCCTGCTGTTCAGCCCCGCCCCCTGCCTGGCGCTCTCGATCCACCCGCAACTGCTCGATCTGCGACTACGCGACGGCAGCATCCGCCAGCTCGGCGAGCCGCCGCTGTTTGCCCGCCTGCTGGCGCGAGCCCTGGAATCGGCCGGCTGACGCCAGGCCCCTGACGTTACGCCCGGGTTTACCGTAAAATCGCGGTTTCACGAAAACGTTTTCGCGGGGTTCCGGATGAGCATCAAAAAGGTCTTGCTGCTGGGGGGTAGCGGTTTTGTCGGTACCTACATCGTCAACCGTCTGGCCCAGCGCGGCATCGAAGTCACCGTACCGACGCGTCGCCGCGAGCGGACCAAGGCACTGATCATGCAGCCCGGCGTCGACATGCCGGAAGCCAACATCCACTGCCCGGAAACGCTGACCCAGCTGGTCCGCGGTCACGATGCGGTGATCAATCTGGTCGGCATCCTGCACAGCCGCGACGTCAAGTTCCCGTACAGCGACGATTTCGCCCAGGCCCACGTCGAATTGCCGAAGAAGATCGTCGCCGCCTGCAAGGCCGCCGGCGTCCGCCGCCTGGTCCATATGAGCGCGCTCAAGGCCGACCCCAAGGGTCCGTCGGAATACCTCGCCTCCAAGGGCGACGGCGAAGCCGTGGTGATGGCTGCAGCCGGCGAACTCGACGTGACCGTGTTCCGCCCGTCGGTCATCTTCGGCCTCGGCGATTCCTTCCTGTCAATGTTCGCCAAGGTGCTCAAGTCGGCGCCGATCTTTCCGCTCGGTTTCGGCCACGCCCGCTTCCAGCCGGTATGGGCCGCCGATGTCGCCGATGCCTTCGTCGATTCGCTGAGCGATGTCGCCACCTTCGGCCAGGCCTACGATCTGGTCGGACCGCAGGTGTACACGCTGCGCCAGCTGGTCGATTACACCGCCTCGCTGACCGGTGGCAAGGCACGCGTCATCGCCCTGTCCGAAGGCTGGGCCTACCTGCAGGCCGGCCTGATGTGGCTGGCACCGAACCCGCTGATGTCGCCCGACAACCTGCGTTCGATGCAGGTCGACAGCGTCTGCGACGGCAACTGCCGTCTGCCGGCCGGCTGGCAACCGACCGCCGTCGAAGCCGTGGCGCCGACCTACATCGCGCACCGGACGCCGAAGGGCAAGCTCGACAGCTTCCGCTTCCGCGCCGGCCGCTGAGCCTGTAACCCCCGCCGTGCAGGTTTACATCGTCGGCGGCGCCGTCCGGGACGAACTGCTCGGCCGCCCCTGCGACGACCGCGACTACGTGGTCGTCGGGGCCACCCCGGAAGCCATGCTGGCCGCCGGATTCCGCCCGGTCGGCAAGGACTTCCCGGTATTCCTGCACCCCGACAGCCACGAGGAGTACGCGCTCGCTCGTACCGAACGCAAGAGCGGGCGCGGCTACCACGGCTTCACCTTTCACGCCGCCGCCGACGTCACGCTGGAACAGGACCTGGCCCGCCGCGACCTGACCATCAACGCGATGGCGCGCGACGGCGAGGGCAGGGTGATCGACCCCTTCAACGGCCAGGGCGACCTGCGCGGAAAAATCCTGCGCCACGTCGGTCCGGCCTTTGCCGAGGATCCGGTGCGCATCCTGCGCATCGCCCGCTTCGCGGCCCGCTTCCACGACTTCAGCATCGCCCCGGAAACCCTGACGCTGATGCGCGCCATGGTCACCGACGGCGAGGTCGATCACCTGGTCGCCGAACGCGTCTGGCAGGAACTGGCCAAAGGGCTGATGGAAGCGAAGCCGTCACGGATGTTCGAGGTGCTGCGCGAGTGCGGCGCGCTGGTCCGCTTGCTGCCCGAGGTCGACGCGCTGTTCGGCGTACCGCAGCGGGCCGATTACCATCCCGAGATCGACGCCGGCATCCACACGCTGATGGTCATCGACCAGGCCGCCCACTACGGGTTCCCGCTCACCGTCCGCTACGCCGCACTATGCCACGACCTCGGCAAGGCGACGACACCGGCCGACATCCTGCCCCGGCATATCGGCCACGAGATGCGCAGCCTGCAACTCTGCCAGACAATGAGCGAGCGCCTGCGCGTCCCCAACGAATGCCGCGACCTGGCGCTGCTGATGGCACGGCACCACGGCACCATCCACCGCGCCGGCGAGATGCGCGCCGCAAAGCTGGTCGACTTGCTGGAAAAATGCGACGCCCTGCGCCGACCGGCCCGCTTCGGTGAACTGCTCGACACCTGCCGTTGCGACTACACCGGCCGTGCCGGCTGGGAAAACCGCAGCTACGACAGCCCGGACCTGCTGTACAAGGTTTTGGCGGCGGTCAATTCCATCGACGCCGGGCGCATTGCCGCCGACACCAAGGAACGCGGCAAGATTCCGGAACGCATTCGCCTGGCCCGCATCAAAGCCGTCCGCGCCCTGCTAAATGAGGCGGGAGATGAGCCAGAGCAGCAGTGACAGGATGATGATACTGACAAAGGGGAAATGGTAAACACGACCGCGCCAGCGGAAGGCGACATCGCCCGGCAGTTGGCCGAAGCGGATGAAGCGCGCGAGGTGTGGCGTGACCAGTCCGAGCAGGAAGATCGTCACGACCAGCGTCAGTATCCACTTCAACATGTATTCACCCAGCGTGCGAAAGCCCGCATTTAACCACGGCGACTGCCTGAAACCCCATGATAGCAACCCAAGACATCGGCGGACTGGAAGTATTTTCCTGCCTGCCCAACGGCAACACCGACAAACCGGCGCTTCTCTTCATTCATGGCGCCTTTGCCGGCGGCTGGATGTGGACCGAAACCTTCATGCCGTATTTCGCGGCCGCCGGCCATCCCTGCTACGCCCTGTCGCTCCGGGGCCATGGCGGCAGCCAGGGGCATGAACAGATCAACTGGTTGTCGATTGGCGATTACGTCGATGACGTCCGCACCGTGATCGAAGCGCTGGCCATCGACCCGGTGCTACTCGGTCACTCGATGGGTGGCTTCGTCGTGCAGAAATACCTCGAACGCCATCCGGCGCCGGCCGTGGCCCTGCTCTGCTCGGTACCGCCGCAAGGCCTGATCGCCGCCCAGTTTCACCTGATGCTGCAGAAACCGGAACTGTTCCTGGAAATCAACCGCATCCTCGCCGGCAACTACACCGATACCGACACCTTGCGCGATGCGCTGTTCGCTGGCGAAGCCGACCCGGCCATGCTTGCCGTCTGGCTGGGCAAGATGCAGAACGAGTCGCAGCGGGCCATCTGGGACATGTCGATGTTCAACCTGCCCAACCTCTACCGCATGCACCGGCCGCCGATGCTGATCGTCGGTGCCGACCAGGATGCGCTGGTACCGGCTTTCCTGGTCCAGACCACGGCACATACTTACGGCGAACCTTGCCACATCCTGCGCCACATGGGCCATGCCATCACCCATGAAAAGGAATGGCCGCGCGCGGCGGCCATCGTTCAGACCTGGCTGGACGGTCTCAGGCCCTGATATCGACGCTGTTGCCGAGATTGGCCGGATTGCTTGCCGCCTGCGGCAAGGTCTGCAACAGCTGCAGGGCGTTGGCGGCTTCGATATCGATGGCCTTCTTGAGCACCAGCATGCTCGCCTGCATGGCGGTCTGCTGCTGGGTCAGTGCACCACTGGCACCAACGATTGCGGATACATCCATCGGAAAACTCCCGGTCAACGGCTGATGGGTTCAGTGTAGTCGTTATTTCTACAAACGGCGACTCTGATCGCCGCGGGAAAAACCGATCAAGGTTTCGTCGATCTCCCGGCCGATGGCGATGACCTTGAACAATTCGCCCATCTCGTGCGGCATGGTCAGTTTTGCCGCGGCTGCCGACGCCCGGAAATACTCTGCCGTAGCAGCCGGGATTCTGGCCAGATGGTCGAGCAGTCCGCAATTCAACAGAAACTGCCCCTGGTTGGTGTAGCCCAGCAAATCCAGACCGGCGCCGTGGGCGGCGGCGATGATCGCCGTGAAATCGACGTGCACGGTCAGATCCTGCAAACCCGGCAGGTAAAAGGGATCCGGGTGGGCATGGTGGCGGTAATGGCACATCAGGGTGCCCTGGCGGCGTTGCGGATGGTAGAACTCGTGACGCGGAAAGCCGTAATCGATCAGCAGCAGCACGCCCTGCTGCAGTATCTTCCCCCATTCAGCGGACCAGGCCCGCGCCGCCAGCGAAATCTCGGACAGATACGCGCCGCCGGTACCGGTTTCATCGGCAATTTCGCGGGCCGCGGCCAGCAGCGCGCCCGTGGCCGGTCGCTCGTTCCACGTGAAACGGCCGTCGGCATCGAGGGCCACACCGCGTTCGCGGATGACATCCTCGTCCCAGACCACCAGATGGGCGGGCAGGGCGTCGAGCAGTTCATTGGCCACCACCACGCCGGAGAATGTTTCCGGCAGCCGGTCCAGCCAGACCACCCGCGACAGCAGATGCGGCGCGGCAGCGGCGATCGTCTCGCGCTGACGTTCGCGCAGGTCGGGCGACAGATCGAGGATGGCATAGCTGTCGGGCAGACTGCCAAGCTGCTCGAGCGCGAGCAGCAGATCGGCGGCAAGTCGCCCGGAACCCGCACCGACCTCGATCACGGCCCGGGCAGAAAGCGCCATGACCTGGGCGATCTGGGCAGCGAGGGCCTGACCGAACAGCGGCGTCAATTCGGGCGCGGTGACGAAGTCGCCGGCGGCACCGAATTTGCGTGCCCCGGCCGCGTAATAACCCAGCCCCGGCGCGTAAAGCGCCATTTCCATGTAGCGGGCGAAGGACAGAAAGCCGCCTTCGGCGACCACGGTACTGGCAATCGCTTCATGCACCTGCCGGCTGTGGGCGAGGGCGTCGGGAGAGGGCGTGGGCAGTTGGCTCATCGGCGGGCAAAGGCTCCATTCTAATTCGCCGGGCCGGTTTGCCGGGGGAAGCGTGTAAACTTGCGGGTCGCTGCAATTCAGCCAGGCCCATCGCGAAGACTTCCCGACCATGAACACCCCCGTATCCGCCAATCTGCAAAAACTCCGCAAATTCCTCGAAGGCCGCACCGGCAAGGCCATCATGGACTACAACATGATCGAGGACGGCGACACCATCCTGGTCTGCTGTTCCGGCGGCAAGGATTCCTACACCCTGCTGGCCATGCTGATGGCGCTGCAGCAACGGGCACCGGTCAAGTTCCGCCTGATCGCCATGAACCTCGACCAGAAGCAGCCAGGTTTCCCGGAAGATGTGCTGCCGCGCTATTTCGAATCGCTGGGCATCGAATACCGCATCGTCGAAGCCGACACCTACTCGATCGTCAAGGACAAGATTCCCGAGGGCAAGACCACCTGCTCGCTGTGCTCGCGCCTGCGCCGCGGGATCATCTACCGTACCGCCAAGGAACTCGGCGCCAACAAGATCGCCCTCGGCCACCACCGCGACGACATGGTGCATACGCTGTTCCTGAACATGCTGTTCGGCGGCAAGATGAAGGCCATGCCGCCCAAGCTGGTCACCGACGACAAGGCACACGTGGTCATCCGGCCGCTGGCCTACTGCTCGGAAGCCGATATCGCCAAGTTCGCCCGCGGCATGGAATTCCCGATCATTCCCTGCAATCTGTGCGGTTCGCAGGAGAACCTGCAGCGGCAGAAGATCAAGGAGATGATGCACGACTGGGACAAGCGCTACCCCGGACGCACCGAAGCCGTGTTTACCGCGATCCAGAACGTCGTTCCGTCCCACCTCGGTGACAACAATCTGTTCGATTTCCGCAATCTGACACTGGACACCCCGGTGGAGCAGGGCGATATCGCGTTCGACAGCGAGGAAATGCCGATCAGCGGCAGCATCCCGATCAGCCCGGCGGTATGACGCCCCGCTGTCAACCGGCGGACTTCGTCATATAATCAGCCGTCCAACGATCCGATCTTGCCCATGAACGCGCAGCACCCGATTCCTGTCATCATGGTTGCCGACATTTCCGGCAGTGCTTCGCTTCATCAGCGTTTGAACGCGCAGGAGGCGGATCGGGCCATCGACCGTTGCATCAAGCGCATGAGCCGCTCGGTCGAAGGCTACCAGGGCAAGCTTCTGCAAACGGCCGGCGACGAGTTGCTGGCCGTTTTTCCGAGTGCCGAATCGGCCTGCCAGTCGGCCATCGACATGCACCAGCGGGTTGCCGACCTGCCGCCAATTTCCGGCCACAAGCTCGGTATCCGCATCGCCCTGCACGACAGCGACGGCACCGACGCACCGTCGGCCAGCAAGCTGACCAGCATCATGCGCATGGCGGCACTGGCGACCACCGACCAGATCCTGTGCAGCGGACCGGTTGTCCAGACCCTGCCGGCCAGCGCCGTCGTCCAGGCCAACCCGCGCCCGGACATCGACAATCTGTTCGAGCAGGATGCCATCGTCCCGGTATTCCAGATTCACTGGCCCTCGCAGAATGGCGCGCCGGCACCGCAACACTCGATGTTCGGCCCACTCAGCCACAAGCTCGCCGAGCGCCTGTGTCTGCGCTACCGGGGCAAGGCTTACCTGATCGACGACAATACGCCGGTCCTCAGCCTGGGACGCGATCCTTCCTGCGCCATGCTGATCCAGAACCGCAAGGTATCGCGCATGCACGCGCGCATCGAGCGCCGGCGCGATGGCTATTACCTGATCGACACCAGCACCAACGGCAGTTTCCTGAGCATGCAGGGCCGCCAGGAAATCGCCCTGCGCAAGCATGAAATCCTGCTCGAGGGCAGCGGTGTCGTGTGTTTCGGCAGCTCGCTCAACGATCCGGCGGCTGACCGGGTCGAATTCGAACACCTCTGATCAGTCGCCGCCGGCGCGGCTCAGACGTCCTCGTCGTTCATCATGCGGCTCTGCCGCTCGACGAAATCCTGCATGCTGTCGATGCCGCGATATTGCAGGATGGTGTTGCGCACCGCAGCTTCCATCAATACCGCCAGGTTGCGCCCGGCAGCCACCGGAATCACCACCTTGCGGATCGGCACGCCGAGCACATCCTGGCTTTGCGCGTCGAGCGGCAGACGCGGCGCGTCTTCCATGGACACCGTCCGCTGCAGGTGCACGATCAGCTTCAGCTTCATCTTGCGGCGCGAGGCGGTCTCGCCGAAGATGGTGCGGATGTTGAGCAGCCCGAGGCCGCGGACTTCGAGGAAGTCACGCAGCATCCCGGGGCAGCGGCCTTCGATGGTGGTCGGCGCGATCCGGGCCATCTCGACCACATCGTCGGCAACCAGGCCATGGCCGCGCGAGATCAGCTCCAGCGCCAGTTCGGATTTGCCGACCCCGGAATCGCCGGTAATCAGCACGCCCATGCCGAGCACGTCCATGAACACGCCGTGCAGGCTGATGGTATCGGCCAGGCGGGCCGACAGGTAAATGCGCAGGTGATCGATGACCGCCGAACAGTGCTTGGGCGACAGGATCAGCGGCACGTCGGCGGCCTTGCAGGCATCGACGATGAATTCGGGGGGCTTCAGGCCGTCGGCAACGATCATCGCCGGCGTGCGGGCCGACAGCAGGTCGATGAACATCTGGCCGAAGCGCCGCTCACCGATGCGCATGGCCCAGTCGTATTCGGCCTGCCCCATGACCTGCAGGCGTTCCGGGTGAATGATGTTGATGTGGCCGACGACGTCGGCACCGTAATTGCTGGCGGCCTTGAGCTCAATGCGCCGGTCGTTGCGCTGACCGGCCAGCCAGTTGAACAACAGCTTCTCGCGGTTGTCCTGGTACAACTGCTCCAGGCTGATGTGCCGCACGGCGCCGGTCAGGACTTCTTGAACAGTGCCAGCACCGCTTCGGCGTCCGGGGCGGCCTGCAAGGCTTCGCGGAAGGCGCGGTCGGAAAAGCGCTGAGCCAGTTCGGACAGGATCTGCAGATGCTCTTCGGTCGCCTGTTCCGGTACCAGCAACACGAACAGCAGGGTAACCGGACGGCCGTCCGGCGAATCGAAGGGAATCGGCGTCGCCAGACGGATCAGCGCGCCGGCAGCCTGCTGGAGGCCCTTGATCCGGCCGTGGGGAATGGCCACGCCCTGG
>Ga0209207_1000286_pt1 | contig 34679 bp, 33 predicted proteins | sample SaghotsprinmetaG_FD_184140 | JGI IMG/M metagenome (GOLD analysis project Ga0209207, IMG submission 184140) | Hot spring microbial communities from South Africa to study Microbial Dark Matter (Phase II) - Sagole hot spring metaG (SPAdes) (version 3) | ecosystem: Environmental > Aquatic > Thermal...
CTCCACTTGCGGCAGTGGCGCCGCCATGTCCATGCCAGCGAAGCAATTGTCGAGCATCTGCCGCGCCGGCGAGCCTGCGCGCGGTAGCACCCATTGCGCCTGCTGAAGATGCTCGCGGCGCAGCGGCCGCTCCAACAGTGGATGGTCGCTCCTGACCAGAATCACCATTTCCTCGCGCCACAGCGGTTCGCTGGTCAAGTCGCTGGAATACTCAGCTGGGCGCAGAGCACCGAAGATGAAATCGACATCACCGGCTCGCAGATCGGTAGCCAGCAGATCGAACGGGCTCTCGTTGGTTACCACCTGCACCGCCGGGTACTTGGCCATCAGCCGCACGATGGCTTCGGGCAGGATCCGCGTGCGCCCCAGAGGCAGCGCACCGACCTGCACCACCCCCTGCAACTGGCCGCGCTTGGCAGCCAGATCGGCCTCGATATGGCCCAGTTCATTCAATGCTCGGCGAATCGGAAACAGTACCTCAAGACTGCTGCGGGTCGGTTGCAGACCGCGTGGCGTGCGCTCGAACAGGCTGCGCCCGCAGCCGTCCTCAAGCACCTTCAGTGCAGCACTGACCGCTGGCTGGCTGAGACCGAAGAGATTGGCCACGGTCTGCATGTGGTGGGTCTCGCAGAGCTTGACGAACAATTGCAGGCGCCGCGCCTGGAACAGGTATAGCGGCTCGGCACTGTGACCGAGCAGACGTGGCACGTCATCGAGCTCCTGCAACACGCGGCGCGCACGCGGCAAGATGGTGTCGCCGAAATCGCTCAGACGCATTCCATTGGTATGCCGCTCGAACAGCGGCACATCCAGGCGCGCCTCCAGGTCGGCGACAGCCCGCGTCACCACCGACTGGGCGCGGAACAGGACCTCGGCGGCGCGCGACACGCTGCCCAGTTCGGCCACCCGCACAAAGGCGCGCACCTGCATCAGGTTGGGGAGTTCTCGTGCACTCATGCCTGCGTCTCGCTGCGGGTCGAAGGCAGCCACTATGCCCGCCAGCAATATTCGCCGCAATAAACAAAAGGCATACCTAGAGTAGCCTTACGCATTAGCCGCACCTGGGGGGCGGTGCCATTCTGCGGACACGTCTCACCAAGGAGCTATCAGATGACTCAGTCCCAGAAAAGCGCGCTGGTAGTCAGCGCACACTCCGCCGATTTCGTCTGGCGCGCCGGCGGCGCCATCGCCAAACACGTCGAGCAAGGCTACGCCATGCACATCGTCTGTCTGTCGTTCGGCGAGCGCGGCGAGTCCGCCAAGCTGTGGCGCAAAGGCGCGATGACCGAAGAGAAGGTCAAGGCTGCCCGGCGCGAAGAAGCCCAGGCCGCCGCCGAGATCCTCGGCGCCAGCGTGGAGTTCTTTGATATCGGTGACTATCCGATGCGCGTCGATACCGACGACCTGCTGCGTCTGGCCGACGTGTTCCGCCGCGTACAACCTGAGTTCGTCCTCAGTCACTCACTGAAGGACCCGTACAACTACGACCACCCACTGGCCATGAACCTGACCCAGGAAGCGCGCATCATTGCCCAGGCAGAAGGCTACAAGCCTGGCGAGAAAATCGTCGCTGCGCCGCCGGTGTACGCCTTCGAGCCGCACCAGCCGGAACAGTGCGAATGGCGCCCGGACACCTTCCTCGACATCACCGAGGTGTGGGACAAGAAGTACGCCGCGATCCAGTGCATGGCCGGCCAGGAACACCTGTGGGAGTACTACACCCGCGTCGCCCTGCAGCGCGGTGTACAGGCCAAGCGCAACGTCGGCATCACCAGCGCGCGCAACATCGTCTACGCCGAAGGCTTCCAGAGCGTGTTCCCACGCGTCACGGAGAACCTGGCATGAGCAATCTGATCGGCAAGACCGGCATCGTCGTGCGCAACATCCAGCGTGCGGCTTCAGCCAGCGTTGACGAACTGGGCCACCTGGGCGTGGCCACCGTACACGAAGCGCAGGGTCGCAAGGGCCTGCTCGGCTCCGAAATCCGCCCGATCCAACAAGGCGTGACACTGTCCGGTTCGGCTATTACCGTGCTGGTAGCACCCGGCGATAACTGGATGTTCCATGTTGCCGTGGAACAGTGCCAACCCGGCGACGTGCTCGTGGTGGCACCCAGCTCACCCTGCAGCGACGGTTTCTTTGGTGACCTGCTGGCCACCTCCCTGCAGGCCCGTGGCGTACGCGCGCTGATTATTGATGCGGGTGTGCGTGACAGCCACACCCTGCGCCAGATGGGTTTCTCGGTATGGTCCAAGGCGGTTTATGCGCAGGGCACGGTCAAGGAAACCCTCGGCTCGGTCAACCTGCCTCTGGTATGCGCCGGGCAACTGGTCAACCCAGGTGACGTGGTCGTTGCCGACGACGATGGCGTGGTCATCGTGCGCCGGGACGAAGCTGAGCAAGTGCTGGTCGCCGCCCATCAACGCGCTGCAGCCGAAGAGCAGAAACGCCTGCGTCTGGCCGCCGGCGAACTGGGCCTGGACATCTACGGCATGCGTCCGCGTCTTGCCGAAAAGGGCCTGCGTTACGTCGACGACATCCGCGAACTGGACGCTTGAGCATGAACCAGACCCGCATCCCCTGCCTGCTGATGCGCGGCGGCACGTCCAAGGGTGCCTACTTCCTCGCTAGCGACCTGCCACCAGCCGGCGAACTGCGCGACCGCGTGCTCCTCGCGGCTATGGGCTCGCCGGACGCCCGGCAGATCGACGGCATTGGCGGCGCCGACTCATTGACCAGCAAGGTAGCGATTATTCGTCGCTCGCGACGAGAAGACGCCGACGTTGACTACCTGTTCGCCCAGGTGGTGGTGAATGAGCCGCGCGTGGACTACGGACAGAACTGCGGCAATATCCTCGCGGGTGTCGGCCCCTTCGCCATCGAACGTGGGCTGGTAGCAGTCAGTGGCGAGGTTACGGCAGTACGCATCTTCATGGAAAACACTGGGCAGATCGCCGTGGCCCGCGTATCCACAGCAGACGGCCAAGTGCAATATGCCGGTGACACGCGCATCGACGGCGTACCCGGCACTGCCGCCGGGCTGACCGTCGAGTTCGCCGATGTCGCGGGGTCCAGCTGCGGTGCTCTGCTGCCGACCGGCAATAGCCGCGACCGATTCGACGATGTGGAAGTGACCTGCATCGACAACGGCATGCCTGTGGTAATGCTGCGCGCCACCGATCTTGGTGTGACCGGGTATGAAAGCCGCGAGCAACTCGACGCCGACACTGCGCTCAAAGCACGCCTGGAGTCGATCCGCCTGCAGGCCGGTCCGCGTATGAATCTGGGCGACGTGAGCCAGCGTAACGTGCCGAAGATGTGCCTGATCGCTCCGCCCTGCCAAGGCGGCGCCATCCATACTCGCAGCTTTATTCCACACCGCTGTCACGCCTCCATCGGCGTGTTCGGCGCAGTCAGTGTGGCCACAGCCTGCCTGATCGAAGGTTCGATCTGCGACGGCCTGGCCGAAGTCGGCAACGCGGCCTTGCAACGCCTGGCGGTGGAGCATCCGAGCGGCGAGTTCAGCGTCGAACTGCGTCTCGAGCAAGGCCAGCCCGCAGGCTGCGGCCTAGTCCGCACGGCCCGACTGCTGTTCGACGGTTTCGTCTGCATCCCGCAGGCGCTCTGGACTGGGCAGACGGTATGAAGCTCGCGCGCATCGCCCTGATCGGCTTCGGAGAAGCCGGTAGCATTCTCGGCACCGACTTGGCGGCGCGCGGCGTTCGAGTGCGAGCCTACGACCTGCTGAGCGAAACGGCTGCCGGTAAGCAACAGTTGCAGGCGCCAGCGACGCAAGCTGGTGTACAGCTATGCAACAGTGCCGCCGAGGCCTGCGCAGAGGCCGACCTGGTGATCAGCGCAGTGACCGCCTGCGCTGCGCTGGACGTGGCCCGACAACTGGCTGCGCAACTGCGCAGCGGCCAGCTGTATCTGGACATCAACTCGGTGGCACCCACAACCAAATGCACCGCTGCCGAGCTGGTCCAGACAGCAGGCGCCGGCTATATCGACGCCGCGGTAATGGCGCCGGTGCCCCCCAAACGCCTGGGCACACCCATGCTGCTTGGCGGCGCGCAGGCCGAGACGCTGGCAACGGCGCTCAACGCCCTGGGTTGCAATACCCGCGCAGTGGCCGACATAGTCGGCACCGCCGCGGCAATCAAGATGTGCCGTAGCGTGATAATCAAGGGCCTGGAAGCGCTGACGGCCGAGTGCCTGGCCGCCGCCCGCCAATACGGCGCCGAGACCGAGGTGTTGGCCTCGCTGCAGCAGAGTTTTCCCGCCATGGGCTGGGATGGCGAGTTGCCCGACTACCTGATCAGCCGCATCGCCGAACATGGCCGGCGGCGCGCCGAAGAAATGCAGGAAGTGAGCAAGACCCTGGCTGATGCCGGTGTTACGCCGCACCTGAGCCGGGCCATTGCTAGCAGCCAGCGCGGGCTAGTCGATGCCATGAATCTACAGGATTTACGCTACTCCCAATTTGTACCTTTCTCCTGGCGAGATCTGTTCGCACGCCTCTACGGTTCAAAGCCTTCTCCCTACGGCAGGGGTGTAAATTCATAGTAAATGCGATTGATTAGCATAGTCATAAATCTTAAAGATAGCTTGCTTTCAATTTGATCGCCCTGCCGGGCTTATTCCGGAGTTTCTTATGCCCCTGACCTCCTTCTTGCGCCAAAGCGCTGCTCTCCTTGCCGCCAGCCTGCTGATAACCGCCCCCTTACAGGCAGCACCACGAACCATCGATGGTGTCTACGGCAGTGTCGAACTGGATGGCGCACCTCAACGCGTAGTGGCCCTGGGTGATAACCCCTTGGATGCCGCCCTGTCGCTTGATATTCAGCCTCTGGGAACCCTCGCCAGTCGAGGAGGTAACGACGTCCCCGAATACCTCAAGACCAAAGCAGGCAAGATTGCCCTAGTCGGCAGCGTGCGTGAGCCCAATCTGGAAGCGATTCTGGCGCTACAGCCCGATCTGATCCTGGCCTCCAGCGAGCTGCCAAGCGAGCTCTATGCCAAACTCAGCCAGATGGCTCCCACCATTGTGCCCAAGGGTGGAACCTTCCAGGACTGGCGTGTTACCTACAGCACCTATGCCCTGGCTCTCGACAAAACCGAACAGGCAGAGCAGCACATCGCCGAGATCGACAAGCGCATCGACGCATTACGCCAGCACCTCCCGCAGGGGCAAAAGGTTAGCGTCGTTCGCTGGAACCCTCAGGGCCCGTTCATCATGTCCAGCCATCTGTTCGTCGGTCAGCTACTGCAGTCGATGGGCCTTCAGGCGAGCGAACTGGCTACCGAGCAGAAGCGCAAGCCGCATAGCGATATCCTGAGTCTGGAGAATCTGAGCAAGGTCGATGCCGACTGGATTTTTCTGGCCACCCTTAATCCCGACGGTCGCAAGGCACTCGACGATGCGCGCCAGCAACCGGCCTTCACCCGCTTGAATGCGGTCAAGAACAACCGGGTCATCAGCGTTGACGGTCAAATCTGGAGCAGCAGCTCCGGTTATCTAGCCGCTCAACATATCCTCGATGACGTGGAGAAGGCGCTGGCCCACTGATGCCTTCACGCGTTCCACTGCTACGAGCCGCCAGTCTGGCGGCTTTATGCTTGCTGCTGCTGACCCTCGCTAGCCTGCTGCTGGGCGCCGGCGATGTGGGCTGGCGTGCCAGCCTGCAGGCTCTAATGATCGGTGATGACGCGGACGCCCGCTTTGTCGTCCGGCAACTTCGCTGGGCACGCACCGAGCTGGCCATGCTGGTCGGGCTGGCCCTCGGTGCCGCCGGCGTACTGCTGCAGGCTGTGACGCGCAACCCCCTAGCCGAGCCTGGGCTGCTGGGCGTTAGTGCCGGTGCGTCGTTTGCCGTGGTGCTTGCAATCAACCTCGGTGCCTCGGCGGCAAGCCTGCATCTGGGCGTCGCGGTGGTCGGTGCGCTGGTCGGCTGCGTGCTAGTGATGCTGGTGACCCAGCTGCGCGGAGTCGGTGATGATCCCGTGCGCCTGGTACTGGCCGGTGCCGCATTCTCCGGATTGCTGGGGGCCCTGAGCAGCCTGATGCTGCTGTCCGATCAGCGCACCGCCGATGAGATGCGTTTCTGGATCATCGGGGCGCTGGCTGGACGGCCGTTGGAAACCATGAGCTGGAGCCTACCAGGCCTGCTTGCCGGGTTGAGCGCCGCCCTGCTGCTGATACGACCACTCGCCGCGCTTGCGCTGGGCGAACGTGTCGCCAGCGGCCTTGGGCACAACCCGCGCCTGACTCGCGCCGGCACGCTAATCGCGGTGGCCTTGCTGGTCGGTACGGCAACCGCAGCGGCAGGCCCGATTGGCTTTATTGGCCTTATCGTGCCCTATATCGCCCGCCGCCTGGTGGGCTCGGATGTGCGCCGCACCCTCGGCCTGAGCCTGCTGCTGGGGCCTTGCGTGCTGTTGTTTGCCGACACCCTCTCGCGCCTGATGGTGCGCCCCTATGAACTGCCGGTCGGGGTGATCACCGCCCTGGTCGGCGCTCCGATCCTGATCGCCGTGGTCCGCGGTCGTCGCCTGCCGATGCTCTGAGATGTCCAGACCTTCCCTAACGATCAGTGGCTATCGCGCCCTGCGCTTAAGCCATTACAGCCTGCTGATTCACCGGCGCGGCAGCTGGGTGGCCGTGTTACTAAGCGCACTGCTACTACTGTGCTCAGCCCTGATACTCGCCGCTGGTGTCGACGATCTGACGCTCTGGGGCGCCTTGCGCGCCATCTTCGGTGAGGGCAGCAGGATGCAGCTGTTCCTGATTCAGGAGCTGCGCCTGCCTCGCCTGTGCGCCGGACTGCTCAGCGGAGCAGCACTGGGCGCGGCCGGATGCCTACTGCAGACCCTGGCCCGAAACCGGCTAGCGACTCCGGGCGTAATCGGTATCGACAACGGCGCCACCGCCTTTGCCGTCGCCGCCATCGTGGCAGTGCCCATCAGCCTGGCCCCGTCCGCCCTGGCGCTGACGGGAGCGATCACGGCCGCCGTGTTGACCCTGGCTCTGGCATCCGGCAGCGGCGCCCGTGGCTACCGTTTCATCGTAGTTGGCATCGCCGTCGGGGCGATATTCGGCGCTGCCACCAATCTGATGCTGGCCCGCTCCGATATCGATGCCGCCAACGCCGCTTACCCCTGGACGGTCGGCAGCCTCAACGCCCGCCCGAGTCAGGCAATCTGGCTGCTGGGGTTCGGCCTGGCCCTGGGCCTGCCGGCAGCGAAGCTGCTGGTGCGCTCGCTGAACCTGATGCGCTTCTCCGACAACGTGGCGATCGGGCTTGGCATCCGCCTGCAGCGGATGCGCCTGCTGACCCTGCTGCTGTGCGTTTGGCTGACCGCGCTGGCAGTAGCTGTGGCCGGCCCAGTCGGCCTGATCGGCCTGGTCGCACCGGAGCTGGCACGCTACCTGTGCGCACATCATGGCGTGCCGCTGATCAACAGCGCGCTGTGCGGCGCATTGCTCATGATTCTCGCCGACTGGCTCGGCCGCAGCCTGCTGGCTCCCATCGAGGTACCGGTGGGTATCATCTCAGCCATCCTCGGCGCGCCCTTCCTACTGTGGATTTTGCTGCGCCCCCTCAAACGGAGTTCGCCATGACCTCACTCACCACCTTGTTCAACGACGGCAGCCAAGGTGACGTGCGTCTGGAAGCACAAAGGCTGAGCATGGATTACGAACGCAGGCGGGTGATCGACCAACTGGATCTGCACATTCCGCCGGCTCAGGTCACAGCGATCGTCGGCCCAAATGGTTGTGGCAAATCCACCTTGCTGGCCGCCCTCTCGCGCCTGCAAAAGCCCAGCACTGGTGCGGTGCTACTGGACGGCAAAGTGATTTCCAGCCAGCCCTCGCGTGAGGTGGCCAGACGCCTGGCTCTGCTGCCGCAGGACGCCAGCGCGCCTGAAGGGCTGACCGTTGCAGAGCTGATCCGTTTCGGCCGTCAGCCACACCAGGCCCTGCTGAGCCAATGGAGCGAGCAGGATCAGAGGATCGTCGACGCTGCGCTGGCTGCAGCCGATCTGCTCGATCTGGCTGACCGGCCGCTCGAATCGATGTCCGGTGGCCAGCGCCAGCGGGCCTGGATCGCCATGGCCATCGCCCAGGCAACCCCATTGTTGCTGCTCGACGAACCGACCTCAGCACTCGATCTCGGCCACCAGATCGAGGTGTTCGAGCTAATTCGCCAACTGACGACGGCCGGAAAGACCATCGTGATGGTGGTACATGATCTATCGAGCGCCTGTCGTTACGCCGACAACTTGGTAGCCATGCATCGAGGCACTATCATCGCCCAAGGCAAGCCACGCGACATTGTCACGCCGGAATTGGTGAAACAGCTGTACGACGTCAGTTGCGTGCTGCTCAACGACCCGGTCAGTGGTACCCCAGTGATCGCTGGTATCCAGCGTGCAGCGCAGCGCTGACAGGCAGGGCAATGCCAGCGCGCAGGCACTTGGCACTGCTGCCGGTGCCTGCGCGGTTGTCAGGGCAATACCCTGATCAGGGCGCAGGCCAGCCCGACGAAACCGGGTAACGCTAGCGCAACGCGCGGCGCGTAGGGCAGTAGCATGATCAGAGCCACACCCGCTACGCTCATCACACCGACCCAGCCCACTATCCCCGCCGCCACGCCCCACATGCGCACGCTGAAGGCCAGACTGGCGACCAGCAGTAACCAGCCCAAGGCCCGCAGGCAGCGACACGACAGCGCACTAGGAATACGCTTGAACACCTGCCTGAACGACCGTTCAAGCCCCATGCACAACGCCGACATGCCCACATAGGCCAGCAGCAAGGCAAGTAGCCATTCCATACTGTTCATCCTTTGAGTTCCTGCATGGCCAGGTGAGTTCTGCTCGCGGTCTGCCCCTGTTTCAGCTTCCACGCTGCGGCCAACAGCACCAGGCCGAGGCCTACCGTACTGATCTCCAGCCATTCACGCCCTTCTGCAGGCGCCATCAGGCGCAGAACCGGCAGGCAACAGCACAGCACACCAGCTAGCGCCAATTGTTCACACCATGCCTTCAACACGGGGCGCATCAGTGCATGCAGGAGACTGGCCGACCAGACCATGAAGAACAGCCGCACCTCCCAGGCGCCGCGTTGGCCAATCTCCACCGGTAACAGGCGGTTGATCCACAGATAAGCCACGCAAGCCAGGCTCAGTCCTGCAATCACTGCCACATTCAGTGGTTCGGCGGCACGGTACAGTAGCGCTGCCAACCCTTCCTGACGCGCCCGCTGCTGGCGCCGCTTAACCGTAAACAGCACCAGGCCGGTGGCGATCATCGCGCAACTGAGCAGACCGCAGATGAAGTACAGCCAACGCATCGGGTAGCCGCCGAACTGGGCGAAATGCAGCCCTGCCATCACCCGCTGGGTCAGTGGCGCCGGCCTGCTGGCCTGCGGTTGGCGCAAGACCACGCCAGTTACACCATCGAACTGCATGCTCTGCCCCTTGGTCAGCTCGATACGGTTGCCCAGCACCGGACGAAACTCTACGCGTGCGTTTTCGCGGCCCGGATTTTCGATGTTCACACCCGCGATCGGGCCCAGAACCTGTTCGGCCTGTGCCAGCAGCGCGACCAAATCTGTCAAGGCTGCATTGCCCATGCGCGCAGGTGTCTGTCTGATCGCTTCAGGTCGGCCAGCCTCTACTGAAGTGCCTCCAGACACTTGGCCGCGGCTATGCTCGGCTTTGCGTTGCCCCTGCTCGTTGCGTTCGGGTGCAATCTGTTGAACCTGAGGACCACCCCGTCCGAATGCCTGGCGATTGCCGTCATACAGCACATCGACGGCTGCAGGCATATAAATGAGATAGAAGATCACCAACCCGGTGTAGGTGATCATCAGGTGAAAAGGCAGCACCAGTACGCCACCGACGTTGTGAGCGTCCAGCCAGGAACGAGGCCCCTTGCCCGGACGGAACATGAAGAAGTCCTTGAAGAACTTCTTGTGGATCACGATCCCGCTGATCAGGGCGACCAACATGGCCATGGCTGCCAGGCCTACCAGCCAGATCCCGATATCACGCGGCATGTTGAGGGTGAAGTGGAAACGGAAGAAAAATCCGCCGCCTGCTGTATCGCGCGCCTGAAGTAGCTCTCCGGTGGTCGCATCGATCAGCTGGCCGCCACCACGCCGCCGCTCTCCAGTTGACACGCTCAAAGCCGACGATCGCTCGGTGGGAAGGCTGATGCCCCAGGCGGGCGCGTCTGGGTGATAGCGCTGCAGGTAATCCAGAGCCACACGCATGGCGCTAGGCTGATCCACCGCAGTGGCGGGAATTTCTGGGCGCATCCACTCGTCGATTTCCTTGTCGAACACCGCCAGGGTGCCGGTGAGGAAGATAGCGAACAGCACCCAACCGAACAGCAGTCCGCCCCAGGTGTGCAGCCAGGCCATCGACTGGGTTAGGGTCTTGGCTTTCATGCCAGTGTCCTCTGCAGTTGTGGCCAGAATGCTACGAGCGCCAGCGGCACAGCGAACAATAGGGGCAGCCAGGCATACCAGGCGTTTCGCGCTGCGAACGCCCAGAGCATGGCCAGGCTATACAGCGCAAACGCTGGCAAGGTGGCAACAACGACGGCATCTGCCGGAGGCAGCGGCAGTATCCGTGACAAGGCACCGGTGGCGGCATATGTGAATAAGTAGCCACTTACGACAGCCGCTATGACGCGCGACATTGTGGCTAATACGGGTGGCCGTTTTTTCATTTTAGAGGCGCTACTCATCGAGGATATTCATCCATGCACACAAAAGCCGGCCGACGTAAAACGTCGACCGGCTTCGGTCTGTTTACTCAGAAGCTGGTGGTTACCGAGGCGTAGAAGGAACGCCCAGGTTCGTTATAGGTATTGGCACCGGCCGTGGTGCCAGCACCCTCGCGATAGAGTCGCTTGTCGAAGAGATTGTTGATGCCCGCTCCCAAGGATAGGTTTTCGCTGACCTTATAAGTGCCACCGAGGCTGTAGATATGGTACGGATCACGCACCTCCAGCTGGTTTTGCGCCGTGACATTGACGCTGGTGGTCGGATTGAACACCCTCGGCTCCTGCTTGCCGTAGAAGGTAGCGGTCAGGTTCAGCCCCAGCGCTTCCGTCAATTGCCAGTCGAGCATCGAGTTCACGGTGTACTCGGGCACCACCGAGAGCGGGTTGCCATCGCTGTCGGTGTTGTCCTGCATATAGGTGAAGTTGGTCGTCCAGCTCAGTACATCGCCTTCATGCCCCAGCAGTGGAACGCCGATACTGCCCTCCCACCCCTTCACGAGGGCGTCAGTGGCGTTATCCCACTCGAGGATACCGGCGAACTGGCTGGGGTTATTCGGATTTACGACAGTTCCAGTCACGACATTCGACGACACGATCTTGCTGTCATAATCATTGCGGAAGTAGGTGAGGCTGGCAGTCCACCCGCCTCGTGCGAAGCTGATACCAAGCTCCTTGTTGATGCTGATCTCGGGGTCCAGATCCTCATTACCCAACACATAACAGCCGCCGCCTGAAGTGGTTCCAGCGGCACAGCCGTTACCATTACTGCGGTATAGGTAATTAGGGTTGGATTGATAAAGGTTGGGCGCCTTGAATGCCCGGGCGATGCCCCCCCTAAGGGTGATGTCATCGGTGAGCTTGTAAGAGCTGTTGAGGCTCGGACTCCAGTTCAGACCAAACTGGTCGTGGTAATCCAGGCGCAAGCCCGGGGTCAGAATCCAGTCTGGCGTCAGTTCTATGTTGTCTTCGGCAAAAACGGCCAGCAGGGTAGCGTCGGTCTTGCTGGAGCGCGCGTTGGCATCAGAATTGGGCAACTGATACCAATCGGTGCCGATGGTACGGTTGAGCGTAGACGGGTCATCCAGTTCCTGGCGGTTCCATTCAGCGCCCACGGTTAACACCTGGTTCAGCAGAACCTCCAACGGCATGTCTAGCTGCCCTTGCAACAAGTAGCTTTTGTAGACACTGGTCTGTTTGTCGTCGCCGGCGCTGATGTCGCCGTCAACGCTACCGGTCTGCCCTTCCAGCAAACGGCGGTTGTCGGTGCGTTCGAACTGCGCCAAAAGACGCGAGCTGCCAAAATCCCAATCACCCTTGTGCGTCACAGAGTAGGTCTGACGGTACATGGTGTTGGTTTCACGTCCCAACCACGGGCTGATATTACTGGCCGGGTCCAGTGCCTCGGTCGCGCCGGTACCGGTATCGCCAGCGAAAATATTGCCTTGGCGACTGTAGCCCGCCTCAAAGTCGAGGGTCTGGCGCTCATCCAGCGCCCAACTGAGCAGGCCGCTCACATCCTTGTTGCGCACGCCTTCACGCCCGGCCGCTAGGCCACCACCAGCCGCTACGTCGGTATTATCCAGATTGATGTCGGCGTCATCGGCATCAGTCTTGTTGAGGTTGCCGTAGACACGGAATGTCAGATTTTCGGTCAGCGGGCCGGCGAGACTGAAGGTCGTACGCTTGGTGACACCCTCGGCATCATCCTGAGGAATATTGGTGTATAGGGTAGCCGAGCCGGTGAGCTTGTCGGTCGGCCGTTTGGTAATGATGTTGACCACGCCCCCCATGGCACCGGATCCATAGCGAGCTGCCGCTGGCCCCCTCAAGACTTCGATACGCTCTACCTGATCAGCAGGTACCCAGTTGCTGTCACCACGCGTATCGCGCTCACCAGCACGGGTATAGCGAACGGAATTTCGCGAGGTCACCGGCTTGCCGTCGATCAGGATAAGCGTATTTTCAGGCCCCATGCCGCGGAGGTCGATTTGCCGGTTGTTGCCACGAGAGCCGCTTGCACTGTTACCAGTGAGGTTGACCCCTGGCATTTTGCGCACAAGTTCAGAGATGTCATTGACCGGGGGACGCTTTTTAATATCCTCCTCAGTGAGGATCGATACGCCTGAGGCTTGCTTGAGCTCATCCTCCGCAGTTCCGATTACCACGGCATCCTGCAATTTCAAGGTATCGTCTGTAGCCTCTTCGGCATTTGCTTGATGCAGGGTGGCCATGAGCACTGACAGTGCCAGGAAGCTGACTCTGAAACTTGCTTGCATCGTATCTCTCCTGATTGCGGTATTCCGGTGAATCAGAAGCTGGATAGAAGTGCTCCCTGACCCCGGGCCGATCAAATGATATTTATTATCATATGCAGGTAAAGATCATTTACGGTTTTTTTACAAGCTTTCTACAGGTGGTATAAGCCAATAGCCATAGGTGGAGTACGACCTCAGCCCTACCTGCAACGAGATTGACTACCCCACCTCTCAATCAACTACGCCACAGTAGGTTGCCATCCTGAAACCCTCGGGCTAGAGTGCGCCCGTCGTGGTAAATCCCACGGCCGGGTGTAGCAACCTAGGAAACCAAGATGCGGCAGCGTCATAGCGCATAGCCAGTGCCTCGGCACTGCGTTATCGCGTCTCTATGGCGGGCCGTACGGGGCAGGCTTTTGCCTGGCCGGTTCCCTTGGTTCCCGGTTTGCTACCCCCGTGCGGTCCGCCTCCATATTGTGTAGCAACGATTGGTGGCGGCTCCTTAATCGAACCAAGGAGCATAAGGAAAATGCGCTACCCCTTTTTTACCCGAGAGCTCCGCCTTGGGCTTCAGGTCTTGCTGTCCACCTCTGATAAGGAGGTGCGCCATGGCTGAGTTCGAATCCTGTGTTGTACCTTTTCCCCTGCAGCGAAGCCCGCTGCATGAATCCGAAAGCTCTCCCCTACCCTCTGAAGCTGCAGCTGAACTGCGTGGCGTGATGCTCGGAAACCTCCTTGATCAACTGGCTGAACCTGACGGATTGCAGCCGGCAGATCTGCGTGTGCGTATCGCTGCTTACTCTGCTTTGGATTTGCTCGATGAGATGGTCGTGCTCTATCGCCGCGCCCTCTCGGAAGTGAGAGGAGGAGGCAGATGAGCAAGAGTGTGATGACCTACCTTCCACCTCAAGACGGCCATCCAGGTATGGAAATAGTCTGGGCTGCCGACTGCAGAGAAGCGTTCGACCAGGGCGTGAAGCTGGCCCAGACCTGGCTCGACAATGCCCGCAGCGGATGGCTCTGGGCAGTGATGATCGCCGAGCGCGATTTGCTGCCATGCGCTATTGAGAGGCGAGCATTCGAGGTAGGTTTCCTGAGTCGTATCCACCAGCGCATGTGCTCGCACCAAGGCCGCGGTGAGCAGGCAAAGACCTATACCACTGGTGAACACTTCGGCCACAGAAAGACCCTGAAGCTCGCCGGAGCGAGCTGTCAGGGCTGACCTGAGCCATGGCAAATGCCAAGAAGTGGCCTGTTTACACAGACCAGGAAGGAAGGTTCTGAGCTAACGGAGTGCAGGGGCAGCGTACTGACTGTTTGCACTTCGTTAGCCCAGAGACCGGAGAATATTTCGGTTGCGGCCGTCTGCCAATCGTTTTGATGGGGGCACTGGCTACAAAAAACTGGTCACTGGCGTTGCGCAGTGCGTCGGGGGTCTTGGGTTAATCGATGATGCAGACCGTAGCGCCACTTTCTCTGAGCTTGCGGCACAGGTAGGCGAAATCGGAGTCGCTGGTTACCAGGCAGAACGTATCCGCACGATGATCGAAGAGCGCCTCCATTGAATCAAGAGCCAAGGCAATATCGGAGGTATTCTTGCCGGCGGCATATTGGTACTGCAGGCATGGTGTGAAGGCTAGTCGAACAAGCATTTCCTGCCATTTGTTGGCCAAGGTGCCGTGATTGCCATATCCCCGTCTCAGGACGACGCGGCCGAACTGGGCGCCCACACGCAAGGCGTGCTCCAGAATCTCGGGCGATACGTTGTCGCAGGCTGTCGATTGTTCACTCAATCATGCAGGTTCACTCTGGTGAGGCCAGCGTCAAAAGCGACGATGCTAGGACGGTGTTTAGCTTGCACTTTTACCGTTGAGAACTTTCGCTGCTTAGGGCCGCTGCCCGAATAATTCGAGCAGCGGAGGCGATTAGATATCTATTTGCTGGGTGCCAATCTAACGCATGGAAAAGGCGTGTCCCACACGCACCCCCGCCTGAAAACACAAAGATTCAGTTTCCTACGGGTTGTGAGTCCCATCTGAATGCATCTAAGGTAGGCTCAGAAGCGCCGAGTACTCATCAATTCCTCCAGAACCCGTGTGGTGACACGAAACGGTATCGACATGTGATCCTCACCCGCCTCGAGCTGAAAATCACTGCGAAGGCCATATTGTGAGAGGCTTTCCAACCGAATCTTCAATGAGCGCACATCCTGAATTTCCTGCGGCATTTCCCGGTCACCTACCCACATGCTCAGGCTATGGTGGGTCAGATCCAGCTCTCCTGCATGTGCGCGACGGGTGAATGCCCGCTCATGTTCCAGCAGGTAGCGGTTACGCCACCATAGGCTGGGGCTGATGGCGACTACATGCTGGAACAGCTGCGGCCGGGTGAACAGAGCATAGATGCCGAACATACCGCCGAACGAATGGCCGACCAGGCTGAGCTGATCCTGATCGACCTTGAAGCGCTGGTTGACCCGGGGCATCAAACGCTGCTCGATGAAGTCGAGAAACAGGTCCTGGCCACCCTGCGGTGGATCATTGCGCTCGGGCAGTTGCGGCGGCGACAGGTCGAACGCACGACGCTCGAAATCTAGCGGCGTGCTGCTGGGATAACCGATGGCGACGATAATCGCCTTGCGCCATTGCTTTTGCGCCCGCTTGGCTGCATGGAATGCCGGAAAGTAGGCATTGCCGTCGAGCAGATAGACCACCGGGTAGCCTCCGGTGTAAGGCACATCGCCCTCCGGCAGGCTGACCATGATGCGGTAGTCACGGCCCTCGGCACTCTTCACCAGCCATTGTTCACTACCGTCCAGATTGACCTGATCGGCCTGGGCGGCGGCAAGGCCACCCAGCAGCAGCGCTGTCATAGCGCTGCACAGCCAGTTCAGCCCCCTCACCAGCTGTAGCTCAGGCTGGTGACCACGCTGCGTGCCTCGCCCCGGTAGCAGTAGCCATCCTGACAGTTGACGTATTGCTTGTCGGTCAGGTTGCGGGCATTGACGGCTAGACGCACACCGTCCAGGTCACCAGCGAAGTCGTAGTGCACCCCGGCGTCGAACAGCGTGTAATCCTCGCTCTTCACCGTGTTCATGTCGTTGCCGTAGACGCTGCCGGTGTAGCGCGCGCCAGCACCGAAACCGAGACCGGATGGCAGCTTGTAGGCCAGCCATAGCGCTGCCAGATGACGCGGCACATTCTTCGGATCGTTGCCCTCGTCGCCGTCGTTACTCTTGGTGATTTCCGGATCGTTGTAGCTGTAGCTGGCGGTCAGGTGCAGGCGCTCACTGAGGTCGGCCACGGCTTCCAGCTCCAGCCCACGCGACACCTGCTCGCCGGTCTGTACGGTGTTGAGTGGATCGAGCGGGTCGCGGGTCGACACGTTCTCCTGGGTCAGGTGATAGAGCGAAGCGGTGAACATCGTACTGGTGCCAGGCGGCTGGTACTTGAGGCCGATCTCGTACTGCTTGCCTTCGGTGGGTTTGAGCGGGCCGGCAGCATTGCTGCCGCTTTGCGGCAGGAAGGATTCGGCGTAGCTGGCGTAGGGTGCCAGGCCATTGTCGAACAGGTACAGCGCGCCTAGCTGGTAAGTGGTGGCGGAGTCGCTGACCTTGCTGTTGCTGTCGCTCAGGTTGTCGCTGGTGCGTACATGCACCCAGTCACGGCGCATACCGGCGGACAGGCGCCAGCGGTCGAGTTCGACCTGGTCCTGCAGGTAGATGCCGCTGCGCTGGGTCAGGCTGTCTTGGTCGGAAAGCGGGTTGCCGGGGCGAGCGACTGGCTGGTGATAATCCGGAGCGTTCATGTCTATCGAGGGCGCCGGCCCGGTCGCATAGAGCACCGAGCTATCGAACCACGTGTAATCCCAGCCAGTCAGCAGCGTGTGCTGCAGCTCGCCAGTGGCGAAGCGGCTGACCAGGCGGGTATCGCTGCTCACCGACTCCATGTCCTCATACACACCGACGGCATAACGCTCCATCACGCCGTTGGTGATGGTGCCATTGGGCTGCAGGTACTGGTTGGTGGTGTCCAGCTGGCCGTAGCGCAGGTTCTGCTGCAGGGAGAAGGTGTCGTTGAAGGCGTGCTCGAACTCGTAGCCGAAGGTCCACTGGCGCTGGCCGAGCTTGTCGAAATACTCGTCGCCCTGCCAGAAATCGGTCAGGCGGTCGCCGTCCTGGTAGAGCATCGGCGAGGCGGCAGTCTCGCGCTCCTGATACTGCGCTAGCAGGGTCAGGCTGGTGGCCGGGTCGATCTGCCAGCTCAGCGACGGCGCCAGCAGGCGCACGTCATTGTTCAGCTGTTCGATGTCGTACCTGGCGTCGCGATAGACACCAACGGTACGGAACAGTACATCGCCCTGCTCATCAAGCTGACCGCCTACATCGAACTGCCCTTGGCGGTGATCGTGGTTGCCAGCCTGGATTTCCACTTGGTTCTTGGCCTGTAGGCTGGGGCGCTTGCTGACCCGGTTGACCATACCGCCCGGGCTGATCTGCCCATAAAGCACCGAGGCCGGCCCCTTGAGCACCTCGATGCGCTCGAGGGCGTAGGCTTCCGTGCCGTAGATCGACAGCCAGCCGTTGTAGGGCTGGCGCAGTCCATCGAGGAAGTCGGCGGACATGGTGGTGTCGAAGCCGCGAATGTTGATCTGGTCGAAGCGCGGATCGAGCCCCGAGCTGCCGGTGCGTACGCCAGCGCTGTAGGCAACGGCGTCCTCGACACGGTCAACCTTGCGATCGGCGATCTGCCCGGCGGTGACCACGCTGATGCTCTGCGCGGTTTGCAGAATCGGCAGATCGGTCTTGGTGGCGGTGCTGGCATTGCTGGCGAAATAACCCGGCACGGGTGCAAAGGCACTCTGCGTCGGCGCGGCTTCGATGGTGACGGGCTGCAGCTGATAGCTGTCATCGGCAGTCTGCGGCCGCACCACATAGCCGGACGCGCTCTTCTCGGCCACCAGCCCGGTGCCGCGCAGCAGCTGCGACAGACCCTCTTCCACCGATTGCGCGCCTGTCGAACCTGGGCTCACCAAGCCACGTACCACTTGTGGGGAATACGACAAGGTGATGCCGGCTCGTTCGGCATAGAAGCTCAGCGCCTGGTCCAGCGGCCCACCCTGCACGTCCGCAATCGCTACGCGGGACGTGGGCTCGGCGGCCAGCAGCGCCGGGCTCGCGGCGACGCCGTATAGCGCCAGAGCAATACAGATGGCCTTGGATAGCCTGCGCGGTTGCAGGCGCGGCGGCAGAGATCGAGTAGAGCGCATGGGGGTATCCATTTAGGGAGTGATCACCCCTAACCGGATGAGCAGCCAAAGTCCGACAAATTTTTTACGCGATGGGCACGACGCGCACCCACCAGCGGGTTCGTTCCACCAGCGTCACCGGCAGCAGATGAGTGATGTTTCGCAACATCAGCTCGGGTTCAGCGAGGCGGAACACGCCGGACAGGCGCAAATCAGCTACCGCCGGATCGCAGCCCAGCCAGCCATGCCGGTAGCGCCCGGCCTCGGCGAGAAAGTCCGCCAGGCGAATGTCGCTGACCACCAACAGACCGCGCGCCCAGGCGAACGGGTCGAGCGCTCCTCGTTCCAGCGTCGTCATGCGGCTCGCCGATACCGCCAGCCCTTCGCCTGCCTGTAAACGATGCTGCCCTGCTGCGGCACGAACCCGAACCTCGCCCTGCTCGACTCGTATCTCGCTGCGGTCGCCATACTCGCGCACCGACATGCGCGCGTACCGCCCCAGGCATTCGGCAAAATTGCAGCGCAGTTGCCATCTGTCACCTTCCACCAGCGCCTCGCCACTACGCAGCAAGAGGTCCTGCCCGCGTACATCGATGGCGCTGCCGGTGTTGAGCAGCACCTCGACATCGCCCGCCAGCTCGAGCCGCCGCGTTTCGCCGGTGGCCGTCGCAAAGTCCGCCCGCCACGCCGGCACCGAGGCTGCTGCCAGCAGCGTGGCGCTGCCGGCCGTCAGCCCAAGCAGCTTGAGCATGCGCCGGCGACTCAGGTCGGCCTCAGCGCGCTGCAGTAGCGGGATGGTTTGCGCCGCATCGGTAAGAGGGGTTACCCGAAACAGCCCGGCCATCTGCTGCAGGCGCTGCCAGGCCTGGTCATGCTGTTCGTCCTGCGCTAGCCAATCATGCAACTGGCGTTGCAGCTCGACGCTGGCAGGCTCGGCGCGCAGGCGCATCTGCCATTCGATGGCCGCACGGACGATAGCCTCGGAAGGCTGCCCGGCGGCCATCACGGCGCGGCCTCGAAGCACAGGCGATAGCAATGCAGCAAAGCGTGGGCTACATGGCGCTCAACGGTACGACTGGAAACGCCCAGTTGCCGCGCCACCTGCGCATGGTTGAGGCCGCCGAGCTGATACAGCAGAAATGCCTCGCGCACGGCGGGCTTCAACCCTTCGAGCAGCTGCGCAATGCGCTCCAGGGACTGCAAGGCCTCGTAGCGAACCTCAGGCGACGGAGGGCTCGCCTCGGGCAACAGCGCCAGGGCTTCGAGATACGCACGCTCCAGCGCATCGCGCCGCCAGTGATCGATCACCAAGCCACGTGCGATACGCGCCAGCAAGGCACGAGGCGCTCGATTGTCGACAGGCTGATCACGCACCAGCAGACGCAGAAAGGTGTCCTGAACCAAATCCGCCGCCTGCTGCGAACAGCCGACCGAACGCCGCAGCCAGCCATGCAGCCAGCCCTGATGCGTGCCGTACAGCACCTCAAGGGGAATGATCGAATCGGTTTCGGACGAGGACATAAGCGGCCCATACCAGCAGGCTAAAAACACCATGGAGGAGCATGGCGACCGCTGCGAACATTAATAGCGAATCATTCTTATTACAATACTTTCGAAATACAAGGTTCAGTTATTACCGGTTCGGTGATGACGTGGCCTGTAAAAAACAGACCTAGAAGGAAGGTTCCGAGCCAGCGGAGTGCATGAGGGGCGCCGTACTGACTGTTTACACTTCGTTAGCCGAGCGATAGGAGGCTATTGCAATAGCAGTCTTCCACCAAGCCTGATGGATGGGGTATTCGTGACATATCGAGAACATGCACTTTTGGCAAGAAGAGGCGAAATCCCAGCAGCTAACTGACGAACCACGTTGCAGTCAACATACGTGGTGATGCTCTCCGCGGAGCAAAAGCAGGGGTTCTTGCCCCCTCAAAATCAAGAAAAATAGACGGTTTCCACCCGGCCGCTGCGCTGGGTGGAGCCTCCGCGATTTTTCCTGATTTTTTCACGACCGCCTTAGTCGCCCTAGTCGGCAGGGGTTCATGCGCAGCGCAAGCGCAGAACCCTGAAGACGAAGGAGCGAAAGCCATGAGCGAAGAAATCAGGATCTACGTTGCCGACCTGGCCGCCTACAACGCCGGTCACCTACATGGCGTCTGGATCGATGCCACCCTGGAACTGGACGACATCCAGACACAAGTCGACGCTATGCTGACGGCCTCGCCGGTCGAGGGTGCGGAGGAGTACGCCATCCACGACTTCGAGGGCTTCGACGGCTACCGCCTTGGCGAGTATGAGGGCCTCGAAAACGCCCAAGAGATCGCCTGCTTTATCGAGGAATACCCCGAGTTCGGCGGCGCCCTGCTCGCTCACTTCAACGACCTGGAGCAGGCGCGCAAGGCGGCCGAGGAAGATTACTGTGGCTGCTACCGCTCGCTGGCTGACTACGCCCAGGAGCTGACCGAGGAAACCAGCAGCATTCCGCCGCACTTGGCCATGTATATCGACTACCGCGCCATGGCCCGCGACATGGAGTACAGCGGCGACCTGTTCACCCTGGAGACCGGCTTCGAGCAGGTGCACGTGTTCTGGAATCGCTAGGCCAGCGGAAGGCACCGGGGCGACCCGGTGCCTTGTTTTTTGCGCCCCTGCCCTGCCGGCCACCCGCGCGCCCCACCCGGAAGGCTAATGCACAGGGACGCGCACCCGGCGATCAGCCTGGAGCAACCACGTTATGCTGCCAGTTGATTGAGACCGTTACGGTCTTACGGTTTTGCCCAAATCCGGCGATCCGTATCAACGGATTTACGAATTGGCGGGGAAGCGGATTTACGTTTTTACGGATTTACAGAAATCCACCGTTGCGGTTTTCCGGTTTTGTGGAAAGCCGCAGATCCGTATATCCGTGGGGCTACGCGTGCGGAGCTTGGCGTGTTTGGGCACCATGGCCGGTCACTAGCGTAGATCAGCGTGCCCGGTCAGCGTCCAGACCGTCCCGGTATCAATCCCCGCCCCTCCTGCCTGCGCATTCGCCCAGACCCAACCCGACATGATCGAGCGCGACGGCTGCCGCACGGTGCACCTCCCACGTCAACGGAGGACACACCATGTCGCATTCAATCGATCTTTCCCGCCAGCCGCGTCGCATCGATCTCGATGCCCAGTTGCACCGCAAGGCCGGGCCGACGACGCATGCCATGCGACCCGTTGAGGCCGCTGGCGAGGCACAAACACCACAGGCCAGCCCTGCCCCTCGCTACCTCACCAACAACGAAGCCGCGACCTTCTTGCGACTGTCTCCGCGCACGCTGGAGAAGCAGCGGGTAATCGGCGGCGGGCCACGCTTCCATAAGTTTGGCCGACGGGTGATGTACGCGCTCACTGATCTCGAAGCCTGGGCCAGTGAGCGCAGCTTCGAGACCACCTTCGATCCCGAGTACATCGACCGCCACCCGGGAGCGCAGCGTGATGATCAGTGAAACCTTCGCTCATGAATTGTCAGCATCTCAATTTGCCTTCGCAGAACGAGCAACTGGATCTGTTTCGCGCCCTGCCGGGGGATATGGCGCCACGCGACGCCCAGGATCTGATGGCGCATCCGTTCTTCTCGCTGGCCAAGTCGCGGCGTACCGTACCGATCGACTTTCGTTCGGGCGAGGTGACGGTGCGTGTAGAGGGCACGCTGGAGCATGGCATCGCTACGATCTGGGATGCCGACATCCTGATCTGGGCAGCCAGCCAGTTGGTCGAGGCGCGCGATGCGGGCATTCCGACCTCGCGACTGATGCGTGCGACGCCCTACCAGATCCTACGCTTCATCGGCCGCGGCACCTCGTTGCGCGACTACCAGCGCCTGAAGGCTGCCCTGGATCGGCTGCAGTCGACCAGCGTGGCCACCTCTATACGCGAGACCACCGGCCGACGCCTGCACCGTTTCTCCTGGATCAACGAGTGGAAGGAGCTGGCAGCGCCGGATGGCCGGCCGCTGGGCATCGAGCTGATCCTGCCAGACTGGTTCTACAGCGGGGTGCTGGATCAGGCCCTGGTGCTGACCATCGACCCGGCTTACTTCCGCCTCACTGGCGGCATCGAGCGCTGGCTGTACCGCCTGGTGCGAAAGCACGGCGGCAAGCAGGAGGACGGCTGGCAGTTCGACTTTCGCCACCTGTACCGCAAATCCGGCAGCTCGGCGCGCTATTCGGACTTTGCTTTGGACGTGCGTGCGCTGGCCGCCCGGCAGCCACTTCCGGGATATCGCCTGGAGGTCGTTCACCTGCCTCCATCGACCGAGCTGCTCGCCTTCCGGCGCGTGCCGTAAACGGCACGGGGATAACTTGCGGAAAAGCTGTGAATGCAGTCGTGCTATCAGGCGCAACCGGGCTCGTGCTATCAGGCGCATCCCCATCGTGCTATCAGGCGCACGAACTCCGCTACAGGCTACGGCTGACGGGGCTTTCAGCTCCCCCTAACTTAACTAACTTAAAAGCTCTAACTTTTTATTGGGGCAGCGCCTGTGTGTGGACAGGTGCTAATCGGCGCAGTCTGGTCGGGGAGATCCGGCCATGATCGTCGCCCTGCTCAACCAGAAAGGCGGGGTGGGCAAGACCACCCTGGCCACCCATATCGCCGGTGAACTGGCCCTGCGTGGAAAGAACGTCATCCTGCTCGATGCAGACCCACAAGGCTCGGCCCTGGACTGGACGCAGCGGCGCAGCCAGCAGGGCTTGCCCAGGCTGTTCAGCGCCGTCGGCCTGGCGCGCGAGACGCTGCATCAGGAAGCCCCGGAGCTGGCTCGTCGTGCCGATCATGTGATCATCGACGGACCACCGCGCATCGCCGCCCTCGCCCGCTCGGCGTTGCTGGCGGCAGATCGCGTGTTGATCCCGGTGCAGCCCAGCCCCTACGACCTGTGGGCCAGCGCTGAGATGGTCAACCTGATCCGCGAGGCGCAGGTGTTCAGGCCCATGCTGTGCGCGGCGTTTGCCATCAACCGCCGCGTCAGCACCACGGTGATCGGCCGTGAAGCGCGCGGCGCCTTGGCCGACCAACCACTACCGGCGCTGCAGGCAGAGGTTCGCCAGCGCATCGTCTTCGCCGAGAGCGTGGCAGCCGGTCGCCTGGCGCGTGAACTGGCACCGGACAGCGCCGCTGCGCGCGAAGTCAGCAGTCTGGTCGACGAGCTGCTGAGGTGGTCGCCATGAGCGGCAAGCGCATCGGTATCGGTGCACGCCCACTGGCCGACCCGCAGGCCGAAGCCTGGATACGCCAGGGCGCCGCCCTCGACAGCGGCAAGGCCGAGCGCTACAGCGCCCGGCTGACGCTGGACGTGACGCTGGCACTGCGCACGCGCATCAAGCTGGCGGCCTTAGAGCGTGGCGTGACCATGGCGGAGATGCTGCGCGAAGTGCTGGAGCGACAGTTTCCGGAGGCTACGTCATGACCTTGGGTGCTCGCGGCGTGCGGGGGCCACTGGCGCTGCTCGCCGGCAGCCTGGCAGCAATGGGTTGGGCAACGATTGCAACGTCGCCGCCGCGGCTGATCTACAACGCCTCCGACAGCGTGCCCGTCGGCTGGTACCGCATTTCGCCGGCCACCTCGTTGGCGCCGGGCGATCTGGTGCTGGTTCATCTGCCGCCGGAGGTTAGGTCGCTGGCAGCGCAGCGCGGCTACCTGCCGGCGAACGTGCCTTTGCTTAAGACCGTGGCGGCGATGGCGCCGCAGCAGGTATGCGTGAAGGGCAATCAGGTACGCATTGATGGTGACCTAGTGGCCAAGCGCTTGAGGTGGGATCGAAAGGGTCGCGCGCTGCCAGCCTGGCGAGGCTGCCGGCGCCTGGTTGGCGATGAGCTGTTCCTGCTCAGCACCGCCAACCCGGAGTCGTTCGACAGCCGTTACTTCGGTCCGGTCTCCGCCGAGGCAGTGCTCGGCCAGGCGCAGCCCCTGTGGTTGGAGTCGCGTCGATGAGCTGGCAGTTTCCCTGTCGATCCGCATGCCGACTGCATGCGCTCGACGTGCGCGGTCGCGGACCGCCTGGCTGCAGGTACTTCTGCCCTCGCCTGCCGACCAGGGGCTTTGGAAGTCGTCGTCTCGCCTCTCCTGATTACCCAACTCAGCAGCGCAAAGGCACGGAAAAAGCGGAGGGCAAGATAAAAGGGGGCGGCACTTCGTGGGCCCGGAAAGCAGTCTGCACGGGGGTTGGCGGCGACACAGAGCCTACGTCGCCAAGTGCCGAAATCGTGTTCGCCCCACAGCGGCAACGGCCTGGGAGCGTGCCTGATACGCCGTACCACGATCAACTTGGAGAAATAAAAACATGAGCAAGGGAAGCCGTCAGGACGACGAATTGCGCTTTCGCCCGCAGCCGGGCAAACCGCAGCAACGCGGCCAACCCTTCGTCAACCAGGTGCTGCGCCAGGCCAACAAGGCTGGCACCGGCAAGCCGCGCAAGGCGGGCCACCAGCCCGGCGCCCGCCTCGGCCGTGGCCATGTCGCTGCTCGCTTCAGCGCGCAGCAACTGCCGTCCAATGCCCGTCGCGTCACCATCAAGACGCGCCTGGTAAACCTGCGCCAGGCCGGCAAGCGCTCGACGCTCAGCCACCTGCGCTACATCGAGCGCGACGGCGTCAGTCGTGAGGGCGATCCGGGCAAGGCCTATGGGCCACTGACCGACCAGGCCGACCTCAATGCGTTCGAGGAGCGTGGCCGGGACGACCGCCACCAGTTTCGCTTTATCGTCTCGCCCGAGGATGCCGAGCTGCTCGACGACCTACGCACCTACACCCGCCACCTGATGAGCCGGATGGAGGCCGACCTCGGCACCCGCCTCGACTGGGTGGCGGTCGATCATTGGAACACCGACAACCCGCACACCCACATCGTCCTACGCGGCAAGGACGACACCGGCAAGGACCTGGTGATCGCTCGTGATTACATCACCGAGGGCATGCGCAACCGCGCCGCGGAGCTGTCCACCGAATGGCTGGGGCCGCGTACCGAACTGGAGATCCAACAGAGCCTGCAGCGCGAGGTACAGCAGGAGCGTTTCACCAGCCTGGATCGCACCCTGTTACGCGAACGCCTGGCCGGCGGTCTGAGCCTGAAGACACTTGCCAACCATCCACGTCGGCAACTGCTGATCGGCCGCTTGCAGCAGTTGCAGAAGTTTGAACTGGCTCATGAAGTTCGGCCCGGGCAATGGCTTCTGCGGGAGGACGCTGAGTCCACCTTGCGCGCCATGGGTGAGCGCGGCGATATCGTGCGTACGATGCAGCGGGCCATGGGTAGCCTGCAGCGCGAGCTGGCGGTCTTCGAGCCGGGCAAGGGCACTCCCGGGGTGGTCGGCCGGATCGTGGCCAAGGGGCTGGCCGATGAGCTAAACGACCGTGGCTATTTGGTGGTCGACGGGCTCGACGGCAAGGCGCATTACCTGGCCCTGCCCGCCCGCGCGGAGCTGGCTGACTACCCCATCGGCGGCGTGGTGGAAACACGCAGCCTGAGCGAACCGCGCGCGGTGGATCGGTCGATTGTTTCTGTGGCTTCGGACGGCCTCTATCGCACCGATCATCACCTGGCCCTGGCACGCTCGCAGTCGAGCGACGGAGATGATCCTGAGGCACTGGTCGAGCGTCATGTGCGCCGCCTCGAAGCCCTGCGCCGGGCCGGTATCGTCGAGCGTCTGGCCGAGGACGTCTGGCGAGTGCCGGCCGATCTGCCCGAGCAAGGCCGGCAGCATGATGCCCAGCGTCTGGGCAACGTCGCCGTCGAGCTGCGCACGCCGCTGCACATTAAACAGCAGGTGCGCGCCGTCGGCGCGACCTGGCTGGACCAACAGCTGATCAGCGGCAACCGGGAGCTGAGCGACCAAGGTTTTGGCAAGGAGGTGCGCGAAGCGTTGCGGCAGCGCACGGACTTTCTGGTGGAACAGGGCCTGGCCGAGCGCCGGGGTCAGCGCCTGGTGCTCGCGCGCAACCTGTTGGCCACCCTGCGCGGGCGGGAGTTGACGGCGACGGCGCGCGAGCTCTCGGCGCAGACGGGCCTGCAATATCGCCCGGCAGTCGAGGGCCAGCGCGTCAGCGGGGTCTACCGGCGCAGCGTGCAGCTGGCCAGCGGCCGTTATGCCTTGCTTGACGATGGCATCGGTTTCAGCCTGGTGCCGTGGAAGCCGGTGATCGAGCAAAGGCTCGGGCAGAGCGTGTCGGCGCTGATCCAGGGCAACGGCGTCTCCTGGCAACTGGGCCGCCAGCGCGGGCCGTCGATTGGCTGAGCAACAGGCGCCGGGGCTTATACCAACGCCGGCTCCTGCTGCAGCCACTGCTCGAAGTCGCGGCTCTGCGGCATGCCTTCCTTGGCCGCGTAGTAGACCAGGCGCAGATGGCGATCCTCGTCGATGGTCAGCGTGGTGTGCTCGAACACCACCGGGCCGACGGTGTCGATCCGCAGATGCCGAATGCCCTCGCACGCACCGTGGATGTCCTGTTGCCTCCACCAGCCCCTGAAGTCGGGCGAGGCCTTCTCCAGATCCTTTACCAAGGCAACGATGTCTGGGTCTTGAGTCGCCCGCACGAAGTCACGGCGGAAACTGGAGAGAATCTGCAGCGCCTGTTCCTCCCACGGGTCGAACAGGTCGCGCATGACGGGGCTGGTGAACAGCATCCAGAGCAGATTTCGGCGGTCAGCAGGTAGCGCCGAGAAGCCAAACACCCGGTCCGCCGCTGCATTCCAGGCCAGCACATCCCAACGAAGGTTGAGCACGTAAGCCGGACGTGAAGGCAAATCGGCCATCAGCCGATGAATCAGCGCCGGTACCGTGCACCAGGTCTTACCGGGCTCTGGCGGCAGACGCTGGTGAGCCAGCAGGAACAGGTGACGACGCTCGGTAGCGTCAAGCTTGAGCACCCTTGAGAGATTGTCGAGGAAAGTCGCTGAGACGCTGATATCCCGTCCCTGTTCCAGCCAGGTGTACCAGGACAACCCTACCCCAGCCAGGGCCGCCACTTCTTCCCGGCGCAACCCTGGCGTGCGTCGACGGCTACCAGAGGGCAGCCCCACGTCCTCTGGGGAAATACGTTCGCGTCGACTACGCAGAAATTCGGCCAGCTCTACCCGAGTGCGTTCGGCTGTGCGAGGCGCGCTCATCCGGTTACCTCCAGTACTAGGATAAACAGTCAAATTGTAACCCCTATAAATCCCGAGAAGAATACCCCGACCTGGCCGCGAATGCCCGAGCCAGGGCTCTCGCTAGATGAGGAAGTCAGCAGAGACGTGTCACCCATTTGCTAAGGAGATAAACGGATGTACCAAGCCCTTCTTCGGGAACAACTGGAGACATTGAAGTCCTCCAACCAGTACCGCACCTTCACCACCCTGAGTCGCATCTGTGGCCAGTATCCATTGGCCAAACTGGACGGTCGCGAACAAGAACCCGTGGTGGTCTGGTGCAGCAATGACTACCTCGGAATGTCGCAACATCCTGCAGTGCGCGAACAGATGCACGATGCGTTGGAGACCTACGGTGCAGGCTCCGGCGGATCGCGCAATATCGGCGGTTCGCACGAGGTGTATTCCAGTCTGGAAGCTAGCCTGGCCGACTGGCACGGCAAGGAAGCGGCGCTGGTCTTCCCCACCGGATTCGGCTCCAACGACGCCACCCTCCAGTGTCTGCTGCGGCGTATCCCCGATTGCGTAGTAATCAGTGACGAACTGAACCACGCCTCCATCGTCAACGGCATTCGTTCCACGCCCAACGAGCGCAAGATCTTCCGCCACAACGATGTTGCGCACCTCGAGCAGATCCTCGCCAGCTACCCGTTGGGCCAGCCGAAGATCGTGGTGTTCGAGTCGGTCTACTCGATGGACGGCGACATCGCCCCCATCGCCGAGATCGTCGCGGTCGCCAAACGCTACAACGCCCTCACCTACCTCGACGAGGTACATGCCGTGGGCATGTACGGCCCGCGCGGAGCCGGTATCGCCGCCGAGCTGGGCGTGGCGGACCAGGTGGACATCATCCAGGGCACCATGGCCAAGGCCATCGGCGTGATCGGCGGCTATATCGCCTCGACCCAGGTGATCGTCGATGCCGTGCGCTCCTTCGCCACAGGTTTCATCTTCACCACCTCACTGCCGCCGGCTATCACCGCAGGCTGCCTGGCCAGCGTCGAACACCTCAAGGCCAGCCGCGCCGAGCGCGATCGCCTGCATGCCCAGACCGCCAAGCTGCGGGAGCGCCTCAAGCACCATGATGTTCCGGTGATGCCCTGCTCACAAACCCATGTGCTCCCGGTGCTGGTAGGTGAAGCCAAGCGCTGCAAAGCGGCAGCCGAACGTCTGCTGCATAGCCATGGCGTGTATCTGCAGCCAATCAACTATCCATCCGTGCCGGTAGGGACCGAGCGCTTCCGCGTCAACGCCACGCCGAACCACAGCGACACGCAGATCGAACATCTGGCGGTGTCGCTGCGCGAGACCTTCGAGCATTTCAGCATCCCGCTGGCCTCCCGGGCGTTCGCCGCGGAGGTGGCCTGAGATGGAGCAGTCCTTCCTCACCGTACGCCCGGCCACCCAGGCCGACCTGGCCAGCCTGGTGAAGCTGCGCGCGTATCTGCTGGACGGCACCGCCGCCCGCTATTCGAGCAAGACGCCGGAGGACGCGGCGCGCTGGCGGGCGGCCTACCGCACCTGGCTGAGCAGCCGCCTGAGCGAGAGCGATTGCGTGCAGATCCTCGCCGCCGAGCACAAGGAATCCGGCCAGGTGCTGGGTTGCGCGACGGCCATCATTGACCAACGCGCGCCAGCGCCGGGCTGCCTCAATGGCCTGTCCGGCTGGGTGCAGTCGGTGGTGGTGGAACCGCAGTGGCGGGGCCGTGGCATCGCCAAGCAACTAATGCAGCACCTGCTGCGCTGGTTCGCCAACCGCGGCGTCGGCTGCGTGGTGCTGCAGAGTACCGAGGCCGCCGGCACGCTGTACCAGGCCCTGGGCTTCGCCGTCAGCGACGAGCGCCTGCTGATCCGTCAGGAGGCCTCGGCATGAAGATCCTGATCATCGGACTGGGCTACGCCGGCAACCGCTACCGCCGCGCCTTCGAGCATATCGCCACGAGCACCGGCCTGCCGCTGTCGCTGGCCTATGTCGGGCGCCGGCAGAAGGCGACCGAGCTGCCCTACTTCGACAGCGTCGGCCTCGCGCTACAGGTGTTCGCGCCGGACATCGTGGTGGTCAGCGTCAACGATCACAGCCATGCGCCCGTGCTCAAGCAGTTGGCCGGCTATCGAGGCTTCGTGCTTTGTGAGAAGCCGCTGGTTACGCCCGGTGACGACCTGGACGAGCTGCTCGGCGCACTGGACCAGGTACGCGGCTTTGCCCTGGACCTGGTGGAGCGCTACTCGGACGCAACCCAGCAGTTGCGCGACTGGGTCGAGCGTCACGACTGGCAGCTGGTCCGCGCCAGCTTCCACTGGGGCAAGGACCGCATCAACGACTACCGCCCCACCTGCGGTGTGACCAGCGAGGTGATCCATGCCTTGGACCTGCTCGGCTGGATCTGCCCACGCGCCGGCCAGCTCCGGCTCAGTAGCGTGCTCGGCGTGCGTTCGGACTTCTCGATCTCAGGCGCAGAAGTACTCGACACCGTGCTGCTCACCGCCAGCCTGGGCGAAGCGCGGGTCACCGGCTACGCCAGCTTCGTCAACATCGTGCGCCAGCGCACCGTGGACTTCAGCTTCGTCGACCGCGATGCCCGGCTGATCCATGCTCGCCTGGTATTCGACACGCCGCGCTGGGATCACGACCAGTTGCGCATCTGGACTCGCGACGCCAACGGCGCCGAGGAGCTGCTGCACGCGTTCACCACCGCGCCCGACGATCCTGGCCTGGACACGCTGCACAAGCTCTCGCGACTGTGCCGGCAGGTGGTGCGCGCCGTGGCGCTCAAGGAACCGCCCCGCCAGCCCTTCGCCGGCCTCGATACCGCCGTGGCGCTGCAGCGCCTGCTCAACGACCTGGAAACCCATGCCCAAACCCCAGCACCGGCGCGCTACGTCCATGGCGAGACACGCGTGCTGCTGGCCGAGGACAGCGACCTGGAAAGCCTCGGTTAACTCAATCACAAGGAGAACGACTATGTGTGGAATCGCTGGATGGCTGTCCTACAGCCAGAACCTGGAAACGCAACGCGACACCCTGCAGCGCATGACCGACACCATGGCCCTGCGCGGCCCGGATGCCGACGGGCTGTGGATCGACGGACCGATCGGCCTGGGCCATCGGCGCCTGTCGATCATCGATCTGGAGGGTGGTCGCCAACCGATGACCGCCATGCACGGTGGCCCGCGCGAGGTCGCCGTCATCACCTACAGCGGCGAGGTCTACAACTTCCAAGAGCTGCGCACCGAACTACAACGACTTGGGCATCGTTTCGAGACCCGCAGCGACACCGAAGTGGTGCTGCGCGCCTATGTCGAATGGGGCGAGGCTTTCGTCGAGCGGCTCAACGGCATGTATGCCTTCGCCATCTGGGATCTGCGTTCGCAGGAGCTGCTGCTGATCCGCGACCGCATGGGCGTCAAGCCGCTGTATTACTTCCCCACCGCGGACGGTGTGGTGTTCGGCTCCGAACCCAAGGCGCTACTGGCCAACCCGCTGGTACCGCGCAAGGTCCGTGCAGACGGCCTGCGCGAGATCCTGGAGATGGTGAAGACGCCAGGGCACGCCGTGTTCGACGGCATGCGCGAGGTGATGCCGGGCGAGATCGTGCGCATCAACCGCCAGGGCCTCGATCGCCGCCACTACTGGAAGCTCGAGGCGCGTGAGCACAGCCACTCGCTGGACGAGACTATCCGCCATACCCGCGACCTGCTGGAGGACATCGTCGATCGCCAGATCGTCGCCGACGTGCCGCTGTGCAGCCTGCTCTCCGGCGGCCTGGACTCCTCGATCATCACCGCGCTGGCTTCGAAGAAGCTGCTCGCCGCCGGCAAGGAGAACATCCGCTCCTTCTCCGTCGACTTCGTCGACCACGGCAGCGGCTTCACCGGCGATGCCGTGCGCGGCACGCCGGACGCACCCTTCGTGCGCGACCTGGTGGAGAAGATCCGCTCCAGTCACCAGGAGATCGTCCTCGACAGCTGCGAGCTGGCCGATCCGGCGTTGCGCGCGCAGATCGTCCGCGCCCTCGACCTGCCGCCGGCGTTCTGGGGCGACATGTGGCCGTCGCTCTACCGGCTGTTCCAGGAGGTGCGCAAGCACTCGACGGTGGCGCTGTCCGGCGAGAGCGCGGACGAGGTGTTCGGCGGCTACCGCTGGTTCCACGATCCGGAGGCGATCCAGGCCGACACCTTCCCCTGGCTGGCCTCTGTGACCGGCAAGTACTTCGACGGCAAGACCCTGTTCGACCCGGGCCTGCTGACCCAGCTCGACATGCACAGCTTCCTGCGCGACAGCTACGCCCAGGCCATCGCCGAGGCGCCTGTACTGCCCGGCGAAAGCGCGGTGGACCATCGCATGCGGCAGATGAGCTACGTCAACCTGACTCGCTTCGTGCAGACCCTGCTCGACCGCAAGGACCGCATGAGCATGGCCGTCGGCCTCGAGGTGCGGGTGCCCTTCTGCGACCACCGCCTGGTCGAGTACGCCTTCAACATCCCCTGGGCGATGAAGGCCTTCGACGGGCGGGAGAAAAGCATCCTGCGCGCGGCGACCCGCGACCTGCTGCCGGAGTCAATCAGCGAACGGGTCAAGAGCCCCTACCCCTCGACCCAGGATCCGGCCTATGAGCAGGCACTGCGTGATGCGCTTACCGCCATCCAGGCCGATCGCAACGCGCCGGTAACGCCCCTGCTCGACAGCGGCCGTATCCAGCAAACCCTGGCCAAGCCGCTCGGTAGCGTCTCGCCCATGTACGAACGTATGGGCATGGAGCTGGCGGTCGGCCTCAACACCTGGCTGAGCGAGTACGACGTCAGCCTCGAACTCTAGTCCCCAACCGGATGCGGCCCCGGTGCGGGGCCGCATCCTTCCGCTGTACCACCCACGCGTTTTTGCAACGCAAGCGAGTCCGAGCATGCACACACCCAACCAATCACCCATTTACCTCATAGCGCTGGGGGCCTTTGCCCTCGGCATGGCCTCGTATGTCACCGCCGGCCTGATCCCGATGATCGAGGCCTCGTTCGCGGTATCCGTCGCGGTGGCTGCGCAGCTGGTCACCGCCTTCACCCTGGCCTACGGCCTGGGTTCGCCGATCTTCGTCGCCCTGACTCCAGCGCATCGCCAGCGTGCCGGTCTGCTGCTGGCCCTGGGCCTGTTCGTCATCGCCAATGCTGCCAGTGCACTGGCCGAGAGCTTCACCGTGCTGATGGTCTGGCGCGCCATCGCCGGTATCGGCGCCGGTGTCTACCTGGCCATGGGCATCGGCGCTTCGGCCGCGGTGTCCACCCCGGAACGCCGCGGCAAGGCCATCGCCATCATCATGGGCGGCATGGCCAGCGGCGTGGTGCTGGGCGTACCGCTCAGCCTGCTGATCGCCGAACAGCTGGGTTGGCAGGCCGCCCTGTGGCTGGTGACCCTGCTTGGCCTGGTGGCCTTCTTCGGCCTGCTGCTGAAGCTCCCTTCACTGCCGGCGGCCACCGCCACCACACTGAGCCAGAAGCTGGCGATCCTCGGCGACGGCCATGTACTGGTCATCCTGCTGGTCTCGCTGCTGGCCGCCATTGCCAGCCTGGGCATGTATACCTTTATCGCCCCGCTGCTGGCTGACCCGGCCTACGGCGCGGAGCGCTCGGTCACGCCCTATCTGTGGGTCTGGGGCATCGGCGGTGTGCTGGGCAGCTTCCTGATCGGCCCACTGGTGGATCGAATCAAGGGCCCGGTGCTGACCTTCGCCATCATGCTGATCCTCGCTGTGTCGCTGTTCGTGCTGCCGCTGGCGGCGGCCCTCGGCACCTGGCTGGTGATGCTACCCATCGCCCTGTGGGGCGCGGTTGGCTGGGCGCTGCAGGTGCCGCAGAACAACGAGCTGATCCTGGCGCGCCAGGCACAAGGCGATGGCAACCTGGCCATCGCCCTGAACGAGTCGGCGCTCTACCTGGGCAGCGCCATCGGCGCCGCGGCCGGCGGCTTCGTGCTGCTGTTGCAGATGCCCACCTGGACCCTAGCCGCCTGTGCCGGTGGTGTCGCCGCGCTGGGCGCCCTGCTGCAGATCGTCAACCTGCGTCGCCAGCCGACCTGGAACGGCGACGTGCAAGCCGAACCTTACAACTGACGGAGGAAAGGCCGTGGAACTGCGCCACCTTCGCTGTTTCATCGCCGTCGCAGAAGAACTGCACTTTGCGCGTGCCGCCGCTCGCCTGCATATCGAGCAGTCGCCCTTGTCCCGGATCATCAAGGAACTGGAGTACCGCCTGGGCGTCCAGCTGTTCGAGCGCACCACCCGGCGCACGCGCCTGACCTGGGCCGGCAAGGTGCTCTTGGAAGAAGCCCGCCGGGTGCTGGCCGTGGTCGACCAGGCCAAGGCCAGCGTCAAGAGCGCAGCGGCCGGCTACCGCGGGCGCATTCGCGTCGCGCTGTCCGACGGCATCCCGCAAGCACGCTTGGCCGCCCTGCTCGCCCAGTGCCGCGAGGAAGAACCGGAGGTCGAAATCTGCCTGTCGGAAGTTACCTTCAGCGAACAGGTCAGAGGCCTCAACGATGACCTGTTCGACATCGGGCTCGCTCAGTCGGACGAGGTGGGCGAACGGCTGGTGGCCGAGCCGGTCTGGTTCGATCCACTGGTTGTGGCGGTACCTGCCCGGCACCCACTGCTGAGCTACCGGCGCGTGCCGCTCGACGAGGTGGTGCGCTACCCATTGGTCCTTTGCGATCCGCAAGTTTGCGAAGGTTTCTGGCAACAGTTGCAGCGGGTACTAGGCGCCGTGGATACGCGACTGACCATCGCCGACCGCGTACCGACACTGGACCTGATGATGGCCCTGGTCGCTGCGGGTTACGGGCTGGGTTTCTCCAGCCTGGCGCGCATCAACGAACTGAACAATCCGGACGTTGTGGCCAGACCGCTAGACGGCTGCGCAACCATGCTGACCACTTACTTGGTGCGGCGCGAAGGCGATCCGGCCGAGCAACTGGCGCGGTTTATCGGGCGGGTGAGTCCGGAGGAAAGCCAAGCGTTGCTGCCGGATCACTCATTACAGAAGGAGATCGCTTGATGAAAAAGATGTCATTACTGCTGGCTGCATTGCTGTTGAGCGCATGCGAAAAGCCGATGCCGTTTGAGTCGGCTGAAGCGCTTGCGGAGAATCCCGATCGGCTCAAGGAACTGCGACTGCAGTGCCGGGACAATCGAGCAAAACTGGGTGAGGCACAGTGCAACGCAGTCAGCGATGCCCAGC
>Ga0209207_1000287_pt1 | contig 34645 bp, 34 predicted proteins | sample SaghotsprinmetaG_FD_184140 | JGI IMG/M metagenome (GOLD analysis project Ga0209207, IMG submission 184140) | Hot spring microbial communities from South Africa to study Microbial Dark Matter (Phase II) - Sagole hot spring metaG (SPAdes) (version 3) | ecosystem: Environmental > Aquatic > Thermal...
GCCAGGTTTCGCCCTCGGCGATGCTCCCTCCACACCGTGAAGAAGCCAGCGCCAACGACAATGCAAGAACCCAATATCATGTTCGTTGACACAGTCTCGTTGAACAACACCGCCGCCAGCGTGACACTCAGGACTAGTTGGAGGTAGGTCACTGGCTGCACCTCCACTGCCGTCAAGCAGCCGTAGGCCTTGATGAGGAAGTAGTGGCTTGTCGCGCCGCAGATGCACAGTGCTGCCATGGCGGGCCAGTCTTCCATCGCTATGGGGGTCCAGAAGAACGGCCCAATAACCGATGCCGTGGCCGCGCCGGCCACGCCGGCATAGAACACGCTGGTGACTGCGCTGTCACGAGCGCCCACTGCGCGTGTCGCAATATTGTAGAGCGCATAGAGAAGGCTCGCACAAAGCGGGATGAAGAGCCGTATGTCGAAGTGGACGTTTAATGGGTTGAGGATCACCATCACACCAAACAGCCCTACCACGACGGCAAGTCCGCGCCTCCAACCCACCTGCTCCCCGAGCAGCGGTACAGATAAAACGGTAACCACCAAAGGGGTTACCTGCATAATGGCCTGGGTCATTCCAAGCCCTGCCGTGGTAAAGGAGACGACCACCACAACCACCTCGCTGACAAGCAGAACACCTCGAAAGACTTGGAGGAAAGGGCGTTTAGTTTCCACAGCCGCTCGAAGTCCGCCAGGAGAAGTTGCTGCCAATAGCGTCACGAATACAGCGAAGGCCCAGAACCGGATCATGGTGACCATGATTGGCGGATACTTCTCGCCGAGAATTTTGGAAAACACGTCTTGGCCCGCAAATATCGCAATTGCCAGAAGAACGTATAAATAGCCGCGGGTTTTGGTGCTCATAACCAACTCAGAAACGAGCTCCCGGAACACTCGAGCCCGACAAGGGTGAGGCCATAGACCTCTAGATCAGCAGATAAGTGTCACTGGAAGAGCTTGTGCGTGGCACCTTTGTTACGGTCGCTATGCCTGTCTTTTGACTAAAAGGAAAGAACATCGTGCGCAGTCCGGCTCTCAGGCTTGTTAGCGAGCTGCTCACCTTCCACGGATGCCTTTGGCTACGTCAGCCGATGATTTGATCGATTTATGCTCGTTCGCCGGCCCGCAGACACTATCACGACCTGAGGCCTTGGCGCGATAAAGCGCCTCGTCAGCAAGGTTGACGAATTGTGCCGGCGCCACCGCTGGCGCGTGTGCTTCCAAGGTTGCGACGCCCACACTCACAGTGACAGAGCCCCTTTCGCTACCGACGTGTTCTATGTTTCGGTCACGGACGCGGCGTCTCAAATCCTCCGCGATTGCCAAGGCCGAACTTGCGGAGGCATTTGGCAGAATGACTGCCATTTCTTCTCCCCCGTATCGGGCGGCTCGATCGCCGGGGCGACGCGCGACGCTTCGAACGATGCTTGCCACCTCTTTGAGGCACTCGTCACCAGCAGCGTGGCCGTAGCTATCGTTGAACGACTTGAAGTGATCGACGTCGACAAGCAGGAGGCTCAACTCGGCGTTGGCTTCGGCTAGCCGCGATAATTCTGCAGAAAGGCAACTGTCGAATGCACGCCGGTTCAGCAGCTGAGTCAATCCGTCAGTCATTGCCATTTCTTCCAGCCGATCGTTCAGCGACCGCAATTCCTGCGCATGCTGCTTCGAACGGGTAATGTCAGAACAGACCACGAGGCACCCGCCATCAGCGAGTGGTGTCGTACGCGATTCCACCCATCGCCCATCGAACAGTGGGAATTCGACCGTCCCCGCCTGCCTCAAACGTGACATGGCATTATCGATGAAGGCTGACACTTGTGTTGAAGGGATGCCGCTTAGTTCGCCTCGCGCAACAGAAGCTTCCAAGATGGCGCGCGCCGGCGTCCCCGGTACGCGCAAATCCTGGGTCAATGGAAACATTGCCCGATATTGCTCATTGCACATGACGACGACGAGCTGCGCGTCGAACATGATCAAACCATCGGCCATGTTATCGAGTGCAGCCTTAATCTGCTTCTCGCTGTTCTCCAGAGCCTTCAACAGGTGCATTTTTTCGGTGATGTCGCGGTTGTGCGTGATTACACCAATAAGATTGCCTGCAGGAGCATAGAAGGGAACCTTTAGTGTGGATAGGGTCATGGTCTCCCGACCATCATCGAAACTAATCTGCTGCTCGACAACTTTCGCGGCGCCCTTGGCCACAGCTTCCGCCTCAACTGCCAAAAGGCCGGTGGCCACATTCTCAGGGTAGAAGTCTCGGTCAGTGTGGCCTATCAACTCCTCTGAAGATCGGGCCTTCATGAGCGCGGCTGTCGCGGGGTTTGCCAAGACGAAGCGTCCGTTTGGATCCTTGACGTTCAACGGCTCAGGCAAAGCCTGAAACGCTGCCTCATAGAGCTTGAGTATCTGCGTATCCGCTCGGCGCCTAACTTCGGCAACAACCGCGGAAGACGCCAGAAGGGCTGTGAGAAAGACGGTTGCAACCCATCGAATTGGTGCGGACTGAAGCGCCGCAATTTCAGGATTTTCTGGCAATGTCTGTATGATAAGGACGTCACCAAAGGCCAGTATCGCACAGAAAATGGCAAGGTCCCGAAAGTGAGGTAGCTTCCCTCGTAGCCATATATTGAAAGCCGTTCCGAGCATTCCAGCCAACGAAATGACGGCTATACCGGCCAATGCTCCAGCGCCGCCGGCGAAGAGGCGAAACGTTCCGGCAATTAACCCGGCCACCAGAGCAGCTGGCCAGCCACCGAATAGTCCGGCCATGGATATGGGTATCGACCTTAAATCTATATAGACACCCTCGCCAGTTTCGAGAGGATGCACCATGACCGCCAGCGCGCCCAAACCAAAGAAGATGCCGGACTGGAATCGGTTACGCCCAGTATATTGGGTCCACCCTCTCGGAATGTTTGTCCAAGCGAGAATGCCGAAGAGGATTATCGCGCCGTTTGCGAGCAAGTGGTTGAAGTGCGCGTCCAAGCGTAAACCCTACACGACCAGTCATGGCCGAGTATTACATCATCCCGATAAACGATGTGTTACGCCCACGGGATCATCTCCATCATCCGCTGAAAACTTACAAGCCTAAGCTCTGGCGGAGCACCCTTGCAAAAAGAGCGTCAGGCCAGCTCTATTCGCCTTGTTGATACTTCGGTTGAACATTGCGGTTACCGTTTTGCTTGCTTCCGTTGGAACGGCAAACAGCTTTGGTTTGCTGTGCTAGATGTCAGACGCTGTCCTGTCGCACCTCGGCCGGCGAGCGACGCTCTGTCAGACAGCCTACCTGGAGAACGAAAGCAGCCAACCTGAACATCCGGACGCGCACTATTCCGCTAGCTGAACATGTCATGACTTGGTCGCTTGTCCAGTTCTGCCCATCATATCGTAAATGCCGCACGAAACGCTTCTAGTGCCACTTCTGGATCACCTTTTGCGAAGGCTTCCATCCCGACTGGTCCGCGATATCCCATCTCGAAGAGAGCCTTGGCGATGACCGTATAATTTACTTCTCCTGTCCCAGGCTCGCAACGTCCTGGCACATCGGCGACCTGCACCTCACCGATCCATGGCAGGCATGCGCGACAGGTTTCGATCAGGTTCCCCTCGCCGATCTGCACGTGATAAAGATCTAGATTAAGTTGCAGACGTGGGTGATTAACTGAAGACACCAAGGCCAGAGTGTCCGCAGCTCGACCAAATGGGGTACCCGGATGGTCGACCGGAAGATTGAGGTTCTCCAGTGTGAAGACAACGTTCTCTTCTTCCGCAAGCTCCGCGATCCTGCAAAGCGTGTCACGCGCCTTGAGCCACATGGCTCCGGTCACAATCTCCGCCGGTCGAGCAGGTAGGCCCCCAAGACCGAGACCGGTTCCATGCAGGTTCAGCCTCGCCACTCCCAGACGCTTTCCGACTTGTGCCGTCTCTCGTGCCGATCGCAGCAGTTCATCGGCACCCTCAGCATCGGCCAGTCTTCCTGTCAGGTAGCCATTCATGATCGAGAACGTGGCACCCGACCGTTTCAACGCATTGAGATCGTGTTCGGGCCAGTTCCATAGCCCCACCTGAAACCCCATCTCCGTAAGACGCGCGGCCCGCCACTCGATGGGACGATCCCGCCAAATCATTTCGGCGCAGGCAGCGAGAACGAATGGCTGTTGCATTTCAGTTTTCCTGTTCAATTCAATGGAGATGGGTGGGGGACTTGGGGGCAATTGCCGCCCCTCGGTTAGATTGCCTAGGCGAGCAGCATCCAATCGCCATTCGATTTGGCCATCGCATGGATCACGTGTTCAATCTCAAGCCCCTGAGCAAAATCCGGGCCGCTGTTCGGTGCACCGGCAATTGCGACCAGGAGATCGCGAGCCTCGATGATCTTCTGCTCGTTGAAACCAAAGTTGTGCCCGGGTGCGGGGCAGAAGGCCGCAAAATCGGGTTGTTCAGGGCCTGTGAGGTGACGAACGAAGCCCGCCTCCCCGGCCCTGTATATCCAGAGCTCATTCATGTTTTCTTGGTCGAAGATCATAGTGCCTTGGCTGCCATGGACTTCCCATTGCAGCCTGCACTTGCGGCCACGGGCCACGCGAGACGTAGCGAAGCATCCATGCGCTCCCGAGGCGAAACGCAACAGGGCCATCGCGCTATCCTCGTTCTCGACCCGCTTCAGGCCGCTCTCCGACGCTCGGAATGGCACCGCAATCTGGGTCTGAGCAACGACTTCAGTCACCGGCCCCATGAGAGCGAGCATCTGGCTCACGAGATGGCATCCAAGGTCTCCCAAGGCGCCGAGCCCACCGCCTTGATGTGTCATGCGCCAGGACCATGGTATGGTCGGATCCGCAGAATAGTCTTCGTCATATACGCCGCGAAAGGCGAGCGGAATGCCGATCTCTCCATCTTCGATCATCTTGCGAGCCGCCTGGAATGCAGGGCTGCGTAGATAATTGTAGCCGAGCATCGTGACTTGACCAGGATGGTCGGATGCCAGGGCAGCCATGGCTTCAGCATCCTGCAGTGTTAGCGCCATTGGCTTTTCCAGCCAGACATGCTTGCCCGCGAGCAAGGCTGCCTCTGCCATAGGGCGATGCAGACCATTCGGTGCTGTTATCGACACGACATCGACAGCGGGATCTGCAATCGCTTCTTGCCAATGGGCCGTGGCGCGCCGAAAGCCGAATTGTTGTGCGAAGGTGTCGGCTGCTTCCTGCGTGGCATCCGACAGCACTTCCAATCGGTGGTGAGGGCCACCAAATACCGCAGCAACATTCCTCCACGCCAAAGCATGGCACTTGCCCATGAAGCCCGTTCCGATCAGGGCGACACCGAGCGGACGATCCGGAAATCCAAACATTTGCATCTCTCCTCCGAGAGCTCAGATCGTACCACCCAAGGAGCCTTCGAGCTCCGCCATTTCCTGACCGCCGGCCATCAGGTCCTGCAATTGCGCGGCATCGATCTCACCTCGCGTCGCGGTTCCGAGCGTCTGTCCGCGGTTCAGAACCGTGAAGCGATCGCCGACCGCCATGGCGTGGCGGACGTTATGGGAAATGAACACAACCCCAATACCCTGTGCACGCACCCTCTTGATGGTCGCAAGAACATTTGCCGTCTGGCGAACACCAAGTGCCGACGTCGGCTCATCGAGGATCAGCACTTTCGCGCCGAAGTAGACGGCACGTGCGATGGCGACGGTCTGGCGCTCGCCGCCAGACAAGGTGCCGACCGCCTGGTCAGGGCCACGCAGATTGATGCCCATCTTGCGCATTTCGACCATCGTGATCTCGTTGGCCTTCTCGATATCGAAACGCTTGAAAAGCCCGCGGCCGCGCGTCGGCTCGCGGCCCATGAAGAAGTTACGCGTGACCGACATCAGCGGGATCATCGCAAGGTCCTGGAACACGGTCGCAATTCCGGCCTCCATGGCATCCCGAGGACTGCTGAAAGACAAGGGTTTTCCCTCGAAGGTGATCGAGCCCTCGGTTGGCTGGTGAACGCCGGACATCGTCTTGATGAAGGTCGACTTGCCGGCACCATTGTCACCGAGGAGGCAGTGGCACTCTCCCGGTCTGACATCGAAGGTCACTCCGTTCAACGCAATCACATTGCCGTAGTGCTTCTTGATGTTTTCCATATGAATGATCGGTGCGGTCATCTCAGCGCTCCCCGGTCACGCGTTTGCGGATCACGTTGTTGAAGATGACGGCGAGCAGGAGCATTCCGCCGAGGAAGACCTGAAACCAGTCCTGGTCGAACTTGGTGTAGGTGAGGCCGATCGTCACCATGCCGAAGATGATGGCACCGAAGAAGGCACCGATGGCGGAACCGTATCCACCCGTCAGCAGGCATCCGCCGATAACGGCTGTGATGATGGCCTCGAATTCTTTCATGAAGCCGCGCCGGGCATCGGTTGACCCTGCATCCATGACCGTGATGATCGCCACGAGGGCTGCAGCCATGGCAGTCAACACAAAGAGCGCAATCTTGACCTTGCGGACCGGAACGCCCGAGTTCTGGGCCGCATTGGCGTCACCGCCTGTCGCGAAAACCCAGTTGCCGACCGGGGTGCGCAACAGGACATAGGTCGCGACAAGTGCAAAGAGGATGAACCAGACGATCTCGATGGGAATGCCGGGCACCTTGGGCAGACCCGATTTGAAACTGTCCACCAATCCTGCCTGTGCAAGCCAGTTCAGAATGAATGCGAAGGCATCGCCTGAGAAGATTGGAGCGAGTAAGTCCTCGCCGACAGCTTCGCGAATGCCGCGCAGTTGGGTTGCGCCACCGGTCAAGAGTTTAAGTCCGACCAGGGTTGCTCCTCGAAGAATGAAGAGGCCGGCCAGAGTCACGATGAACGAGGGCAGCCCGGTTCTGATCACGATCAGCCCATTTGCGGCACCCAGCATGGCCGCAAACAAAAATGTCAGCGGGATCGCAATTATCAGCGGCATACCGATGTTGACGGTAAAGGCGCCGAACAGCATGCCCGTAAAGGCAACCATAGAGCCGATCGACAGATCGAACTCGCCACCGATCATCAGCAGGGCAGCAGCGATGCCAAGGATTCCGAGTTGAGCTGCCGGGGTCATAAAGTTCATGATGCCCGAAAGCGTGAACATGGTCTGGTCGGCGGTTGCCAGGAAAAAGAGCGTCACGAGGATCAAACCTCCCACCGCTCCCAATTCAGGCCGTTTCATCAACCGGGTCGTGAAAGACTCGGTTTTGACCCGCTCGTCTTTCTGCGTCAGCACGTCGCTTGACATCGCGTTCCTCCTTCAACTGTCGACCGGGCCGCCATTGCGAACGGCCCGGTCAGCTTCACTCAGCGAATTCCTTGGGAGGAAAGCTCGATGACGTTTGCAGCACTCTCCTTGGTCACGAGGTTCGGACCTGAGGGAACGTCGCCACCCGGAACGAGACCGTACTGGGCCTTCAAGGCGAGGAACACGACAGGGAGATACCCCTGCAGGAACTGCTGCTGATCAATGGCGAATGCGGCCTTGCCGTCGGCGACATCCTTCAGGAAGCCGGCGGAGAGGTCAAAGCTCGCAACGAGGACCTTGTCTCGACCGAGTGCCTGGGCTGCCTTCACAGCCGGCTCACCGACGAGGGAAGCACCCAGACCCAGAACTGTATCAACGGCGGGATCGGACTCCAGTGCAGCCCGAACCTTCGATTCCACTTCCGCCGGATCATTCTGCGTCGGCACGACCGTCACCGGCTTTCCGAATCCTTCCGTGAAGCCCTGGCAGCGCAGATCGAGAGCGACGTTGCCGACTTCCTGGTTGACGCAGATGCCTTTCGTGCCCCCCATTTCAGCGAGCTTCGCGCCTGCTGCCTTGCCGGCATCGAATTCAGACTGACCGACATGCAAGAGTGCGCCGAGCTTGTGGGCGACATCGGATCCCGAGTTCATCGAAATGACCGGAATGCCGGCAGCGACTGCACGCTGGATCGCCGGCCCCAGGGCATCCCCGTCCGGAATGGACACAACCAGGCCATCCGGTTCCTGGTTGACGGCGGCATCGATCATCTGGCTCATCTGAACCATGTCGAACGTTTCCGGCGAACGGAACTCGACATTTGCTCCGGTGTCCTTGGCAGCCTTTTCGACGCCATTCTTCACGACTGACCAGAACGGATCATTGGCCTGGCCATGGGCCACGACGATGATATCGGTAGCAAAGGCAGGGGCAGATGCCGCCATAACTGCTGCGACTGCAGCAGATGCCAATAGTTTCTGCATGATAACCTCCCAGTTACGTTGACCACGGACGCAACTCCACACGCCCGTTCTCCGGCCAGGACGGCCGGAACCAAATGCCGTCAGCGCACCATCCTCCAATGCGCGGCGGCTAAATTTTGCAAAACCCTGCAGGCTTCGGATCCGTCAGATCGAAACCGATGATGGGCGCCCCGAGACGAGTGAATTCACTGCGGCTTCGGCCAGCGCTAATGCGGCAACGCCATCCTGCAGGGAAACCGGTACAGCGCTGCCTTCCATGACCGCATGCACGAAGGCATCCCATTCCGCCGCATACGCTCGCATATAGCGTTCGAGGAAGAAGAACTCGGGCTTGGCTGTCATCACTCCAGCCACTGTTGACTTTGAAACCGTGTGCTCGAGCACATTGCCTGCAGCGAGCAGACCGTCTGAGCCGAGCAGTTCGACCCTCTGATCATAGCCATAAACTGCACGACGGCTGTTCTTGATGACCGCAAGGCGCCCGTCTGAGTAGGTCAGGGTAACAACCGCTGTGTCGACGTCACCGGCCGCGCCAATCTCGGGATCAACGATGGAGCTACCGACCGCATGCACGGTTGTCGGCATCTCCCCCATGATGAAATTCGCCATGTCAAAGTCGTGGATCATCATGTCGCGGAAGAGACCGCCGGATACCTTGATATAGCTGACTGGTGGTGGCGACGGATCGAAAGAGGTGATCGACAAGAGCTCAGGCTTGCCGATCTCGCCGTACGACAAAGCCGTTTTGATGCCCGAGAAGTTCGGATCGAAGCGACGGTTGAAACCAATCATAATTGGCGTACCGGCTTGGGACGCCGTCGCAAAACACGCCTTGGCCCTTTCCAGGGAAAGGTCGACCGGCTTCTCGCAAAGGACTGCCTTGCCCGCTTTCGCAGCTCTCTCAATCAAGTCAGAGTGAGTGTCGGTCGACGTTGCAATCAAAACGGCATCAATGGTCGAGCTATTGATAACGGCATCAACGTCCATAGCTTCCGCATCATAGGCCGAAGCCAGGCCCTTGGCGGCTTCGACGTTGATATCGGAAACCGCCACCAGCGAACTCTTGGGGTGCGCCGCAATGTTCGTCGCATGAACCCGTCCGATTCGCCCCGCACCAAGCAATCCAATTCTAAGCACTGCAGTCCTCCCTTGCGACTTGAGCCGCTTCGACGAGGACCATCTTCGATTTTGCTCGCGCGTGCAAGAGGGATTTGCACGCGCGAGCAAAATTTCTTGTTGGACTGGACCGCTAGCGCGTGATCAATGAGAGGACGACGTGTACGGGATGTCGGGGCGAGGATGACTGACGAAAAATATCCGGTGATTGGCAACGTAACGGCCGACGACGTTGCGGAAGCGGCAGGCGTGTCCAGGTGGACGGTCAATCGAGCGTTTCGCAAAGATGCGTCGATCTCGCGAAAAAGCTTTGAGAAAGTGATGGCTGCGGCCGAACGGCTCGGCTACGTCCCGGATCTAAGGGCGGTCAGCCTCGCCTCCGATCGGTCCAACTTGGTGGCGCTGCTCATCGACGACTTTGCCAATCCACACAAGTTGGTCATGATGGAATGTTTGACACGCGCGCTGAGACGGGGCGGCTGGGACACTCTGCTGGTCAACACGCTGGACCGGGATGATGCTAGCCACGCACTTCTGAATGCGAGCCAGAGGCGTGTCGATGCCGTCATCCTTATTGGACTGCAGTTCGATGACGAGGTGCTTGAGGCCGCCGCGCACGCACGCAAGTTCCGCGATCTCATCATCTTCGCCAGAACCTCTGAGCGGCCCAATACGGTTTCCATAGCCGTCGACGATGTCAGTGCCATGACCGAGATGGCAAAATACATTCACGAACGAGGATACAGACGGCCGCTCTTTGTGGCCGGACCTCAAAACTACTCAGCCCACCTTCTGCGAAAGGAAACCTTCTTCTCTTACTGGTTCTCAAACGTTGGAACGGAACCCGGTCTGGTCACCGTCAGTACATATGACCCCGCTCTTGCGAGAAAGGTTGTGACGGAGAGGCTGGCAAAATGCACTCCGGACGATTTGCCGGATGTGCTGGTCTGCGAGAATGATGCGCTTGCGATGGGATCGGCCGATGCAGTTCGATATTCGCTGGGTCTATCGGTACCTGGGGACATCGCCATCACAGGCTTCGATGATGTTCCACAAGCTGACAACCCCAGCTATCGCCTGACCACGTATCGGCAGCCCCTGTCGGAAATGGCTGACTATCTGGTCGAGGTCCTGGCTCACCCCGACAGGCAAGACCGGGACCGTCTTTTCCTAGGTTCCCTGGTTGTCAGGGAAAGCGCTTAGGCTGCACTGTCCTGTCGATGTCAATTCGGCCGGCGCCGCGCAGGTTAGGGAGCCATGGCCGCTGATGGCGCACAGGCGAAATGAAACCGACAGAGAGGCATGTCCGCTTTAGGGCGCCTTAGGGGGATGGCCTCTACGTCCGAATTGAAGGCGCGTAGCCGTCTGGACAGTTGTCTGTCGCGAATGTCGGCTTCGGGCCGAAAGGCGACTTGATCTAACTCACTGAGAAGGGAGAAAGGCGCTCTGCCCTCTCTCCCCCACAAGCACTAAACCGGTCTCCCCATGCTTCGGCCTGCGGTCTGCAGCACCGGCCGCATTTCCATGAAATCCGTCTCGGCCCTTGGGTGGGTGATCCCCCTCCGGTTTAGCGCTTGTCCCCCTCTCTCCAGCTGTTCCGCACGAGCTCGGGAGCAGGAGCGGGCTCCTGCCCTCCCTTCGATTTCGGGAGGTCAAGGAGTGATCGCTTGCGCTTGTGGAGAGGGAAAGATGACTGAAAAGCTTGAGCTGCAACCCAACGAGCCTTTGTCCGTGAAGGTCGAACGTCACCGGGCCGTGTACCTGGCGGCCGTGACCGGCGAGGGCGGCGCTGACATGGATCAAGAAGCGAGGGCACGTATGGAAATCATCAGGCACGCGCCGTTAGATCAGGATGAGAGAGATCAGAAGCTGCTTTACGTAGCAGGGTATCTGATTGCCTCCAAAGGGAGCCTGAACCCTGAGGATATGGAGCTTATTCTGTCAGGCTCCATCTCACTGCCGGGGCACTGATGAGCAACAGGCATCTCGCCTGAAATCAGTAGTTGGTGGCAACCCATTCGCCGGATGCAGACTTGGCAAATCCAATGACGCGATCGAGAGGAGCTGCGTTCGGATTCCTCTTGATGGCCGCAACGCACGATACGCCTGGACCGCTGGCGTTCTCGTCACACTCTCCCAAAGCAAGGGTTACATCCGCTTCACCGCGGCCCCTCCTCAGAGGATTGCGGGCATAAGCCTTGCGGTATGCGGCTAGAGCTTCCTCTTCTGTCGGTATTTCAAGCACAGGGGCCGGAGGTTCGGGAATCAGGGAGGGATTGGCTGCGATAAGGGCCGCGATCTCCGCATCAGTAGGGGCCCGAACAACCGGCTCTGGCTTCGGCATGATGAGATAAGTACCTCCAGCACCGGCGAGAATGCCGATACCTGCGGCTGCTACGATGAGAATGTTGCTGTTCATGTCATCCACTCAGTCATTCAGGTTGAACCAAGCGCGCTGCTTGACGCCCTTATCGTTCGGAATGTCGAAATAATAAGGATCCGCGCGGCGAGGGCGGGGCTGAGTGATCTGCACCATGCAGCCATTGTCTCGGTTGAAAACATCATTGTCGTTGTTCTGGTTGATCTGCCGGATCGTCACACCCTTGCGCTCGTTTTCTTGGCTGTCACCAAATTGGGTACGGAAGGCGGCACGGTTGCTGCACTGGTTGACGGTTTTGGTGCACTGATTCTTGTCGTCTCGGCCCAAGAACGGCCGATCCCCATCGGTGCGGGAGGAAACGGCGGTCATGCCGGCAGGGCATTCCTCGTAAGGTTCATAGCCCGGTTTTCCGGCTTTTGCTTCATGGCAGATCGGCCAGGAGAAGCCGGGCTTCGCCATAGCTGATATGAGCCTTTTCATCGGGGGAACGCAGTAGGGGACGCCATGCCATGACGGGCTTTGTGAGGCTGCGCACAAGAGGATCTGGCAACCCCATGAGGCATCCTCGGCCTTGGCAGATGCTGGAGAGGTGGCAAGAGCCGCGAGACCGGCTGCGGCAAAAAACACTGGTTTCATATCAGGTGTCCCTCTTGATCAATGCTGCTGAAATTGCCGGCTCGGGAAAAGGTCTTTCGAGCGGAGTCCTGTGCTGGATGCGTTCGCCTGCGGCGTAGATGACGGCCGAGATCAGCGCGAAGCACGCAAACCAGGAAATGCCGATGCGATAGAGCAGTGGCTGATTGGGAATGTCCCGAGAAACCGCGGCGAAGGCTAGGAGCCCGACCAAATAGCTGTCGAAGGACAAGTGACGCTTGTCGTGGAAAGCCAGCGACAGGATGAGAAGGAAGGCCGCTAGTAGCGCGTGGATCCACCAGAGTCTCTGCGCCGGGATTATGAGGGCGATCGAGAGGGAGATGGCAAGCAGCAAGCCAGCCAAGGGATCCGTTGCGAGAGAGGTCGCAATATGTGCGAGGTCTGGCAACTATCGGTCTGTCCTCTTCGGCTTGTTTCGCGCATCAGCAAAAGGAGGAGAGATCTCGCTTTTCCTCTCGGCCAATAGATTGAAGTCGGCGATCGGATGCCGATCTAGCGTCTTGTCGACGGCTTTCCGGCGCCATTCGTTCATGTCCAACACGTAGGTTCCCCACATCCCATACCGGGCGGCCATCGCGTTGGTCTGATAAGCGTAATATTGGGCGTTGATGTAAGGGGAATCGAGACGAGCCCAACCGACGCGCAGCATTTCGGCGGCGAGATCCACACCGTTAGTCGTGCATTGTGCGACGGGTATCCCATCGTTCGCGTAGGCCAGACCGACGCAAGTCGTGGGTCTGTTTCCGACAGTCCTTTTCAGCCAGGCTTTGGCGAAGGGACCGCATGGAACGGGGGTAGGTGCCTGTTGCTTGTCCCGGTTGGTCCACTTTGGGTTCAAAGCCCATTGAGGAAGCTCACAGGTGTCGATGCCAGCCAACCTCACTTTATAGCCATTGCCAAGCGTGCCGAACCATAGCGTGCGGCCGTCAAGAACGGTTACTGGGCCTTTGAACGTCGGCAACCAAACAGCAGCAGCAACTGGAGGCGCAGCCTGACCGCGTAGGGCGTGCCAGTTCTGATAGATCGGATCGGCGGCAAACGCCGGCTGGGCCAAAGAGCTTGCGGCGATAAAAAGGAAAAGGCCGCTTCTCATGGCTGGGCGCTCCTCGATCGCTGGTTCGCCTCACGACTAAGCAGGATGGAAGGATGCTGAACGTCGGAGAATTGCCAAAGGCCGGCCTTCTTTTGCTGAGCAAGCTGCTCAGCTATGGCGTAGGGGGCATGATAAGGGAGACCATCGGTCTTCAAGGCAGCGAATGCATAGCCGCTTGTCACCATGATCTGCGCGAGGTCGAGCCTTTGACTGCCAACCGTGGCGTAACAAACGACATATGAGATGCCGTTAAGCTTCGCCACGGGGGCACAGATCGGTTTGGTGTCCTTGATGTAGGCAGCCAACATCGCAAGCGATGCCTCGCCGCAATCCTTCTTGTTGCCCTGACCATCCGTGTAGGCAGTGCCGCGCAAGCAGGACTGGATGCCATAGAGACGAAACCGTTCTCCGTTCGAGATCCAGGTGTCCCCCGTTTCCAAGGTGATGCCGGGAGCAAGATCGAAGTACCCTTCAGGTGCGGCATTGGCTGCAAAGGGCAGTAGAGTCGCGACGAGTGCAGCAGCAAGCTTCATTGCGCCTTCACCCGAGGATCTGCCCACATGCCGTAGGAACCCTTCTGGCCGATTTCCTGAGCCTCCGTGAGATCAGGACGTTCGAATGAACCATCGGCTTTCTTAGTCAGGCGAACCGCTCCTAACGACAGAAGCTGCTCCTCAAGATTATCAACCGTGTCCATTGCTCCAGGATAGTTATAGTAGCCGTAGCAAGTGACATCCTGAACGGGGGCAGTCTGCTCGCTGATGAAGGCCCTGCAGAACAGAACCTTGGGGCTCTGCAGCATCGTTTGCAGCTGCTGCGTACCAAACTCCTCGCAAGTCCCGGAATAGTCCTCTGCGCGATTGACCAGATCGCCGCTGCAGGGCTGAACGCCATACAGATGCAACGTTGTCGATTCATCGACGCGAAACTCAGTCGCCGAGATAGCCTTGAAGCCATTGGCAGTGGCGTATCCCTTGCGATCAGCGACTTTGCCGGCCCCGTCGTAATACTCGACGACAAGAACCGTCTTGCCCGGCGCCGCCAGTGACCTGATGTAGTCCTTGTTCACCGCAGGAGCGGCAAGCGCTTGTGTTGCCAATGCGCAACTTAGAAGCGCGGGAATGATGGCCTGTTTCATATTCTAGCCCTAACCATCCGTAGTGCGATCGTTAACCCTGCAAAATAGGGTTTAACACCGATCAGAAAACTTGTAAGAGTGCATCAAATCGGTATCATGTGTGCATTAACTCTAGTCGGTTTTCGTGGCGATCACAACACCGTTTGACGGGCGGGTGCGATGGATAAAAACACTGTCTATGCAGGGTATCTAGGCCCGCGAACCCTGACTAGCACAGCTTTATCCGTGCTGCTCGCGGCCAATACTGCTGCGTCACAAGACCTAGCCACAACAGGGGGTATTTCCAGCGATTACAACGGTTCTGTGACAATCAGCGAGGAATCTCTTGTCACGAACTTCGAAGACCGCTGGAGCGGTGTCGAGACATTAGAGAAGGAATTTGTCCTTGGTGCAAACGGTGTTGTCACGAAGGGCGGAGCTGAAGTATTGGGCGCAACGATGTCGAAAGATGTGGGCGCCAAAAAGCATCACATTGATGCGTCTGTCAGCGCATACTTTGGTGTCTCGGAGCGCGCCACCGGCCGCATTGAGCCTGTCCAAACTCCCACTCTAGATACTACATCTAGTGATACCCCCGAAAATCTAGGGGCAGGAACTCCCGTTGGAGAGTGCGGGCCGTCGCCCCTGTCACCTGACGAGATTAAAGCGCTGGTTGCATCCACTGCGCGCCGATACAGCGTCGATGAGGGCTTCGCGGTTGCGATTGCCTGGGCCGAAAGCCGCTTCGATGAGATCCGCAATTCACCGAAAGGCGCACGCGGACCTATGCAGCTTATCCCCGAAACGGCGGCTCGCTTCGGTGTTGAGGACATTTGCGATCCCGCTCAAAACATCGAGGGCGGGATGAAGTACCTCCGCTTCCTGCTCAATGAGTTTCAGAACCCGCTTCTGGTCGCGGCCGCTTACAACAGCGGGGAGGGGCGCATTCACGAATATGGCGGCATTCCGCCATTCCAAGAAACCGTCGGCTATGTCGCAAAGGTCGTGAATTTCCAGCTTGGCCTACCGATGCCAACCGGCAAACGGAAGGCGAGCGGGATCGTCCGAGACATGGCGGCAAAGAACACCAGTGATGCCGGAGTCATCGCTGTGGAGAAGACCGGCAAGTTCGTCGGCGGCGTGATGCATTTTTAAGGAGAGAACTATGAAGATCGTCGTTTCCCGGCATTCCGGGGCATTGAAGGCAGTAGCCGTCATTGGCTTGGTGGCAGCCCTGCAGGTTGCAGGCGCTGATCAAGCGCTTGCACAGGCTGGCGGTGGCGGCGGCGGTGCATTCGCACCCCTTCAGACAGCCGTACAGATGATCGTTGACTTCATCACCGGCCCCTTTGGACGTCTGATGGCAATCATCGCCGTGATTGGCCTCGGCTTCCTTGCCTTTGCCGGCAGGCTTTCGTGGTTCACGGCCGGAGCCGTCGTCATTGGCATCGGTCTCGTGTTCGGCGCCCCTGCCATCGTTGACCAGATGATTTCGTCGGTAGGCGGCGGCTGATGAGCGATTTTCAGGACGAGAAGCCAGCTTTGACGCCGTTGGTGATCGGCTTGACCCGTTCTCCGACGCTATGGGGCGTGCCCTACATGGCGGTCGTCCTGATCATCGGCGTGACAATCATTGGGTGGCTGGTGACGAACCATCTGGCGGCACTGCTGATCGCGCCAGCCGCCTACCTTGTCCTTTTCTCGCTTTGTGCCTGGGACAGCAAGATTCTCGACGTCCTGCAGGTCACGTCCCGCAAGACGCCAAGGACCCCCAACAAGCGCTTTTGGGGCACCAACTCATACGGACCATAGTAGATGCTGAAAGTCGTCAAGGAAGAGCTTGGGTTTGGGAAGGTCGCCGGCAACGAGCGGCCTATGTCCGTTCACATCCCCTATATGCGGCATGTGTCTGACACGGTCATCGGGCTCGAGAATGGAACCCTGATCAGCGTCATCAAGCTTGATGGACTGTTCTTCCAGACGGAGGACCAGGCCGAATTGAACATGCGTTCTGTTGTGCAGAACACCATGATCCGAGCACTAGGTTCGAGCCGCTATTCTCTTTGGTCGACCGTAATCCGTCGTGAGGTCGAGACCGAAATCGGCGGTTCGTTCGATTCCTCCTTCTGCGAGATCCTGAACGATCGCTATATGGACCAACTTCGCAAGAAGCGGATGTTCACGAACGAAATCTACCTGACGATCGTGCGTTCGGGCATGAAAGGGGCGCTTGGTCTCGGCGACTCGCTGAAGCGGATCTTTGAACGCTCGAACAAGGAGGCCAGGGCCCAAGCGACCCGTGAAGACGTGACCGACCTCGAAGAGCTGGTTGGGAATATCGTGAAAGAGTTGCACAAGTACGGCGCAAAGCCGCTTGGCATCACGTATCGCAAGAAATCAGACGATACAGCGAAAAAGGACATCGATGGAGAAGACGCTAAGGGCGATCCGTATTCGGAGCCCTGCGAGTTCTTCAACACGATCCTGACCTGCGGTGTGCCGCGAAAGATGCGGCTTCCGCGCATGGGAATCCGTAACTATGTCGGCACCTCACGGCTTCACTTTTCAAAGCGGACGATGCAGGCACAAGCGGCGGTGGAAGAAGATAGCCGCTATGCCGCTCTACTCTCGATCAAAGAATATCCCCCATTCACTGGTCCCGGCATGTTGGATGGGTTGCTGCAGGTGAACCACGAGTTCATCCTGACGCAGTCTTTTACCCTTGCAGACAAGCCGATTGCACAAGAGCGGATCAGTCGCCTTCAACGCCAAATCAAGGCCTCCGACGAAGCAGGTAGCTCGGTCGAGTCCGACATCGACTATGCTTTGAACAGCCTCCTCAATCAGGAGGCTGTATTCGGCTTCCATCATTTTTCGCTTTTGTGCATTTCGCGGGACCTCGAGGGATTAAGCCGTTGCGTGTCGGAACTTGGCGCTTGCCTCACCGACATGAACATCAACTGGCTCCGGGAGGATCTCAATCTTGAAGCGGCGTTCTGGGCGCAGCTGCCGGGAAACCGCTCCTACATCTCCCGCATCGCTATGCTGTCGAGCGCCAACTTCTCCGGCCTTTCCTCGATGCATAATTTCGCGACTGGACAAGCGGATCGCACCCATTGGGGCCTGCCGATCACCATTCTGGAAACGACCTCACAAACCCCCTACTGGTTCAACTTCCACCGTCGCGATATCGGGCACTTCACGGTGACTGGTCCGACAGGATCCGGCAAGACCGTAGGTTTGACCTTCCTGCTGGCTCAGGCGATGCGGGTTTCACCCACGCCTCGCGCCGTGTTCTTCGACAAGGACCGGGGGGCTGAGATCTTCGTCAGGGCGATCGGCGGAGCCTACGAGGTTCTGTCTCCGGGAACACCCACGGGCTTTAACCCGCTGCAACTGGAAAACACCGGCGAGAACCGGGAATTTCTGGTCCGTTTGCTCAAGGCCATGCTGCGCGGCGATCGTCGCACCGACTTCACGCAAGAGGACGAGGACACGCTGGAAAAAGCAATCGTCCGGATCATGCAGGAGCCGGCAGCTCAGCGGAACCTCCCCAATCTTGCCGGCCTCTTGATGGGGCGGTCCAAGGCCGATGCCAACGATCTATACTCGCGGCTTCGCCCTTGGATCGAAGGCGAAAAAGCCTGGCTGTTCAACGCGCCCCATGACGTCCTGTCCTTCTCGGGTCACAGCGTCTTTGGCTTTGATATGACCAACATCCTCGGAAACGAGGAGCTAAGAACCCCTGCGCTGATGTATCTTTACCATCGGCTGGACGAGCTGCTGGACGGTAACCCCGTCATGTTCTTCATGGATGAAGGCTGGCAGCTGCTGATGGATGACACTTTCAGCGCCTTCATCGTCGACAAGATGAAGACGATCCGAAAGCTCAACGGCATCGTGGGCTTTGGTACGCAGTCGGCTGCTGACATTACCAAATCCAAAGCGTCGCACACGCTCATTGAGCAATCGGCGACCAACATCCACTTCCCGAACCCACGGGCTGACGAAGAGAGTTACATCAAGCGCTTCGGCCTGACGGTGAAGGAGTTCAAGTTCATCAAGAACACGCCTCCTGAAAAGAGAACCTTCCTGATTAAGCATGGCAACGACTCTGTCATTGCGCGTCTCGATCTGTCGACAATGCCAGATCTCGTGAAGGTGCTTTCAGGACGCAAGGAGACGATCGAGGAGTGCGCGGCACTTCGCGAGCAGTACGGAGACGAACCCGAAAACTGGTTGGCGAAATTCTGCGGATGGGAGAAGGCCGAATGAGGAACAGTCGGACTCTAACGCTGCTGGTTGCAGCCTTGGCTTGGGGAACAGCGCCCCCCGCCTCCTCGCAGGTTCCTGTTACGGATGGCGCCCTCACTTCAACAGATGCGGTGCGCAATGAAACGACGAAGCAGATCGAAGAAACAGACAGTCGCCGGCACTCCGTGAGCAAGAGCGTCACCTGCTCGATGTACCGGCCGGGGCGCGGAGGTGACGCCCCCTCGGCAGCACAAGCCAATCCGGAGATTGTCGGGCTCGTGAAGCGAGTGGCGCGTGAGGAAGGGGTAGACGAAACCCTCTTCATGTCTCTCGTCTACCAGGAGAGCCGGTTCAATCCCTGCGCAAAGTCGCCTGTCGGCGCCATGGGCTTGTCGCAGCTGATGCCGGGCACAGCCAAGGATCTTGGCGTGAACCCTCACGACATCGAGGATAACCTCCGCGGCGGCGCACGCTACCTGAAGCAGCAGCTCCGTACCTTCAACGGCAATACCAACCTCGCCCTTGCCGCATACAACGCGGGGCCAGGCAACGTTCGAAAGTATGGCGGCATCCCTCCGTTCAAGGAAACGCAGGGGTATGTAGCCGCGATCAAAGGCAAGTGGATGCCCCAGTTCGGAGGGTCCGATGTGTCGAACATCCCCGAAAACTTCGGCGGAGGCACGTCGGGCTTTTCAGGTGCGAGAGACGCAACGATCAACTCAATGGCAACCAGCCAGTCGATTTCCGAAAACAGCGGGAACGTTGCGTCATGGCTTCAGCAACTCGGCCAGATGGAAAGCGGCACGATCCAAGACAGCTGGGACCACAATTCCGGCGCACGCAATGCGAACCTCGAGATGATGAACCAGGTCATCCGCCTCGGAACAACGATGGCGGAGCTTATGAATTCTCAAAATGCACTCGATCTGGGCGGGCTCTCGGGGTCTTCGCGGTCCAGCGATTACAAGCGAGACGAGAAGGAAGACGATCGCGAGGTAGCTGACCTCTGCGACAAGGAACTGCAGCTTGAGTGGAATCCGGAGGAACAGGCCTGCGTTCGAAAACTCGAACCAGAGGCTGACATGAAGCTGATGTTGAGCGCCGAATGATAAGGAGAACGGCCGTGAAAAGAGCATTTCTGACTGCGTTTTCGCTAGCGATGGCGTCTACTGCGCATGCACAGGTTCCCGTGATCGACAGCGCCAACCTGAAGATTGCAACGGAAACCTCTCAGACGACCGATCAGATCCTGGATACGAACAAGGAGGTTCTGAAGACGGTAGAAGAGACGCTTAAAGCCGTCACGGGGGATCGCGGGAGCGTTTCAAATCCCATGCAGAACCTCGCCGTTGGTCAAGGGTTCAGCGTTTCTCAGATGCCGTCACTCGACAGCCTGATGCAGGGCGGAGTCCCGAACTTCGGCAGCATGGGCGGTGACATCGGCCAGATTGCCACCACCTTCATCAACGGCCTTCAGCTGGTAAAGAACTTGTCTGGCAAGGCGGACAGCACGTTCTCCGGCGACAAGTCCTACGAAGAGATGATGAAGACCGTCCTTGGAGTTGCTGCCCTAGTCACCGGCTCGCAACAGGCCGTTCAGTCGCGAACACAGGCATTCCAGCAGGCAGGTCAGCAGATCGGCCAGGCCCAAGACATCAAGGGGTCCATTGATCAGAACACGCAGCTGCAGGTTCAAACCGGCCTGACGATCAACGAAATGATTGGCGTGATGAATGGGGCGGTCGGCTCCCTGCAGGCTCAAAACCAGCGCCGCCTTGTCGACATCTCCAATACCAAGAAGGCGCTGACCTACGGTGACTAAGACATTTCGAGTGAATGGTTTTGTGCTCCTCTCCGTTCTGGTTGCTGCCGGCGTAACTGGCTGCGCCGGTGCTCCGAAAGAGAAGACTGCACCATGCAAGAGGCCGGCAAACCTCACATCCTACGCCGAGGATCCGCGACAGGAATGTGGCCCAATGACCAGCGTGAATGGCAACCCATCGGAAGCGCTGGCGGCGATCGACGCTTTCGCTGCAAGCGGAAAGCAGTGACCCCATGAACTTTCTAGGCGGCCTGCTTGAGGCTCTTGAAGATGCAGGGCGGAATTTCTCCCAACGGGCTTATGAGGTCGTTGGCGACGAGATCATGCCCTTGCTGACGATCATGCTTATTGCCTACGTCGCCTATTACGGACTTCAACTCCTCATGGGGACCGCGCGAGTGAGCGTTGGCGAGATCGTTGGCCGGGTCGTGCGGATGATGCTCATCGTCGCCTTCATTGATCAGTGGGGCAACTTCCAACTCTTCTTTTACGACTGGCTGAACAACACGCCGGAAGACGTGGGGCGGGCGCTCCTGACGGCTAGCAGTACCGGGATAACTGAGCCGACGGACGGCCTCTCCATGATTTGGGAGACGGCGAATGAGGCAGCAGCAGCATTCGCGGAGCAGTCAGGCTACTTCGCCATTCTCCCGGGCCTTGTAGGGTTCCTGATCATGCTGGCGGTTGGGCTGTTCATTGCCGTTGCGCTTGCCATCCTCGTGCTTGCGAAGGTGATGATGTGGGTGCTGCTTGGAACTGCACCGATCTTTATCGCCTGCCTATTGTTTGATTCTACGCGCCAGTACGGAATGGCTTGGTTCCAGCAGGTTTTGACGTACGCGATCATTCCGCTCTTCGTTTACGTCGTCGCCGCCTTTCTCATCACGACCATGGACGCTGAACTGCAGAAGGTCGCAGCGGCAGCATCCGCGAACGAGATCCAGCTAGACGATATCTCGGCTTTCGTCCTGATCTGTGCGGCTGGTGCTTTTGTCCTCTTCAACATCCAAACTCTCGCCCAGGGAATTACCGGGGGCGTGGCAACGGGCGTTGGGCAGATCGCTCGATCGGTTGGCTACGCGACCGGTGTTGCACTGCCGGCACGAGCTTTGACCGCGACACGTTCTGTAGCCGGGAGGGCTGGAGAATTAGGAATGGCCGCACGCGCCAGAACCCATGCCGGCATGAGGGAAAACATCCAAAACGCCGGTGCAGCAGAAGCGATGCAAAACAGAATTACCAACAACAGTCTGCCCAACTAGGCAACTGGTGGCGGGAATTAAGGGCTAGGATACATGGCAGAGAATAACGATGCTCTCCGGAGCTATTTTCAGGATGGGGACCGTTGGGAACAAGAGATCGTCAAAAAGGCCAAACGGTCCAAGGCGTTCGCTTGGCTGATTACGCTGATCTTCGGCGGTATCACGATCCTGTCGCTCTCCGCATTGGTGATGCTCGTGCCCCTCAAGAGCTTCGAGCCTTATGTTGTCGAGGTCGATAAGAACACTGGCTATATTGAGGTCAAGACAGGGCTGACCCGAACATCGAACATCACCGATCAGCAGGCGGTCACTCAGGCGAACGTCGTCCGTTACATTCGATCCCGCGAGGGCTATGATCCTTTTGCCATCGAGCAGAACTTTGGAATTGCAGCTTTGCTCTCCACCGGCGACGCAGCACGCGACCTCCAGGCCCAATGGAGTGCCGCGAACCCTGATAATCCAACCCGCCGGCTCGGCAAAAACAAGTCGATCACCGTCGACATAAAGTCTGTCACCTTCCCCAACACGACAACGGCGCTCGTCCGGTTCTCGACGCATGAGCGCTCTGATTCAGACGCCATCACACGCCACTTCATCTCTATTGTTCGCTATCGCTACACGGATACGCCGGAGCGCAACGAATGGCGCTTCGAAAACCCGTTGGGCTTCCAGGTGTATGACTACCGCCGTGATCAGGAAACGGTGACCTCGGGAGGTCAGCAGTGAAATATGGCTTGCCTCTGGCGGCGTCGATCGCCGCATTTACGATGGTCCAAGCCTACGCGGCGCAACAGCCCCGCCCTGGCAGTCTGGATGCGCGTGTGACCAGTGTCGTCTATCAGCCGAACAACGTCGTGAAGGTATCTGCGACCTACGGCATCTCAACGATGATCATCTTCGACGAAGATGAGAAGTTTGAGACGATTTCGCTTGGCGACACCGACAGTTGGCAGGTTGCCCCGTCCGAAAAGGGCAACATCCTTTTCGTCAAGCCGATAGCCAAGGACGTTTCCACAAACATGAACGTGGTGACCTCAAAGAGGATCTACTTCCTTGAGCTCAACGACTATGCACCGGAAGCAGGGAAAAAGGTCTTCGGCATTCGCTTCGTTTATCCCGAGAAGAACCTGAACGAGTCTCTGCGGAAGGAGGCTGAGTTTCGGGCAGCTAACCCGAACATTTCGAGCATCGACAAAGCGAACGTCAATATTGACTACTCTTTCTCGGGCGACGCGGCGCTGAAGCCGACAATGGTCTTCGATGACGGAAAGAAGACCTTTTTCAAGTTCGGCCGAGGGACCGTGCCGGCCATTTTTGCCGTTCAATCCGACTTCTCCGAGACCCTGCGAAACTTCCGCAAAGAAGGCGAGTACATCGTCGTTGACGGCATAGCCACGCAATACACGCTCCGGGACGGAAACCAGTGGACGTGCATTTTCAACCTCCGCAAGCCGGACTTTGCAGCACCTGATCCTGACATCATGGCTCCGAAACCGGATCCTGATGCCAGCAAACGCAGGAGGAGCGGCAACTAATGAAGCGCAGCCCTGAACTCGACGCAATGGCGGCGGCCGACGAGGCCGATATCAGCAATCGAAACGTGAAGCGCAATCAAACGGTCGGCATGGCCGCCCTTTTGCTGGCTGGCGTCTTCGCCGCGTACCTGGTGCTGGCGACGTCCGGAGAAAGCCCGCCTGAAAGCCCGCAAAGTGAGGAGGAGTTCCGTACCACGACCTTCCGGCCGCCCGGTTTCGTGCGCGATGGAGAACCCACTCCCCCACCACCCGAACAGCCTGTCTTGGAACTTCCACCTCCGCCGCCTCCGCCGCCAGCTCCGCCGGTGGACGTCAATGAATTCAACGTGCCTCCCCCGCCCGAAGTAGCTCAACCGGCGAGCGCCCCCCCGCCCGCCGAAGAGGTGTTTCCGGAGCGATTTCGGTCAAAGCTAATCACGCTTGACCAGAACCTGGGAGGATCCGCGAATGGTTCGCTCGATGGCTCGAACAGCGGCACGCCTTTGACCGTCGCTGGCGAGGATCGCAACAGCCAGTACCTGTCCTCAGCGAGTGCGATCGGTGACCGTTCCGCCAAGGCCCGGCAGATTGAGCGCATCGACGCCATGATCCCAGAGGGCACGCTGATCCCCGGCATCTTGGAAACGGCGATCGTCAGCGACCTTCCGGGCCAGGTCCGGGCCATCACATCCAAGGATGTGTACTCCTTCGATGGGCGGCGTGTCCTGATCCCAACAGGAACACGCCTGATCGGAGAATATCAGTCCGAAGTTACGCGGGGGCAAAAGCGGGTCTTTGTCGTGTGGACGAGGCTGATCCGGGATGACGGCGTGTCGGTGCGCTTGAACTCCATCGGCACAGACAGCCTCGGGCGATCGGGCTTGACGGGTCATGTCGACAACAAGTTCCGTGAGCGCTTTGGCGCATCAATCTTGCTGTCGATCGTCGGAGGCGGTGCAAGCTATCTAACCGGATACGGTACCGACTCCAGCTCCGGAAACGATGACACTGAGCGAGGTGCTGAATTGGCGCGAGAAACGATCGCGCAGACCTTCAGCGACATGGCGAACACGGTCCTTGCCGAAAACCTGAGGATCCCGCCAACGATCAGCGTACCGCAGGGCGAGCGGATCTTTGTCTATGTTCGCCAGGACCTCGATTTCAGCGCCATGTACGACGATCCTGTCACGGAAGCGATGAAGGAGATCAAACGTGAACGTTATGGTAGGTAACACGACGGCTCATGATCCCCACTATTTCCTGAACCGGTCTCTGGAGCCCATCAGGCAATTTCTCGATGACCCGAAGGTGGTTGAGATTGCGGTGAACCGGCCAGGCCAAGTCTATGTTGAGCGCTTCGGTGCTGATCACATGGAGCATCATGAAATCGATGCTCTGACGGCACGCGAGATCGAGAACATTGGCGAGCGGGTTGCCGCAGCGACAAAGCAGTTCCTCAACGCCGCTAATCCGATCCTTAGCGCAGCACTGCCGACCGGCGAACGTATCCAGGTCGTCTTGTCGCCCGCGGCACCTGACGGTGGGTCGATCACGATCCGTAAGCAGGTTGTGCAGAATTTTTCTCTGCAGGACTACCGTGACAACGGCTCTCTCGACAAAGTCTCGGTTGCTGTCGGGGGCCTAAGCGACGTGGATCGGGAGCTGATCGCCTATCTACGCGCGGAGAAGATCTACGACTTCATCCATACGGCCATCACGAAGCGGGTTTCGATCCTGATCAGTGGCGGCACGTCGTCGGGCAAAACCACGTTTCTGAACGCGTGCCTGAACTCTGTAGACCGGAATGAGCGGATCCTGACGCTTGAAGACACTCGTGAGCTATTCCCACCACAGAAGAACGCGGTCCACCTGATCGCCTCCAAGGGTGGGCAAGGCACTGCAAACGTGACGATTCAAAACCTTCTTGAATCGGCGCTTCGAATGCGGCCGGATCGCCTCTTTGTTGGCGAGATTCGTGGCGCTGAGGCCTTTTCATTCCTTCGCGCCATCAACACAGGCCACCCGGGCAGCATGTCGACAGTACACGCCGATACGCCGCTCGGCGCCTATGAACAGCTTGCCATGATGATGCAGCAGTCCGGCATGTCCGCCGGCTACTCCAAGCAGGACCTGATGTCCTACATCCAAATGGTCATTCCGATCGTGATCCAGCTCAGGCGGGAAGGCGGCAAGCGCGGGGTTTCCGAAATCTACTTCGCACGGGATGCATCATGAGTAAGGGGCTACAGGCCTTCTATCTGTTTTTCTGCCTGTTGATCGCATTTGCAGTCTGGATGCTGGCATACGGGGCGGGGCTTCAGCTCTTCTACGGTGACGGTAGGATCCTCGAGGCGACAATCACGTCAAACCCATTCGCGCCAATTCAGCAGTTCTGGGCCTATAGCTCCTCCCCTTCCCTTCAAAAAGTCGCGCTCGGCTCCGTAGTGCCCGCGCTGCTCGTATCAGGCCTCATTGCTTACCTCGGGCTCAAACCTACCAGCAATCCATTGGGGGATGCGGCCTTTCAGGATTTTGCAACACTTCGGCGCGGAAAGTGGTTTGGCAAGAAGGGTCACATATTCGGCCGCATCGGGAGCAACGTCCTCCGCGCGTATGACGATCGCCACCACCTCATTATTGGCCCGACCCGATCCGGTAAGGGCGCGGGCTACGTCATCCCCAACGCTCTCATGCACGAAGGCTCTATGATCGTCACGGATCTGAAGGGCGAGGTCTACAAGGCAACCGCCGGCTATCGGAAGCGCAACGGGAGCCAAGTCTTCTTGTTCGCGCCGGGTTCCGAGACGACCAACAGCTATAATCCCTTGGATTTCGTTCGTCCGGAGCGAGGCAATCGCACGACTGACATTCAAAATATCGCCAGCATTCTTGTACCGGAAAACACCGAGTCCGAGAATTCAGTTTGGCAGGCCACAGCTCAACAGGTTCTGGCCGGCGCCATCAGCTATGTTCTCGAAAGCCCCTTCTACAAAGGGCGCAGGAACCTCGGCGAGATCAACTCCTTCTTCAACAGCGGGACCGATTTGCAGGCCTTGATGAAGTACATCAAGGAGAAGGAGCCATATCTGTCGAAGTTCACGATGGAGAGCTTCAATTCATACCTGTCTCTCTCGGATAGGGCCGCGGCCTCGGCACTGCTTGACATCCAGAAGGCGATGAGGCCGTTCAAGAACGAACGCGTTGTGGCCGCAACGAACATGACCGACATGGACCTTCGATCCATGAAGCGTCGCCCCATCACGATCTACCTTGCGCCGAACATCACCGACATCACGCTTCTTAGGCCGCTGCTGACGCTATTCGTTCAACAGGTGATGGACATACTCACCCTTGAGCATGATCCCAACTCCGTGCCGGTCTATTTCCTGCTGGATGAGTTTCGCCAGCTGAAGCGCATGGACGAGATCATGACGAAGCTGCCCTATGTGGCCGGCTATAAGATCAAGCTCGCCTTCATCATCCAGGACCTGAAGAACCTGGATGAGATCTATGGTGAGACGTCCCGACATTCGCTTCTTGGCAACTGCGGTTATCAGCTCATTCTTGGTGCCAATGACCAGGCCACGGCTGAGTACGCCTCCCGGGCGCTTGGCAAGAGAACCATCCGTTATCAGTCTGAATCGCGCACCATTGAGCTTATGGGCCTCCCGCGCCGAACAAAGGTTGAGCAAATTCGCGATCGGGACCTGATGATGCCGCAGGAAGTGCGCCAGATGCCCGAGAACAAGATGATTTTGTTGGTGGAGGGTCAGCGGCCGATCTTTGGGGAAAAGCTGCGATTCTTCAAAACGCAGCCCTTCAAGGAGGCCGAGGCCTATTCTCAGACGCACATTCCGACTGTCCCGACTGTCGATTACCTGCCACCCAAACCCGTACCAGCGACCACGCCCGCCTATGCCAATGCAGGCCAGGAACAGACTGAAGAAGCGGAAGCGATAAAGCCTGTGACTGAGGCGAAAGCGGAGGAGCCGCGGGCGCCAGCGCAGAAGGAAACTCCGAAGGAGCAGCCAGCCTCCACCCCACCCCCTCGCGTCGTGAACCCCTCTGCTTTGACAAGCAAGAAGGCCAGCGCCGGTGGCACCGTGGAACCTGCAAAAGCAGCTGTGCCCGCTCCCGAAAAGCGCGCGATGCCTATCGCGGAGGACGAAATTGAGAAAGCGCATAATGATCGAGTGAGCCGCCTCAAGGAGGTGGTCGATCGGGAGGCAGAGGGGAAATCACCGCGCAAAAGGAAAAGCTTGGAAGAGCTATTCGCGGCGACAGTTCCTGATCCAATCATGGAACAGGCCGGCCGCTAATCCAGGGTCAGAAGGGCCAAAAGCTCGCTGCGTACTGACCCGCCTCTGTTAGCCAAGCCGCAGAAGCATGATACCAGCCGATCACGGTCCCGTAGACCTTGATCAGGATCGCGAGGATCCCAACGGAGACCATGCCCCACACCATCATCTTGCCGACGATGTCGGCAGACTTGGGGTCGTTTACTTCCACCAGGTAGGTGTTCTGGTTACCGTCCTGCATGACACTTTAGCGATCACGGTCGTCCCGATTACGCTCCCTCTTTTCAACCTGTTCACGCTCCAACTCCTCGAGACGAGGAATGTGCTGTTGCGCGGGATCAGTCCGAGTGGTCTCGCCGCCCCGCTGGGCCGCTTCCCTGTCTCTGTTTACACTTTTCTGCTGCCTCTGAGTAGCGTCCACCGTCTCAGCGAGCTGGTGAGCCTCACGCTCCGCTTGCCCGATCGGACGTTCCTCTTCCAGATCCACCCTGAGATCGCGTTGGCGGTCGTCGGCAGTATCCGCAGTTATCGGCTGCTTGTTTGACTTGTTTTCGTCCCCACGCTCTTCATTACGTTCAATGGTCTCGATCTCCGCGCGCAGTTCCGGATCCTCGTTGGCGACATCCCGGAGATAGCCGTTTCCGGAAGCGGCGAGTTGAGCTGCATGATGTAGCGAGCCCTCAAGGCCCTTCTCATACTGCTCTCGGTTTTCGTCTCCGAGCTGGCCGGTTTCGATATGGGCGAGGCCGGAGCGATAGTGTTCCACATTTGCCATCGCATCGTTACCAGCCTCAACGACAGCCTCTCCATGCTTGGCAACAGCTGCCTCCCACTGGAGGTTAGCATTCGTCTGCTCTTGCACCTCAGACGCCGTTCTTTCCGGCGCGGCGCCACTTTCTCTGGAGACGTCGCCAGCAGCGCTTCCTCCATCCTGCTCATCAAGCACACGCTCCTTCATTTCGAGCATCTGCCTTCGCAGATCGACGATCTCGCGAGCGAGGGAGGAAACCTCTTCGAAGCCTGACCGGTCCTCGGGACCAGCGCTGCGCTGAAGGTTGAACAGAGCTGTTTCAACCGTCTTTTCGTACGCTTCGAACTCTGGGCGTGTCTGCTCGCGCATGTCTTTTGCCTCCGACAACATGTCTCTGATTGCGACCATATTGGAGCGGTAATCACGGCCAAAATCCGCATGAATGACCGAACCAGCAACCGAATGACCCACCTGGGCAACGCCCCTTTCTAGATAGGAGCGATGCTGAGCGGCGTAGGCCGCAACCACTGCGTCGCCGGCGTTGACTGCAATCTTCTGCCAGGTCTCCTGAGCTTTCAGAATGTACTGGCGGCTTCTCTGGCTCGCCGCCACCACGCGCCGATTAGCTCGCTTTGCATCATATCGCGCCTGTGCCGGCTCGCTGGTACCTACATGCTCGGTTCTACCGTTATGTTTGACGGCGCGAACCTGATTACGCGTGAAGGCTGGCGGCGTAGCGAACTCGCGGCGATCGGTCATTTCCATATTAATGCCGTGGTCACGCGCCTTCTCGGCCATGACCTCCCGCCATTGCCGGAAGGTGGCCGGAGTCGTCTCGATCCGGTCTCCCGATTCCGATCGCATGGTGACGATGGCATGGGCATGAACATGCGGCCGCTTGCCCCCCTCCCCTGCTTCTTTCGGATCGTTCTCCGGATCGTGCATGGCGAATACATACCGATGGCCCGCAAACTGCGCTGCCAGGAAGTCGCGAACAGCTCCTTCAAACTTGACAGTATCCGTGCCGGCACGCGCCGACATGATCAGATGCATCACGTCACGGCTCTTGCGGCTGTGCAGCTCATCCCGCCATTCCTTTTGCACCAGGTCGCCCGCAGCCTTATCATCGGCAATCGAACGATCCTGATCGTCTCGAACGTCGTTCCGCTGTGCGATCAGGTCTCGCAACTTGGCAGCGCCATATTCCACGCCGTTGCCATAGCCTGTGAACGAGAAAGCCGCAGGGGCCTCTTTCGCAACGGCGCTGGCGTTGAAACGCTCCTGAACGATGGCGGCCGCCTTCGCGTCAGCCGTCAGCCGCTCGCCCTGCCCGCTGCGCAGCACGACATAGCCCTCGACCTTCAGCGATCCATTGTTTCGGGTTTCGACAGAGTAAGCGTAGCGTCGATCACCAAAGCCACTGCTGAGAATGTCCCGCACCTTCTCATGCGGGTTCGAGCCGCCGGAAACGCTCACCTCGACGCTAAACGCGCCGATATCGCGGCTCTCGGTCCTGTTTTGGAAAAGGTGATCCCAATCGCCACGGAGACGCGCCAGCTCCTCACGGCCACGCAACGTCTCGCCGTTCTCGTTCTCAACCTTCAGCTCCCCCCCTCTGGAAACATAGTTGAGCATCGAGCCGACGCGGGCGCCACCACCGTAGGAAGCCAGTTTGACCACGGCGGGCTGGCTCCCTTTGGCAACGCTCGCAAGACGAACGTCCATTGGTCGCATAGCACCCGAACCGGCAGCCATCGTCCTCGAAGGCGATGACACGTTGAATGCCGAAGTCCTCACCCCTCCCCTAGATCCCGACCCGCCTTTAGACATCCCAACCTGGTGCTGCAGATTCTTCAGTCTCTTCCCAAGCTCTTTCTCGACAGCGCTCCCACGGCCGCCGAGCGTCATTTCGTGCAATAGTGCCGCGCGCCTTTGCTCCCATTCGCTTGTGAAAGTGCCGAAAAAGAACTCCACGGCCTACACCTCGCCTCGGCGCTCATGCCCGGCACGGCGCGAAAGTGTCCGCAGCTCACTCATTACAGCCGCCTGAATCCGCTGGACGTTGCCAAGGTTGATGTCCAGCTCTGAGGGATGGACACCCTTTCCTGCGTTCAGGGAGCGGGCGACCTGATTCAAATTGATGCCTATCATCCGCATGTCTTCGAGCAATGCGGCCATGATCAACCTGTCTTCCGCAGTCAGAATAGGTCGAACGCCAGCACCCTCGAGGAGCAGAGAACGGAAAAAAGCAGACGCACTCATACCGGCCGACTTGGCCGCTTCTTCGATAGCCGAATGCTCTGCATCGCTGACGCGGACGTTGATGAGACGCCCCTTGCGTTGCTTGGCTGTCGGCACTTCGATCGTGTCTTCACTCGTCAAACAACTAAGCCTCCCGGAGCCTTGCGACCGTCATCGTGGGCTTGTCCCACGATCGCAATGCAAAATGTAAAACATTTTTGCGTATCCTGCCACTCATAACCTAAAGCACTACCCCATAATTTCAATCAAATTTCACCTCTCGACTGGCTCCGCTTCGCTTCGCACTCTTTCCGTTGGAACGCTCACCAGGGTTCACCGCCAAAACCGCTTCTGAAGGCCTTCGTCTGTCCCTCGTACTCAGGCGAAAGGGACGCTTCGCTCTTCGCCCTTGCGCCCTCCGTGCGAGCGCCAAAGACGGCGTCACGCGGCTCCGGGGTTCACCACTCGACCCAGACAGTTGTAAAAGCCACACGACCAACTCGTGTGGCTTTATTGATGTTTGACAGCGTGCGATCACACGCACGTTTTGATCTTAACCCGCGTGTTTTCACATGGTAGGTTCTCTTCGATGTGAAGATCTTAACGACGATACTGATGTTCCGATCGAACACACGTCGGACCGCTAGGGGACGGGGTGAAGTCTTAGACAGGAAGTGGATCGTGAAATGGCAATTTGCATGTCGCTGGTAAGCGGCAAGGGTGGCGCGGGGAAGACGACCGCCGTAATCCTGATCGCCGGTGAATATGCGCTTCGGGGTAAGCAAGTGCTTTTGGTTGATGCAGACGGACGACAAAACCTGAATGAGTGGTGGTCCCGTTCAGAGGCGAAGGACAACAGGCCAGACGGCATTGAGCTTCGAACGGCGGTAACCAACGCATCACTTCAGCATATTCTGGAGAACGAAACAGCCGGGTTTGACGTCGTGTTAATAGACTCCCCTGGGCAAGACACCGTGCTACGGGACACGATCATCGCCGGCTCGGACATCGTTATGACCCCGATCCAGCCAAACCAAGACGAGATCCTTGCTGCCGGCCAGGCAGCAATGGACGTCGCTGACACCTGCGATCGTACCGGGCGAAACATTCCACATCTCAACTTCAGAACCCGGATCACTCTCCCCGGCCGCTCACTGGAAGCTTACCGCCTGATCCGCCCCTTCATCGCAAACCTGCAAGAGCAGGGATATGATTCACACCTCTTTGATACCGAGCTGTATGAGCGAAACCCCTATCGGGACATCAGACTGGGATATGGGACACTGCAAATGCTTGAGCTCAGCGACTCGGTCAGAAAGGCCCGGAGTGAGGTTATGGGCATGATGCAAGAAATTGAACGTTTCCTGACAAACGAGGAAAAGAGGGCGTAAGATGGCTAAAGGGACTTCCAGTATATCTGATTTTCCCGTTGCACCGCGACGGTCACGGGGGAATGTGCCCAATTCAATGTCGCAGCCGGCTATAGACAACGAAGCAGAAAACTTGGTGGCCAGCGATCATCCAGACCAGGTTGCTATCGAAGAAGCTCCCGCGAAGGTCCCTGACGTTCAAGTGCCACAACGGTCGAGCTTGATTCTGCCATCACCGGAGGCTCGCCGGGAGAGAGCGACGAGCAGATCGTTAGAGCGTGAGGCATCCAGAATACGACTGCAGGAGCTGAAGCAGAATAAAGCGCGGGAGAGCAAACACTTCGTCAACTGCCCCCTTGATTACGATACTAAGAAACGTCTGGAGCGAGCAGCCTCTGAAAACGACTTGAAAATGACGGTGATCGTCAAGGCCGCGATCGACCAGTTTCTGAAGGATAATGGTTATTGATCCTCGACCTTCGATTCCTGGGCGGGGTGGCGCTAGGCGCAACCCTTGGATTTTTGATCAACCCTGAAGCGACGGAGAAGGTCGGGATCGATATTCGCGCCATAAAGAGAACTTTACTCAGTGTCGGCGCCGCTCCACCGGAGCCTTTCAAGCAAACCGACTGGCCAACGGACGATCGCGCCAAACGCGAGCTGTTCCGGTTTGCAATGTGGGACTTCGAGGAACACGGACCGAAGTCTGAGATCCGGATCACAAGATGCATCAGCATCGACCAGTTCTCCCTAGCTTGCGAGATGCGCGTGAAGCTGAGTTGGGTCAGCGAGGAGAGGATCCTCGAAGGCATTTTTCAACCCAATGCCCGAAGCTGGAATCTGATTGCTGCGAAGGCGGTGAACAGGAATGCTCGCAGTCAAACTTGACTCGAGGCACAACGCGCCTCTGAGTTGCGCATTTCGATCCTAAGAGAGCAATGTTATAGATCATTCCCCCAATATTGTTAGGTTTGTGTGACTGGCGCGCAGGATGACAGTGCCTTAATGGCACGTTATGGTGCGTGATATCTGCCACTGGCGGATTTGGGGACTGAGGGAATACCGACGGTGCGGAATCTATCCGACTATATCAATTCAAGGGAACTGGTTGAGACCACAGATCCAGATTTCCAGAGACCCTTGTACCGCCAGGAGGGCTTCGACGGCATTGTCAGCTTCGGGGAGATCGACGCAAAGCTTTCCGCATTCCTCTTAGACGAACGTGCGAAAACTGGTTTGACCCAGAGTGATTTCGCAACCTTGGCTGGTCTCGCACGAGTGGTTTATAGCCGCTATGAACTGAACATTTCGCGCCTTACCGTATCACGAATGATCCACCTTTCCGAGCTCCTTGGTTTCCTGCCAATGCAGATGATTCATGCTGCGGCACCTCATCTTTACGGCAAAGATCCTCAAGAGGCCGATGATCGGGTTGAATTGTTCAGACTTATTCATGACCTCCCCCACGACACCATACGTAGTTTGATTGGCATAGTTGGCCAATTGACGCCAAGCGATGTTCTTGAGGCTCGACAGAAAGCGGAAGCGGAGGCTGAAGCGCAAGCTGAGGCTGAACGCCAACGATTGAACCGAAAAGCTGCGAGAGCCAGCAGGAGAGGCCGTCCGCCTGGTCGCCCACCAGGTCGCAAGTCATCTACAACCGAAACACCTACAGACGAATGAGAGCTGAAACCGGTCGTAAGTGCTGTCAATGTAGGAAGGCGGACTTCAGGCCTTTTCCATCGAGACCTCACCCTAGTGCGTCAGCACAGCCCCTCACCCTGCTTTCCGGCCTCCGTTCGTATAGGCGCGCATCAACGACATCAGCATTGGTCCGAGCCTGAACTCCCCTGCCCTCGCTCGACGCGTGAGATCGCGGAGATATCCACCTGCCGAATTGATATGCCCTGCCCTCTCCAGGATTGCAGCCATAGCAACCGCCGCGTTCTCCGGCCCCATCACCTCACACGCTTCCTGGTAGGCCGACGGGCTAACACCAAGCATTGATCGAACCACCACCGCGGCCCCCATCAGCTCGCGCCAATGGGAGATCGTCCCGCCAGGCCCGTAATCCAAAATCTGCGGGCAGGCTTTCAGGACCATCGACAGCGGGAACGCCTTCATCTGTTCCGGCTTTGGCAACGGCTGAGCAACCGCTTCGGGTGCTACTTCCAGCTCGACGGCTCCGCCCTGCTCTTTTCCAGAGCTAGGTTCAAGTTCATAGATGGATTCGGGTTTTGAATTCTGTAAGTGGCAGCCATTTTGAACAGCATTGCCGTCCATATTGTGAGAATCTAGCTGATTTTCCAGAAGGTTGAGGATTTCGGTGCGCAAAAGCTGCATCTCGTCGAGGATTGCGTCCACCTGGTGACGATCAGGATTGCGGGGAAGTCGGCTGACAATACCGACATACATGTCTTCGATGGCTTCCCAGTCGCCGTCAGCCCCCTCCTCCATCGCGGCGGAGATCAGCTTGCGCACATCGCGCCGGCAGATACTCAGGGCCTCTTTGGCTCGCCA
>Ga0209207_1000289_pt1 | contig 34346 bp, 35 predicted proteins | sample SaghotsprinmetaG_FD_184140 | JGI IMG/M metagenome (GOLD analysis project Ga0209207, IMG submission 184140) | Hot spring microbial communities from South Africa to study Microbial Dark Matter (Phase II) - Sagole hot spring metaG (SPAdes) (version 3) | ecosystem: Environmental > Aquatic > Thermal...
GCCTCGATGACAGCGCTGGCAGCCCGTTCGACCGCCGCCGCGCTCGCGCGCGTCCAGCAAGTTTGCCTGCGCCGGGAAAAAATGTTCGCTACCGCGAACGTGCTGTCGCGGGCAAGCCCGCTCCCACAAAATATGCTTTTCGAGTGATTTTCACGCTCTAATAGTTTGCGGCTAGCGTCCTTTCGGCCATTCTAGCCGCGTAGGCTTATTGCGGCGCAATACCTATGCTGCCGTAACTGGACTATACTGTCTAATCTACTCTTGCCTCGTTCAATCCCGTTTCGACCGTCGAAGAGTTTGCGCCATGCTTTCATCACCGCCATCGATCGACGAACCGTGCACTTCCGGTCGCGACAGCAGACAGGGTGCGCCGGAAGCCGCCGAAGCGCACACCGATACCCGCCGCCGCTTGCTGCGCGCCGCGCTCGAAGCCTTCATGGCCGAAGGCTATCAGGCGAGCATGGAGCGCATCGCGCAGCGCGCCGGCGTCGCGCGCCAGACGCTCTATAACCATTTTCCGAGCAAACAGGCTTTGTTCGCCGCAGTGGCGATCGAGGCCAGTTGGGCGATGCGCTTGGCTTTGGCGATGGAGGAGGGCGAGATCCGCAGCCGGTTGATCCGCTTTGCCAGCGAGGCGCGCGCGCTCATCCTTGGCGAGATCGGCATCAAGCTGTTCCGTGCCCTGATCGCCGAAGCGCCGCGCATGCCCGAGTTGGCGCAGTGCTTTTTCAGCGACATCGCCGAGCGCCATTTGCGCGAGCTTGCCACGGTCATCGAACAGGCGATGGCGCGCGGCGAGTTGCGGCAAGACGATGCCCGCTTCGCCGCCGAAATGCTGTTCGGCATGCTCACCGGCATCGAGCGCAGCCGCTGTCTGTGCGGCCTGCCACCACTCACCGGCATCGATGAGGCGACGCGCATCGCGCGCATCGTCGATCTGTTCCTGATGGCCTATGCCCCGCCTGCGGTTCCGCCGTCTGCCGGATGAAGAGGTTGCCGGATTCGATTTCATCTCTTGGAGCGCCCCATGAGCCGAACCTTTGTCATGCTGATCACGCTGCTCATCGCCGCCTGTTCCGGAGGCAATGCACCTTCCGGCAGCCCGCCGGCCGGCAAGATGGCCGGCGGTCCTGCCGGGCCAGGCGGGGCCATGCCGCCGCCGGAAGTCGAGGTGCTGACCGTCACACCGGCGCCGGCGACGATTACGCAGGATCTGCCCGGCCGGCTGGTGGCTTATCGCACGGCGCAGGTACGGGCGCGCGTCGAGGGTATCGTCGAGCAACGGCTGTTCGAGGAGGGCAGCGAGGTCAAGGCTGGCCAGATGCTGTTCCGCCTCGATGATCGCACGCTGCGCGCCGCCGTGCTGGCGGCACGCGCCGAAGTGGCGGCGGCCAAAGCCGTCGTCGCCCGTTATCAGCCCTTGCTCGACATTGCCGCCATCAGCCGGCAGGAATTCGATGCCGCCGAAGCGCGCCTGCGCCAGGCCGAGGCGCAGCTGGCGCGTGCCGAACTCGATCTCGAAAACGCTCAGGTGCCGGCACCGATCGCCGGCCGCATCGGCCGCGCATTGGTCACCGAGGGGGCTTTGGTCGGACGCGGCGAGGCGACGCATCTGGCGACCATAGAACAGCTCGACCCGATCTATGTGAATTTCACCCAGCCCGGCGCCGATCTGTTGCGCCTGCGCCAGGCGCTGCAAAGCGGGCGACTGAAAAAGGTCGAGACGACGAGCGTGCAGCTGGCGCTCGAGGATGGCACGCTCTATCCGCTACCCGGCAAGCTGACCTTCAGCGATCTGGCCGTCGATCCGGCGACCGGCAGCGTCACGCTGCGCGCGCTGTTGCCGAACCCGCAGCGCGCGCTGCTGCCCGGCATGTATGTGCGCGTGCGTTTTCCGGAGGCCGAACAGGTCATGGCGATGCGCGTGCCGCAGCGGGCGGTGCTCACCGGACCGCAGGGACAGAGCGTGCTGCTGGTCGATGAGGCAGGCAAGGTCGTGCCGCGACCGGTGCAGACCGGCGCGATGAGCGGTAGCGACTGGATCATCGAGCGCGGCCTGCAAGGCGGCGAGCGGGTGATCGTCCATGGCTTGCAGAAGGCGCGTCCAGGCAGCGAGGTCAAGGCCGTGCCTTGGACTGGAGCGCCGAGTGGTGCGGCCGGCAGCCCGCCCGAGGTCGCGGCGGCGAAAGTCAGCCCCGCCGGCACGGCGCCAGCGCGCGTGAACTAGACCATGTTCGCGCGCTTTTTCATCGACCGCCCGGTCTTCGCCTGGGTCATCGCCCTCGCCATCCTGCTCGCTGGTGCGCTGGCGCTGCAAAAGCTGCCGGTGGCGCAGTATCCAGCCGTCGCCCAACCGTCGATCGCCTTCAACGTCACCTACCCCGGCGCATCGGCGCAGGTCATCGAAGAGACGGTCATCGCGCTGCTCGAGCAGGAGATGAATGGCATCGAGCGCTTGCTCTACATGGAGGCGAGCTCCGAACTCGGCGTCGGCACCTTGACGCTGACCTTCGAGGCTGGCACGAACATCGATCTCGCCTCGGTCGAGGCGCAGAATCGCATGAAGCGCATCGAAGCGCGCCTGCCCGACGAGGTGCGGCGGCTCGGCATCCCGGTGACCAAGCCACAGCGCAACTACCTGCTCTTCGTCAGTCTGTTCTCGCCCGATGACAGCCTGAACAATGTCGCGCTCGGCAGCTATGCCGCGGCCAATGTACTCGAGCAGATCCGCCGTCTCAAAGGTGTCGGCGAGGCAGTGCTGTTCGGCACCGAGTATGCGATGCGCCTATGGCTCAAGCCGGAGCAGCTGCATGCCTATCAGCTGACGCCCGGCGATGTGCTCAAAGCGGTGCGGGCGCAGAACGTGCAGCTGGCCACCGGTGAGATCGGACAAGCGCCGGCCGCGCCCGGTCAGGAGCTCAATGCGCCGATCGTGCTGCGCTCGCGTCTTTCGACGCCCGAGGAATTCGGCGCCATCATCGTGCGCGCGCTGCCGAACGGCGCGACGGTGCGCGTGCGCGACATCGCCCGCGTCGAGCTCGGCGCCGAGAACTACAACATCTTCGCCCGCAAGGACGGCCAACCGAATGCCGCCATCGCCGTGCGTGTCGCGCCGGACGGCAATGCGTTGGACGTCGCGCGCGCCGTCAAGGCGAAGATGCAGGAGCTGGCGCGCAACTTCCCGCCCGGCATCGACTGGGCCGTGCCGTACGACACTTCGCGCTTCGTCGAGATCTCGATCTTCGAAGTCGTCAAGACGCTGGGTGAGGCGATGGTGTTGGTGTTCATCGTCATGTACCTGTTCATGGGCAACCTGCGCGCGACGCTCATTCCGGCAGTGGTCGTGCCGGTCTCGCTCGCCGGCGCGTTGGCCGGCCTGTATCTGCTCGGTTATTCGATCAACGTGCTGACGCTGTTCGCGATGGTGCTGGCCATCGGCATTGTCGTCGACGATGCGATCGTCGTCGTCGAGAACGTCGAGCGCATCGTCTCCGAAGAAGGCCAGCCGCCACGCGCGGCGACGCACAAGGCGATGGAGCAGATCTATGCGGCGATCATCGGCATCACGCTCGTGCTTTCGGCGGTGTTCGTGCCGATGGCCTTTTTCGGCGGTTCGGTCGGTGCCATCTATCGCCAGTTCGCAGTGACACTGGTGCTGACCATGCTCTTCTCGGCGCTGATGGCGCTCAGCCTGACGCCAGCGATGTGCGCTGCGCTGCTCCGCAGCACGCCCGGTCATGAACTTTTGCCGACACGCGGGCCATTGGGCTGGTTCAACCGCATGTTTACGCGCACGCAGGTCGGCTACCGCCATTGGGTCGCGCGCATGCTGCCCAAGCCCGGTCGCTGGCTGCTGCTTTATCTGGCCATCGTCCTCGGCGCCGGCTGGCTGATGTACCGCCTGCCCGGCAGCTTCCTGCCCGACGAAGATCAGGGCTATTTCATCGGCGTCATCCAGCTGCCCGCCGGCGCGACGCAGGAGCGCACCGTGCAGGTGCTCGAGCAGGTCGAGCAGTTCTACTTGGCGCAGCCGGAGGTCAAGCATGTGATCGGCGTCGTCGGCTTCTCGTTCTTCGGCCGCGGCCAGAATGCGGCGCTCACCTTCGTGCGGCTGAAGGACTGGGACGAGCGGCCGGGGCCGGAGCAATCGGCGCAGTCGCTGGTGCGGCGGGCGACGATGCAGTTGCAGCGTATCAAGCAGGCGATGATCTTCGCCGTCAATCCACCGCCTATCCCCGAGCTCGGCGCCATCGGCGGCTTCGACTTCCGCCTGCAGGATCGCGCCGGCCTCGGCCGCGAGGCGCTGCTCGAAGCGCGCAACCAGCTGCTCGGCATGGCGATGCAGGATGCGCGCCTGAGCGGCATGCGGCCTGAAGGTCAGGAAGCCGGGCCACAGCTCCTGCTCGAAGTCGATCGCGCCAAGGCCCTGGCGCTGGGCATCGATCTGGCGCAGCTCAACGAAACGCTGCAGTCCACGCTCGGCACCGCCTATGTCAATGACTTCGTGCGTCAAGGCCGCATCCTGCGCGTGCTGATGCAGGCTGAGGACCAGGCGCGCATGAGCCCGGAAGCGCTGCTGAAGATACCGGTGCGTAACGCGCAAGGCAGCATGGTGCCACTGGCTGAAATCGTCACGCCGCGCTGGATCGCCGGTGCGCCAAAGCTCGACCGCTTCAACGGCTTGCCGTCGCTGAAGATCGCCGGCTCCCCCGCACCAGGCCGCTCGACCGGTGAGGCGATGCAGGCGATGGAAGAACTGGCGAGCCGCCTGCCGCCCGGCTTCGGCTTCGAATGGTCCGGCACCTCCTACGAGGAAAAGCTCTCCGGTGCGCAAGCGCCGCTGCTCTTTTTGCTCTCACTGATCGTCGTCTTTCTCGCGCTGGCGGCGCTGTATGAAAGCTGGGCCGTGCCTTTTGCCATCATCCTCGCCGTGCCACTCGGCGTTTTCGGCGCGCTGCTCGCCGTGACGCTGCGCGGCCTGCCGAACGACGTCTATTTCAAGGTCAGCCTGATCGCCATCATCGGCTTAGCGAGCAAGAACGCGATTCTCATCGTCGAATTCGCCCGCACGCTGCACGCTCAGGGCATGGAACTCATCGCTGCGACGGTCGAGGCCTGCCGGCTGCGCCTGCGGCCGATCATCATGACCTCTGCGGCGTTCATCTTCGGCGTGTTGCCGCTCGCCATCTCCACAGGCGCCGGCAGCGTCAGCCGGCATGCGATCGGCACTGGCGTGATCGGTGGCATGCTGGCCGCGACACTGCTCGCCATCTTCCTCGTGCCAGTGTTCTTCGTCGTCGTCCGCCGCCTGTTTCCGGAACGCAAGCTATGACCGACCCCCGTCGTTCGCCAGGCCATGAGCACGCCGTCCCGACGCGGCTGACTTTCGTCGGTCTAGCCGTGCTGCTCGCGCTCGCCGGCTGTACTTCCACGCCGCCGCTCGCCGAGCCGACCGTGACCCTGCCCGACCGCTTCCCAGGTACGCCGCTGGAAGACGCGCAAGCGCCCAGTTCCGACTGGCGCGATTACTTTCGCGATGCGCGCCTCGTCGCGTTGATCGAGCAGGCGCTCGCTCACAACCGCGATCTGCGTCTGGCGGCGGCGCGCGTGCGCGAAGCGCGTGCGCTGGCACAGGTGGCAGGTGCTGAGCGTGGTGTGCCGCTCGATCTCGGCGTAGCGTTAAGTTCGACGCGTACGCCGGCTGGCTTGACGAGCAGCGGCCGAGCGCAGCGCAGCGAGCGCTGGGGTCTCGATGTCGGCTTGCTGAACTGGGAAATCGACCTGTGGGGGCGGCTCGCTCGCCTCGAGGAAGCGGCCGCCGCACAGCTTGCGGCCAGCGAAGAGACCCAGCGCGCGGCACAGGCGAGCCTGATCGCCGAAACCGCGAATCAGTACTTGCTCTGGCTCGAGCTCGGCGAGCGGCTGCGCTTGGCCGATGCCGCGCTCGAAGCGCGTCGGCGTACGCTCGAGCTGATCGAACGTCGGCGCGATGTCGGGCTAGCCAACGACAGCGAGCTGCTCGCCCAGCGCGGCGCGCTCGCCTCTTTGCGCGCCGAACGAGCCGCGCTCATCCGTCAGCGCGACGCCGTATTCAGCGGGCTGACTTTGCTCGTCGGCCAACCGGTCGACGCGCTGCCCGGCGGCGCATTGCCGCAACTGCCGCCGATCGAAGCCGGCCTGCCCTCCGAGCTGCTCCTTCGGCGCCCCGATCTGCGCGCCGCCGAAGCGCGCCTACGCGCCGCCCGGGCCAACGTCGAAGCGGCGCGCCTCGCCTTTCTGCCACGCATCAGCCTCACTGCCGCGCTCGGCCTCGCTAGCCGGCAGCTCGGCGAACTCATCGATGTCGACAGTGGCGCCTGGAACTTCAACCCGGTGGTGCGCCTGCCGCTGTTCGACGATGGCCGGCGCGCCGGCAATGTCGATCTGGCGGCGGCAAGGCAGGTCGCGGCAGTGGCCGAATACGAAAAAGCCATCCAGCAGGCGCTGCGCGAAGTCGCCGAACTGCTCGCCGCGCGTGCCGCCTGGCTCGAACAATGGCAAGCGCATCGGGCCGCCGAGGAAGCGCAACGCCATCGCTTTACGCTTGCCGAGGCGCGCTTTGCCGCCGGCGCGAGCAGCCTGCTCGAAGTGCTCGATGCGCAGCGCGAACTGTGGACGGCCGAATCGGCGCGCGTGCAGGCCGAACGCGCCCGCCTCGCTACCGAAATCGCGCTCTACAAAGCCCTGGGCGGCGGGGCGCCGCGCTAACGATCATGCTGGTTGCCACTACCCCTGAAGATGAAAATCGGCACTGCCGTGGGAGCGGCCCCCGGGTCCGGGGGCCTCGATGACCGCGGTGGCAGCCCGTTCGACCGCCGCCGCGCTCGCGCGCGTCCAGCAAGTTTGGCTGCGCCGGGAAAAAATGTTCGCTACCGCGAACGTGCTGTCGCGGGCAAGCCCGCTCCCACGAAATATGCTTTTCGAGTGATTTTCACGCTGAACCAATTGCTGCGCGGGCGCAACGTTGCTTTCGGGCTGCGGAGCAGAATTTTTTCACAAGCGCACCGATCAGCGAGATGGGCGAGAGAACGATCAGCGTGTGATGCGGCGAAGCGCCCGCGGAGCACTGTCTTCGCCGTTTGCACCACTGCGAGATGGGTCGCCGATGGCGTGCGGCGTACGCCGGCCTGCTCTACAATGACCGCTTTCGATTCTTCGCCTTCACATGGCCGACCCGATCGCCTCCGCCCTGATTGGCAGCATCATCAATGCCATCGTCGACAGTGCCGCTGCCGTGCCACCCCCGGTCGTGCCGACACCGATCGGCGTGGTCCGCGCGCTGCCGGCGGAGGCAAAGCGTGGCTGGATGCAACCGTACGGGTTCGGCGAGGTGATCATCGACGGTAAAACGTATCGCCTTTCGCCAGCGACGCAGGTGCGCAATGGCGAGAACATGATCGTCATGCCGGGCATGATCCGTGAGCGGGTGATGGTCAAATACACGCTCGATCCGATGGGGGCCGTGCAACGCATCTGGATTCTGACGCCGGCCGAACTGGCCACCGTCGATGGCGTGCAGGAACGCATGGCCACGACCGGGGCCAGCGTCAGCCCGTGGCTGCGGGATTGACCCCGGTGCCCTTTTCCATTCAGCATCTTCCACATCCCGACACCGCCGCATGAGCACGAGGCTGTTCATCCGCACCTTCGGTTGCCAGATGAACGAATATGACTCGGAGAAGATGGTCGAGCTACTGGCGCGCGCCGGCGCCGAGCGCGCCGCATCGCCGGAGCAGGCCGACATTGTGCTGTTCAACACTTGCTCGGTGCGAGAAAAGGCGCAGGAGAAGGTGTTCCACGAACTCGGCCGCGTGCGCGCGCTGAAGACGAAGAATCCCGATCTACTCATCGGCGTCGGTGGCTGCGTCGCCAGCCAGGAGGGCGAGGGAATTTTGCGGCGGGCGCCCTATGTCGATCTCGTCTTCGGGCCACAGACGCTGCATCGTCTGCCGGAGATGATCGCCGCGCGCCGGCAAAGCGGCCGGCCACAGGTCGACGTTTCGTTTCCGGAGATGGAGAAATTCGAGCGTCTGCCCGAGGCGCGGCGCGAAGGCGGCGCCGCTTTCCTGTCGATCATGGAGGGCTGCTCGAAATTCTGCACCTTCTGCATCGTGCCCTACACGCGCGGCGAAGAATCCTCGCGCCCGCTTGCCGATGTACGCGCTGAGGCAGCGCAGCTGGTGGCGCAAGGGGTGAAGGAGATTACGCTGCTTGGGCAGAACGTCAACGCTTGGCGCGGCGAGTTCGAGGGCGAAACGGCGGATCTCGCGCTCTTGCTCGAATTGCTGCACGAGTTGCCCGGCCTCGAGCGGCTGCGTTTTACCACCTCGCATCCGCGCGAGATGACGCCACGGCTGATCGACTGCTTTGCCCGTCTGCCCAAGCTGGCCGGCCATCTGCACCTGCCGGTGCAATCGGGCTCCGACCGTATCCTGGCGCGGATGAAGCGCGGCTACACGGTGCTCGAATACAAATCGCTGGTGCGCAAGCTGCGCGCCGCGCGGCCAAACTTGTCTTTGTCTTCCGACTTCATCGTCGGTTTCCCCGGCGAGAGCGAGGAGGATTTCGCCCGTACGTTGGCGCTGATCGACGATGTGGCTTTCGATGCCAGCTTTTCGTTCATTTTTAGTCCGCGGCCCGGCACACCAGCCGCCGAGATGCCCGATACGACCCCCGTCGAGGAAAAATCTGCCCGCCTGCAGCGCCTGCAACAGGCGCTCGATAAACATGTGCAGCGCTACAGCCAAGCGATGGTCGGCACGGTGCAACGCGTGCTGGTCGAAGGAGTGGCGAAGAAGGGCGAAGGTGAGCTTGCAGGTCGCTGTGAGAACAATCGCGTGGTCAATTTCGCCGGTGCGCCGCGCCTGATCGGCCATTTCATCGACGTGCGCGTTACTGCCGCGCTACCGCACAGTTTGCGCGGCGAAGTGCTGATGCTGGATACGTGAGCAGCATGACGGCGAAAGCAAAGGCGCTGGAAATCGTCTTGCAGCCTCTGGACAACGAGCGGCTGGCCAATCTGTGCGGTTCGCTGGACGAGAATCTGCGCCAGATCGAAGCGGCTTACGACGTGACCATCGTGCGACGCAGCGAGCGCTGCCGCATCGACGGTGCACTGCCCGCGGCGCGGCGCGCCGCGGACGCGCTGCGCCATTTCTATCATCTCGCTGGTCGGCCATTGTCGGTCGACGACGTCCAGCTCGGGCTGATCGAACTGCGCGGTCAGGCGGTGGTCGCCGCCGCAGGCCTGATGACGCGCAAGAACGATCTGCATGGCCGCACGCCGCACCAGGTTGAGTATCTGCGCGCCATCCAGGAGCATGACATCACTTTCGGCATCGGCCCGGCCGGCACGGGCAAGACTTATCTTGCCGTCGCCTCGGCGGTCGATGCTTTCGAGCGCGATCTGGTCAGCCGCATCGTGCTCACCCGACCGGCGGTCGAAGCAGGGGAGAAGCTCGGTTTCCTGCCTGGCGATCTGGTACAGAAAGTCGATCCTTACCTGCGACCCCTCTACGATGCGCTTTACGATTTGATGGGCTTCGACAAGGTCACGCGCCTGTTCGAAAAACAGGTCATCGAAATCGCGCCGCTCGCCTACATGCGCGGCCGCACGCTCAATCACGCTTTCATCATCCTCGACGAGGCGCAGAACACGACGCCCGAACAGATGAAAATGTTCCTCACCCGCATCGGTATCGGCGCGAAAGCGGTGATCACCGGCGATGTGACGCAGATCGATCTGGTGCGCGGCCAGAAATCCGGACTCATCGAAGCGCAGCGCATCCTCTCCAGCGTGCGCGGCATCGCTTTCGTCGCCTTCGATGCTTCGGACGTCGTGCGCCACCCGCTGGTGGCGCGTATCGTCGAAGCCTACGAGCGAGACAGCGCCGGCAATGAACTCGAGCGAGCCTAAACGACCGCGCCAACGCCGTGCCGATGGAGCTGACTTTGGTCAGCGCAGGATGTCACGCCGTGGTGGTCGCAAGCGGCGCGAGGGACGCCGCGCAGCGGCACACCCTGGCGCTACGGCAATGAGCCTAACGCCGGCCAACGAGCGGCGGCTATCGGTGCAGCGTGCCGTGAAACACCCCGAGATGCCGACGCGCGCCCAGCTGTTGCGCTGGTTGCGGCAGTCCTGTCCCCGCCCCTGTGAGGTCACCCTCCGTTTCGTCGACGAAGACGAAGGCCGGGCGCTGAACCTCGCTTACCGCGGTCGCGACTATGCCACCAATGTGCTGTCCTTCGCCTATGAGCGCGAACCGGTGGTGCGCGGCGATCTGGCGATCTGTCTGCCGGTGGTCGTGCGCGAGGCCGCCGAGCAGGGCAAGAGCGTCGAAGCGCATTGCGCGCACATGGTGGTGCATGGCCTGCTGCACCTACAGGGGATGGACCATGTCGGTGAGGATGAGGCCGAGGTCATGGAAGAAGCCGAACGCGTGATACTTTCCCGCCTCGGCTTTGGTGATCCTTACGCTTCAGGCGATGAGAGTGACCGATGAACGTAGACGAAGAAAAGTCCCGTCGTGGTCTGCTCGACTGGTTCTCGGCACTGTTGCTGCGCGAGCCCGAGGACCGTGAGCAGCTGCGGGCGCTGCTGCGTGCCGCCTTCGATCGCAATCTGATGGACGGCGATGCGCTGTCGATCATCGAAGGCGCGCTCGCCGTCTCGGATGTGGCGGTGCGCGATGTCATGGTGCCGCGGGCGCAGATGGACGTCGTGCGTATCGACGACGACATCGAACGCATCACCGCCTTCGTCATCGAGGCCACCCACTCGCGCTATCCGGTGATCGGCGAGCATCGCGACGACGTCATCGGCATTCTGCTTGCCAAGGATCTGCTGCGCCATTACGTCGGTCAGGAGTTCGATCTGCGCGATTCGCTGCGCCCGGCGGTGTTCATTCCGGAAGCGAAGCGGCTCAACGTGCTCTTGCGCGAATTCCGCGCCAGCCGCAACCACATGGCCATCGTCGTCGACGAATATGGCGGCGTCGCCGGTTTGGTGACCATCGAGGACGTGCTGGAACAGATCGTCGGCGACATCGAGGACGAATACGATTTCGACGAGGCGGCCGACAACATCGTGCGCGACAACACCGGCCGCTATCGCGTCAAGGCAGCGACCGAGATCGCCGACTTCAACGCCGCCTTCGGTACGGAACTGTCCGACGACGAATTCGATACCATTGGTGGGCTGGTTATCCATCAGCTCGGCCGCCTACCGCGGCGCAACGAAGTGCTGCAACTCGATGGCTTGCGCGTGCAGGTGTTGCGCGCCGACAGCCGGCGCGTACACACCCTGCTCGTCGATGCGCCCCGTTCGCCGGAGGCGGCACCTACCGTCGCCACGGAGAGAAGGTCGTCCTGAGTGACACGGGTGATGAGCAGGGCAAAGGAAGCGCTGAATAAATTGTTGCGCGGGCGCTAGGGCGGCGTTGCGCGGTGCTCGCTCCCTCGCCGATCGATTTGATCGGTCTCGGTCGCTGCGCTCCGTGCGCCGTGCATCGGGCCATCCTCGCTACGTTTTTCAACGGCCTGCTAACCCGCTCGCGGCGCTCTTCAGCGTTTCCTTCAGTGCCGCGCGCAATGGCCGCCGCCGCGGCTGCCGTTTTTCCGCCGCCAGGGGCAGAGTTCGGGGTGACAGCGGGCGAAAGCGCGATAGGCGCGTTCGACGGCGAGGCCGAAGAGCATGATGGCGAGGATGAGCAGGCCGCCGATCAGGGTTTGCTCCGAGTCGTATCCAGGCCCGACCGGAACATCCCGTCTGGCCTTTCCTTTTCCGCTGCGGTATTCGCGAACACGGAGAGGCGTCGGTGTGCCGGCATCCAGCGCGGAGCGAAGATTCTTGTATGCGCCGGATGATTTTTTACGGCCGGCAGCGACGGTTTCCGATCGCCGTGCCAGCGGGACTGACTATCGGTGTGCTCACGATGTGAGCGTATCCGAGGGGGAGCGGATGGGTTGGCGAAGGGCGACCAATCCCCTCCCGGGCCGTGATCCGGAATGGGGTCTTGCTACGGGTTGCGGTTTCGAGGTGCCGAAGCGGCGGCGGTCATGAAAGTTGGCCCGCCACGAGTGTCGTAAACCACCGCCTGATCTATAGTGTGCGGCGTCCTTCGCTCACATCCTGGCCCCTGCATGAGTCCGCACCGTCTGCCGACCGTCCTTGCGTTAAGCTGGAGTGGACTCATCCTTTATGCCAGCCTCTATCCGCTCACCGGTTGGCGCGACAGCGGTGCGCCGCCGCTCGACTTTCTCCTCGCGGGCTGGCCGCGTTGGTTTACTTTCTTCGACCTATTGACCAATGTGCTGGCCTATCTGCCGCTGGGGTTTTTCGGCGTCAGTGCGCTGGCACCGGCGCTGAGCCGGGGCGGGGCGGTATTGCTCGTCACACTGGGCGGCATCGCGCTGAGCTTTGCCGTGGAGCTGGCGCAGAACTTCTTACCCAGCCGCATTCCCTCGAACGTCGATTTGGTGATGAACGCCATCGGTACACTGGTCGGCGGACTTGCCGGCGCGCGCTGGGGAATCATGTTGCTCGAGGGCGGCCGCCTGGCTTTCCGTCGGGCGCGCCATGTCGCCCCTGGCGGCTGGGGCGATACTGGCCTGCTGCTCGCCGGTCTATGGCTGCTCACCCAGTTCGATCCGACGACACTGCTCTTCGGCAATGGCGACCTGCGCCGTTGGCTGCCCTGGTCGCCGGCCCTCGCCTTCAGTATCGGGCGCGCTCCCTGGCTGGAAGGTGCGGCGGTCGGCGCGCACACGCTGGCTGTGGCGCTGCTGCTGGCGCAGTTGTTGCGCCGTCGGTGCTGGCTGCCGATCCTGAGCCTTCTGCTCATGGCGCTGGCCGGCAAGTCGCTCGCCACCTATGTCATGATGCAGGGGCGGCTGGCCTTTGCCTGGGCCACACCCGGCTCGCTCGGCGGATTGGCGATCGGCCTCATGCTTTGGTTCGCGCTGCGACCGCTTCGGGCGGATCTACAGCGTGCCATCGCTGCTGTCGCACTCATCACTGCCGTCGTGCTGGTCAATGTCGCGCCGGAAAACCCCTATTTTGCCCACACCCTGCAGGGTTGGCAGCCGGGCCAGTTCCTCAATTTTCACGGCCTGACGCGGCTGGCGGCGCTGGTATGGCCCTTTCTGGCGCTGGCCTGGCTGCTTAGCGCTCCGACGGAGAAAGACCGATCTCTCAGCCTGCGCCCAGACTAGACAGAAGAGACGATACCCGAGATGATTCGCCACCCGGCAAGAGATTCAACTGGAGTCGATTTGCATGAACGACCTCGAAGACCTACGGCAGGCGCTGCGCGCTTTCGCCGAGGCACGTCACTGGCGCCCCTATCACACGCCGAAGAATCTGGCCATGGCGATGATCGTCGAGGCGGCCGAGCTCGTCGAACATTTCCAGTGGCTGACGCCAGAGGAAAGCCAGCGCCTGCCGCCGGAGAAGCTGAACGAGGTGCGCGACGAGCTGGCCGACACGCTGATCTACCTCGTCGAACTGGCCGATGTATTGGACATCAACCTGCTCGCCGCGGCGCGCGACAAGATGGCCAAGAACGCGCTGAAATATCCGGCGCCGCAGTGACGGGCGGACGACGCGGTATCATCGCGGCCTCGCCCTCCCCGATGATTCACCCCCATGTTTACCGGCATCATTCAGGCGACCGGCAGGATCGCCCGCGTGCAAACCCTGGAAAAGGGCTTGCGCCTGACCATCGAGGCCCCCAGCCTCGATCTTTCCGACGTTGCCCTCGGCGATTCGATCGCTCATAACGGCGTTTGCCTGACCGTGATCAAGAAACAGCGTCACGGCTGGCAGGTCGATGTTTCGGCCGAAACCCTGGCCTGCACCTGCGGCCTCGACATACTCGGCGGCGAACTGAATCTGGAAAAGGCGATGCGTCTGAGCGACTTCGTCGGCGGCCATCTGGTCAGCGGCCATGTTGATGGAATAGGAGAGGTCGTCGGCTTCGCACCGGTCGGCGAGTCGCACGAGTTGGTCATCCGCGCTCCGAAGGAGCTGGCACGCTATCTCGCCCGTAAAGGCTCGATCACCGTCGATGGCGTATCGCTGACCATCAATTCGGTGAAGAAACGGCGCCTGTCGATCAACCTGATTCCGCATACTGTCGAAGTGACGACACTGAAAAATCTGGTCGTCGGCAATCAAGTCAATCTCGAGATCGACCTGATCGCACGCTACTGCGAGCGCTTACTGCACTGGCAGGACGACTGGAAGTAACCTCCCTGCAAAAGTCAGCGACACCAGCACGGCGCCGGCGTTCTGCTGCGCTGCAGCGACCTTGAATATTCGCCCGAAAGCACCATACTGAGAGTATGGTAGAGCGTGACTGCACCGGCGACTGCCTTGGCAGTGATGCCTAAGGCAAGCCATAACGAACCGGGTCGCCATGGTGCGAACGATCGATGTCGTGGAAAGGAGGATGTCATGAACCCTATCACCCGTTACGATCCCTTTGACGATTTCTTCCGCGGCTTTTTCGTGCGGCCGGTCGATTTTGGCCGCGAAGCCGAAGCGCCGACGATGAAGCTCGAGGTGCGCGAACAGGATGATCAATATGTGGTGCATGCCGAACTGCCGGGAGTACGGAAGGAAGACATCCATGTCAGTGTCGAGGGTCCGGTGGTATCGATCACCGCCGAGCGCCGGCAAAACAACGAAGTGAAGGAAGGCGAGCGCGTCTTGCGCAGCGAACGCTACTTCGGCCGTGTGGCGCGCAGCTTCCAGCTGGCTCAGGAGGTCGATGAAACGAAGGCGAGCGCGAAATTCAACGACGGCGTGCTTGAACTCAGGTTGCCGAAAAAGGCGCAGACGCAGGCCCGCAAGCTGGCCATCGAGTGAAGCTGTGCCGCTGCGCTTCCGGCGTCGGCACGCCCGCCGTCGGGGCGGTGGCGGCCGAAAGTGGCGTTTTGACCACAGGCAAGGTGAGTAGCGGCCCGTTTTTCCCGCGTTGGCCGCTTTCTTTTTATCCTCTTTGCGACTATATTCGTTGTCATTCAATCGCAAAGGGGGTTGATCGTGAGAAATTACTTGATGTTGGGTGCCGCGCTGACCGCTTTGGCGGGCTGCGCCCCCTTTCCGCACACAGAAACGCCGCTGGCGACGAATTTCCCGACCAGTAAACAGCCCAAGCTGCAGGCAGTGCACCACTGGGATGTCATTGCCGGCGATCTGGCGAAGACGCTGGCCGACACGCTCGCCAAGGGTTCGGTGTGCGTCGCGCCGGCTGGCGGTTGCCCGAGTCTCTTCGTCGAGCCGACCCAGCCGCGCACCGCCTTCGGTCAGGCTTTCCACAACCAGTTCGTCTCGCATCTGGTACAGCGTGGTCTGAATGTCGTGACCTCCGGTCCGGCCGACATCACGGTGAGCCTCGACACGCAGGCGGTCAGGTTCAGCCCGGACCGCAAGCAGCACATGGGGGTGATGCGCTTCACGCAGATCGCCGTCGGTCTGTGGGCGCTATACGACATCCCAAGTCATGTCGACGTCGTCGCCGGCGCGGTGATGGCCGATGTTTATGAATGGAACCTGGCCGAATTTGCCAAGGGTCCGACGCCACAGGTCGAGCTGGTGGTGACCGTTTCGGCAACGCGCGGCGGTCAGTTCCTCGCCCGCAAGACCAACGCCTATTACATCGCCGACACCGATGCGGCGCTTTACACGCCGCTGCCGCCGCTGCATCCGATCCGCGTCGTCGGCGATGCCGGAGGGACAGCGAAATGAAGCTCGTCCAGACCTTGACGTTGGCGCTGCTCGTCGGCACTGGCCTCGTCGCCGGAGGCTGCACGACGGCGCCGACGAAGAAGGAACCGACCTACGAGGTGGCCGATCAGAACGCCTTCATTCCGACCAACCGCAAAGCCGCGGCCGCGCTCATCGAACAGGTGAAAGGGAAGCTCATCGCCGATCAGCCGCTCATCGTCGGCACGGTGGTCGATATCAATGCGCTGGACAAGTCTTCGACGCTCGGTCGCCTGATTTCCGAGCAGGTCTCGGCCGGTTTCTCGCAGGCCGGCTTCCGCATGATCGAGATGAAGTTCCGCAACAGCGTCTACATGAAGCGCGCCGAAGGCGAGCTGCTGCTGACGCGCGAGATCAGTGAGGTGGCCAGGCTGCACAACGCCCAGGCCGTGATCGTCGGCAGCTATGCCGTCGCGGCCGAGATGGTCTATGTCAACCTGAAAGTCGTCCAGCCGCAGTCGAACCTCGTGCTCGGTGCTTACGACTACGCCTTGCCGCTCGATGGCAACATGCGCGCGATGCTGAGCGCGAACCGCTGAGTCCTCAGCGCTCACCACCCCCGGTCAGCTACCGGGGGGTTTTTTTACGTCCGCGGCTCGTCCGGGCGTGGCGAGCCGTCGCTGGAGCCGAACATGACCGAGAAACTTCCGCCCGCCACCAAGGCCCGTATCCTCGGCGAGGCCTTGCCGTATATCAAGCGCTTCTTCGACAAAACCATCGTCATCAAGTATGGCGGCAACGCGATGACCGATGCGAAGCTGAAGGATTGTTTCGCGCGCGATGTCGTACTGCTCAAGCTGGTGGGCATGAATCCGGTCGTCGTCCATGGCGGTGGGCCGCAGATCGACGACCTGCTCAAGCGCGTCGGCAAGCAGGGTCAGTTCATTCAGGGCATGCGCGTCACCGACGCCGAGACGATGGACATCGTCGAGATGGTGCTCGGCGGTCAGGTGAACAAGGAAATCGTCAATCTGATCAACCGTCACGGTGGCAAGGCGGTTGGCCTCACCGGCCAGGACGGCAACTTCATTCGCGCCAAGAAGATGCTGGTGCCAAACAAGGACAATCCGGACGAGATGATCGACATCGGCCAGGTGGGCGAGATCACCTCGATCGACCCGTCGATCATTGCCTTCCTCGATTCAGGCGACTTCATCCCGGTCATCGCGCCGATCGGTGTCGGTCCAGAAGGCGATACTTACAATATCAATGCCGACGTCGTCGCCGGCCGCGTCGCCGAGATTCTGGCCGCCGAGAAGCTGGTGCTGATGACCAACACCCCGGGCGTACTCGACAAGGAAGGCCGCCTGCTCACCGGCATCACACCGCGCGAGATCGACCGGATGGTCAGCGATGGCACACTCTCCGGCGGCATGCTGCCGAAGATTTCGTCGGCGCTCGATGCGGCACGCAGCGGCGTGCGCAGCGTGCACATCATCGACGGCCGCGTCGAACACGCGCTGTTGCTCGAAGTCCTCACCGACGAAGGCGTCGGCACGCTGATCAAGAGCAAATAAGCGCCCACTTTCGCTGCCGGCGCCAGCGGGTAGTCAGTCGCCATCGCCGCCGTCACCATTGTCTCTGCCGTCGCCGCCATCGGCGCCGCAGTAGGTGTTGTCGGCATCACGCCCGACCCGCGTCCGGCAGTCGGGGACATAAGGAAACGCTGAATAAATTGCTGCGCTGGCCGAGGCGGTCGATCAAGCCGCTCGGCCAGCAGTAGTCAGCGATGGAATGCTCGCGCTGCTGCTGCCGGTGGCGACGCCAGACGAATAGCGCGGCGGGGCCGCAAAAGGTGCCAAGGAGGATGGCGATGAAGTCCATGGCCAGCGAGGGGCGGTCGGCAACGCCGGCCCGCCCTTCCCTGTACCGGCCAGCTCCTCCCCCGCTTTCTCGCTGCGAAAGTCAGCCTCGCCGGCACGGCGTGCGGCAAAATCCTCGACGTGCTGGTAACGCACCTGGTTGCGGCAATGGGAATGGAAGCCGGCGATGGCCAGCGGATCGTGATCCTCGGCATACGGCGCCAAAGACAGGGCCCGCAGCGCGTGGCGCGGGCCGCCGCGCCTTTTACCAGCGCACCTGGGCTGTGTATTCGAGCACGCTGCGGCCTTCGGCTGGAATGTCGATCAGCCAGGAAGCGGCGCGGGCGCTTTCACGCTTGCTCTTGTGTGTCTCCTGGCTGATCTCCCAGTCGCCGGGCAGCGGTTCGAGCACGCGCACGCGCACCGCTTCGTTCTTGCCGTTGCGCAGTTCGATACGGAAGGAGGTTTCGGCGCTTCTGTCGCCGGTGCGCCGAAAGGCGGTCTGCGTGCGGTCGGCAGTGATGTCGAAGGCTTCGCCCAGACGCAAACGCAGCCTTTCGTTCTTCGCCGTATGCTCGATGCGATCCTCGCCGACGAATTGCGCCGTCCCCTGACTGTCGCGGGCATAGACGCGCACGATGCCGGCCGGCAGCGGCCGACCCAGCTCGCCACCGCGGTTGTCGAATTCGATGAACACCGACGGCTTGAGTTTTTGCCCAATCTGGCCATAGCGCTCACGATAGTAATAGTCGGCACCGGTGAGCAGGTATTCGCGCACCACTGGCACGCGGCCGGCGCTGAGCAGCGCCAGTTGCTTGATCTGATTGTCGGCGATCGTGCTCGGCCGCTCGAAGTCATAGAGGTGATAGTCGGAGATCGCTTCTTCGCGCGGCCATATCAGGGCGCGCGGCGCGACGGCAGCCGCAGCTTTGGTCTCGGCAGCGGCGCGCGGTGCGACGCGATTGACGTTACCGGCCACCAGTTGGATGCGTGCCTGACGGTATTCGGTGCCCGAACGGTTGTTCAGCGTCACCCAGCCGGAAAGGTCGAGCGTCTTGCCCTGGCGATCCAGCAGCGCAACATAATCGGCGCGCCAGGACAGGCCGGCGGTGAGATAAGTCAGTTCGATCTCCTGCTGGCCGCCCGCCCCGTCGAGCAGCACCGACAACGTCGGCCGCTCGCGCAGGTTGGCCGGTACCTCGCCGAAAGCCAGCCGTCCGGGCACGCCCGTTTCGATCCGGTCGGCGAAGCGCAGCACGGTGCCGCCGCTGCCGGTGGCCAGCACGGTGGCGCTCTCGCGCTTTTCGCTATCCAGCGTCGGATGCGGCCGGATAACCGTCACCCGCCGGCCGACGTATTTGTCGAGCAGCTTCTGCGGCGTAAGCAGGTCGAAATCGAAGTTCTGCTCGATGACTGTCAAGGGCGGGCCACTCACCGCCTGAAGCAGCGCCGTCTCCGGCTTCATCAGCGCCGCGACTTCACGCAGCGCCAAGCGGTTGAGTCCGGTCGGCAGCTCGAGTTGCCGCCGTTCGCGCACCAGCGCCAAATCGTCGTTGTAGATGGTAACAGCAATGGCGGTGCGCTCGGCGGCCGTCGAGGCGATCTCGCGTTCTCCCGGCTCGGCAGCCTGCAGCAAAGCGGGAAGCAGGGCGAGTGCGCCGACCGCGAGCCGGCTGGCCTCAATAGCCATAGCGCACCACTTCTTTGTCGTAACCGCGCGCCGCCATGCATTTGTCGAAGACTTCCTTCGCTTCCTCGCGGCTGCTGAAGGGGTTGGCCTGTTTGCGGCAGGCGTCGATGTCGGCCGCGGTTTGTGCCTCGTCGGCATCGCTCTTGCGATAGGCGTGGGTATTGGCGCAGGCACTCAGCGTGAGACCGGCAGCGAGGATGATGAGCAGGGAGGTTTTCATGGGCAACTCCTCGATGAGCGAATGAAGGGAAAATCACGGCGCCACAGGCGGGCGGGCGCGGCGCAACTTCGGCGCACTGTCGGTATCCACTGCGGCCGGTAGGTCGCCGCCGCTACGCGCGCTGGTCGCGGCCGTCGTCTGCTGGGCCTTGGGCGGGCCGGACTGGCTGCGTTGCTGTTCGAGCTGCCGCTCGATGGCGCGGGCATGCTGCAGCGGTGCGGTGAGCGTCGGCGACGGCGAAGGAGGGCTGGCAAGGGCCACCGCTGCCGGTAGGCCGGCGAGCAGCAGGCCGAGGCACATCGGTGACGGAAAACGGACAGATGGATTCATCGCGACTCCAGAAAGCGCTGACATCGTCGTCACTTTAGCAGCAGCGCAGGCCGGCGACAGCGGTTGCACGGACGCGTCGCCATGCGTGCTGCCAACTGCGTCACGTTTCGCGGTACAGGAAACACTGAAGAAAGCCGCGAGCGGGATGCCGCGCAAGGCGGGCATCGCCGCAATGCGCCCGCGCGCCATTTATTCAGCGTTTCCTAAACTCGTCCGACTGGGATCGTCCACCACACCGACCTGCGCTTTGTGACCGCGACGAAAGTCAGCCCCGCCAGCACGGCGGTCGGTCGGTGCGTGTCGCATCGCCGACTCAGCGATAGATTTGTCTCGCTATTCCGAAGCAAAAAAAACTCTGTTTAACTTTAGGATAGCCGGTATCCTTGGAGTCATTTCTCAAAATACACCACCACTGGAATTCCGGGACTCACCGTACGGCGGTACTACGACACCGTGGCCACTTGGTTCGGCCCTCCGACAAAGCAATCATGGCACTCTTGGGCAAACGCTCCTCAGGTGACTGGATGGCGGTGGTTTTCGAGACGAAGACCATCGGCGTGGCACGCGTCGAAAAGCGGCGCGACGCCAAACCACTCGTGCGGCTGTGCGAGTTCTTCGATCGCAGCAGCAGCCATGACAAGGAGACGCTGAAGCGGCTCGATGGCCGCCTCAAGCTACGCCGGCATCGTTTGACGACCCTACTGCACCACGGCCGGTACCAAATGCTGCAGGTCGATGCGCCGGCCGGCGATCCGGCCGAGGCACGCGACATCGTGCGCTGGCGCATCAAGGAAATGGTCGATTTCCCGATCGAAAAGGCTGGCATAGACCTCTTGCCGGTGCCGCCGGTCGGTAGCCGTACGCCGCAACCCTGGGCGGTCGTGGCCAGCCATGACGTGCTGCGGCCGATCATCCACCTGTTCCAGGACGCCCGCCTGCCGCTGGCCGCCATCGACATTCCGGAACTGGCGCAGCGCAACGTGTCGGCGTTGTTCGAGCAGGAAAACCGCGGCCTGGCTCTCCTGGCTTTCGATGAAGAAGGCGGACGGCTGACGCTCACCTGGCAGGGCGAACTCTACGCCTCGCGGCGCGTCGAGGTGAACCGGTCGACCCTGGCCGAGGCCAATGACAGCCTGGGTGGCATCTTCGAGCGCGTGCTGCTCGACGTGCAGCGCTCGCTCGACAACTTCGAGCGCAACTTCAGCGCCATCGCCATCAGCCGGCTGCTGCTGGCGCCGCTGCCGGAAAACCCGGCTTTCGTCGACTATCTGCGCAGCAATCTCTATCAGCCGGTGGCGGTACTCGATCTGGCCGAAGTGCTCGACCTGGGCGAAGTGCCGGCACTGACCGATGCCCGTCTGCAGGCGCTGGCGCTGCCGCTCATCGGTGCGGCGCTGCGCGACGAGGAAGCGGCTTGATGGCAGCGCAGATCAACCTCTACGATGCCTCGCTGCGCCGCGAGCGGCGCCTGCTAACGCTGACCTCGCTCGTCGCCGTGGCCATCGGATTGACTTTGCTCATCGCCCTCGCTGGCATGCTGGATCGCGACCGTCTGCCGCCGCTCGCCGCCGAAAGCCAGCGGCTGGACGAACAGATCAAACAGTTGCAGGAGCAGCTGGTCGTGCTCGGCCGCGAGGCCGCCGAGCGTCAACCTGATCCAGCGCTGACCGAACGACTGGCTCTGGCGCGCGTCTCGCTGCAAACACGCGAGCACGTGCTGGAGCTGCTGCGCCGCGATCTGGCCCCCGAGGCGGCAGCCTGGTCCGAATTGCTGCGCGCCCTCGCCCGTGCCCACAGCGAAGGCGTCTGGCTCACCGGCGTGCAGGCGCAGGCTGGCGGCGGCCTCGAGATCCGGGGCCGGGCCCTGGATGCGGCTCTGCTGCCCGGCTATCTCGCCCGCCTGAACGGGGAAGAACCGCTGCGCGGGCGCGGTTTTGCCGCACTGGACATCAAGCCGGGCGGCAAACCCGAGAAGAAAACGGCACCCGGGACGCAGTCGGTCGAAGAGGGCCAGCCGCCGTTCATCGAATTTATACTCGTGCCGCAAACGACGCCGGGCCGGGAGAAAAAATCGTGAAGGATCGCTGGCTTGCTTTGGCGGCACGCTTTGCCGCGCTCGAAAAACGCGAGCGCCTGCTCATCGCCGCGGTGGTGCTGGTCGGCATTCCGCTCATCGGCTACAGCCTGTGGATCGAGCCGGCGCAGATGCGGGCGCGCAACCTGAGCAAGCAGATCGAAGCCAAGCGCGCCGAGCTGACCCAGCTCGGCCTGCAGGTGACGACGATGCAGGCCGATCGGCGCGATCCCGATGCGCCGAACAAGGCGGCACTGGCCGAGATCGACGACCGCATGGCGACGCGGGCCGAAGAGCTGCGCCGTTTCGACGCCCTGCTCATCAGCCCCGAACGCATGCCAGCGCTGTTGCAGGTATTGCTCGCCCGCCACAAAGGCTTGACGCTCACCGGCCTGCGCACGCTGTCACCGACGCCGCTCATCCCGCCGCCGGAAAAATCCGAGAAGACCAAGAGCGAAAGTGGAAAAGAGGCCGGCAAAGACACGGCGCCGGATTCCACCGGCGACAATATCTACAAACATGGCATCGAAGTGCGCATCGTTGGCGGCTACGGCGAACTTCTGGGCTGGCTGGCCGAACTCGAAGCTTCGCCGCACCGTCTGATCTGGGGCGAGATAAAGCTCGTCGCCGAATGGCCGCGCAGCGAGCTGACACTCACCCTTTACACACTGAGTCTGGACGAAAAATGGCTGGTGCTCTGAACCGAAGCGCCCGTCGCCTGCTGCCTTGGTTGGCCGTTCTGGCCGGTGGCGCCGGCGCGCAGGTACTGAACGACCCGACGCGGCCGCCGGCCGGGCTGGAAGCGGTGCTCGCCGGCGAGGCCGTCGCCGCCAGGCCGGCGGCCAGCGGCCTGACCAGCATCCTGCGCCGGGCGCAGGGCAAGCCGGCGGCGGTCATCGATGGCCAGTTCGTCGAGCTGGGCGGCAAGGTGCGCGAGGCGACGCTCGTCGGCATCGACCAGGATCGCGTCACGCTGCGCAGCGGCGAGGGCGATGAAGTGCTGCTGCTGACGCCGGGCATCGAGAAAGTCGTCGGCGACCGGGAGAAACAACGATGAAGGACAGGACGATTGCGCGGGTGCCGCTGGCGTTGGTGGCCACGCTGCTACTCACCGGCTGCGTTCAGCAGCCTTCGCGCCCCGATCTGGTGCGCGGGAACATCCAGAACGAGTTGAAGGCCGGTCTGGCCGAAAAGGCCGAGATCGAGACACAGGCCTTGCTGCCGCCGCTAATCGTCGATCTGCCGCCGACGACGAACGAGCCGCGCTTCGACCTGTCGGTGGTCGGTGCGCCGGCGGCGCAAGTGTTCATGGCCATCGTCAGCGGCACGCACTACAACATGCTGGTTCACCCGGACGTTTCCGGCCAGATCACCGTCAACCTCAAGGACGTGACGGTGCGCGAGGCGCTCGAGGCGCTGCGCGAACTCTACGGTTACGAATACGAGATCAAGGGCAATCGCATCACGCTGCAGCCAAACAGCGTGCAGACGCGCATGTTCCAGGTCAATTACCTCGCTTCGCGCCGCCAGGGCAGCACCGAACTGCGCGTCACCTCTAGCGCCATCAGCGCCGGCAGCGCGGCCGGCGGCCAACCCGGCATGCCGGCGATGCCCTCGCCGGCCGGCCAGCCCATCCCGGCCGGCAGCGGTCAACCCACCGCGCTGGGCGGCAACGTCACCAGCCGCGTATCCACCAGTTCGGAAGCCGATTTCTGGCGCGACCTGAAGGCGGCGCTCGATACGCTGGTCGGTGAAGGCGACGGTCGCAGCGTCGTCGTCAATGGCCACTCCGGTGTCGTCGTCGTGCGCGCGCTGCCGCGCGAACTGCGCGCCGTCGAGCAGTATCTGCGTGCGACGCAGACCGTCGTCGAACGCCAGGTGATGCTGGAAGCGAAGATCGTCGAAGTCAGCCTGAAGGAAGAATTCCAGACCGGCATCAACTGGGCTTCGTTCAACCGCAACAAGAGCCGGCTCACCGCCGGCATCGCCCAGCCGAATACGCTGCTGCGCCCGCCCGGCGTGCCGTCGACCGGCGGGCCGAGCACGATGGCCGATACGCCCTGGTACGACGAGCTCGGCACCAGCAGCGCGACGGTCATGCCCGGCGTCGGCGGCATACTGGCGACGACGGCGATGGGCAAGGGTTTCTTCGGCCTCGCCTTCCAGACCGCCAATTTCGCCACGCTGCTCAACTTCCTCGAAAGCCAGGGCACCGTCTCGGTGCTCTCCAGCCCGCGCATCGCCACGCTCAACAACCAAAAGGCGGTGCTGAAGGTCGGCACCGACGAGCTCTATGTCACCAATGTCACCACCACCAGCACGACCTCGGGCACCAGCACGGTCAACTCGCCCAGCTTGACGCTGCAACCCTATTTTTCCGGCATCTCGCTCGACGTCACACCGCAGATCGATGGCGACGACAACATCATCCTGCACATCCATCCGGCGGTGAGCACGGTGGCCGAACGCGAGAAGATCATCGATCTCGGCGCCCTCGGTCAGTACAAGCTGCCGCTGGCGTCGAGCACGGTCAACGAAACCGATAGCATCGTGCGCGTCAAGGACGGTCACATCGTCGCCATCGGCGGCCTGATGGCTCAGAGTCAGTCCAGCGAACGCGCCGGTCTGCCCGGCGCCTCGCGCGAACCCATCCTCGGCGGCCTGTTCGGCAGCCGCAGCGCCAGCCTGCAAAAGCGCGAGCTGGTCATCCTGATCAAGCCGACGCTGGTGCGCGATGCCTCGACCTGGCAAGACGATCTGCGCGCCACCAGCGCGCGCATCGACGCGCTGCAGCCGACCGTGCCGTCCTGGCCACAACCCTGAGTGCTGACCGATGTACCTGAGCCACTTCGGTCTCACCGAGCTGCCCTTCGGCATCACGCCGGACACCCAGTTCTTCTGGGCCACCGGCAGCCATCAGGAGGCGATGAACACCTTGCTCGTCGCGCTGCACGGCGGTGAAGGCTTCGTCAAGATCACCGGCGAAGTCGGCACCGGCAAGACCCTGCTGCTGCGCCGTTTCATGGCCGAACTGGAGAAAGACTGTCTGACCGCCTGGCTGCCCAATCCGCAGATGGGACCGCGCGCGCTGCTGCTGGCGGTGGCCGAAGAGCTGGGCGCCCAAGGGGCGATGAACGACGCGGCGCAGGCGATCAAGGCCATCCACGCCCGCCTGATCGAACTGGCCGCCGCCAGCCGCAAGGTCGTGCTGTGCATCGACGAAGCGCAAACCATGCCGCCGCTCACGCTCGAAAGCCTGCGCCTGCTGTCCAACCTCGAAACCGAAAAGCGCAAGCTGATGCACATCGTCCTTTTTGGCCAACCGGAGCTGGACAAGATGCTGGCCGCCAAGTCGGCGCGCCAGCTCAGACAGCGCATCGCTTTTCACTACACGCTGCATGGGCTGACGCGCAGCGAGCTCGACCGCTATGTCGAGCACCGTCTGCGCGTCGCCGGCTATCGTGGCGAGCCGCTCTTCTCGCCGGCCGCCCGTCGTCTGCTCTACCGCGTCTCGCAAGGCACGCCGCGCCTGGTGAACATCCTCAGCCACAAAGCCATGCTGGCTGCTTTTGGCGAAGGGCGCGGCCGGGTGTCGCGCCATCATATCGTTCTTGCCGCGTGCGACACTGACGGCGTCTGCCGGCCACGACCCTGGTGGTGAGCGAGTGAGCCTGATCAACCGCATGCTGCGCGACCTCGACGCGCGCGAAGCCAGCGAGCAGGAGCGCGCCGGACTGGCGCCGCGCGTGCGTGCGCTACCAGCCCGACTGGCGTGCCGCTGTCCGCCGCGGGTCATCTGTCTATTGACTGCGGCCGGTATCGGCGGTGGCCTGGCTTGGTGGCTGATGCCGACATCGCCACCGCCGCCGGTCGAAACGCCGCCGCTGCCAGCGCTGGTCGTGCCGTTACCGGCCGCCGGATCGACCAAGGGCAAGCCAGCGGCCGGCACGGAACGGCCGGCCGGCGAGGAAGCCTTCGCCTTGCGCGTCGACACGGAACTGAGTCAGTGGCCCGAACCTTTACCCGAAGCACCGCCGGCGACCGGCGCCGTGCCCAAGCCCATCGCCCCGCCATCTGCGCCACCTGTGGCTTCGGCAGCGAAAGTCAGTCCGGTCGGCACGGCGTCCGGTGAGGCGGTGCGTCCCACGGCGCCGACAGCGGAGAACGACACCGCGCCGCCGGCCAGAACTCCGCCGCTGCCGACCGGCCGGCCGGTCAACCCCCCGGTTGCGGCAGAAGCCGATACGCTGGCCAGTACCGGTCCGGCAGCCGCCAGTGAGGGCGAGGGACGCATCGAGCGCCAGTTGCGCGGCGGTCCGGCGCAGGAAGCGGCCGAGGCCGAATACCGCCGCGCGCTCGCCCTGCTGCGGCGTGGCGCAGCCACCGAAGCCCAGGCGGCACTAGAAGTCGCGCTGACGCTCTATCCGGCTCATGCCAACGCCCGTCAGACCCTGCTGGCGCTGCTGGTCGACAGCCGTCAGTTCGAACAGGCGGCGACCGTGGCGCGCAACGGCCTGGCGCTCGATGGCCGGCAAAGTGGCTGGGCGATGATTCTCGCCCGCCTGCAGGTCGAACAAGGCGATCTCACTGCCGCCGCGGCGACGCTGGCCCGCCATGCCGCGGCCGCCTCGGCCAACGGTGATTACGCCGCCTTCCGTGGCTATCTGCACTACCGCCTCCAAGACATGGATGCGGCCATCGCCCACTATCGCACCGCCTTGAGCCTCAAGCCGCAGGAAGGGCGCTGGTGGTATGGCCTCGGGCTCGCCCTGGAGGCAGCGCAGCGCCCGGATGAAGCGCTTGCTGCCTTCCGTGCTGCGCGCGACAGCGGCACGCTGTCGGCCGAACTGCTCGAGACCGCAAGGATGCGTTTGGAATGAAATCGCCGCCAGCGCTTTCGCCGGACGCCGTTGCTCGTCGCTGCGCCGAACTGATGTGGCCGACCGACTCGGCGGCACAAGGTCTGGGCATCCAGATCGTCGAAGTCGGTGCCGGTCGGGCAACCTTGACCATGAGCGTGCGCCCGGACATGGTCAATGTGCATGGCAACTGCCACGGCGGCTACATCTTCGCCCTGGCCGATACCGCCTTCGGCTATGCCTGCAACAGCCAGAACCAACGCGCCGTGACGGCGAGCAGCGAGATCAGCTTCCTCGCTCCGGCCCAGCTTGGCAATCTGCTCACCGCCCAGGCCCATGTTCGTCAGCAGGGCAAGCGGCGCGGCGTCTATGATGTCGAGGTGACCAGTCAGGATGGCCGACTCATTGCCCTCTTCCGTGGTCATGCAGCGCGCATTGCCGGCTACTACTTCGATCCGGACGACACCAGCGGAGGATGACACGCCCGATCGGCGGCGTGGTGATTCACTCGCGCCGGGCGCCGATACGCGGTTCGATGCCGTGGGCCAATCGGATGATGTTGTCGCGGTGACGCAGGATGAGCAGCAGCGACATCAGGCCGACGACGGGCGTCGGCAGCGCAAAACCGGTCTGCAGGAAAGCCATCAGCGGTGCAGCGAGCGCGGCGACCAGAGCCGACAGCGAGGAATAGCGCGAGACGGCAGCGGTGATCAGCCAGGCCGAAAGTGCCGCCAGCGCCAGCACGATGTCGAGGCCGAGCAATACGCCGAGCGCGGTGGCCACGCCCTTGCCGCCGCGGAACTTCAAAAAGATCGGGAAGACATGACCGACGAAGGCTGCCAATCCGGCGAGCGCGACGCCCAGTGCGTCGGCACCCAGGGCGCGGCAGAGCAGTACCGCCAGCGTACCCTTACCGACATCGCCCAGCAACGTCAGCAGCGCTGCCCGCTTGTTGCCGCTGCGCAGCACATTGGTAGCGCCCGGATTGCCGGAACCATACTGGCGCGGATCACCGAGCCCCATTAGGCGCGAGACGATGACTGCGAACGGCAACGAGCCGAGCAGATAGCCGACGATTAGGCATAGGGTACCGTTCATGAGCGCGACCAGAGCATGGTTGCAGATGGATCGTGGGAAGATCGTTCGATTTTACTGGCAGGGTAGCGAAGGAAAGGCATGGATTTCATTTTCATCGAGGAGATGCGCGTCGAGGCGCACGTCGGCATTTATGCGCGCGAGAAAGCGGCGCCGCAGATGCTGGAACTGTCGCTGACCTTCGGTGTTCCGGATGCGGCGGCACGTGACGATGACATCACCCAGACCATCGATTATGCGCAAGTGATCGATCGTATCCGCAGCGAGCTGGCCGAAAGGCGCTTCAACCTGCTCGAAACGCTGGGCGAGTTCGTCATCGCGCTGATGCTCGACGAGTTTCACGCCCCTTGGGTCAAGATCAGTATCGCCAAAGTCGGCATCAACCGTGGTGTCAAACGAGTGGGCGTGCAGATCGAGCGCGCTGCCGAAGCGCAAGCCGGGGGCCGCCAGTGAAACGCTGAAGAAAGCCGCGATGCACCCGCCCGGCCATTTTTTCAGCGTTTCCCCCGTGCCAGGTCCGGCGAATTGCCGCGCAATTCCGCCCTTGCTTCTGCTTTTCTCCGGCATGGCGGGCACGGGATAATCGGCGGGTTGCTTTCCTGACCGTGAAAGCGCTTGTCGCGAAGAATGCGCAGCGCTCGTTTTGCCCGTCGAGGAGCAAGCGACGCGTTCGCGATGACCCACGTTTTTCACGCGCGGTCAAACCCTTTGGGAAACACTGAAAAAAGCCGCGAGCACGATGCAGTGCAAGGCGTGCGGCGCGCAGCGACCGAGACCTATCAATAGGATGGGCAAGGGAGAGCGAGCACCGCGCAACGCCGCAATGCGCCCGAGCAGCAATTTTTTCAGCGTTTCCTTGGATGTCCGAGGGGCGGCTTGACTCTGGGCGACCCTTCGTTACCGTGGAACGACGCATGGACCGGTATCGCTGGCGTTCCATCGACCAGGGTTCAGAACCATCCATGCAACGCGGGAAGCACAGTGATCGCCTTTCGGGCGCAAGGCACGAAATAGGAAGACCGCTCTTTTTTCGTCATTGAAATCATTCGTGATGTTCATAAGGTATCGACCATGTCCCTGGCCATGAGCGAAAGACTGCCCGCCCAACAACCTTTGCCGGAAAAGATCGTCGCCTTGCTGCTCGAAACGCGCTGGCTGCTGCTGGCGTCGGTCGGCTTGTTCCTCGCCCTCATCCTCTGGGGCTATGACCATGCCGACCCGGGCTGGTCGCATGCGGTCGAGGTCGATAAGGTGCTCAATCCAGGCGGCCGTTTCGGCGCCTGGCTGGCCGATTTGCTGCTTTACCTGTTCGGTATTTCCGCCTGGGCGTGGGTGGCCTTTCTGTTCGTTCTGGTCGGGCGAGGCTGGCATCGTCTGGGCGCGCCGTCCGGTTCCGACCGGCGGCCGCTGTATTTCGTCGTCGTTGGCTTCGTCTTGGTGCTGATCGCCGCCAGCGGCCTCGAAGCGATGCGTTTTTGGCGCCTGAAGGCGATGCTGCCACTGGCACCGGGTGGTGTGCTCGGTCTGGAGGTGAGTGAGTATTGTGCCGCGACCTTCGGTCACCTCGGCGGCACGCTGTTGCTGATCACGGTGTTTCTCGCCGGCTGGAGCCTATTGACTGGTATCTCCTGGCTGACCACCTGCGAGAAGGTGGGAGAACTGCTCGAACGGCTTTGGCTGACGGGCAGTCAGTTCGTCGACCGGTGGCGGGACCGGCAAGTCGGTCGGGTGGAGGCCGAGAAACGCGAGGCGGCGGTCGAGAGCGAGCGGCGCAAACAGGAGGAAAATCCGCCCCCCCCCATCCGCATCGAACCCAGCGAGCTCGCCATTCCGCGCGCGCCGAAAGCCGAAGCACGCCTCGAAAAAGAGCGGCAGGCGCCGCTGTTCCACGATGCGCCGGGGCTGGGCTTGCCGCCACTACACCTGCTCGATGAGGCCAAAGCCGATCCCTCCATCTTGCCGGGCGCCGATACGCTCGAATTCACTTCGCGCCTGATCGAGCGCAAGCTGGCCGATTTCAATGTCGAAGTCAAGGTGGTCGCCGCCTATCCCGGGCCAGTGATCACGCGTTACGAGATCGAACCGGCCACTGGTGTCAAAGGCAGCCAGATCGTCAATCTGGCCAAGGATCTGGCGCGCGCTCTGACGCTGATTTCGATTCGCGTCGTCGAGACCGTGCCGGGCAAGTCGTGCATGGCGTTGGAACTGCCGAACCCGCGCCGGCAGATGGTGCGCCTGTCCGAACTGATCGCTTCGCAGGCCTATCACGATTTTGCTTCGCCGCTCACCGTCGTGCTCGGCAAGGACATCGGCGGCGGGCCGGTAGTGGCCGATCTGGCGAAGATGCCACATCTTCTGGTCGCCGGCACCACTGGTTCGGGCAAATCGGTGGGCATCAACGCGATGATTTTGTCGCTGCTCTACAAATCCGAGGCGCGCGATGTGCGGCTGATCATGATCGACCCGAAGATGCTCGAGCTGTCGATCTACGAAGGTATTCCACATCTGCTGGCGCCGGTGGTCACCGACATGAACAAGGCGTCGAATGCGCTCAACTGGTGCGTCGGCGAGATGGAGCGGCGTTACAAGCTGATGAGCGTGTTGGGTGTACGCAACATCGCCGGCTGCAACAAGAAGATCCGCGAGGCGCAGGAGGCCGGCACGCCATTGGCCGATCCAACCGCCGAAGTAGTCGATGCCAAAAATGGCGCGCCGACGCTCGCACCGATGCCGTATATCGTCGTCATCATCGACGAGCTGGCCGATCTGATGATGGTAGTCGGCAAGAAGGTCGAGGAACTGATCGCCCGCCTGGCGCAGAAAGCACGCGCCGCCGGCATCCATCTCATCCTGGCGACGCAGCGACCGAGCGTCGATGTCATCACCGGCCTGATCAAGGCCAACATTCCGACGCGCATCGCCTTTCAGGTGTCGAGCAAAATCGATTCGCGTACCATCCTCGACCAGATGGGCGCCGAGACGCTGCTCGGTCAGGGCGATATGCTTTATCTCGCACCCGGCACCGGGTTGCCCGTACGCGTGCACGGCGCTTTCGTCGCCGATGACGAGGTGCATCGCGTCGTCGAGCATCTGAAGAAGATCGGTCCACCGGAGTACATCGCCGAAGTGTTGGCCGCACCGCCGGCGGAGGCCGGCGAGGGAGGCAGCGAAGGCAGCACGAACGATGCCGAAGCCGATCCGCTCTACGATCAGGCGGTCGAAATCGTGCTCAAGAACCGCCGACCGTCGATCTCGCTCGTCCAGCGCCATCTGCGCATCGGCTACAACCGCGCCGCGCGCTTGATCGAGGCAATGGAACACGCTGGCCTCGTCTCGCCTGCCAACGCTGCCGGCACGCGCGAAGTGCTGGTGCCTGACGAAGCAGCATAAGGGAAATGCTGAAGAAAGCCGCGAGCGGAATGCAGTAGCTGGCGCGCAGCGCACAGCGACCGTAGCCTATCAATAGGTTAGCGTGAAAATCACTCGAAAAGCATATTTCGTGGGAGCGGGCATGCCCGCGACAGCACGTTCGCGGTAGCGAACATTTTTTCCCGGCGCAGCCAAACTTGCTGGACGCGCGCGAGCGCGGCAATTGGGCGGTCGAACCGGTTGCGCGCCCTGAAATCGCGGCCAAGCATGCCCCGGACCCGGGGGGTCGCTCCCACGGCAGTGCCGAGTTTCATCTTCCAGGGGTGGTGGCAACCACCATGATCGTTAGGCGAGGGCGAGCACCGCGCAACGCGGCAATGCGCCCGCGCAGCAATTTACTCAGCGTTTCCTAAAGCCAGCTGCCACCGGTCGATCAGGGTTGGTCTGCCGCGAAGCGGTTCTGCTACGGCCTTGCTGCCTACCGTCGGGGACTACAATGCCGCAATTATCTCCTGCCGGGCCGCAATGAGCTTCGACGCCGACTACAAGAGGTTGTTTTCGCATCCGGAGCTGGTGCGGGATTTGCTAGCGCAGTTCGTACCGGGTCCGTGGCGGTCTGGAGTGTGCTGGGAGACGCTGGATCGGGTGCCGGAGTCGTTCGTCGCCGAGAACGACCGCCAGCGCTGCGACGATTTGATCTGGCGGGTGCGGACACAAGGGGGCTGGCTGTGGATTTATGTCATCCTGGAATTCCAGTCGGAGCCGGATGAATGGATGGCGCTGCGGGTGATGGTCTATGTTGGTTTGCTGGCACAGCGGCTGGTGCAGGAGAAGCAGCTGATCGACGGCAAGCTGCCGCCGATCGTGCCGGTGGTGCTCTACCGTGGTAGCCGGCCGTGGAACGCAGCGCAAAACGTCGCCGAGTGTTTCCTGCAGCCGCCGGCGGGGCTGGAAGGCTTTGTGCCGCAGCTGCACTACCATCTGATCGACGAAGCGCGGCTGCAGGTGCACGAGGAAGAGGCGTTGCGCAATCTGGCGGCGGCGTTTTTCCGGCTGGAGCAGACGCGCAGTCTGGATGACTTGAAGCGGTTCTATGTGGTGCTGGACGGAGCGCTGCGCAGCCCGACGCTGACGCCGGTGCGCCGGACGCTGGCGCGCTGGCTGGTGAAAAGGCTGAGGCGGAGCGATGGCGTGCAGACGCTGGACGAGCTGGAAATGGCCTTGATGGAGGATGCGACGATGCTGGACGAAGTGATCGAGCGGGAATTCAGTCGGGCGGAAGCCCGGGGGCGCCAGGAAGGCAAGCTGGAAGGCCGGATCGAAGGCAAGCTAGAAGGCCGGATCGAAGGCAAGCTGGAAGGCGAGGCCTTGATATTGCTGCGGCTGATGCGGCGGCGCTTTGGTGTGCCGGTGCCGGATTGGGTCGAAACCCGCTTGTCGCAGGCGGACGAGGCGCAGATTCTGGCCTGGGGCGATCGGCTGCTGGAGGTCGATCGTCTCGAAGAGATGTTCGGCGATTGAACGCCACGCCGTGCCGGCGGGGCTGACTTTCAACCTTGGACGGGATAGGTCGTGAATATGGATTCCGCGCTGGGCAGACGGAGTGCCGCGATCAGTGTCTTGCTGGCCATGCTGAGTTTCTCCTTGCCGGTCAGCGCTGGCGGTATCGATCAGTTACGCCAGTTTTTCCGGGAGGTGAAGGCGGCGCGCGGCAGTTTTCAGCAGAGTGTCGTGCTGCGCGGTGCGCCCGATCGTCCGCGCAAAGTACAGCATGCCGCCGGCCAGTTTGCCTTCCAGCGGCCGGGAAAGCTGCGCTGGGAATACGAGAAGCCATATCGTCAGTTGCTGATCGCCAACGGCGAGAAGCTGTCGGTCTATGACGAAGATCTGGCACAGGTGACGGTGAAACGACTCGGCAGTGCGCTGGGCGAAACGCCGGCGGCCCTGCTGGCCGGCGAGAGCCTGGAAGCGCACTTCACACTCGTCGATGCCGGCGAGGAGGAGGGCTTGGCGCTCGTCGATGCGCTGCCGGTCAATCGCGAAGGTAATTTCGCGCGCGTGCGCATCGCGCTGCGTGACGCGCTGCCGCAGCGCATGGAGATCGAGGACAATTTCGGCCAGAAAACGGTGCTGCTCTTCGGCCGGTTCATGCCCGCTTCCCGCCTCGATGGCGATCTGTTCCGCCTTCGGCCACCGCCTGGAGTCGATGTCGTCGGTGATTGACCCCCTCCGGCCTGCCCTAGTCGCCGGTCCGTCTCCAGGAACCGGTCGATCGTCGATCCAGCCCATACCGCTCGTTACAGGAAGTCCGGGATGAAGCTGCAGGCCAAGCTGATGCTGTCGATGGCGCTCACTGCCTTTTTCGCGGTGCTGGCGTCGATGATCGTCGCGCTGGCGCTCGGTGCGCGCAGCGTCGGCGAGACGGTGGAGGAGAAGCTGCGCGCCGTGCTCGAAGCCAGGTAGGGCGAGGTCGGCGAGTATCTGGCGCGCGTGCGGCGCGACCTGCATCTGCTGGCTGCCGGTCCGGCCATGCTCGAGGCGCTGCACACGCTGGGGCAGGGCTATGCCCGCCTCGGCCCGGCGGCGCAGTCGCGCCTGCGTCAGACCTATGTCGCCGCCAATCCACAACCGCTGGGCGAGCGCGACCGGCTGGTCGAGGGTGCGGGGCCGGAGGCTTACCACCGCGCCCATGCCCGTTTTCACCCTTGGCTGCGCGAGTGGGCGCGCACACGCGCCTGGGGCGATCTGCTCCTCGTCGATCTGCGTGGCAACGTCGTCGACAGCACGCACAAGCAGGGCGATTTCGCCACCAACCTGCTCACCGGTCCCTGGCGCGACACCGGGTTGGCGCGGGTGGTCAAGCCCCTGCTCGATCAGCCGGTGGCCGGCGTGGCCAGCTTTGCCGGTTTCGCTTTCTATGCGCCGAACGAATACCGGCCGGCGAGCTTTCTCGCCCTGCCGCTCTTCGATGGGTTTAGTGTGGAAAGCCCCCACCCACCCTGGTCAGGCGTGGGCAAAGGGGTTGTCTGGTAGATGTTTGAGTTTCCCTGCGATCAGGAAAGCCATGGTGATGTAGTTATCGACACGCCGCGAGCGCGG
>Ga0209207_1000290_pt1 | contig 34346 bp, 31 predicted proteins | sample SaghotsprinmetaG_FD_184140 | JGI IMG/M metagenome (GOLD analysis project Ga0209207, IMG submission 184140) | Hot spring microbial communities from South Africa to study Microbial Dark Matter (Phase II) - Sagole hot spring metaG (SPAdes) (version 3) | ecosystem: Environmental > Aquatic > Thermal...
CTCGACCGTGCCCCGCACTGTCCGCCGCACTGGGGCGGATACCGCCTGCTGCCCGAACGCATCGAATTCTGGCAGGGCCGCGCCAGCCGCCTGCATGATCGCCTCAACTACCGTCTGCAGGGTGGTGTCTGGTTGCGCGAGCGGCTGGCGCCCTGATTTATTTTTTGCTGCGCCGCTGTTGTGGCATGGCTCATTATCGCGTCGTCTGGCCTGAGGGGCGAAACCCATCAGTCCAGGCGGCACCGTAACGGAGAGTGCCCAATCATCAGCAGCACAGACTTGATTGCCAGCCCCGCGTCAAGCGCATCTTCTCCGCATAAATACGACAAGTCGCCTAATTGCCTGGATAACGCTGCGCCGCGTCTTCCAAATGGGTCAGCAGGGCCTTGCCCTTGAGGCGGGCGCTTTGTGCCTGTTGCAGGCTGTCGAGCATATAGCTGCGCTTGCCCGTATTGTCCCCGGCCAGGGACAGGGCCAGGTCGCGGGCCATCCACTGCCTGATGCGCACATACAGCCACCAGTGAAAGTACAGACCCGCCAGGGTGGTCAGTGCGACGATCAGATAGTCCATGATGATCCTCGAAAATCCTTTATGGGGCACGGCCCCGAGCGGCCTACCTTAACCCGGGCTGAACCACCACGAAATAGGGCGTGATGTCGCGCCTGCGCGCCTGGGCAAGCGGCGCTACAGCAGGTAAAGTTTTGCGGCATATTTAGCCATGACACTTTACGTCTGGCTGCAGTCTAATGACTGAGCATATTTTCATGGAGGTTTCACGATGCGTAAGACAATGATGATGACGACGGCAATGCTGGCGAGCCTCCTGGCATTGACCGGCTGCGCATCGAAACTGACCGGCGACACCTATTCCCGTGCCGAGGCCCGTACCGTGCAGACCGTACGCATGGGCACCATCGAGGCGCTGCGTCCGGTGCAGATCGAAGGCACCAAGACCCCCATCGGCGCCGGTGCCGGTGCGGTCATTGGCGGTATCGGCGGCAGTTCGGTGGGCGGTGGCCGTGGCAGCGCGGTGATGGCCGTGGTCGGCGCGGTGGCCGGTGGCATGCTGGGGGCGGCAGCCGAAGAAGGTCTGACCCGTACCCAGGGTGTGGAAATCACCGTGCGCGAGGATGATGGCAGCCTGCGCGCCTATGTTCAGCAGGTCGAGCCTAATCAGATTTTCCGCGTCGGCCAGCGGGTGCGCATTCTGACCGTGAGCGGTACCAGCCGCGTCACTCACTAGTGGTTGCCTAAAGCCGGGCCAGCTTAGCTGGCCCGGCTTTTTATTGACTAGAATTCAGCCGTCCGGCGGTTCTGCTCCGGGCGTTTCTGCCTTTCTGGATGTTTCTATCCATGACAGCCAACTGATAGATATGGATAATCCACATCCGTTTCGAGCCGGGTCGACGCCCGGAGGGCAGGGGTTTGTGCCACTGCCCGAACACTTGGGATAGCAATATAGCGCGGCCTTGCGGCCGTCTGGCGTGCATTAGGGGTTCTATCTATGGCGCTTGCGCTGATTATCGCCTTGCCCTTTCTGGGTGTGATTCTGCCGCTGCTGGCCGACCGCCTGGGGCGTTCGGCCTGTGCCGCGGCGGCGGCCGTGGCGCCGCTGCTGGGCCTGGTGCTGCTGATGCAGCAGCGCGGCCCGGTATTTGCCGGCGAGGTCTTGCTGAGCAAGTACAGCTGGCTGCCGGAACTGGGCATCAACCTCAGCCTGCGCCTGGACGGTCTGGGCTTTCTGTTTGCCCTGCTGATTCTCGGGATCGGCCTGCTGGTGATCCTCTACGCCCGCTACTACCTGGGCAAGAGCGAGCCGGCTGGGCGTTTCTATGCCTTTCTGCTGCTTTTCATGGGCGCCATGCTCGGCGTGGTGCTGTCGGAAAACCTGCTGCTGATGCTGCTGTTCTGGGAGCTCACCAGCCTGTCCTCCTTCCTCCTGATCAGTTTCTGGAACACTCGCTCCGATGCTCGCAAGGGCGCGCGCATGGCCCTGGCCATCACCGGTGGTGGCGGCCTGGCGCTGCTGGCCGGGGTGCTGCTGCTCGGCCATATCGCCGGCAGCTTCGAGTTGTCCCAGGTGTTGGCCGCCGGCTATGCCATCCGCGCCCATGAGCTTTATCCCCTGGCGCTGATTCTGGTGCTGCTGGGCATCTTCACCAAGTCGGCGCAGTTTCCCTTCCACTTCTGGCTGCCCCATGCCATGGCGGCGCCCACCCCGGTTTCCGCCTATCTGCACTCGGCCACCATGGTCAAGGCCGGGGTCTTTCTCCTGGCGCGCCTGTACCCGGCCCTGGCTGGCAGCGAGTGGTGGTTCTACCTGGTCAGTATCACCGGCCTGACCACCCTGCTGGTGGGGGCGGGCATGGCCCTGTTCCAGCACGACCTCAAGGGCCTGCTGGCCTATTCGACCATCAGCCACCTGGGCCTGATTACCCTGCTGTTCGGCCTGGACACGCGCCTGGCCGCCGTGGCTGCGGTGTTCCATATCATCAACCACGCCACCTTCAAGGCCTCGCTGTTTATGGCGGCGGGGATCATCGACCATGAAACCGGCAGCCGCGACATGCGGCGGATCAACGGGTTGTGGAAGTACATGCCGCATACCGCGGTACTGGCCATGGTGGCGGCGTCGGCCATGGCCGGGGTGCCCTTGCTCAATGGCTTCCTGAGCAAGGAGATGTTCTTTACCGAGACCCTCAACCAGCACCTGCTGGGCAGCTTCAGCTGGGTGATCCCGGCCGGTGCGACGCTGGCCGGGGTGTTCTCGGTGGCCTATTCGCTGCGCTTTATCCATGACGTGTTCTTCAATGGCGAGCCGGTCAACCTGCCCCATTACCCGCCCCATGAGCCGCCGCGCTATATGAAGGTACCGGTAGAGGTGCTGGTGTTCCTCTGCCTGCTGGTGGGGATCATCCCGGCCTATACCGTGGCGCCGCTGCTGGCGGTGGCGGCCAGCGCCACCCTGGGGGGGGATGTACCGGCCTACAGCCTGGCGATCTGGCACGGCTTCAACCTGCCGCTGCTGATGAGCGTGATCGCCCTGATCGGCGGCATCCTGGTGTATGCCTGCCGTCAGCCGCTGTTCCGCTGGTACGCCGGCTTGCCGCAACTGGATGCCAAGCTGGTCTTCGAGAATGCCGTGCAGCGGGTGGTTGATGCCGCCCGCTGGCTGACCGGGGTGTTGGAAAGCGGCTCGCTGCAGCGTTACCTGGCGCTGATCCTGCTGGCCTGCCTGGCCGTGGTGACGGTGGCCCTGGGCCCGCTGTCCAGCCTGCAGGGGCCCCAGGACCTGAGTCCGGTGGACGCGGTGACGGCCCTGAGCATGGGCATGCTGGCGCTGTCGGCGCTGATCACCGTGGTGTTCCATCGCCGTCGCCTGGTGGCCCTGCTGATGCTCAGCGTGGTCGGCCTGCTGGTGGCCCTGGCGTTCGTGCGCTTCTCCGCGCCGGATCTGGCCCTGACCCAGCTGTCGGTGGAAATGGTCACCATGGTCCTGCTGATGCTGGCGCTGTTCTTCCTGCCGGCCACCACCCCGGGGGAATCCAGCAGCCTGCGCGGCCTGCGTGACTTCCTCCTGGCCGGTGGCTTCGGCACCCTGGTGGCGCTGCTGGTCTATACGGTGCTGACCCGCCCCTACAGCAGCATCGGCGATTTCTTTATCGCCAACAGTGTTTCCGGTGGCGGCGGCACCAACGTGGTCAACGTGATTCTGGTGGACTTCCGCGGCTTCGATACCCTGGGCGAGATCAGCGTGCTGGCCATCGCCGGCATGGGCATCTATGCCCTGCTCACCGGCCTGCACCTGCGCCAGCCGACCCTGGACGCCGATGGCCATGCCTGGGCGCGGGATCGCCACCCGCTGATTCTCGCCACCCTGTCGCGCCTGCTGCTGCCGCTGGCACTGCTGATCTCGGTGTTTATCTTCCTGCGCGGGCACAACCTGCCGGGCGGCGGCTTTATCGCCGGGCTGATCACCGCCATCGCCCTGATCCTGCAGTACGTGGCCAATGGCGTGCAGTGGACGCGCTCGCGCCTGGCCCTGAACTATCACCAGATGGCCGGGGTAGGGGTGCTGATCGCCGGTGCCACCGGTCTGGCCAGCTGGCTGTTCGGCTATCCCTTCCTGACCAGTGCCTTCGGCCATTTCCATATCCCCCTGGTGGGCGAGATCGAACTGGCCAGTGCCATGCTGTTCGACCTCGGGGTCTACCTGACCGTGGTCGGCTCGACCCTGCTGATTCTGGCCAACCTGGGCAAGCTGACCCAGGAAGACGCCACCAAGGAGGTGCATTGATGGAAGCCCTGTTTGCCGCGACCCTGGGCATTCTCTCGGCCAGCGGCATCTACCTGCTGCTGCGTGGCCGGACCTTCCCGGTGGTCATGGGCCTGACTCTGCTGTCCTATGCGGTCAACCTGTTCCTCTTCGCCATGGGCCGGCTGCAGACCGGCATGCCGGCGGTGATCGGCCGTAGCGCCGAATACGCCGACCCGCTGCCCCAGGCCCTGGTGCTCACCGCCATCGTCATCGGCTTTGCCATGACCGCCTTTTTGCTGGTGCTGGCCCTGCGTGGCCTGGGTGAGCTGAAGTCCGATCATGTCGATGGCAAGGAGCCGCGTTGATGAACCATGCGTTGATCCTGCCGGTGCTGCTGCCGATGTTCGTCGGCAGCCTGTTGCTCTTCGTGCCGCGCCTGTCTTTGACCCTGCAGCGGGGCCTGGGCCTGGCCTCGACCCTGCTGCAGTTGCTGATCAGCGTCGGCCTGTTGCTGCTGGCCGACCAGGGGGCGCTGCACAGCTATGCCCTGGGCAACTGGCAGGCGCCGTTCGGCATCGTGCTGCTGCTCGATCGCCTGAGTGCCTTGCTGCTGCTGGTCACCGCGCTGCTGGCGCTGTTCGCCCTGATCTACGCCGTGCGCGGTGACGATGCCCGGGGCAAGAACTTCCACTCGCTGTTCCAGTTCCAGTTGATGGGCATCAACGGCGCCTTCCTGACGGGCGATCTGTTCAACCTGTTCGTCTTCTTCGAGATCCTCCTGATCGCCTCCTACGCCTTGCTGCTGCACGGCGGCGGTGCCGAGCGGGTGCGGGCCGGCATCCACTATGTGGTGCTCAACCTGCTCGGCTCGGCCCTGTTCCTGCTGGCGGTGGGGGTGATGTACGGCATCACCGGCACCCTCAACATGGCCGATATGGCGGCCCGGGTGGCCGTGGCCAGCCCCGACGATGCCGCTCTGCTGGGGGCCGCGGGCCTGCTGCTGCTGGTGGTGTTCGGCCTCAAGGCGGCCTTCCTGCCCATGTACTTCTGGTTGCCACGGGCCTACGCCGCGGCCAGCGCGCCGGTGGCGGCGCTGTTCGCCATCATGACCAAGGTCGGCCTGTACTCGATCATGCGCGTGTATATCCTGATCTACGGCGAGCAGGCCGGCAGCATCGCCAATCTGGCGGCCGACTGGCTGTGGCCCCTGGCGCTGCTGACCATCCTCTGCGGGGTGATCGGGGCGTTGGCGGCCGTCACCCTGCAGGGCCTGCTGGCCTATCTGGTGGTGGCCTCGGTGGGTAGCCTGCTGGCCGGTATCGCCCTGGGCACGCCGGCGGCCCTGAGCGCGGCGCTGTTCTACCTGATTCACAGCACCTGGATCACCGGCGCCATGTTCCTGATTGCCGACCTGATCAGCCGCCAGCGCGGCGACAAGGCCGGTCAGCTGGTGCAGGGCCCGCTGCTGCTGCAGCCGCTGCTGCTCGGGGCGCTGTTCTTTATCGGCGCCATTGCCCTGGCCGGCTTGCCGCCGTTCTCCGGTTTCTTCGGCAAGTTGCTGCTGCTGCGTGCACTGGAGCCAGGACCCGAGGCGCTGTTGTTGTGGCCGGCACTGCTGCTGGGTGGCCTGCTTACCCTGGTGGCCCTGAGCCGTGCCGGCAGTACCCTGATCTGGCGTACCGGGCGTGATGTGCTGGGCAGTGCCGAGCGTGACGGGGTGCGTACCCTAGCCGCGGCGGGCCTGCTCTCCACCGCCCTGATCCTGGTGCTGTTTGCCGCGCCGGTGCTGGCCTATGTTCAGGCCACCGCGGCGCAGTTGCTGGATCTGGCGCCCTATATGCAGCTGGTCAGCCCAGGAGAAGCCCCATGACCACGCCATCGACCAAAGGCTGGCTGCCGCAGCCGCTGCTCAGCCTCTGCCTGCTGTTTATCTGGCTGCTGCTGATGAATGACCTGAGCCTGGGCCACTGGCTGCTGGGCGCCGTGCTCGGCCTGCTGATTCCGCTGCTCACCCAGCTGTTCTGGGAGCGCGTGCCACGCCTGTACAAGCCGGTCAGGCTGTGCCTGTTCTTCCTGCGTATCCTCGGCGATATCGTGTTCGCCAACCTGCAGGTGGCCAAGCTGATCATCGGCTCCAGCAGCAAGCTGCGCCCGGCCTTTGTCGAGGTGCCCCTGGAGCTGGAAGATGACCTGGCCCTGACCATGCTCGCCAGCATCGTCTCCCTGACCCCCGGCACCGTCTCGGCCGACCTTAGCGACGACCGCAAGACCCTGCTGGTGCATGGCCTGGATGTGGCCGATGAAGAACAGCTGATCCGCGAGATCAAGCAGCGCTACGAGGCGCCATTGAAGGAGGTGTTCACATGCTCGCCTACGTGATTCCCCTGTGCCTGGCGATCATGACGGTGGCCCTGGTACTGACCCTGTTGCGCCTGATCAAGGGGCCGGACCTGCCGGATCGCATCCTGGCCCTGGATACCCTGTATATCAACGCCATTGCCCTGATCGTGCTGTTCGGCATCTGGCTGGGCTCGGATCTGTATTTCGAGGCGGCGCTGCTGATCGCCGTGATGGGGTTTGTCGGTACGGTGGCGGTGGCCAAGTATCTGCTGCGTGGCGATATCATCGAATGAGGTGGTTATGAATCCATGGATCGAAGGCCTGGTGGCCATCAGCCTGCTGCTGGGCAGCCTGTTTGCCCTGATCGGCTCCCTGGGGCTGTACAAGCTGCCGGATTTCTATATGCGCCTGCATGGCCCGACCAAGGCCACCACCCTGGGGGTGGGCGGTATGGTGGTGGCGTCCATGCTGTATTTCAGCAGCCAGGGCAATGGCCTGAGCCTGCATGAACTGCTGATTACCCTGTTTCTCTTTATCACCGCCCCGGTCAGTGCCCATATGCTGGCCAAGGCTGCCCTGCAGCAGAAGCTGCGCCTGAGCGAGAAGACCCGCGGTCGGCCCTGGGAGCAGTAGGGTAGAGGCAGGACTGGCGCCTGCATCAGCCAGGCGCCGCAAGGGCAGTAGCCGGGCGCCGGCTTAGGCCTTGGCAAGCCCCAGCATATCCCGCACCACCGCCTCGGCCACGCGAATGCCGTCGACCCCGGCGGAGAGAATGCCGCCGGCATAGCCCGCGCCTTCGCCGGCCGGATACAGGCCGCGGGTATTCAGGCTCTGCAGGTTGTCGTCACGGGTGATGCGCAGCGGCGAAGAGGTGCGCGTCTCGATACCGGTGAGCACGGCGTCGGCCAGGTCGAAGCCCTTGATCTGTTTGGCAAAGGCCGGAATCGCCTCGCGGATGGCCTCGATGGCGAAATCCGGCAGCGACGGGGCCAGATCGCCCAGTCTGACCCCTGGCTTGTAGGAGGGCACGACCTCGCCCAGGGCAGTGGATGGCTTGCCTTGGATAAAGTCGCCCACCAGCTGCCCCGGCGCCTCGTAGTTGCGCCCGCCCAGCACATAGGCCTGGGACTCCAGGCGCTCCTGCAGCTCCACCCCCGCCAGCGGGCCGCCCGGGTAGTCCTGCTCGGGGGTGATGCCGACGACGATGCCGGCGTTGGCGTTGCGCTCGTTGCGCGAATACTGGCTCATGCCGTTGGTCACCACGCGCTCCGGTTCGGAGGTGGCGGCCACCACGGTGCCGCCCGGGCACATGCAGAAGCTGTAGACCGAGCGGCCGTTCTTGGCATGGTGCACCAGCTTGTAGTCGGCGGCGCCCAGTTTCGGGTGGCCGGCGTATTTGCCCAGGCGCGCGCGGTCGATCAAGGATTGCGGGTGCTCGATGCGAAAGCCCACCGAGAAGGGCTTGGCCTCCATATACACGCCGCGGGCATGCAGCATGCGGAAGGTGTCACGCGAGCTGTGGCCCAGGGCCAGGATCACATGGCGGCTGCTTAACTGCTCGCCGTTGTCCAGCACCACGCCCTGCAGCTGACCCTCTTCCAGGAGCAGATCGCTGACCCGCTGCTGGAAGCGCACTTCGCCGCCCAGGGCCTTGATTTCCTCGCGCATGCTGGCGACCACGCCGGTCAGGCGGAAGGTGCCGATATGCGGCTTGCTGACATAGAGGATTTCCTCCGGCGCGCCGGCCTTGACGAATTCCTCCAGCACCTTGCGGCCCAGGTATTTGGGGTCCTTGATCTGGCTGTACAGCTTGCCATCGGAGAAGGTGCCGGCGCCGCCCTCGCCGAACTGCACGTTGGACTCGGCATTGAGCACGTTCTTGCGCCACAGCCCCCAGGTGTCCTTGGTGCGCTGGCGCACCTCCTTGCCGCGCTCCAGAACGATGGGGCGCAGGCCGGCCTGGGCCAGGATCAGGGCGGCGAAGATGCCGCAGGGGCCGAAACCAACCACCAGGGGGCGCTCTTCCAGGCCGCCGGCCGGGGCCTGGCCGGCCGGCTTGTAGCGCATGTCCGGGGCCGGGTTGACGTGCGGGTCCTGGGCCAGGCGGGCCAGGACGGCGGCCTCGTCACGCACCTCGCAGTCGATGCTGTAGATAAAGGGCATGTCGCCGAAACGCTTGCGCGCATCGTAGCTGCGCTTGAACAGGCTGAAGTTCAGCAGATCGGCATCCACGATGCCCAGGCGCTGGACGATGGCAGGGCGCAGGGCATCAGGGGCGTGGTCGAGGGGCAGTTTCAGTTCGGTCAGGCGCAGCATGGCGAGTATCCAGCAGGGCCGGTGGTGATCCGGCAAGGGTGAAGAAGGGCGGCGATTGTACAGGATCGCCGCCCTTGGGTCGTTGCTCAGGCAAGCGATGGCCGGGTCCAGGCCAGCAATACGTCGAGCATGCGGTTGGCGAAGGCCCACTCGTTGTCGTACCAGGCCAGTACCTTGACCAGGTCACCCTGCACCCGGGTGTGGTTCAGGTCTGCCACGCAGGACACCGGGTAGCCGTTGAAGTCGGTGGACACCAGGGGCAGGGCATTGCACTCCATCACCCCCGCCGGCAGCTGTAGGGCGCCTTCCTGCAGGGCGGCGTTGATGGCCTCGCGGCTGCTGGGGCGCTCGCTGACAAAGCTTAAATCCACCAGCGAGACGTTGGGCGTGGGTACCCGCACCGACAGGCCATCCAGGCGCCCGGCCAGCTCCGGCATGACCAGGCCGATGGCCTTGGCCGCGCCGGTACTGGTGGGGATCATCGACAGCGCCGCGGCGCGGGCGCGATACAGGTCGCTATGGGTCTTGTCCAGCAGGTTCTGGTCGTTGGTGTAGGCGTGGATGGTATTGACCAGGCCGCTGCGGATGCCCACCGCCTGGTGCAGTACCTTGGCCAGGGGCGCCAGGCAGTTGGTGGTGCAGGAGGCGTTGGAGACGATCTGCTGGCTGCCCAGCAGTTCATGGTTGACCCCGTAGACCACGGTGAGGTCGGCGCTGTCCAGGGGGTGGGAGAGCAGCACCCGGGCGGCGCCTGCGGTCAGGTGCTGCTCCACCTGTTCGCGCTTTTTCAGCTTGCCCGAGCACTCCAGCACCAAGTCGATACCCTGCCTGGCCCAGGGCAGGTTGACCACTTCGCGTTCGCGCAGCAGGTGCACGGTCTGCCCGTTGACCAGCAACTGGTCGTCACACAGGTCGACCTGGCCGGCAAAGCGGCCGAAGGTGGAGTCGAAACGGGTCAGGTGGGTGAGGGTATTCGGGTCGCCCAGATCGTTGATGGCGCAGAGGTGGATCCTGTCCTGCAGCCCCCGCTCGAACAGGGCGCGCAGCAATGCCCGACCGATACGTCCATAACCGTTGATGGCCACTCTTAGCATGATGTTTCCCCCTTGTGTTCTTGTCCTTTGAGCTTAGGCGAGACTGGCGCGCTCGTTTGCTGGCAGCTGTGTGCGTTTATTGCCGGGCCCCACCAAAGTACCCACAGCCGCGCAGCACCTGATCGTTCAGGCGCAGCTCGGCGCTCAGGTGTTGCACGGCGCCGCTCATGCTGTCGCGGCAGGTCCCGGGCGTCAGCCACAGGCCCAGGCGCTGGCCGTTGGCCTCGCTGCTCAGGTGCAGGCGGCCTTCCGGCAGCTGCTCCTCCAGGTAGGGCAGGGCCAGGGGTTCCTGGCCGGGGCGGTCGAGCACCATGCCCTGGCTGCCGACCCGCAGGCTCCAGCTCGGCTCATGGCCGCTGGCGCGGACCAGGGTCTGCTGGAACTGTTCATCGGCGCAGCCATGGCCTTCGCCCTGCAGGCGGTACAGCTGGCTGACCGCCAGGGCACCATCGTGGCGCTGGTCGGCGCTGGCGCTCAGGCTGCCGCGCAGGTCGGCGAACAAGTGTGGGTGGCCGTCACTCAGCAGGCGCTGGCTGCTGCGCAGCAGGTCGCTATTGGCCGCTTCGCTCAGCACGAAATGACGTTGCTCCTGGCAGGGGCGAAACAGCAACTGGCTGCCGGACTGGCTGATCTCACCCTGCAGGCGCGGTTGCAGGGTGCGTGTTTCGGGGGCGCTGGGGGCCAGCAGCTGGCAACCGGCAAACAACGGCAGCAGGGCAAGAAGGCAGAAACGGCTGGGGTGCATGGCAGGTCTCCTGAAAAATGCGGCCACGTTACCCGCGGCTCAGGTGGCAGGGCAAGGCATGGCGGTTCTACGCTGTGGGTAATAGGGTAAAAGACGGCCTTGTGCTGGGTCGGGTAGGGTGCGCCATGCGCACCAATCAGGGCGCGGGTCGCTGGTGCGCATGGCGCACCTACGGGAGCCCGGCTTCTGCGACACAGTGGATATAGCCGAACGCAACATGTTATTGGGGCATGGCCTAAAAGAAGGAAGCGCCGATGAGCCGCATTGTTACCCTGACCCTGAGTCCGTCCCTGGATGTGGCCACCGAGGTGCCGCGTCTGTACCCGGATGCCAAGCTGCGTTGCCAGCGCCCCAGCTTTGCCCCCGGTGGAGGGGGCATCAATGTGGCGCGGGCCATTCACACCCTCGGCGGTACGGCTTTGGCCCTGTATCCGGCCGGAGGTTCCACCGGCCAGCACTTGAGCCAGCTGCTCGATGAATACGGCGTGCCCCGACAGGCCGTTGCCATTCAGGAGTGGACCCGGGAATGCCTGAACCTGACCGAGCAGTCCAGCGCCGAGCAGTTTCGCTTGATCATGCCGGGGGCGCGGTTGAGCGAGGTGGAGCAGGAGCTGCTGCTGGCCACCTTGCAGGCCATGCCCAGCCCGGACTATCTGGTGGTCAGCGGCAGCCTGCCGGAAGGCTTGGCGACGGACTTTATGCCGCGCCTGCTGGGCGCGGCCAGGGCGCGTGGCAGCCGCTGCATTGTCGACTGTTCGGGGGCCGGCCTGCTGCAGGTGCTGGAGATCGGCGGGGTGTTTCTGCTCAAACCGAATATCGACGAGCTGAGCGCCGCGGTGAACGAGGAGATCGGCGACTCCACCCAACTGCTGCATATCGCCCGGGGGCTGATCGCGGCGGGTCGTTGCCAGGCCCTGCTGGTTTCCCTGGGGCCCCAGGGGGCGTTGTTGGTCAGCGCCGAGCACAGCGCCAGCATTGCCGCGCCCACGGTGCGCAAGCGCAGCACGGTGGGCGCCGGCGACAGCATGGTCGCCGCCCTGACCCTCAAGCTGGCCGCCGGTGCCGACCTGCTGGAGGCGGCCCGCTACGGGGTGGCGGCCGGCAGCGCAGCGATCATGACCGAGGGCACCGAGCTGTGCCGGCGCGAGGATGCCGAGCGGCTGTTTGCCTGGATGCAGGCTTAGGGTCTGTTGCCATTTCATTCGCGGCCGCGCCGGAGCCCGTTTTTGCGCGAGGCAAGGCACGAGGAGCGTGGTTTGGTCATTCCAAATAAGCGACGAGAAACGCAGCATCGCGCAAAAACGGGCCCGGCCCTGTGGGTTGCGCGGGAAATGGCCCCCGCTGTCGTTGCAGGACTTGGCAAGGGAGCGACCATTACCTGCGTCCTGCGCAATCCCCAGGGACGGGGTGAATGCCGCAAGCCCGCCGGGAGCGGGCGCGGCCTAACCGGGGGCCATTTCTCGCAGCAACGCGCCTCGCGATGAAACGGCAACAGACCCTAGCTATTGCCCGGGCAGCAATTGTTCGACCACCGGCACCTGCAGCAGCTGACCGAGACGCCGGGCTTCCTGGCGAATCTGCTGCAGACCATTGTGGTCGATGACATTCAGGCGTTCGCCACTGTGTAGCAGCAGGTTCAGTTCGCAGGCGCTGAAGCTGCCGCCCCGGCTGCCCAGGTGGGCCTGCTTGCCGAGCAGCTGCAGGGCGGCCACTTGGTCGAAACCTATATGGCGGGTTTGTGGACGGCGCAGGGCTGCGCTGGATTGCCGGTACATCGGTGTGGCCAGCACACGGATCTGCCGCCGTACAGGGTCGAACTGCGCGCCCAGGTCCAGGGTCTGTTCGATCAATCCGCCCAGGTAGACAAACAGGCAGCCGACACCGATGCCGAACAGGGCCGGTAGCACCTGCTGGGGGGCGAACAGCCAGGCCAGCAGGCTGACCGCCACGGCCAGGTGGCCGAGCAGTTTGACGAAACGGCAGGCCAGGACGGAGAGCCCGCTGGGCTGGTATTGCCAGAGCGGGCCGCTGCTGTCCAGACGCAGGGTGATGTAGTTGGCGCTGCGTCGCGGCGCCAGGGGCTCGCTGGGCGGCACAGGGGCGGACATGGGTTAGCCCGGCCCGGTGGCTGGCAAGGCCAAGGTGGGTGCATGCATCGACGGATTCCCGGCGGCCCTGGATTCCTCCAGCATAGCGCGGCCGGGCGTTGGGGTCAGATCAGCTCGCCCCACAGGTCGTATTCGTCGGCATCGACGATGCGCACACGTACCTTATCACCGGGCTTGACCGCGGTGGAGTCGATAAACACGCTGCCGTCGATCTCCGGGGCATCGGCGTAGCTGCGGGCCACGGCGCCTTCATCATCCACCTCGTCGATCAGCACGTCCATTTCCCGGCCGACCTTGAGCTGCAGGCGCGCTGCGCTGATGGCCTGCTGGTGGGCCATAAAGCGCTCCCAGCGCGCCTGCTTGACCTCATCCGGCACCACGTCCAGATTCAGGTCGTTGGCCGGGGCGCCTTCCACCGGGCTGTACTGGAAGCAGCCGACGCGATCCAGCTGGGCTTCGCTCAGCCAGTCGAGCAGGTACTGGAAGTCCTCTTCGGTCTCGCCGGGGAAACCGACGATAAAGGTCGAGCGGATGGTCAGCTCCGGGCAGATTTCGCGCCAGGCCTTGATCCGCGCCAGGGTCTTGTCCTCGAAGGCCGGGCGCTTCATGGCCTTGAGCACTTTCGGGCTGGCGTGCTGGAAGGGAATGTCCAGATAGGGCAGCAGCTTGCCGGCGGCCATCAGCGGGATCAGCTCGTCCACATGGGGGTAGGGGTAGACATAGTGCAGGCGTACCCATACGCCCATGCTCGACAGGGCCTCGCACAGTTCGGTCATGCGGGTTTTCACCGGCTGGCCGTTCCAGAAGTCGGTCTTGTACTTCATGTCCACGCCATAGGCGCTGGTGTCCTGGCTGATCACCAGCAGTTCCTTGACCCCGGCCTTGACCAGGCGCTCGGCTTCGCTGAGCACCTCGCCCACCGGCCGGCTGACCAGCTTGCCGCGCATGGACGGGATAATGCAGAAGCTGCAGCTGTGGTTGCAGCCTTCGGAAATCTTCAGATAGGCGTAGTGGCGCGGGGTCAGCTTGACGCCCTGGGGCGGCACCAGGTCGATCAGCGGGTTATGGTCCTGGCGCGGCGGCACCACCTCGTGCACGGCGTTGACCACTTGCTCGTACTGCTGCGGGCCGGTAACCGAGAGCACGCTGGGGTGCACGTCGCGGATGCTGCCTTCCTCGACGCCCATGCAGCCGGTGACGATGACCTTGCCATTTTCCTTGATCGCTTCGCCGATCACATCCAGGGATTCGGCCTTGGCGCTGTCGATAAAGCCGCAGGTATTGACCACCACCACATCGGCATCCTGATAGGTGGGCACCACTTCATAGCCTTCCATGCGCAGCTGGGTCAGGATGCGCTCGGAGTCCACCAGGGCCTTGGGGCAACCCAGGGATACGAAGCCGACTTTGGGAGTGGGGGTGGACATCGGGCTAACCTCTGCGGAGCGCCTGGCAGGCGCTGCTGATCAAAAAGTGCGCAATTCTAGCGGTGGCGCGGGCGCTTGACCAGCGCTGTGCATCGGTTGCGGCCGCTGGAACGCAGCAACGAAAAAGGCCACTCGATTGAGTGGCCTTTTCGGGTATCTGGTTGCGGGAGCTGGATTTGAACCAACGACCTTCGGGTTATGAGCCCGACGAGCTACCAGACTGCTCCATCCCGCGGCCGCCATTCTATCGGTAAAACACCCGCTGTCAAGAAAATACTGCTTTTTAATCAAATGCTTAAGCAAACGGAAGGGAGAAGCCTGGAATGCAGGCAGAAAAAAGGCCACTCGTTTGAGTGGCCTTTTTGGGTATCTGGTTGCGGGAGCCGGATTTGAACCGACGACCTTCGGGTTATGAGCCCGACGAGCTACCAGACTGCTCCATCCCGCGGCGGCCATTCTATAGCGGGATAATCATTTGTCAATTGATTGGTTGGATTTAATCAAAATAATAAATCGTTGTCGGGCAGCGGCAGCGCCCCGATGGGGAAATCGCGGGCACAAAAAAGGCCACTCGTTTGAGTGGCCTTTTTGGGTATCTGGTTGCGGGAGCCGGATTTGAACCGACGACCTTCGGGTTATGAGCCCGACGAGCTACCAGACTGCTCCATCCCGCGGCCGCCATTCTAGTCCTGAAATCTTTTATGTCAAGCTGAGATTTTTCAGAAGCCCTTGTTGCTCAGCCAGTTAGCCTCGTGACAGGCAATCGGCTAGAGTCCGGGCGATCAGCGCGGCGGGCAAAGTGGGTCATGGCGGCAAGCAGAAAAATCATCCATGTGGATTGCGACTGTTTCTACGCGGCCATCGAGATGCGTGACGACCCGCGTCTGCAGGGTAAGCCACTGGCCGTGGGCGGTTCGGCCGACCGGCGCGGGGTGATTGCCACCTGCAATTACGAGGCGCGCAGCTACGGGGTGCGCTCGGCCATGGCGTCGGGGCAGGCGCTCAAGCTGTGTCCGGACCTGTTGATCGTCAAACCGCGGATGGACGCCTACAAGGCGGCCTCCCGGGAGATTCACGGGATCTTTCGCGATTACACCGAGCTGATCGAGCCCCTGTCCCTGGATGAAGCCTATCTGGATGTCAGCGACAGCCCGCACTTTGCCGGCAGCGCCACGCGCATTGCCCAGGAGATTCGTCGCCGGGTGTCGCAGCAGCTGCATATCACGGTGTCCGCCGGGGTGGCGCCAAACAAGTTCCTGGCCAAGATTGCCAGTGACTGGAACAAGCCCAATGGTCTGTTCGTGATTACCCCGGATCAGGTCGAGGACTTTGTGGCCGCCTTGCCGGTGGGCAAGCTGCATGGGGTGGGCAAGGTCACCGCCGAGAAGCTGGCGCGCCAGGGCATCCGCCACTGCAGCGACCTGCGCGAGTGGCCCAAGCTGGCGCTGGTGCGCGAGTTCGGCAGTTTTGGCGAGCGCTTGTGGGGCCTGGCCCGGGGTATCGACGAGCGTGCGGTGCAGACCGACAGTCGGCGTCAGTCGATCAGCGTGGAGAACACCTTCGAACAGGATCTGCCGGATCTGCCGGCCTGCCTGGCGCAGTTGCCGGCGTTGCTGGCGGAGCTTGAGCGGCGCATGGCGCGTCTGGATGCCAGTTATCGACCGGGCAAGCCCTTCGTCAAGGTCAAGTTCCACGACTTCAGCCAGACCACCCTGGAACAGAGTGGAGCGCGGCGCGACCTGGAGAGCTACCAGCTGCTGCTGGGGGCGGCCCATGCCCGTGGCAACAAGCCGGTGCGTTTGCTGGGGGTTGGGGTGCGTCTGGTCGACCTGCGAGGTCGGCATGAGCAGCTGGAGCTGTTTGCGCCTTAGCAGGCCGTTGAAAAACTACCTGCGTGGGCAATCCTGCGTTAAAAACGGCCTCAAAATGCTCATTTACAATGCGTAAACTCCGCTTTTTCGGCCGTTTTTGCCTTGTCTTGCCTGCCTCGCCTACGTTTTTCAACGGCCTGTTAGCGCTTGCTCAGCAGTGACGCGATGGTGGAAAACGCTACGCGGTTTCCACCCTAGGGGTACGAGGTTGCAGTCTGTAGGGTGGATGGCCGCAGCCATCCACCCTGAGGTGTGCCGGGGAGAAGCCTGCGGCGTGATCTATCCCGGGGCCATGTGCGCCCGGGCTTATTCAGCCCAGAGCCGAATCGGCTTGCCGCTGGCTGGCCAGAGTTGTAGCTGGCCGATGCCGTTGTGGTCCCAGCGCTGCACCTGGGCCAGGGCGGTGAGAAAGCGCTGCTCCTGTTCCATCAGCGACTCGGCGCACAGCTTGCGGGTGCTGGCGGGGGTGTTAAAGCGCAGCTGCCCAGCCTGCTGGCTGTAGCCGGCGAACCAGTGGTTGCAGCCGGTGCTGCCATAGGCCCGGCCATCGGCGCCGAAGGTGATGCTCAGGTAGCTGCGGTCGATCAGCGGGCGCTCGCCTATCCATTCCACCCGGTAGCTGTGCTCGTGTTGCAGTTGTGGCGCCTGGCTGGCGCAGCCCAGCAGGGTGGCGCCGAGCAGGGTGATCAACAGGGGTTTCATGCTGCGTTGTCCTGACACTTGGGGCAGATGTGTTTGTCCAGCTGCTGGCGCCAGCCCAGCTCGCTGATGCGCGCCTCGGCGGCAGGCGCCTGGGCTTTCTTGCCCAGGGCGGCGTCCACGGCAAACTCGAAATCCAGCACGCTGTTACAGCTGTCGCACTTGACCTGCCAGCTATGGATGGCCAGCTCGCGGAAGGCCGGGCCGCTGGTGACCGCCACCCACTGGCCGGGCGGATTGATCAGGTGGCGGACCTTCTCTGCATACAGGCGCATATGGAGGTCGCGGCTGCCCTTGAGGGTGACCAGCAGGTCGTCGCCGCTTTGCACCGAGCCGCCGTTGCCGGTGACCTGATAGCGGCCCGGTGCCAGGGCGCGGCACTCGATCAGGGTGTGTTCGGGGTTGAGCAGGTTGTAGCGAAAATCGTGTTCGGCCATGGGTCCTCCAGATGTGCGCAAATGCTATCACGCAGGCGGCAAAACCTGGTTGAGCAGGTGGCCATCCAGCCAGGCCTGGATATTGTCGCGGGTGGTGCTGGCGATGGCAGCCAGGGCCTCCTGGGTGAGGAAGGCCTGGTGGGCGGTGATCAGCACATTGGGAAAACTCAGCAGGCGTGCCAGCACATCGTCCTGCAGGGGCGCATCGGAGCAGTCCTCGAAGAACAGCTCGGCCTCTTCCTCGTAGACGTCCAGGCCCAGGTAGCCGAGCTGGCCGCTTTTCAGGGCACCGATCAGTGCCGGGGTGTCGATCAGGGCGCCGCGGCCGGTATTGATCAGCATGGCGCCGCGCTTCATCTGCGCCAGGCGCCTGGCGTCGATCATATGGTGGGTGGCCGGGGTCAGGGGGCAGTGCAGGCTGAGGATATCGCTGTCGGTCAGCAGCTCATCCAGGCCCACCTGGCGCGCGCCGGCCGGCAGCTCGGGCACCGGGTGCGGGTCGTTGAGCAGCAGCCGGCAGCCCAGGCCGGCCATGATGCGGGCGAAGGTCAGGCCGATCTGCCCGGCGCCGACTATGCCCACGGTCTTGCCATGCAGGTCGAAGCCGGTCAGGCCATGCAGGGAGAAGTCGCCCTCGCGGGTGCGGTTGAAGGCGCGGTGGGTGCGCCGGTTGAGGGTCAGGATCAGGGCCAGGGCATGTTCGGCGACGGCATGCGGCGAGTAGGCCGGTACCCGCACCACGGTCAGGCCCAGGCGCTGGGCGGCATGCAGGTCGACATGGTTGTAGCCGGCCGAGCGCAGGGCGAGCAGGCGTGTGCCGCCAGCGGCCAGGCGCTCCAGCACCGGGGCTGAGAGCTCGTCGTTGATAAAGGCGCAGACCACTTCGCTGCCGACGGCCAGTTCGACACTGTCCAGGCGCAGGCGGGCTTCCTGAAAGTGCAGCTGCCAGTGCGCGGGCAGGCCGGCGGCGAGAAAGCTGCTCTGGTCGTAGGGTTTGCTGCTGAAAAAGGTGATCTGCATGGTCGTTTCTCAGGCGCTGATCTGGGCGGCGCAGGCCAGGCGTTCGATGGCCTGATCCAGTTCGTCCAGGGCCTGGGCGGCGCCGGGGTCGTTCTGTTTGAGCAGGGTTTCGCAGTGCTGGCAGGCGGCACGCAGTTGCGGCACGCCGCAGTAGCGGGTGGCGCCGTGCAGGCGATGCACCCGTTCGATCAGGGCGTTGCGCTCGCCGGCCTGGCGCGCCTGGGCGATGGCCTGGCGATCGGCGGCCAGGCCCGCCAGCAGCATCTGCAGCATGTCGGCGGCCAGGTCTGCCTTGCCGGCGGCCAGGCACAGGCCTTCGTCGCTGTCGAGGATGCGCAGTTCCTGGCTGCTCGCCGCCGTGCCCGCCTGGGTGCCTGGCTGGCCGTGCTGGCGCAGGGCCAGGCCGGTCCATTTGAGCACCACCTGGGCCAGCTGGCGTTCGCTGATGGGCTTGCTCAGGTAATCGTCCATGCCGCTTTGCAGCAGGGTGCGCTTCTCGTTGGCCAGGGCGTGGGCGGTGAGGGCGACGATGGCCACGGGGGCACGGCCCTGCTGGCCTTCCCACTGGCGGATGGCTTCGCTGGCCTGGCGCCCGTCCATGCCGGGCATCTGGATATCCATGAAGATCAGGTCGAAGTCGTGCTGCTGGGCCTGTTCCACGGCCTCGAAGCCGCTGTGGGCGATGCGGGTCTGGGCGCCCATGTCATCGAGCAGGGTTTGCACCAGCAGCAGGTTGGCCGGGTTGTCGTCGACGCAGAGAATGCGCGGTGCCCGGGTCGGCGCCGGGGTGGTCGCGGCGGGTGGCAGCAGGCTGCGCTGGCGCGGGCTGATCAGCTCGGCCAGGGCCCGTTGCAGCTTGCGCGTACAGGCGGGCTTGGCCTGCAGCTGGCTGTGGGCATCCGGCAGGCTGGCGTGGTAGCGGCTCTGTTCGGTGGTGGGGCAGAGCACCAGGGCCTTGCAGCCGAGACGTTCCAGGCTGTCGATTTCACGCTGCAGCTGCTCCGGCGGCAGGCTGTGGATGCTCACGCCGAGCACGGCCAGTTCGACCGGCCGCGGGCTGTGCTGGGCCTGTTGTACCAGGGCCTGCAGTTGCTCCGGGCTGCTGCACGGGCTGACCTCCAGGCCGCAGTCTTCCAGCTGGTGCTGCAGAGCCTGACGGGCCAGCTCGTGATTTTCCAGAATGGCCACGCGGCGCCCCAGCAGTGGCGGGCGAGGCAGGTCTTCGGCATCGTCGCGGGCCTTGGGCAGGCTCAGGCTGATCCAGAATTCCGAGCCTTCGCCAGGGCTGCTGGTCACGCCGATTTCGCCGCCCATCTGTTCGATCAGGCGCTTGGAAATCACCAGGCCCAGGCCGGTGCCGCCGGCCTGGCGGCTGAGGGAATTGTCGGCCTGGGTAAAGGCCTGGAACAGCTCGCCCAGGTCGTCGTCGGACAGGCCGATACCGGTGTCCTGCACGCTGATGCGCAGCTGGGCGCGGTCGGCGCTTTCGTCTTCAAGCATGGCGCGCATGACGATACTGCCTTCGCGGGTGAACTTGATGGCGTTGCTGACCAGGTTGGTCAGTACCTGCTTGAGCCGCAGGGGGTCGCCGATCAGCGACAGTGGGGTGTCGCGGTAGACCAGGCTGAGCAGCTCCAGCTGTTTCTCATGGGCGGCCGGGGCGAGGATGGTCAGGGTGTCCTGCAGCAGGTCGCGCAGGTTGAAGGGGATGTTTTCCAGTACCAGCTTGCCGGCCTCGATCTTGGAGAAGTCGAGGATCTCGTTGATGATCGCCAGCAGGCTGTCGGCGGACTTTTCGATGGTGCCCAGGTAGTCCTGCTGGCGCGGGGTCAGTTCGCTTTTCTGCAGCAGGTTGGTAAAGCCGAGAATGCCGTTGAGCGGGGTGCGGATCTCGTGGCTCATATTGGCCAGGAACTCGGATTTGATCCGGCTGGCCTCAAGGGCCTCCTTGCGCGCCAGGTCCAGTTCGATGTTCTGGATCTCGATGGTTTCCAGGTTCTGCCGTACGTCCTCGGTGGCCTGCTCGATGCTGTGCTGCAGTTCTTCCTGGGCATTCTGCAGGGCTTCGGCCATGCGGTTGATGCCCGAGGCCAGTTCGTCCAGCTCGTGACTGCCCAGGGGTGGCAGGCGAGTTTGCAGGTGGCCTTCCTTGAGCTGGGCGACGCCGTGCTTGATCTGCCGCAGCGGTTCGTTGATGGTGCGGCTCATGCGCAGGGCGAGCAGGGCGGTGATGCTCAGGCCGGCCGCGATCAGCAGCAGGCTGGCCAGCAGGTTGCGGTAGCCGCTGAGCAGGGTGCTGTGGTGCGACAGCTCCAGCTCCAGCCAGCCCAGGGGCTCGCCGTTATGCTCGTCCTGGGGGGCGCCGCTCAGGCTCAGGTGCTGGGGCAGTACCGCCAGCAGAAAGCGCGTGCTGTCCTGGCCGCTGTTGTGTGCCGCCTGCAGGGCGTGGTTGGCGGCGTTGCTGCCGAGCATGCTCGGCCCGGCATGGGCCAGGGGCGTGCGCTCCGCGGCGAGAAAGCGCACCGCGCGCACGTCCGGCTGCTCCAGGGTCTGCTTGGCGATGCGCTGCAGCAGCACCGCGTCGCCGCGCTGCAGGGCCGGGGCGGCCAGGGGCGCCAGCTGTTCGCTGATCATCTGTCCGCGTTGCAGCAGCTGCGCCTGCAGATCCGACAGCTGCACCCAGGTGAAGTAGCCGCCCAGCACCAGCGCCAGCAGGCTGGTGGGCAGCAGCGTGAGCATCAACACGCGGCCCTTGATGCCTAGATCCTTGATCACGCCTTGCCTCCTGATTCGCCCGATAAGTGCCACTGGCCGCAGTGTAGCGGCTTGGGGTGGCGCATTGACAGGGCGCCGCGGGCTACGGCGTCGCCCGCTTTGCCGTTATCATAGAGGCCCGCCCGTTGTTTGGATGTTCGCCACGCCATGACCCAGCACTATCTCACCATCGCCGATTGCGTCGGCAATACGCCACTGGTGCGCCTGCAGCGCCTGCCGGGTCAGACCAGCAATACCCTGTTGCTCAAGCTGGAGGGCAACAACCCGGCCGGTTCTGTGAAGGATCGTCCGGCGCTGTCGATGATCAGCCGCGCCGAGGCGCGCGGCGATATCCAGCCGGGCGACGTGCTGATCGAGGCCACCAGCGGCAATACCGGTATCGCCCTGGCCATGGCCGCGGCGATCAAGGGCTACAAGATGGTGCTGATCATGCCGGACAACTCCACCGCCGAGCGCAAGGCGGCGATGAGCGCCTATGGTGCCGAGCTGATCCTGGTGGGCGGCATGGAGGAGGCGCGTGACCTGGCCCTGCAGATGCAGGCCGAAGGCCAGGGCAAGGTGCTCGACCAGTTCGCCAACGGCGACAACCCGCAGGCTCACTACCGCAGCACCGGCCCGGAAATCTGGCAACAGACCGGCGGTGAGATCACCCATTTCATCAGCTCCATGGGCACCACCGGCACCATCATGGGCGTGTCGCGCTACCTCAAGGAGCAGAATCCGGCGGTGCAGATCGTTGGCCTGCAGCCCATGGAAGGCGCGGCCATTCCCGGTATCCGGCGCTGGCCCGAGGAATACCTGCCGAAGATCTATCAGGCCGAGCGGGTCGACCGCATCATCGATATGAGCCAGCAGGAGGCCGAAGAGGTGATGCGCCGCCTGGCGCGTGAGGAAGGCATCTTCTGTGGGGTATCGTCCGGTGGCGCGGTGGCGGCCATGCTGCGCCTGTCCCGGGAGGTGGAGAACGCGGTGCTGGTGGCGATCATCTGCGACCGCGGCGATCGCTACCTGTCCAGTGGTGTGTACGACGCGCCGAGTGCGGATGGCCAGGAATAATCAATGGCCAGAAAAGACGGCGGTCTGCGCTTTCAACCCAGTGGCGGCAGCCGCACGCCCCAGGTGCCAGTGGGCAAGAAGCAGAAACTGAGCATCGAGCGCCTGGCCGGCGATGGCCGGGGGGTCGGCTTTGTCGAGGGGCGCACCTGGTTTGTCAGTGGTGCCCTGGCTGGCGAGCAGGTCGAGGCGCGGGTGCTGGGCGCCCAGGGCAAGGTGGTGCAGGCGCGGGTCGAGCGGATCCTCAGCGCCAGCCCGCAACGCCGCACCGAACCCTGCCCCCATGCCCGGGTCTGTGGCGGCTGCAGCCTGCAACATATGCCCCATGCCGAGCAGCTGGCCCTGAAGCAGCACCTGCTGGCCGAGCAGCTGCAGCGTCTGGCCGGCCTTGAGCCCCGGGAGTGGGCGCCACCTCTGGTCGGCCCCGAGTTGGGCTATCGGCGCCGCGCGCGTATCGCCGTGCGCTGGGATGCCAAGGCCAAGCGTCTGGAGGTGGGCTTTCGCGCCGCGGCCAGCCAGGCCATTGTCGCCGTCGAGCATTGCCCGGTACTGGTACAGCCCTTGCAGCTAATTCTGCGGGAGTTGCCGGCGGCCCTGGCGGCGCTGCAAAAGCCCCAGGCCATTGGTCATGTGGAGTTGTTCAGTGGCACGGCCTGCGCTGTACTGGTGCGACATACCGCCACCTTGCCCGCTGCCGACCTGGCGGCCCTGGGCGCATTCTGCGCCGCGCAGGGCGCGCAGTTGTGGCTACAGGGCGAAGGCGAACCGCAGCCGGCGCAGGTCGATACAGCCCTGGGTTATGCCCTGCAGGATGAGGGGCTGACGCTGGCCTATCGTCCCGGGGACTTTATCCAGGTCAACCAGCCGGTGAATGACGCCATGCTGGCCCAGGCCCTTGAGTGGCTGGCGCCCCAGGCCGACGAGCGGGTACTGGATCTGTTCTGCGGCCTGGGCAATTTCGCCCTGCCGCTGGCCCGGCGTGTGCGTGAGCTGGTGGCGGTGGAAGGGGTGCAGGCCATGGTCGAGCGTGCCGCGGAGAATGCCCGGGACAATGGCCTGGGTAATGCGCACTTTTATCAGGCCGACCTGTCCAACCCATTGGCCGATGCCGCCTGGGCCAAGGGTGGTTTTGCCGCGGTGCTGCTCGATCCGCCGCGCGATGGCGCATTGCAGGTGGTGCAGCAGATGGCACAACTGGGCGCGGCGAGGGTGCTCTATGTGTCGTGCAACCCGGCGACCCTGGCGCGCGATAGCGCCGAATTGCAGGCCCAGGGCTACCGGCTGGAGCGCGCCGGTATACTCGATATGTTTCCGCAGACCGCGCACGTGGAAGCCATGGCGCTGTTTGTTCGGCAGTAAAGTACGCAGCGGCGGCTTGCTTTTGTGACGGCAAGCCCCCACTTGGTTGCAGCAGGGGCGCACAGGGATTGCGCCAGGTGAATCAACCGCCCGGCTTCCGATAGGAAAGCCGGCGACTGTTCGGCGGGCCCGGCCCGCCGTAGGGAAGGTAGCAAGATGGTTCAGGTCAGGGCGCATCAGCCGATCAACGACGACGGCAGCATCAATCTGGATGCCTGGCTCGATCATGTCTTAAGCGTCGATCCGGCGTTGGAGCGCGCGGCCCTCAAGGCCGCCTGCGAGTTCGCCCGCGAGGCCGAGCAGCAGGCCAATGCCGCGCAGAACCTGTGGACCGAGGGAGCATCGAGTTTCCGTGCTGGGCTTGAGATCGCCGAGATCCTCGCCGACCTCAAGCTCGATCAGGATTCCCTGGTGGCCGCGGTGATCTACCGCTGCGTGCGCGAGGGCAAGGTGCCCCTGGCCGCCGTGCACCAGCAGTTCGGCCCGGTGGTGGCCAAGCTGGTCGAGGGCGTGCTGCGCATGGCGGCCATCAGCGCCTCGCTCAACCCCCGTGATTCCCTGGTGCTCGGCTCCCAGGCCCAGGTGGAAAACCTGCGCAAGATGCTGGTGGCCATGGTCGACGACGTGCGCGTGGCCCTGATCAAGCTGGCCGAGCGTACCTGCGCCATTCGCGCGGTCAAGGAGGCCGGCGACGAGAAGCGCCAGCGCGTGGCCCGCGAGGTGTTCGATATCTATGCGCCGCTGGCCCATCGCCTGGGCATCGGCCATATCAAGTGGGAGCTGGAGGACCTGTCCTTCCGCTACCTGGAGCCCGAGCAGTACAAGCAGATCGCCAAGCTGCTGCACGAACGGCGCCTGGACCGCGAGCAGTACATCAATGATGTGATGAGCCATCTGCGCCAGGAACTGGAGGCCACCGGGATCAAGGCCGATATCAGCGGGCGGGCCAAACATATCTATTCGATCTGGCGCAAGATGCAGCGCAAGGGCCTGCAGTTCAGCCAGATCTACGACGTGCGCGCGGTGCGCGTGCTGGTGCCCGAGGTGCGCGACTGCTACACCGCCCTCGGCATCGTGCATACCCTGTGGCGGCATATTCCCAAGGAGTTCGACGACTATATCGCCAACCCCAAGGAGAATGGCTACCGCTCCCTGCATACCGCCGTGCTCGGCCCGGAAGGCAAGGTGCTGGAGGTGCAGATCCGCACCCAGTCCATGCACGAGGAAGCCGAGCTGGGGGTGTGCGCCCACTGGCGTTACAAGGGCACCGACGTCAAGTCCGGCTCCAACCATTACGAGGAGAAAATCTCCTGGCTGCGCCAGGTGCTCGAATGGCATGAGGAGCTGGGCGATATCGGCGGTCTGGCCGAACAGCTGCGCGTCGACATCGAGCCGGACCGGGTCTATGTATTTACCCCGGACGGTCACGCCATCGACCTGCCCAAGGGCGCCACGCCGCTGGACTTCGCCTACCGGGTGCACACCGAGGTGGGGCATGCCTGCCGCGGTGCCAAGATCAACGGGCGCATCGTGCCGCTGACCTACAGCCTGCAGACCGGCGAGCAGGTGGAGATCATCACCAGCAAGCACGGCTCACCGAGCCGCGACTGGCTCAACTCCAACCTGGGCTACGTCACCACCAGCCGCGCCCGGGCGAAGATCGTGCACTGGTTCAAGCTGCAGGATCGCGACCAGAACGTCGCCGCCGGCAAGCAGCAACTGGAGCGTGAGCTGCTGCGCCTGGGCCTGCCCCATGTGGATTTCGACAAGCTGGCGGAAAAGGCCAACCTGAAAACCAGCGAAGACCTGTTTGCCTCCCTGGGGGCCGGCGACCTGCGCCTGGCGCAGCTGGTCAACCTGGCCCAGCAGCTGGTGGAGCCGGACCGGGCCAGCGAGCAGCTGGAGCTGATTCCGCGCAAGGCCCTGGGCTTCAAGCCGGGCAAGCGTGGCGATATCCAGATCCAGGGGGTGGGCAACCTGCTGACCCAGATGGCCGGCTGCTGCCAGCCGCTGCCGGGCGACCCGATCGTCGGCTATATCACCCAGGGGCGCGGAGTCAGTATCCATCGCCAGGACTGCGCCTCGGTGCTGCAACTGGCCGGGCGCGAGCCGGAACGGATCATCCAGGTCAGCTGGGGGCCGGTACCGGTGCAGACCTACCCGGTGGATATCGTGATCAAGGCCTACGACCGCTCCGGCCTGCTGCGTGACGTGACCCAGGTGCTGCTCAACGAGAAGCTCAATGTGCTGGCGGTCAATACCCGCTCGAACAAGGACGACAACACCGCGTCCATGTCGATCACCGTGGAGATCCCGGGGCTGGACGCGCTGGGTCGCCTGCTGGGGCGGATTTCCCAGCTGCCGAATATCATCGAGGCGCGCCGCCATCGGGCCAATTAAGCGGCAAGCTTCAAGCGACAAGCTGCAAGCGAAAAGCGGCGCTCCGCTCTTTCTTGCGGCTTGAAGCTTGTAGCTCGTAGCCCGGATGAAATCCGGGGGAATTGTGCCGAGGCATCCCCGGATTGCATCCGGGCTACGTTTACCAAGGAACCCCTATGTACCAACTCGACGACCTGCTGCACCTGATGGCCCGCCTGCGTGACCCGCAGCATGGTTGCCCCTGGGACCTCAAGCAGAACTACGCGAGCATCGTGCCGCACACCATCGAGGAAGCCTACGAGGTGGCCGATGCCATCGAGCGCGGCGACTTCGCGCACCTGCCTGGCGAGTTGGGCGACCTGTTGTTCCAGGTGGTCTATTACAGCCAGCTGGCCCGGGAGGAGGGGCGTTTCGACTTTGCCCAGGTGGTGGATGCCATCACCACTAAATTGGTTCGCCGCCATCCCCATGTGTTCCCCGATGGTGACCTGTATGGCGCTCCCGATGCGGCCAGGCTGGAAGAGGCCGCGGTCAAGCAGCGCTGGGAGGAACTGAAAGCCGAGGAACGTGCGCAGAAGGCCGCCGCTCCCGAGCAACTCTCGCTGCTCGACGACGTGCCCGGCGCGCTGCCGGCCTTGAGCCGCGCGATCAAGCTGCAGAAGCGCGCCGCCCAGGTCGGCTTCGACTGGCCGGAAGCCTTGCCGGTGGTGGATAAACTGCGCGAGGAGCTGGACGAAGTGCTGGAGGCCATGAGCGAGAACGACCCGGCTGCGATCAGCGAGGAAATCGGCGACCTGCTGTTCGTCGTCACCAACCTGGCCCGGCACCTCAAGGTCGACCCGGAAACCGCCCTGCGCGCGGCCAATGGCAAGTTCGAACAGCGCTTTCGTTTTATCGAGCAAAGCGTGCGTGAGGCTGGCCGCCGCCTGGACAGCTGCACCCTGGAAGAGCTGGATGCCCTGTGGGGCGAGGCCAAGAAGCTGGAAAAACAGACGCCGGGCTGCTGAGCCGGCGCTGCCGTAATGTTGTTCGCATAAGCTTCGGCCGGGCGTAAAAGTCCCCTCGCCCCTTTGGGGAGAGGGGGAGCAAAGCACGCGCCCTGATCTGAAGAGCGTTACGGGGCTGCTTGGATTTGCGCTGGAGCCTCTGCGGCTTAGCCCTTATGCTGGGCGCCTTGGACTGGCAGCGCGAGTCTGCGCCGCTGCCGCAACTGAATCATGTTCGGGATCTTTAGTTATGGGGCTTTCCCTGCGCGACCAGCTGCTTAAAGCCGGCTTGGTCAATGAAAAACAGGCCAAGCAGGTTGGCAAACAGCAGCAGAAGCAGAAGCGTCTGGCCCACAAGGGCCAGGTCGAACTGGACGACAGCGCCCGTCAGGCGGCCCAGCAGGCCCAGGCCGAGAAGGCCGCGCGGGATCAGGAGCTCAATCGCCAGCAGCTGGAAAAGGCCGAGCAGAAGGCCCGCGCCGCGCAGATCAAGCAACTGATCGAGCATTCGCGCCTGCCCAAGCTGAGCGGCGAGGACTACTACAACTTTGTCGACGAGAAGAAGGTCAAGCGCCTGGTGGTGAACAACCTGATGCGCGACAAGCTCAGCCGCGGCTCTCTGGCCATTGTCCGCCATGGCGGTGGCTACGAAGTGATTCCCCGGGAGGCGGCGCTGAAGATCCAGGAGCGTGATCCGGGTCGTATCGTGCTGCTCAATACCCCGACCGAAGCGGCGGATGCCGACGATCCCTACGCGGCCTACCAGATCCCCGATGATCTGATGTGGTAAACAAAAAAGCCGAGCAGCGATGCTCGGCTTTTTCGTACGGCTGAGGGCCGCTCAGTCGCGGCGACCTTGCACGGCCTTGCCGTCCACCGTGCCGTCCTTGAGCATGATCTGGTATTCCTTGCCGTCCTTTTCCACCTGGTGCAGGCGTACCAGCAGGTGGCCCCAGTCCTTGGCGAACCACAGGGTGGTCTTGCGTGCACTCTGGGTCGGGTCGCGGACCCGCTCGACCTTCACCGCATCGACCATGCCGGCCTGGGTGCGCACCACTTCCTCACCCAGCACGCGGAAGTCATAGGTCTCGATCTCGTCGCCGTCCACCACCTGGTAGCTCATGCTCTGCTTGCCGGCCGCCACGTCGTGCTGCAGGGCCAGTTGATAGGTGGACTTGTCCAGCAGGCCACGGTTGAGCGGCAGCTTGATCGCGTTGCCGCGATCCTGACCCAGCACCTGCTTGCTGGCCCAGTCGAAGCGCTGCTCGATCTTCTTGGCCTTGCCCAGACCGCTGCGTTCGTACAGGTAGTGTTGCGGCAGCAGGTCGCGGCCGTCCGGGCGCAGCAGGCTCTGCTCGGTCAGGCTGGCCACCAGCATGGAGGCTCTGAAGTGCAGCTGCCATTGCCCGTCATCCAGCGCCTGCAGGCTGCGCTCGGCGCTGCCGCTCATGGGCAGCTGCTTCCAGTCGGCGGTGTAGCTGGCGGAGAAGGGCTTGAGTTCGCTGGCCAGGGCCGGCAGGCAGAACAGCGACAGTGCGAGCAATAGGGCGCGAGCCATGGTGTCTCCTGTTGGGTACAGCTTAGGTGCGAATAAGGTGGCCGCTGTCGGGTAGTACCTGATCGTCCAGCAGGGCGCCCTGGGCGCTCAGGCGCAGGCGGCCCTCGGCGAACCAGCGCACGGCCAGCGGGTAGATCCGGTGTTCCTGGAGGTGCACCCGCTGCGCCAGACTCTCGGCGCTGTCGTCGGCCAGTACGGGGACCACAGCCTGTACGACCAGCGGACCGCCGTCGAGTTCCTCGGTGACGAAGTGCACGCTGCAGCCATGCTCGCTGTCGCCGGCTTCCAGGGCCCGCTGATGGGTGTGCAGGCCCTTGTACTTGGGCAGCAGCGAGGGGTGGATATTCAGCAGGCGTCCGGCGTAGTGCTGGACGAAACCGGGGCTGAGGATACGCATAAAGCCGGCCAGCACCACCAGGTCGGGCTGGTGGGCGTCGATGGCTTCGACCAGCGCCGCATCGAAGGCTTCGCGGCCATCGAACTGCTTGTGATCCAGCACGGCGGTGGCGATGCCAGCGTTCTGCGCCCGGGTCAGGCCGTAGGCATCGGCGCGGTTGGAAATCACCGCGGCGATGCGTGCCGGATTGCCGTCATGGGCAATGCTGTCGATCAGCGCCTGCAGGTTGCTGCCGGAGCCGGAGATCAGGACGACGACCTTGCAGGGCATCAGTGGGCTTTCAGGTTGTTCAGTTGCACCTGGGCCGCGCCTTCTGCCGCCTCGGCGATCTGGCCGATCACCCAGGGGCTCTCGCCGCTGGCGCGCAGGTTGGCCAGGGCGACTTCGACCTGATCCTGGGCCACACAGATGACCATGCCGACGCCGCAGTTGAGTACGCGGTGCATCTCGTGCTCGTCGACGTTGCCTTTTTCCTGCAGCCAGTCGAATACCGCCGGGCGAGTCCAGCTGGCCACGTCAACCACCGCCTGGGCACCCTTGGGCAGCACGCGGGGGATATTGTCCAGCAGGCCGCCACCGGTGATATGGGCCATGGCCTTGACCGCGCCTGTGTCCTTGATCAGCTTGAGCAGCGGCTTGACGTAGATGCGCGTCGGCGCCATCAGCAGCTCGGTCAGCGGCTTGCCGTCGACCTGGGTGGATTCGATGTCGGCGCCGGACACTTCGATGATCTTGCGGATCAGCGAATAGCCGTTGGAGTGCGGGCCGGAGGAGGGCAGGGCGATCAACGCATCGCCAGTGGCGACCTTGGAGCCATCGATGATCTCGGCCTTTTCCACCACGCCGACGCAGAAACCGGCCAGGTCGTAGTCTTCGCCTTCATACATGCCCGGCATTTCCGCGGTTTCGCCGCCTACCAGGGAGCAGCCGGCCAGTTCGCAGCCGGCGCCGATGCCGGTGACCACAGTGGCGGCCACGTCGACATTGAGCTTGCCGGTGGCGTAGTAGTCGAGGAAGAACAGCGGTTCGGCGCCACACACCACCAGGTCATTGACACACATGGCGACCAGATCCTGGCCGATGCTGTCGTGCTTGTTCAGGTTCAGTGCCAGGCGCAGCTTGGTGCCCACGCCGTCGGTGCCGGAGACCAGCACCGGCTGCTTGTAGCCGGCCGGGATCTCGCACAGCGCGCCGAAGCCGCCCAGCCCACCCATGACCTCAGGACGCGCGGTGCGCTTGGCCACGCCCTTGATGCGTTCGACCAGGGCTTCGCCCGCGTCGATGTCGACACCTGCGTCCTTGTAGCTGATGGAGGGTTGCTTGCTCATAGATCCAGGCCTTTAGGGAAATTCGGATAGGCACCGCCGCGTGTACCGGCGGTCTGCGAAGGCGCGCGATTTTATCAGGCTTGCCGGGCAGCGGCCAGCCGCGCGCGGCGATGGTTGCGGGCGTGCAGGCGGCTGTTTAAGGTATGGGCCTTCCCCTCTGGCCCCGAGGCCAGTTTCCGTCCGTCGAGAACCTTTCATGCGCCTGCCTCTTCGCTTGTTGCTTGCCTCCTTGCCACTGTTGGTGCCGTCTGCCTGGGCGGCGCCCGTGACCGACCTGTTTGAGGTGCGCGAGGCCGTGGAAAGCCAGCAGCCCCAGGCCCGCGATGCCGCCCTGGCGCGGGCGCTGGATACCCTGGTGCTGCGCCTGACCGGCAGCACTGAGGCGCTCGGCAGCCCGGCCGTGAACGAATTGCGCAAGGACCCGCAGCAGATCGTCCGCCAGTACGGTTACGAGGACGGGCGCCTGCTGGTGGAGTTCGACCCGCTGAGTACCGAACGCAGCCTGCGCCAGGCCGGCTTGCCCCTGTGGGGTGCCAACCGTCCGGCCATTCTGGTCTGGTGGCTGAATGAAGGCATCGAGGGCAGCAGCCTGATCGGTGATGGCCAGGCGGCTGCCACGCCGCTGCGCCAGGCCGGGCAGCACCGCGGCCTGCCGCTGCGCCTGCCGTTGGCCGACCTGGCCGAGCAGTTGCTGGCCAATCCGGAAAACCTCGGCGCCGATCAGCCCAAGGCCCTGCAGGGGGCTTCCGAGCGCTATGCCGCCGATGCCCTGCTGGCCGTGCAGGCCGCGGAGTCCGATGGCCAGTGGCAGGCGCAGTGGCGGCTGTGGCTGGGCGAGAGCCGCGAGCAGGGCAAGGCCCAGGGGGCCGATCAGGCGGCGTTGGCCGATGCCATCATGCTGGCTGTGAGTCAGCGTCTGGCGCCGCGTTTTATCGTGGCCCCCAGTGCGGCCAGCCAGCTGACCCTGGAGGTGCAGGGCAGCGACCTGGGCCGCTATGCCGAGCTGCAGCGCCTGCTCGAACCCTTTGCCGCGCAGTTGCTCAAGGTCGAGGGCGATCGGCTGACCTTCGCCCTCAAGGCCAGCGCCGAACAGCTGCGCGCGCAGCTGGCGCTGGGGCGTCTGGTGGAGGTCAGTGGCGAGGCGCCGGTGGATGCCGGTGCGACCCTGGTCGAGGGCGAGGAGCAGGCCGAAGAAGCCCCGCGTATCGTGCCGCGGGACAATGTCCTGAGGTTTCGCTGGTAGACTGCCAGCCAATTGAATGAAGACCGCTGCCTTTGTGCAGCGGTTTTTTATGGCGCTGTGCCCACGCTCGTCGTGGTCAGTTCGTAGGGTGCGCCATGCGCACCTGCTGCGTTTGGGGCAGTGCGTACGGCGCACCCTACTGGAAGGGACCTGGCCCGAGTCGTCAGGCAGCAACTGATTGGCACAGCGTTTTTATCGAGCGGCAATCCCCATGGAAGAGCGGAGGGTAAGCATGATGGCGTCCTATCGTTGGTTATGGCTGGTGGCGGTGCTGCTGCTGGGTTGGCTGGTCTATGCCCTGCAGCCGATCCTGTCGCCCTTTCTGGTGGGCATACTGCTGGCCTATCTGGGCGACCCGCTGGTAGACCGCCTGGAGCGGCGCAAGCTGTCGCGCACCTGGGGCGTGGTGCTGGTCTTTGCCGTATTCACCCTGCTTTTCGCCTTGATGCTGCTGGTGCTGCTGCCCATGCTGGGCAAACAGCTGGTGCGCCTGTACGAGATGGCGCCGCAGATGCTCGACTGGCTGCAGCAACAGGCCTTGCCCTGGATACAGCTCAAACTCGGGCTGGGCGAGGGCTTCTGGCGTTTCGATCAGCTCAAGGCGGCCTTTTCCGGGCAGCTGGGCAAGACCACCGATATTCTCGGGCTGGTGCTGAGCAAGGCCACCAGCTCGGGCCTGGCGCTGTTGGCCTGGCTGGCCAACCTGCTGCTGATTCCGGTGGTCAGCTTCTACCTGATGCGTGACTGGGACCTGCTGATGGCCAGGTTGCAGGCGCTGCTGCCGCGTAGCCACGAGGGGCTGGTGGTGAAGCTGGTGGGCGAGTGCCATGAAGTGCTGGGGGCCTTCCTGCGCGGCCAGTTGCTGGTGATGCTGGCTCTGGGCCTGCTGTATTCGCTGGGGTTGATGCTGGTGGGGCTGGAGTTGGGCCTGCTGATCGGCATCCTCGCCGGCCTGGCCAGTATCGTGCCCTATCTGGGGGTGGTGGTCGGTGTGGGCGCGGCATTGACCGCCGGCTTCTTCCAGTTCGGTCTGGATCCCTATCCCTTGCTGGGCATTGCCGCGGTCTTTACCGTTGGCCAGTTGCTCGAAGGCATGCTGCTGACCCCGCTGCTGGTGGGCGATCGCATTGGCCTGCATCCGGTGGCGGTGATCTTCGCCATCATGGCCGGCGGTCAGCTGTTCGGCTTTACCGGGGTGCTGCTGGCCCTGCCGGTGGCAGCCGTGATCATGGTTTTGCTGCGCCATGCCCATGATTTCTATAAACTTTCCGACCTTTACGGCGAGTCGAAGGGCGATTCTGCGGAACCGCCAAACCCAGCATGAAACCTATCCAGCTGCCTCTCGGGGTGCGTCTGCGCGATGACGCCACCTTTGCCAACTACTACCCAGGTGCCAATGCCGCGGCCCTCGGCTATGTCGAGCGCCTGTGCGAAGCGGATGCTGGCTGGACGGAAAGCCTGATCTACCTGTGGGGCGGTGAGGGCGTTGGCCGCAGCCATCTGCTGCAGGCGGCCTGTCTGCGCTTCGAGCAGCGCGGCGAGCAGGCGGTCTACCTGCCCCTGGCTGAGGTGGTGGACTATGGTCCCGCGCTGCTGGACAACCTGGAGCAGTGCGAACTGGTGTGCCTGGATGACCTGCGGGCCGTGGTCGGCCGGGCGGACTGGGAAGAAGCCCTGTTTCACCTGTTTAACCGCTTGAGGGATTCGGGGAGGCGCCTGCTGCTGAGCGCCGACACGGCGCCACGGGAGTTGCCGGTACAACTGGCGGATTTGCAGTCGCGCCTGACCCTGGCCTTGGTCTTCCAGCTGCAGTCGCTGTCCGATGAGGACAAGCTGCGCGCCCTGCAGCTGCGTGCCTCGCGCCGTGGCCTGCAACTGAGCGATGAGGTGGGGCGCTTTATCCTGACGCGGGGCGAGCGCAGCATGAGCGCCCTGTTCGAGTTGCTCGAACGCCTGGATCAGGCGTCGTTGCAGGCCCAGCGCAAGCTGACCATTCCCTTTCTAAAAGAAACCCTGGGCTGGTAACGGCAGCTTCAAGCTGCAAGCCATTAGCGACAGGTCAGGCTGACTCGCTTGCAGCTATTCGCCAGCCAGCTTGCGGTCGTACTGAAAGCGCCAGCGGGTATAGAGCAGGGCCGTGCAGAACAGGGCCAGGCTAAGCAGGGCCAGCAGCCAGCCATATACCGCCTTGCTCGGGTCGAAGGCGGCCAGCACGCCCTGGATAAAGTACAGATTGACCACGAAGCAGGCCCAGGCATGGCTGCGGGCATGGCCCAGCAACAGGCCGGGGGCCAGCAGCAGCAAGGGGGTCAGCTGCAGGGCCAGGATCACCCAGAGCAGCTTGCCGGGAATCTCGGCAAACCACAGGGTCCAACCCAGCAACAGGCCGGTCAGGGCGAAAAAGCTCAGCAGGCTGGCGATGCGGCTGAGGTTCAGCCGCGGTTGCAGCCATTCCAGGCTGGGCAGGGGTTTGGGGGTTCTAGCCACGCTTTTGCTCCAGCAGGCTGGCCGTTTGCGCCAGGCGTTGACCCAGGGCGCGGCACAGGGCGGTTTCATGTTGATCCAGGGCGCGCTTGCCGTCGGCACCGGCATGGTGGCTGGGGCCGTAGGGCGTGCCACCGCCACGGGTCTCCAGCAGGGCACCTTCGCTGTAGGGCAGGCCGGTGATCAGCATGCCGTGGTGCAGCAGGGGCAGCAGCATCGATAGCAGGGTGGTTTCCTGGCCGCCATGCAGGCTGGCGGTGGAGGTGAAGACCCCGGCGGGCTTGCCGACCAGGGCGCCGCTGAGCCACAGGCTGCTGCTGCCATCGAGAAAGTACTTGAGTGGCGCGGCCATGTTGCCGAAGCGGGTCGGGCTGCCCAGGGCCAGGCCGGCGCAGTTCTTCAGGTCGTCCAGGCTGGCATAGAGGGCCCCTTCATCGGGGATGGCCGGGGCGACCGCCTCGCATTCGC
>Ga0209207_1000293_pt1 | contig 33892 bp, 28 predicted proteins | sample SaghotsprinmetaG_FD_184140 | JGI IMG/M metagenome (GOLD analysis project Ga0209207, IMG submission 184140) | Hot spring microbial communities from South Africa to study Microbial Dark Matter (Phase II) - Sagole hot spring metaG (SPAdes) (version 3) | ecosystem: Environmental > Aquatic > Thermal...
CTACGCGCTCCTTCCAGCGCGCCCAGCGCAACCCCACCAACTTCACTCTCATTCAGCATTTCCCGCTCCTTTCTCAGACACGTCTGTTTACCCCAATTTCGTGTCCAAAAGAATTGCGGGCAGGTCAACTCGTGATCTCCTCTTCCAGTGCACAAGTTTGATGACTGATGAATTGAGCCGCGCGCGCGGATTCTCTTATGCGGCCGGAACGATTGAACCGCAACCCGCCAGGCTTGGAAACAGTATATTTGTGCCGTCGAATTCGCGTTGCAGGTCGCTCGGTCTGTTGGACATCAACAATCCATCGCGTCGGGGTGCATCGCGCCGCCAGCACATTCGCACACCTTGAAGCGCTCACCGAACCCGGCTGACAGCCCCGGGCAAATCGGCCGTGGATCGCTTTGCTGGCGCTGATTCAGCCCAGATTTTCCATTTGGGCTTCGGCCGCGCAGCTCGATCGGCTGCGCCGATGTCCGCCTTCGCCCCTTCGCCAAACGAAGTTTCAGCGTAAGCTAAAACTTCGTTTGCGCGCTCTCGCCGATCGATTTGAGATGGAGCTCCGGCATGACCTGAAGGTTGGCCTTCGCTGAAACGCGCTGCGCTCGTTTTCTCGGTCGCCGCACTCCGTTCGCCTTGCATCGGATCACCCTCGCGACGTTTTTCAACCGCCTGTTACAGAGGGGGTACATGAAGCCGCATAAAAAACAAAAAGGCCACCCCGGAGAGTGGCCCAAACCATTGTTTATATTTCTGGTGCCCCCGAAAGGATTCGAACCCTCGACCTTCGCATTACAAGTGCGCTGCTCTACCAGCTGAGCTACAGGGGCAAGGGGCGAAAGTTTAGCAGAATCAGGCTCGTTTCCGGCCGATGCCTGTCAGCGGCGCACGCCGATGTTGGCATCAGAGGCTTCCAGGGCGGCGATGCGTTCTTCAAGCGGCGGGTGGGTCATGAACAGGCGCTTAAGCCCGCGGCTGCCGCCGCCGGCGATGCCGAAGGCGGCCATCTTGTCGGGCAGCGGCGCAGGGTGCAGGGATTGCAGACGCTTCAGGGCATTGATCATGTTGCGCCGGCCGGCAAGCTCCGCGCCGCCGACGTCGGCGCGGAATTCGCGCTGGCGCGAGAACCACATGACGATGATTGAGGCGAGGATGCCCAGCACCAGTTCGGCGATGATCATGGTGACAAAGAATGCGGGACCGTGGCCGCGCTCGGTCTTGAACACAATCTTGTCGACCAGATGGCCAATCACGCGCGACAGGAACATGACGAAGGTGTTCACCACGCCCTGGATGAGGGCCATGGTGACCATGTCGCCATTCGCGGCGTGGGCGATCTCGTGACCGAGCACGGCTTCCGCCTCTTCCCGGGTCATGGTGTTGAGCAGGCCGGTGGATACGGCGATGAGCGAGCTGTTCTTGCTCATGCCGGTGGCGAATGCGTTGACCTCGGGCGAATCCCAGATCGCCACCTCGGGCATCTCGATGCCGGCGGCCTGGGCCTGACGCGCCACGGTCTGCACCAGCCACAGTTCCTGCGGCGTGCGCGGGTCGGTGATGACGTGGGCGCCGACCGAGGTCTTGGCGGTCCACTTGGAGAGGGCGAGCGAAATGAATGCGCCGCCGAAACCCATCACCGCGGCGAAGATCAGCAGGGCCTCGAGGTTGAGACCGTTTTCGTTGAGATAAGGCTCCACCCCGAGGATGCGCATGGTGACCGACAGCACCAGCACGATGGCGAGGTTGGTGGCCAGAAATAAAGCAATCCGCTTCATGTGTGATTCCCCTATAAGCATTCAGGCGTTGCGAAGACCGGCGCGTCCCGGTCGAGTTCCGGACAGGCCGGATTGTATTCCGCAAATGGGGACGTTCGCGCCCGCTTGCAAGCCCAGCTCAAACTTCGGCTTCGAGACGCTCGATCAGATCACCGAGGTCGGCAGGCATGGGGCTTTGCCACTGCATGGCGGCGCCGCTGGCAGGATGGATCAGCCCCAGCCGGAATGCGTGCAGGGCCTGCCGGCCAAAGGCGCTGGCGACCGGCCCGCGCCCGGCGTAGAGCGGGTCGCCAAGCAGGGGATGGCCCAGTTGCGCCATGTGGACGCGGATCTGGTGAGTGCGACCGGTCTTTAGCCTGCATTCTACCCAGGCGCTGGTGGCGTACTGGCGCAATACCCGGTAATGCGTGCGCGCCGGCTTTCCGCCCGGCACCACCGCCATGCGCACGCGCTGGGTGGGGTGGCGGCCGATGGGCGCATCCACCTCGCCCTCGGGATGGGCGGGGTGGCCGGAGACCACGGCCCAGTACATGCGCGTCACCGCGCGCGCCTGCAAGTCGCGCACCAGACAGGTCTGCGCCGCCAGGGTGCGGGCCACCACCATCAGCCCGGAGGTATCCTTGTCGAGGCGATGCACGATGCCGGCGCGCGGCACCCTGTCCAGTTCCGGAGCATGATGCAGCAGTGCGTTGAGCAGGGTGCCCTCCCAGTTGCCGGCGCCGGGGTGGACCACCAGCCCGGCCGGCTTGTCGATAACCAGAATGGATTCATCCTCGTGGACGATCGACAAGGCGATGTCCTCGGCCTGCCAGACCTGTTCGGAGGGGTGGACCTGGGGTACGATGCGCAACCGCTCGCCGCCCCACACCTTGCGCTTGCATTCGGCTGTGGCGCCATCCACGCGCACCGCGCCGGCATCGATCCACTGCTGCAGGCGGTTGCGCGAATGCTCGGGCAGCAGCGCGGCCAGCGCCTGGTCCAGACGCTTCCCGGCCAGGCCGGCGGGTACGGTGAGTTCAAGGAGATCGGGCATGCTGCGGTCACGCGGGTATAATCCGCCGACCCTTCCAGGAAGACTGTCCAATGATGCGCATTCTAGCCTTTTTGCTGCTCACCCTGTCCCTCGCCCTTTCCGGCTGCGGCCTGCTGCCAGACCAGATCGACGAGACCCGCGACTGGTCGGCGAGCAAGCTGTACAGCCGCGCCAAGGAAGCGCTCAACGGCGGCAATTACACCCAGGCCGTGCGGTATTTCGAGAAGCTGGAGGCACGCTTTCCTTACGGCCCCTATGCGCAGCAGGCCCAGCTCGAGATTGCCTATGCCTATTACAAGGACAACGAGCCGATCTCCGCAATCGCCGCCTGCGACCGTTTCATCAAGCTGCACCCCAACCACCCACACGTGGATTACGCCTATTACCTCAAGGGGCTGGCCAACTTCGTCGAGGACAACAACCTGCTCGCCCGGCTGGGCAAGCAGGACATGAGTGAACGCGACCCCAGCGCGGCGCGCGAGTCCTTTGAGGCCTTCCGCGAGCTGGTGGAGCGTTTCCCCGACAGCCGCTACACACCCGACGCCGCCGCGCGCATGCGTTATCTGGTCAATGCCCTGGCTGCGCACGAGGTGCACGTGGCGCGCCATTACCTCAAGCGCGGTGCGCATGTCGCCGCCGTCAACCGAGGCAAGTATGTGCTCGAGCATTACCAGAACAGCCCGGCGGTGGAAGAGGCGCTGGCCATCATGATGCAGGCCTACGCGCGCATGGGCCTGAACGACCTTTCCGCCGACACCCGTCGCGTCTTGCAACACAATTTCCCCAACAGCCCCTGGCTCTCCGGCGCCGGCCCCGCTCCCGTCGGCAAGGCGTGGTGGCGATTCTGGTGAGCGCCGGGGTGGCTGCACCCCACTCTTCCCGGCGATGGTCACCCATGCGCTGAGCGCCCCGGGCCGCGACAGCGATCTCTGGCTGGCGCGCCTGGAAGCCTGTTACAGCGCGACCCAGCGGGCGCCGGTGCAGGTGGCGCTCGGCCACCTCCATGCCCAGGCCGGCGGACACCTCACGCAAAGCGGCCGGCCAGTGCTGGAACATGCCCTGGGCTGCGCGCACCAGCTCGCCGGCATGGGTTTCGACCCGGAAACCCTGGCCGCCGCCCTGCTCACCGGCTTGCCCGACGCGGCCCGCGCCGACGATGCGCTGCCGACCGAGCTGCGCGGCAGCATCGCCGCCCTGGCACAGGGCGCGGCGCGCCTGGAACGCATGGATGCGCTGCTTTCCGAACGCGGTCCGGACCGTCAGGAATCGAGCGAGCCCCTGCGCCAGATGCTGCTCGCCATGGCCGACGACATCCGCGTGGTGCTGCTCAAGCTGGCGGAGCGTACCCAAACCCTGCGCGAGCTGGCCGATGGGGATCCCGAGCTGCGCCGGAGGGTGGCCCAGGATGCGCGCGAACTGTATGCCCCGCTCGCCAACCGACTCGGCATCTGGCAATTCAAGTGGGAGCTGGAAGACCTCGCCTGCCGCTACCTGGAGCCCGACACCTACCGCGACATCGCCCGCCGTCTCGACGAACGCCGCCTCGACCGGGAGTGGTACATCCAGCGCGTCATCCGCCAACTCGGCGACGAGCTGGCAGCGGCCGGCATCGCCGACGCGGCGATCAGCGGCCGGCCCAAGCACATCGCCAGCATCCTCGGCAAGATGCGCAAGAAGCGGCTGTCCTTCGACGAGGTGTACGACGTGCGCGCGGTGCGGGTGCTGGTCAAAGACATCAAGGACTGCTACCACGCCCTCGGCATCGTGCATGGCCTGTGGCAGCCCATCCCCGGACAGTTCGACGACTACATCTCCCGCCCCAAGGGCAACGGTTACAAGAGCCTGCACACCGCGGTCATCGGTCCGGAGAACAAGGCCCTGGAGGTGCAGATCCGCACCCAGGCCATGCATCAGGAAGCGGAGATGGGCGTCGCCGCGCACTGGCGCTACAAGGAAGGGGGCGGCAAGGACGGCGCTTCCGGCGACAAGGTGGCCTGGCTGCGCCAGCTCCTGGCCTGGCGTCAGGAGATCGGGGGCGGGACGGAAACCGCCCCCCCGACCGGGGAGGAGGAGCCCGCCGGCTTGGCGCAGCGCTTCCGCAACGCGCTGTTCCAGGACGAGGTGTTCGTGCTGACGCCGCAAGGCAAGGTGATCGTTCTGCCGCGCGGCGCCACCCCGCTCGATTTCGCCTACGCCGTGCATACCGAGCTCGGCCATCGCTGCCGCGGCGCCAAGGTGGACGGGGTGCTGGTGGCGCTCGACACCCCGCTCGCCACCGGCCAGCGGGTGGAAATCCTCACCGTCAAGCAGGGCGGTCCCAGCCGCGACTGGCTCAACCCGCATCTCGGCGTGCTCACCACCCACCGTGCCCGCAGCAAGGTTCGGCAATGGTTCAAGCAGCAGGACCTGGACCGCAACATCGAGGAAGGGCGGGCGCTGATCGAACGCGAACTCAACCGCCTCAACCTTGCCAAGGTGAACCTCGAGCGCTTGGCCGCGCGCATGAAATTCGCGCATGTGGAAGAACTATGCGCGGCGCTGGGACGGGGCGATCTGAGCACCGGCCAGCTCGACCGCGCCCTGCAGGACGAGTTCATGCCACCGCCGGACAAACCGTTGGTCGGCGCATCGAAGCGCAAGCCGGGCGAGAGCGGCATCCTGGTCGAGGGCGAGGCCGGCCTGCTCACCCAAATGGCGGGCTGCTGCAAGCCGGCGCCGCCCGACCGCATCGTCGGCTACACCACCCAAGGGCACGGCGTCAGCATCCACCGCGCCGATTGCCCCATGATCCTGCACCTGCCCGAGGACCGCCGCGCGCGCCTGCTCGCCGCCGACTGGGGCTCGGCCGCGGCACAGGTGTTCGCGGTCGATGTCGAACTCATCGCCCAGGACCGCCGCGGTCTAATCAAGGACGTGGGCGAGCTGCTGGCCCAGGAGCGCATCAACGCGGTGCGCGCCAACACCCAGTCCCAGGATGACACCGCGCACATGGAATTCACCCTGGAAGTGCGCGATCTGACCCAGCTCAGCCGTTTCCTCGCCCGTGCCGGGCAACTGCGCGGCATGCATCTGGCCCGGCGCAAATGAACCTGTGGCCATGAACCCCGGCCGATCCCGCCGGTCCTTTCCATACCATCCGCCGAGGAGATTCAAACATGCGCATCCTGACCGTTCTCGCCCTGGCCCTGGGGCTGCCCTTCGGCACCGCCCTTGCCGCCCCCGCCTATCCACCGGTGGATGTCGAGGTGCGCTCGGAACGGCTGGGCAGCCACAGCCATTACATCCCGGGACTGGCGGGCGCCGCCAGCACCGCCAACCAAGGCTTCATGTCCAATGCCGGCTTCGTGGTCACCGCCGACGGGGTAGTGGTGTTCGACACCCTCGGCTCACCCTCGCTGGCCGCGGCGATGGTCGAGCGCATCCGCGAGATCACGCCGCTGCCGATCCGCATCGCCATCCTCAGCCACTACCACGCCGACCACTATTACGGCATGCAAGTGTTCCAGGAGCAGGGCGCCGAGGTCTGGGCGCACGAGGGCGGCCGCCCAGTGATCGGCTCGGAAGGCGCGCGGCTGCGCTTCGAGCAGCGCCAGGAGATCCTCGGCCGCTGGATCAACCCGACCACCCAGCGTTTCCCGCAGCCGGACCTGTGGCTGAGCAGCGACCGCGACTTCAGCCTCGGCGGGGTGAGCTTCAAGCTGCGCCACGTCGGTCCCGCGCATTCCGACGAAGACCTGGTGCTGTTTGTGGAAAACGATGGCGTGCTGTACAGCGGCGACCTCATCTTCAAGGGCCGCATCCCCTTCGTGGGTGACGCCGACTCGGGCAAATGGCTCAAGGCCCTCGACGCCCTCATCGCCCTCGAACCGCGCATCCTCGTTCCGGGTCACGGCCCGGCCTCGGACGCCCCGCGCGAGGATCTCACGCTCACCCGCGACTACCTCAGGTTCCTGCGCGCCGAGATGCGCCGCGCCGTCAACGACATGATCGACTTCGAAACCGCCTACGAGCAGGTGGACTGGAGCGCATGGGAAAAGCTGCCCGCATTCCGCGAGGCCAACCGGCGCAATGCGTTCAACACCTACATCTTGATGGAAAAGGAAAGCATGGGCCGTTGAGGCGGCCCCGACCGAATCGCGATGATTGCGTCCACGCCCAAAACCGCGTTGGCTCGTTTTCAGCGTTTGCTCAGCTTGCCGGGCCGGCCCGCAGCTCCGGTCGCGCTCGCTGGCCGTCCTCCTCGCAAGCCCGACCCGGCGGGACCGTGACCGGCCTGCATTCCGGGGTAAAATCTCCAATCCATCCCGCCCCCCTGCCACCATGCCCACCGCACCCACCACCGCATCGTCTGACCGCTCCATCCTGTTCCTACGCGGTGGCAGCGCGCTGTCCGATTTTCGCGTCCAGAAGCGCATCGAGCGGCTGGCGCCGTTCGGGGTGCGCGAGGTGGAGGTGAGCTGGCGCTATTTCGTCGAGCTGGAAGGCACGCTTTCGGATTCCGAGCAAGTCTTTCTGGGCGAACTGCTGCAGGCCGCCCCCCACCAGCCCAAGGCCAGTGGACTCCTGGTGGTGCCGCGCCTCGGCACGGTGTCGCCCTGGTCGTCGAAGGCCACCGACATCGCCCGCAATTGCGGCCTCGCGGCGGTGACGCGCATCGAGCATGGCCGCGCCTGGCGGCTCATCGACAAGCACGGCAAGCCGGTGCCGACGCATGCGCTGGGCCGCGCGGGGCTGGCCGAGATCCACGACCGCATGACCGAGACCGTGCTGGAAGACGAGGCGGGGGCCGTACGCCTGTTTCATCATGTGCCGCCCCAGCCGCTGGCCCGCGTCGATGTGCTGAAGGGCGGCCGCGCGGCGCTGGTGGCGGCCAACCAGGAATGGGGCCTGGCGCTCTCCGAGGACGAGATCGACTATCTGGTGAAAAGCTTCAAGAAGATGAGGCGCAACCCCGCCGATGTCGAGCTGATGATGTTCGCCCAGGCCAATTCCGAACATTGCCGACACAAGATCTTCAACGCCAGCTGGGTGATCGACGGCAAGCCGCAGGACGAGTCGCTCTTCGCCATGATCCGCCACACCCATGCCGTGCGTCCTCAGGGCACCCTGTCGGCCTATTCCGACAACGCGGCGGTGATCGAGGGGGCGCGCATCGGCCGTTTCTATCCGGATGCGGACGGGGTGTACCGCTACCACGACGAGCCCACCCACATCCTGATGAAGGTGGAAACACACAACCACCCCACCGCAATCTCGCCCTTCGCCGGCGCGGCCACCGGTTCGGGCGGCGAGATCCGCGACGAGGGCGCCACCGGTCGGGGCTCGAAGCCGAAGGCCGGCCTGACTGGATTTTCGGTCTCCAACCTCTGCATCCCCGGGTTCGAGCAGCCCTGGGAGGTGGAGCACGGTCGCCCAGGCCGCATCGTGTCGGCGCTCGGCATCATGCTGGACGGGCCGATCGGCGCCGCGGCATTCAACAACGAATTCGGCCGGCCGGGCATCGTCGGCTATTTCCGCAGCTTCGAGATGGACACCCCGGATGGCCAAGTGCGCGGCTATCACAAGCCCATCATGCTGGCCGGCGGTCTGGGCAACATCCGCGAGGACCACATCCACAAGCAGGATTTCCCAGCCGGCACCCTGCTCATCCAGCTCGGCGGACCGGGCATGCGGATCGGCCTGGGCGGCGGCGCCGCATCGAGCCTGGGCGCGGGCGCGAACGCCGAGGCGCTCGATTTCGACTCGGTGCAGCGCGGCAATCCGGAGATCCAGCGTCGCGCCCAGGAGGTGATCGACCGTTGCTGGCAGATGGGCGCCGAAAACCCCATCCTGTCCATTCACGACGTCGGCGCCGGAGGCCTGTCCAACGCCCTGCCCGAGTTGGCGCACGGTGCCGGACTCGGCGCGCTGATCGAGCTGCGCGCGGCGCCCTCCGAGGAACCGGGCATGAGCCCGCGCGAGATCTGGTGCAACGAGGCGCAGGAGCGCTATGTGCTGGCCATCGCGCCGAAGGACCTGGACCGCTTCGCGGCGATCTGCGCCCGCGAGCGCTGTCCCTTTGCGGTGCTGGGCGAGGCCCGCGCCGACGGCCGTCTCGAGGTGACCGACCGCCATTTCGACAATACTGCGGTGGACATGCCGATGGAAGTTTTGCTCGGCAAGCCGCCGCGCATGACCCGCGACGTGACGCGCCGGACGCCGACGTTGCGGCCCTTCACCGCCGAGGGGCTGGATCTTGAAGAGGCCTGTCGGCGGGTGCTGCGCCATCCGGCGGTGGCCAGCAAGACCTTCCTGATCAGCATCGGCGACCGCACGGTGGGCGGCTTCACCGCCCGCGATCAGATGGTCGGTCCGTGGCAGATGCCGGTGGCCGATTGCGCCGTCACCACCCTGGGCTACGACACCGACCTGGGCGAGGCCATGGCCATGGGCGAGCGCACGCCACTGGCCCTGATCGACCCGGCCGCATCGGGCCGCATGGCGGTGGCGGAGGCCTTGACCAACCTCGCGGCGGCGGCGATCGCCGACATCTCGGACATCCGCCTGTCGGCCAACTGGATGGCCGCGGCCGGCCACCCCGGCGAGGACGCGGCACTCTACGACACCGTGCGCGCCGTGGCGCGTGAATTGTGCCCCCAGCTCGGCATCAGCATTCCAGTAGGCAAGGACTCGATGTCCATGCGCACCCTGTGGCGGGAGGGCGGGGAAGACAAGGCGGTGGTATCGCCGCTGTCACTGATCGTCACCGCATTCGCCCCCACACCGGACGCCCGCCGCACACTGACGCCGCAACTGCGCACCGACCAGGGCCCCACCGACCTGATCCTGATCGACCTGGGCCGGGGCCGGAATCGCCTGGGGGGCTCGATCCTGGCCCAGGTCTATGGCGCGCTGGGCGACGCATGCCCCGATCTCGACGCGCCCGAGCGATTTAAAGCATTCTTCGCCACGGTGCAGAAACTCAACCGCGAAGGCCGCATCCTCGCCTACCACGATCGTTCCGATGGCGGCCTGTTCGCATGCATCTGCGAGATGGCCTTCGCCGGCCGGGTCGGGGTGGATCTCGATGTCGATGAGTTGCGCTACCACCGCCTGCACGAAGACATCCTGTTCGACGTCGAGGACGCGCCCGAGCCGGGCGAGCCCTACACCCGGCGGCTTTTTGGCATCCTGTTCAACGAGGAGGCCGGGGCCGTGCTCCAGGTTCGGCGCGCCGACACCCGCGCGGTGATGCAGGCATTCATCGACGCCGGTCTGCGCGACGAGCTGTTCATCCTCGGCAAGCCCAACCGCAAGGACCGCATCCGCATCCTGCGCGAGGGCAAGGCGGTGTTTTCCGCGCCGCGCGCCGAGCTGCTGGCGACCTGGTCGGAGACCACCTACCGCATGCAGGCCCTGCGCGACCATCCCGAATGCGCCGCACAGGAATTCAAGGGCCTGACCCGGAAAAAGGACCCCGGCCTGTTCGCCGACCTGAGTTTCGATCCGGAGGCCGACATCGCCGCGCCCTACGTCAGGTCGGCCAAGGCCCGGCCCCGCGTCGCCATCCTGCGCGAGCAAGGCGTGAACGGCGAGGTGGAGATGGCCGCCGCATTCGAGCGGTCCGGCTTCGCGGCGGTGGACGTGCACATGAGCGACCTCATCGAGGGCCGCATTCACCTTGCCAACTTCAAGGGCCTGGCCGCCTGCGGCGGCTTTTCCTACGGCGACGTGCTCGGCGCCGGCGGCGGCTGGGCCGCATCGATCCTGCACAATGCGCGGGCGCGCGACGCGTTCGAGGCATTCTTCAGGCGTGAGGACAGCTTCGCGCTGGGGGTGTGCAATGGCTGCCAGATGATGAGCCGGCTCAAGACCATCATCCCCGGCGCCGAACACTGGCCACGTTTCGAGCGCAACCGCTCGGAGCAGTTCGAGGCCCGCTTCGTCATGGTCGAGGTGCCGGACACGCCCTCCATCCTGTTCGACGGCATGGCCGGCAGCCGCATGCCCATCGTCGTGGCGCACGGCGAGGGGCGCGCGGTGTTCGCCGACAAGAAGCAGCGCAAGGCCGCGCAGGTGTGCATGCGCTACATCGACCACCGCGGCCGGGTGACCGAGACCTACCCCATGAACCCGAACGGATCGGCCAAGGGCATCACCGGCGTGACCACCCCGGATGGCCGCTTCACCATCCTGATGCCGCACCCGGAGCGGGTGTTCCGCGCCATCCAGCACTCCTGGCGGCCGGACCACTGGCGCGAGGACGGCCCCTGGCTGAGGATGTTCCGCAACGCCCGCCGCTGGGTCGGCTGATCGTTCATCGTGGCGGGTCGAACACACACCGGCGGCCTCCCTCCCCATAGCCCGGATGTAGGCCGAAGGCCGGAATCCGGGACTTGAGGCGGCACGCCCGGATTCCATTTCATTCCATCCAGGCTCCATGCCGAAAACGCCGCGCAAGACGCGAGAAGCCTTGCGGCCGGGCGCCGGCCTGCCATACTGGAAGCACACCCTCCGCGCCCGTGCGGGAGCGCTTCATCCGGAGGCAGACCATGAGCGCTATCGAATCCACTGCCCGCGAAGCCATCCGCGCCGCCCTCGCCCGCGAACGTCAGGCCGTGCTGGACGAGATCCAGAATGCAGCCTCTGAACAGGAACAGCATCAATACGGCGCGCTCCTCAACGATGCGCCCGGTGACAGCAGCGACGAGGCACAGGCGGTGACGCTCGCCGACCTGTCGGCGGCGCGCATGAAACACGACATGCGCCGCTTGCATGCCCTGGAAGCCGCCGAACGACGCATCGACGACCCCGATTTCGGTCTGTGCGAAGAATGCGGTCGCCCCATCCCCGAGGCCCGCCTGTTCGTCCAGCCCGATACCCGCCGCTGTGTGGCTTGCCAGGACCGGCACGAAAAGACCTATGCCGGCCAGCCCCGCGGCTCGCTGTAGCAGGCTGCCGAAAACCATCGCGGTCGGCCTGTGCGGCCCGGCATGCGCGGTATGATGGCCCCTTCGGTCATCGATCACCGCCATGCCCCTCGTCATTCTCGACAATCTCGAACTCGCCTATGGCCACTGGCCGCTGCTCGACGGCGCCAACCTGGTGCTGGACAAGGGCGAGCGGGTGGGCCTGATCGGCCGCAACGGCAGTGGCAAGTCCAGCCTGCTCGACATCGTCGCCGGGGAACGCGAGGCGGATGCCGGCGAGGTCTGGCGCAAGTCCGGCCTGCGCCTGGCGCGGGTGGCGCAGGAACCCGAGTTCGAGCCCGGCCACAGCGTGTTCGAGGCCGTGGCCGCCGGCCTGGGCGGAATTCGTACCCAACTGGCCGAATACCATGTCCTGGCCAGCCGCATCGCCGCGGGCGAAGCCGGCTCCGACGCGCTCGCCCGCCTCGATGCGCTCAGTCAGCAGCTCGAAGCCGGCGATGCATGGCGCCTGGAAAGCCGGGTCGAGGAGACCCTGGGCCGCCTCGACCTGCCCGCCGAAACGCCGGTCGACCGCCTCTCCGGCGGCCAGAAGAAGCGCGTCGCGCTAGCCCGCGCCCTGGTCAGCGAGCCCGAGCTCCTGCTGCTCGACGAGCCCACCAACCACCTCGATTTCGAGGCCATCGCCTGGCTGGAGGAATGGCTGGCGAACTTTCCCGGGGCCCTCCTGTTCATCACCCACGACCGCCGCTTCCTGGATCGCGTCGCCACCCGCATCGTCGAGCTGGATCGCGGCCGGCTGCGCGGCTACGAGGGCAACTATTCCGCATACCAGACGCGCAAGGCCGGCGAACTGGAGGTGGAGGCGGCGCAGGCGCGAAAGTTCGACAAGTTCTGGAAACAGGAGGAGGCCTGGATCCGCAAGGGCATCGAGGCGCGGCGCACCCGCAACGAAGGCCGGGTGCGCCGCCTGGAGGTGCTGCGCCGCGAACGCGCGGCACGGCGCGAGCGGGTGGGCCAGGTCGGTTTCGCGCTCGATGCGGGCGAGCGCTCCGGCAAGCTGGTGGCCGAGCTGGAGCAGGTGCGCATCGGCTTTGCCGGCCGCGTCCTGCTGCGCGACCTGTCCTGCCGCATCCAGCGCGGCGACAAGCTGGGCCTGATCGGCCCCAACGGCTGCGGCAAATCGACCCTGATCCGCCTCATCCTGGGCGAGCTGGAGCCGGATGCGGGCCGGGTGCGGCGCGGCGCCCAGCTCGAAATCGCCTATTTCGACCAGTTCCGCAACCGCCTCGACGAGGACGCCACCCTGATCGACACCATCTCGCCCGGCTCGGACCATGTCGAGATCGGTGGCCAGCGAAAACACGTCATCGGCTATCTGGAGGAATTCCTGTTCCCGCCCGAGCGGGCGCGCGCCAAGGTGTCGGCGCTGTCCGGCGGCGAACGCAACCGCCTGCTTCTGGCGCGCCTGTTCGCGCGCCCGGCCAACCTGCTGGTGCTGGACGAACCCACCAACGATCTCGACATCGACACCCTGGAGCTGCTCGAACAATTGTTGCAGGACTATAGCGGCACGGTGATTCTGGTCTCGCACGACCGCGCCTTTCTCGACAACGTGGTCACCCAGTCACTCTGCTTCGCCGGCGACGGCCGGGTAATCGAGATCGCCGGCGGCTACGCCGACTGGCTGGACTGGCGCGCCCGCCTGCCGGCCGCCCGCCCCACGCCAGCCGTGCCGGACGCCCCACCCCGCCCGGCCACGCCGGCGCCACGGCCGGACAAGGCCCGTTTGTCCTGGAAGGAAGGCAAGGAACTGGAGGCCATTCCCGCCCGCATCGAGGCCCTGGAAAAGGAACAGGCCGAACTGCACGTCCGCCTCGCCGATCCGGCCCTCTACCGCGAGGCGGCAAGCGCGGTGGCCGAGCTGAAGGCACGCCTGGAATGGATCGAGACCGAGCTCATGACCCTGCTGGAACGCTGGGAGGCCTTGGAGGCGCGGCGCTGAACGGAGGCACCCCCCAGGGCGTACAATGCCGCTCCCTCCGTTGCATGCCCTCCACGAGATGACCGACCGTTACGCCGTGTTCGGCAACCCCATCGCCCATTCCAAATCGCCCCGCATCCATGCCGAGTTCGCCCGCCAAACCGGCCAGGACATGCGTTATGCCGCCTTGCTGGCGCCGCTCGGCGGATTCGTCGAGGTGGCGCGGGCATTCGCCGCCGGCGGCGGGCGGGGGGCCAACGTCACCGTACCTTTCAAGGAGGCCGCGTTTCAACTGGCGAGTGCGCGCACGGCGCGCGCCGAGGCGGCCGGCGCGGTGAACACGCTGCGTTTCGAGGACGATGCGCGCATCCTGGGCGACAACACCGACGGCGCCGGACTGGTGCGCGACCTGAGCGGCAATCTGGGCCTAAGCCTCGCCGGTCGCCGCATCCTGCTTCTGGGGGCCGGCGGCGCGGCGCGCGGGGTGGTCCTGCCCTTGCTGGAGGCGGCGCCGGCGGAGCTGTTCATCGCCAACCGCACTGCCGCAAAGGCCGAGGCCCTGGCCGACACGCTGCGTCCGCATGCCGGCAGTGGCGCAAAGCTCGCCGGCGGCGGCTTCGAGGCCCTGCCCGGCCGCTGTTTCGATGTGGCGATCAACGCCACTGCGGCCAGCCTGGCCGGCGAATTGCCGCCGCTGCCGGACGCGCTGTTCGCGGACGATGCGCTGGCCTACGACATGATGTACGGCCGCGACACGCCTTTCCTCGCATTCGCCCGCCAACGCGGCGCGCGCACGGCCGACGGCCTGGGCATGCTGGTGGAACAGGCGGCGGAGGCGTTCCTGCTCTGGCGCGGGGTACGGCCCGACACCGCGCCGGTCCTGGCCCGGATGCGCGCCGGCGACTGATGCCGATGGCACGCCACCGGCCACCCTGGCGGCAACCCTGGCGCTGGCTGCTGGCCGGCCTGTTGCTGGTGTTCTATGTCCAGATCGGTTTTTTCACCGGCGTGCTGTGGTGGGCCCATTTCAACCCGGCCAATACCGCATTCATGGAGGCCGGCCTCACCCGTCTGCGCCAGGACCGGCCGGAGGCCGAGCTCAGGCATCAGTGGGTGGGATACGAACGCATCTCCATCCATCTCAAGCGCGCCGTAGTGGCGGCCGAAGATAGCCGCTTCACGAGTCATCGCGGCTTCGACTGGGAAGGGCTGGAATACGCCCTGGAAAAGAACCTGAAGAAGGGTCGCATCGTCGCCGGCGGCTCCACCATCAGCCAGCAACTGGCCAAGAACCTATTCCTGTCCCCGTCACGCAATCCGCTGCGCAAGGCCCAGGAAGCGGTGATCACGGTGATGATCGAGTCGGCGTGGAGCAAGCGCCGCATCCTCGAGGTATACCTGAACGTGATCGAATGGGGCGACGGCATATACGGCGCCGAAGCGGCGGCCCGGCATTATTACGGGACGTCCGCCGCCCGCCTGGGGCCGGGCCAGGCCGCGCGCATGGCGGCGATGATTCCCAACCCGCGCCATTACGACCGCAACCGTGGCAGCGCCGCGCTGGCCAAACGCCAGGCCATCATCGCCGGGCGCATGCATCAGGTGACGGTACCGAAGTAGGCCCTCTGCGGGAGGATCGCCCCGGCAGAGGGCTACCCAGCGACGATGCGATGGGCGGTTTGCTCCATTCACTTTGGGAGAGGAGGACAAAGCCCAATGAGGGTTTGGCACCGCAAGGCGCGCGAAGCGCAGCGACCGAGAAAACGAGCGAAGCGAGTTTCAGCGAAGGCTCACCTTCAGGTGATGCCGGAGCTCCATCTCAAATCGATCGGCGAAGACGCGCAAACAGAAGTTTTAGCTTACGCTGAAACTTCGTTTGGCGAAGGCTCACATCGGCGCAGCCGATGTGAAGTGAAGCGGCCGGAGCCCACACCGCGCAACACAACAGAGGGCCCACCGCAGTCGTTTTTCAACAGCCTTAAGATGGCCTCTCACCTGCGCTCCATCCAGAAACAGCCAGCACGCATCCGTTCATATTCCAAAACCGAGCGTATCAAATATGCCGCTTGATTCGTACGATATTTCATGGCCGTGTTAAGTGACATGGCATAAAAGGCCCGGGCGGAAGACGTCCTGTTCTCTTGATGGCGGAGAGCGATTGTTCATGACGTGCCAATGCTCGATCTTGCCGACCAGGCCGTATTCCATGCCAAGGCGGAAGGGCGCAATCGTGTCGTGATGCGCCCGATCACGATGAGGCAATCTGAGATGCAATGCCGCCCCGCTGACGGAGTCTGGATGAGCGGCCTGGGCCTTGCGCATTGCAGGGTCGGGGCGTGGCTGATACCGTATTCGCATTCCAGCCTTCGGTTTCTGCCCTGCGTTCATGCCGTTCGACGCCCCATTGCAGTGTCCTTGCCCTGAAGATCCACGGGGTCGCCGAGAAGCGGGTCTCGGCCTCGAGGGGCATGCGTGGGAAAAGCCTGGGGCGGATTCGCGGACGGCCCTGTGGACCAGGGAAGGCTGATGGCGGACTTCAGTCGTGTCGCCGCCTGGCGCGAGGCCCATGCCCGTGAGCGCGCCGTCCTGATCGCCGCCTGGCAGGCTCGACCGCGGCCGCAGCCCTTGTTGCGGGGCCTGTCGCGGGCCGCCGATTTGCTATTGCGCCAGGTCTGGAATGCGCATGCCCTGCCTGCCCGGGCGGCTCTGGTGGCGGTGGGCGGCTACGGTCGCGGCGAACTGTATCCGCAGTCCGATGTGGATGTGCTGATCCTGCTCGACGACAATCTCGATGACACGGCGCGAGCGGCATTCGAGCCTCTGATCGGCCTGTTCTGGGACGTCGGGCTGGCCATCGGCCACAGCGTGCGCAGCCTCGCCGAGTGCATGGGCGAGGCCGAGGCGGACCTCACCATCCAGACCAACCTGCTCGAAGCGCGCTGGCTGGCCGGCGATCGGGCCGTGTTCGAACGCCTGCGCGAGCGCCTGGCGGCGACCCTGCGGCCGCTCGAATTCCTGCGTGGCAAGCGACTGGAACAGCAGAACCGGCATGGCCGCTTCGCCGACCGTGCGCTGTTGCTGGAGCCGAACCTCAAGGACAGTCCTGGGGGGCTGCGCGATGTGCAGACCATCGCTTGGGTGTGTCAGGCGGCGGGGTTGCCCGGCGATTTTCGCGGCCTGGCCGGCGCCGGCCTGCTCAGCACCGCCGAGGCGCGGCGGCTGGAGCGACGGCTGGGGTTCATCCGGCAGTTGCGCATCCGCCTGCACCTCATCGCCGGGCGGCGCGAGGATCGCTTGCTGTTCGAGTACCAGGAGCCGCTCGCCGCCGCGCTGGGCTTCGTCGCCCGGGCGGGGTTGCGCGCTTCGGAACGCTTGATGCAGGACTATTTCCAGGCGGCGCGCGAACTCGCGTTGGCGAACGAATTCATCCTCGGCAGTGTGCAGTGCCGCTTGCAGGGGCGGCAGACGCCGGAATGTCTGCCCGACGTGCCCGGGTTCCAGCGCTTGGGCGAATTGCTCGACGTGATCGATCCGGACACGGCGGAAGATCGGCCAGAATTGGTGTTCGATGCCCTCATCGGCTTTCAGCGCCATCCCGAGTTGCGGGGTCTGTCGCCCCGAGCCTTGCGCGCGCTGTGGCGGGCGAGCCGGGGCATCGACGCCCGATTCCGGCACGATCCGGCCAACCGGGCGCGCTTTCTCGCCCTGTTGCGGGAGCCGCGCGGCATCACGCATGTGTTCCGGCTGATGCACCGGCTCGGTATCCTCGGCCGCTACCTGCCCGCGTTCGCCCGCATCACCGGTCGCATGCAGCACGATCTGGTGCACATCCATCCGGTGGATGAACACACCCTGATGGTGCTGCGCAACCTGCGCCGCATGGCCATGCCCGAGTTCGCGCACGAGTTGCCGTTCGCGCACCGGCTGGCGGCGGAGTTCGATCGGCCGGAGCTGCTCTATGTCGCGGCGCTATTCCATGACATCGCCAAGGGCCGGGGTGGGGACCATTCCATCCTCGGCGAGGCCGATGCACGCCGTTTCTGCCGCGCCCACGGCCTTTCGCGCGACGATACGGCGCTGGTCTGCTGGCTGGTGCGCGAGCATCTGAGCTTGTCGGCGACGGCGCAAAAGCAGGATCTATCCGATTCTGCGGTGATCGCCGCATTCGCCGCCCACTGCGGCGACACTCGCCGATTGACCGCGCTTTATCTGCTCACCGTGGCGGATATCCGGGGCACCAATCCGGCGATCTGGAATTCGTGGAAGGACAAGCTCACCCGCGAGCTGTACATCGCCAGCCGACGTCTGCTCGACGGCGGCGCGCCGCGCCATGATCCGGTCGAGCGAAAAAAGGAAGAGGCGCGTGCCGCCTTGCGCCTGTACGGCTATCGGCCGAGGAGCGAGGATGTACTGTGGCGAGAGCTCGACGACCTTTATTTCATGCGCAACGAGGCCCAGGAGATCGCCTGGCAGACCCGCCGCATCCTGCCAGCGCTCCGCCGCGAGGCGGTCATCGTGCGCAGCCGTCTGGCGCCGATCGGCGAGGGCATCGAAGTAGTGGTGTACGCCCCCGACGAGGCGGCCCTGTTCGCGCGCATCTGCGCATTCTTCGCCGGCATGCGCTATTCGGTCCTGGCGGCGCGGGCCCAGGTCACCCGCGACGGCCATGCCCTGGACAGCTTCCTGGTCATGGACGAGGCGAACCGGGTGCCTTACCGCGACATCCTGAGCTACATCGAATACGAACTGGGCGAGCATCTCAAGGCCCAAAAACCGCTCGCCGAGCTGCCCGGTGAGCGCCTGCCACGCCAGTTGCGAGCGTTTCCCTTGCAGCCGCGCATCCAGCTCTCGCGCATCGAGGGGCGCGACGAATGGTTGTTGAATCTAGTGGCCGGTGATCGCCCGGGACTGCTCTACGACGTGGCCCGGCATCTCAACGCCCTGGCCATCGACGTGCGCGGTGCACGCGTGCATACCCTGGGGCAACGCGCCGAGGACAGCTTCGTGCTGGTCGGCGAGCGCCTGGCCGATCCCGGCGAACGCATGCGCCTGGAACAGGCATTGTGTGACAGCCTGCGCATTGGCTGAGGGCTGGGACGATCCCGCGCCATGCCGAAAAAGCCCCAAGAAAACCCAATCCTGGCCCGCAAGCTGCTTTACACGGTCGGCTCCGGTTTCGCCTTGTCGCTGCTGCTCCTGGCCTTGCTGGCGTACCTTGGCCTGCATGAGCTGGCGGCCAGCGATGCGCGCCTGAAACGCATCGTCCAGGAGTACACCACCAAGACCGAGCTCGCCTACCGCATGCGCGACATCCTGCGCGACCGGGCCATCGCCATGCTGAGCATCGTGGTGATGAGCGACCCGTTCGAAAAGGATCAGGAAATGTTGCGCTTCTACGAGCTGGGCGAGTCCTACCAGACCACGCGCTTCAGCCTGCAGCCGATGCTGCGCCTCACGGAAGAGCAGGAGGTGCTGCGCCGCATCGATGCGCTCACCGGCCAGAACCAGCCGCTCATGGTGCGGACCATCGAGCTGGCGCTGGATGGCTACACCTTCATGGCCTTCGACCTGTTGCAGCGCGACGGCATTCCATTGCAGCGCCAGCTGGTGACCGAGATCGACGCGCTGGTGGCGATCCAGCGCCAGTCGATGCGCAAGGCGCACGCCGAGGCCAATGTCGCCTACGAGCGCACCTGGGCACTGATGTTGGCGTTGGGGCTGTCCGCGGCCCTGGTGGCTGCTCTGGTGGCGGCCTTGGTGATTCACCGCAGTGGCCGGCTTGCGCTGGAGATCGAGCAGGCGCGGGCCAAGTTCCAGACCCTGTTCGAGACCAATACCGACGGTATCGTCATCATGGACGAGCACGGTTTCACGGATTGCAATCCAGCCACCCTGGAGATGTTCCGCGTTGGCTCGGTTGCCGAATTCATCGGCCGCACGCCCCCGTCCCTGGGGGCCCCGATCCAGGCCAACGGCGAAACCGCGCAGGAGTTGGCACAGCGTCATGTCCGGGAGGCGATCGAACAAGGGCACAGCGTATTCCAGTGGCTGGGGCGGCGCGCCGACGGCAGCCTGTTTCCAGCCGAGATCGCCTTGCATGCCATGCGCCGCGAGGAGCGGCCGCAAATCCAGGCCATCATTCGCGACATCACCCTGCAGCAGGAGGCCAAGGACACCCTCCAGGCGGCGCACGACGCCGCGCTCGCCGCCGCGAACATGAAGTCGCGCTTCGTCGCCAACGTCAGTCACGAGATTCGCACGCCGCTAAACGGTGTGCTCGGCATGACCCGCCTGTTGCTCAACTCCGAGCTCGATCCGACCCAGCGTGCCTGGGCAGAATCGGTGGCGCAGTCGGGCGAGGCCCTGCTGCGGATCATCAACGACTTGCTCGATTTCTCCAAGATCGAGGCGGGCGGCATGACCCTGGAGGAGATCCCGTTCGATCTGGCCAGTCTGGTCGTTGACATCGTCGAGCTCTACCGGCCGCGGATGAACGCCAAATCGCTCGAATTCGGCCTGGAGCTCGGTGTCGAAGGCCCGTGCTGGGTACGCGGCGATCCATTGCGCCTGCGTCAGATCCTGCTCAACCTGCTCGACAACGCCATCAAGTTCACCGCCGAAGGCCATGTCCGGCTGGGTGTGCAGCGCATCGCCGGCGATGCAGGCGGGGATCGGTACCGCTTCAGTGTCAAGGACAGCGGCATCGGCATTCCGGACGAGGCCTTGCCGCACATCTTCCAGGCGTTCAGCCAGGCCGACAGCTCGATCAGCCGCAAGTTCGGTGGCACCGGCCTGGGGCTGGCCATCTGCCGTCAGCTCGCCGGCCTGATGGGGGGGCATCTCGATGTGGCCAGCACAAGCGGGCGGGGCAGTGTGTTCAGCCTGGACCTGCCCCTGGCGCGGGCCGAGGCGTCGGCCGAAACGCCCGCGCCCGTGCGCTCCATGCCACGCTTTCATGCAGCGCGGGTGCTGGTGGCCGAGGACAATGCCATCAACCAGACGCTGACTCGCACCATGCTGGAAAACCTTGGGTTTTCGGTGACTCTCGCGGGCGATGGCCATGCCGCGTTCGACAGTCTGCGCCAGTCCCCTCCCGATCTGGTGCTGATGGATTGCCAGATGCCGGAATGGGATGGATTCACCGCCACTCGCGCCATCCGCGCCTGGGAGGATGAACAGGCGCGGCCCCGCATTCCCATCCTGGCCTTGACCGCGCACGCCATGCCGGGCTACGACCGGGTCTGCCGCGAGGCCGGCATGGATGACTACCTCAGCAAGCCCCTCGACGAGGCCACCCTGGCGAGCGCGTTGGCTGCGTGGTTGCCGGATCGGGTGTGGACCGAGGATGCACATGCCCAGCGGGCCGCGACGCAAGGGCAGGATGTGGAGTGCGGATTCAATCTGGGTCGCTTGCAGAACCTGTGCCGAGGCAACGTCGGGCAAGTGCGGGAAATGCTCGAGCTTTTCCTGTCCAGCACGGCGCCGCTGGTAGATGGCCTTGCCGCCGCACAGGACGATGAGTCTATGGTGGAGGCCACGCGTCTGGCGCATCAGATCAAGGGCGCGGCGGCCTATGTCGGCGCCAACGCGCTGACCGCCGCCGCCAGTGCCACAGAGCATGCCGGCAAGATGGGCGACCGGGAGACGCTGGCGCAGTGCCGGGTCGAGATCGAAGCCGCATTCTCCGAACTGCGCACGAAGATTGAGCAGCTGTTGCGCGACATGCGCTAGACCCCGATCCACGGCCGCCCATCAGGCCCCTGGATCGGCAGTGTCCATCCCGGGCCGGGTAGAATCGGCGCTTTGAAACTCTGCCGCACTTTTTCCATGCTCGACATCCAGCTCTTGCGCAAAGACATCCATGCCGTCGCTGATCGCCTTGTCCGACGTGGCGTGATCCTCGATACCGCCGCGATCGCGGCGCTGGAGACGGAACGCAAGGCCATCCAGACCGCGACCCAGGATTTGCAGTCGCGCCGCAACACCCTCTCGAAGCAGATCGGCATCGCCCGTGGCAAGGGTGAGGACACGACGGCGCTGATGGCCGAGGTGGGCGGTCTGGGCGACGAGCTGAAGGCGATGGAGGAACGGCTGGAGGGCATCCAGTCGGAAATCAACCAGATCCTTCTCACCCTGCCCAATTTGCCGCATGAAAGCGTGCCGCCGGGCCAGGATGCGAGCGCCAATGTCGAGGTGCGCCGCTTGGGTGCGGCGCGCACGTTCGCCTATCCACCGCGTGACCACGTCGATCTCGGCGAGTCGCTCGACCTGCTCGACTTCGCCACCGCCGCCAAGATTGCCAGCAGCCGCTTCGCACTCATGCGCGGACCGCTCGCCCGTCTGCACCGGGCGCTGGCCCAATTCATGCTGGACGTGCATACCCAGGAGCACGGCTATGAGGAGGTCTACGTGCCCTATCTGGTCAATGCCGACTCCATGCGCGGCACCGGCCAGCTGCCCAAGTTCGAGGAAGACCTGTTCAAGCTGACGAACGGCATGTACCTGATCCCCACCGCCGAGGTGCCGGTCACCAACATCGTCCGCGACGAGATCATCCCGGCCGAGAACCTGCCCATCCGTATGGTGGCGCATACCCCGTGCTTCCGCTCCGAGGCCGGCTCCTACGGCAAGGACACCCGCGGCATGATCCGTCAGCACCAGTTCGACAAGGTCGAGCTGGTGCAGCTGGTGCGGCCCGAGGATTCCTACGCCGCACTGGAAGAGCTCACCGGCCACGCCGAAGCCATTCTGCAACGCCTGGAGCTGCCTTACCGGGTGGTGGCTCTGTGCAGCGGCGACCTCGGCTTCTCCGCCGCCAAGACCTATGACCTCGAGGTCTGGCTGCCGGCGCAAAACACCTACCGCGAGATTTCGTCCTGTTCCAATTTCGAGGCCTTCCAGGCCCGCCGCATGCAGGCCCGTTTCCGCCCCGAGTCGGCCGGAAAGAATGCCAAGCCGGAGCTGTTGCATACCCTCAACGGTTCCGGACTGGCCGTGGGCCGCACCCTGGTGGCCTTGCTGGAAAACTTCCAGGAAGCCGACGGCAGCATCACCCTGCCCGACGCGCTGCGCCCGTACATGGGGGGGATGGCGCGGATCGGTCCGGTCTAGCAGGCGGTTGAAAAACGACTGCGGTGAGCCATCGGCTGTGTTGCGCGGTGTTGGCTTCGGCCGAGAAGCTCGATCGGCTGCGCCGCTGTCCGCCTTCGCCAAACGAAGTTTTAGCGAAAGCAAAAACTTCGTTTGCGCGCCCTCGCCGATCAATTTGAGACGGAGCCCCGGCATAACCTGAAGGTTAGCCTTCGCTGAAACGCGCTGCGCTCGTTTTATCGGTCGCAGCGCTCCGTGCGCCTTGCATCGGGCCAGCCTCGCTACGTTTTTCAACCGCCTGCAGGGGATCAGCCGGGCGGTCGCTGGGCGCCGGAACCTAGGCCTTCCGGCAAGGGTGCTTCGTAGCGGCTGAGGATGTCGTAATAGATGCGCACGTTTTCGGCTAGGGTGCGCGCCTCGCCGCCGCGGGCGAAACCGTGCCGCAGATGCATGGCGTGTTCGGGGCGGGCAAGCAGGGGCAGCACGTCCTTGACGTCTTTCCAAAGATTAGGATTGCGCCCCAGGCGCAGGGTCAAACGACGCGCGTCGATCAGCGAGCCGGGTCCGAGATTGTAGGCGGCCAGGGCCATCCAGGTGCGGTCCGGTTCGGGCACCGATTCGGGCAGGGCCTCTTTCAGCGTCACCATGTAGCGCGCCCCGCCCAGGATGCTCTCGCGCGGATCGAGCCGGTTCTTCACGCCCAGGTGGTCGGCCGTGCGCGAGGTCAGCATCATGATGCCACGCACCCCGGTGGGCGATATGGCCGCCGCGTTCCATTGCGATTCCTGGTAGGCGAGGGCCGCGAGGAATCTCCAGTCGAGTCCGGTTTCGATCTGGGCCTGATGAAAATGCGGGCGCAGCTCCGGCAACAGGCGTGCGCGCCGTTCAAGCAACCCCAGCACATCGGCCTCGCTCAGGCGACGCACATGGGCAAAATAGCGTTCCCGCAACATGAGCAGCAGGGCAGCCGTGGCCGTGTCGGCGAAGAATTCGTCGATGACTTGCGACAGACGGGGATCGGCTTCGGGCGGGGTCGCCCAGGCGATGTCGCGCTCCTCACCGAACTCGAAGGCGATTGCAAGGCTGGGCAGGTAGTTCCAGGCGACCTCGAAACTGCTCTTGTCGGTCACCGCGCAATCGGCCAGACCATTCGCCACACGTTCCAGCATCGCCTCGGTGGAGGCTTCCGCCACCGTGATCCAGGTCAGGTCCGGCTGCTGCTCGCGCAGCTTGTTCAAACGGTCGATATGGCTGCTGTGGGCCACTACCTCCAAACGCAGCATGGAGAGCTCGGCGAAGGATTGCGGTTGCCGGATGCGATTGCCGCAGACCACCACCTCGCGCTCGCTGTTGTAGCTCGGGCCGAAACGCACCCGGTCGCGCCGCGTCTCGGTCACGGTCAGACCGGCGGCCGCCAGGTGCACCTCATTCCTACGCAGGCGATCGAACAATTCCTCCAGATGCGCCACGCTGACCACCGTAAGCCGCCACCCCTGACGCTCGGCGAACTGCCGCGCCAGATCGTATTCGAAGCCCGCAGTCTGGCCGTTGGCATCGATGTAATAGGTCGTCGGGCCGTTGCGCATGGCCACCACCAGCTCGCCGCTGACGAAGGGCGAGGGAAGCCCCGGCGGTACGGCCGGCCTGCACGCGGCCAGTAGAACCGCAGCGATGGCAAGAATAACAGGCTGTTGAAAAACGTCGCGAGGCGGGCCCGATGCAAGGCGCACAGAGCGCGGCGACCGAGCCCCGCGCCCGCGCAGGACGCCACACCGTGGCGGTCCCCCGCAAAGCAAGGGATGCCGCGCAGCAGCACACATATCGAATAGACCGGCGAGGGAGCGAAAACGAAGTTTCGGCGAAGGCTCATATCGGCGCAGCCGATGTGCAGCGAAGCGGCCGGAGCCAACACCGCGCAACACAGCAGAGAGCCCACCGCAGTAGTTTTTCAACAGCCTGATAATCCGAACCCTGTTGGCATGTACGCCAGCTGACATGAAAAGCCCGACAAGTCCTCGTCAAGGGGTCATTCTACCTGTAGAATCCGGCCTCCATTCCGCGCTCGAAACGAGCGTGACATGGCAACGGAAAGGTGGCTGAGTGGTCGAAAGCGCCGGACTCGAAATCCGGTGTACGGTTCATCCGTACCGTGGGTTCGAATCCCACCCTTTCCGCCACCCACGGCGCGAAACAAAGCCAACCCTATGTTTTTATGTGATTTGATGCTCGGTTTTGCACAACAATCGCATGAGGCTGGCGTAAGATTGTCGTAAAAACCAGACCCTGAGCTGAAGTTTTGCGACATGCTGACCGCAAAAAAATCGAGGCGCCTTCTGCTGCGCCTCGGCCAAACCTAGCGTATGAATTGGCCCAAGCCCCATCCCTTGTTCCGCATAGCCACGGGCTTCGGGGCGCGATCGCTATGACCGCCAAGGCGCGCCAAGCGCATGCGCGTTGTGGCGGAAGCAATGCATTCCTCGTTCGGTGAGCACCGCGTCGAGGGGTACATCCCAGGCATCGGTCGGCAGTCGTTCCCGCATCTGGATCGAAAACGCCAGTCCCACGAGGCGGGGGCGGCGCCAGCGCCGGGCGCGGGCCAGGTGGGCGAGGCTGGCATCATAAAAGCCCCCCCCCATGCCGAGCCGGTAGCCGCGCCTGTCGAAGCCGAGCAGGGGGATGAACAGGGTGTCCAGATGGTTCGCGCGGAGTCTGGGCAGGTGATGGCCATATTCGGCGATGCCGAAGCGATTGTTGCGCCAGTACGGCCCCTCGCCGACGGCGACGAACCACAGCTTGCGCATCCCCGCAGGCGGCACGAGGGGCAGGTGGCAGGCGGCACCCAGCCGCCGCGCCTGTTCCAGCATCGGTTTGCAGTCGATCTCGCCCTTGGCCGGCATGTAGAAGCCGAGGCGGCGTCCGGAGCCGAGCAGACGGTGACGGCGGGCAAGGCGGGCCAGGGCGCGTGCCGCTTGACGGCGGAGGCGGGCGGGAAGGCTGCGGCGCAGTGCGCGCAGTTCGCGGCGCAGCGCGGCCTTCGGGTCCGGCGCGGGGGCCGGGTGGGGCAGGTCGGGGGACGTCAATATCGGGGTGCGATGAACGGGAATCGTCCGTCGGATACGGTGAGGACAGCCCCGCTTGCGTCGTCTGGCCCGCAATCCTGAACCCAGGGGTCCAAGAAGGTCGCGGCGCGCCGGTTTCGGGTACATGGGCTTGGCCACGCGCACGCCCACCGGCGACCACCACGTCCATGCGCCAAGCGCATCGGTTCAAAGAATACGCAGACCTCGCGAACGCAGCAGGGCTAGAACAGATTATCGTGCTCGGCGAGGGCTTGATCAAGCATGGCGCCCATGCGTTCGATCCGTTCGATCAGCGCTTGCGTGTCGGTCGTGGCGTTGCCTGAATTGAGATAGTCGTGAGCGATGTTGAGGGCCGCCATGATGGCGATGCGCTCGACGCCGATCACCTTGCCCGAGTCGCGGATCTCGCGCATCTTCTTGTCGAGATAGGCAACCGCCTGCAGCAGGCCGGCGCGCTCGGGTTCCGGGCAGGACACCCTGAACTCGCGGCCCATGATGGTGACGTCGAGGCTGACGTTATTGGCGGAAGGAGGCATGGGCCGGGCTTAGTCGGGCAGTTGGTTGAACAGGGTTTCCATGCGGCCGCGCGCCTCGGCCAGGCGTTCGCTGAGCAGTTTGTTGGTGTTTTCGAGCATGATCACCTGCTGCCGCAGACGCAGGTTTTCCTGACGCACGGCTTGGTGACGCTCCAGGATTTGGGCGATCTTGCTTTCGAGGTCGTCGAGTCGTTCCAGCATGCGCACACTATAATTTGCGGAAATTTGTCGCGTCAACAAGCAATTACGTTATTTTCCTGATGTCGAATCCAGCTTATCGCGGTCGCTTCGCGCCGACACCCAGCGGTCCACTCCATTTTGGCTCATTGGTGGCGGCCCTGGCCAGCTTTCTCGAAGCCCGCGCGCATGCCGGTCAGTGGTTCGTGCGGATCGAGGATGTCGATCCACCACGCGTCGTTCCAGGCGCGGCGGAGGCCATCCTGCGCACACTGGAGGCGTTTGGCTTCGAGTGGGATGGCGAAGTGCTCTGGCAAAGCCGTCGCCAGGCGGCTTACCAAGCCGCGCTCGAATCCTTGCACGATGCCGGCGGGCTTTATCCATGCCACTGCAGTCGGCGTGAAATCGCCGCCACGGGGCGGTGGGGTGTTGACGGTCCGGTCTACCCCGGACATTGCCGGGGCCGTAACCTGGCCCTCGGCCGGGCAGGCGTGGCCCTGCGCATGCGGGTGCCGGACATCCGGGTCGAATTCGAGGATGCCGTTCAGGGGCGGGTGGCCTGCCATGTGGGACAGGAGTGCGGCGATTTCGTCCTGCGCCGGGCGGACGGTGTATACACCTATCAGCTGGCGGCGGTGGTGGATGACGCCGAACAGGGCGTCACCCATGTGGTGCGCGGTGCAGACCTGCTCGCCTCGACCCCGCGCCAGATCGTATTGCAGCGTGCGCTCGGCTTCTACACGCCGGCCTATCTGCATCTGCCGGTGGTCCTCGATGGCCAGGGCGACAAGCTGTCCAAGCAGACCCTGGCCACGCCGATCAACCCGCGTGCGTCCCTGCCGGCCCTGTATGCCGCCATGCGCTTCCTTGGGTTCCAGCCGCCGTCTACGCTGGAGAACAACGCAGAATTCTGGGCTTGGGCCGGTTTGGCCTGGCCGGCCCGACGTTTGCCGCCGCTGCGCGGAATGCGCATGGCCGACGCCGCTGCATCCGGGCGCTGACCGGGGGTATGCGCTTTGCGCGTCTTGTGGCCTGGGGCGTGGATCTGATAGGATGCCTGACATGAATCGGTTCCGCGTTTTTGACTTCTGCCCGTGCCTGGCGGCCGGGAGGCATTGACGCGATCCGCGCATCCTTACCCCGAAAACCGCCACACCGACTGGCGGTTTTTTGTTTTCGGGGGTTCACCGGAGATCGAAATGGCGACCATACGTACCGACGACACCCGCATCGAGCAAAGCGACGAGCTCTTGGCGCCGATGCAGATCATGCGCGAGCTGAAGGCCAGCGAGGTGGCGCTCAATACCACCTTCCAGGCCCGCGCCCAGGTGCATGACGTGTTGCGCGGCGCCGACGACCGACTCGTCATCGTGGCGGGGCCGTGCTCCATCCATGATCATGCCGCCGCCATGGACTATGCCCGCCATCTCAAGCCCCTGGCCGACGAGTTGCGTCACGACCTGGTCATCATCATGCGGGTGTATTTCGAGAAGCCGCGCACCACGGTGGGCTGGAAGGGTTACATCAACGATCCGCACCTGAACGAAAGCTTCGACATCAACGAGGGCCTGCGTCTGGCGCGCAAGCTGCTGCTGGAGATCAACGAGACCGGACTGCCCTGCGCCACCGAGTTCCTCGACCTGATCTCGCCGCAATACATCGCCGACCTGATCAGCTGGGGCGCGATCGGCGCCCGCACCACCGAGTCGCAGAGCCATCGCCAGCTCGCCTCCGGACTGTCCTGTCCGGTCGGCTTCAAGAACGGCACCGACGGCAACATCCGCATCGCGGTGGATGCCATCAAGGCGGCGGCATCGCGTCACCATTTCGTGTCGATCACCAAATCCGGCCATGTCGCGGTGTTCAAGACCGCCGGCAACGAGGATTGCCACGTCATCCTGCGCGGCGGCAGGCAGCCGAACTACGATGCCGCCAGCATCAACCTCGCCTGCCAGGATCTGGCCGCGGCCGGCCTGCGTCAGCAGGTGATGGTCGATCTGTCGCATGCCAATTCGAGCAAGAAGTACGAGCGTCAGATCGAGGTCGGCCAGGACGTGGCGCGCCAGATTGCCGAGGGTGATCACCGCATCGTCGGGGTGATGATCGAATCCCACCTCAACCCGGGCCGGCAGGACCTCATGCCCGGCACACCGCTGGCCTATGGCGTGTCGATCACCGATGCATGCATCGGCTGGGACAGTACCGAGCCCCTGCTGCGCGAACTGGCCGCGGCAGTACGCCAGCGCCGGCTGAGCCAGCCGGCGGACGAGCAGTAGGCACGGCCCTTTCCGGATTCTTCGGCCGCTCTGATAGAATGCCTGGCGGCGGGCCTCCCCGCATGGCTAAGTCGCCAACCTGGTCAGGTCCGGAAGGAAGCAGCCACAACGATCGATGCCAGTGCCGGGGGCCAGGCTCGCCACCCCAACATACGACCCGGGGTCCATTCAGGAGACCGAGACGATGCAATGCCCGATGAAACGATGCCTTGCCGCTGCAGTCCTGATCGCTGCGGCGTCCGGCGCGCAAGCGGTGGACAGTTTCACCCTCGAGGTCGGCGGCGGAAAAGATGTGCTGCACGCTCGCGCCGGTGCCACCTGGCAATGGAACGTGCGCTGGCTCCCGCTCGGGCACTGGCACCTCACCGGCTACTGGGAGGCGAATGCGGGGGCTTGGGAGGTCGACGGTCCCGGGGGCCGGCGTGTATACGAGGCCGGTTTCACGCCCGTATTCCGTCTGCGCCCGAATGCCATCGGTGGCACCCAACCCTACTGGGAAGCGGCACTGGGTCTGCGGCTCGTGTCGCGCACGCGCCTGAACGACCGCATCGACCTGGGCGACAATCTGCTTTTGTCCGAACACCTTGGTTTCGGGGTCACGTTCGGCGAGAAGACCCGTTACGACCTGGGCTACCGCCTGCAGCACACTTCCAATGCCGGCCTCCGAGACGGTGGCGACGGCGTCACGCTGCACCAGTTGCGGCTCTCCTACCTCTATTGATGCAGCCTCCGGGCGGGCGATGAGCGCGGGGTCGTTCGAGCCGCTCGACGAGCTCAACCCAGATTGTCCATAAGGACGCGAGAGGATGGCGAGGCGGAGCGCGCGCGTAGGCCCAAAGGGCCGCCGAATGGACGATCTGGGTTCAATTTCCATGCACGCTTGCGCGCCACGCCCGGGGTCAGCCTGGTCCTGTTCGGTTCGCCCGAGTGTGGCGCCTGCCGGCGGGCGGAAGCTGTATTGCCTGGTGCCGTGGCGGCCGACATGCGTGTGTTTCGGGTGGATGTGCGCGAGGCCATGGCGCTGACGCGCGAATTCGAGGTGTTCCACCTGCCGACGCTGTTCCTGTACCGCGATGGACGGTATCACGCCCGCATCGATTGCGAGTTGACGCCCTCGGCATTACGCCAGCGTCTTTCGGCCGCCTTGGCCGCCCCCGCCGAGGACGAGCCTTGACGTCTGGACTGAAGGCGTTCGATGACGCGGGCTGGTATGCCGCTGCGCGGCGCATCCCCTCGCCCAATTGCGATGCGCGTCCGGATGGGGCATCGATCCGCCTGCTGGTGGTGCACAACATCAGCCTGCCGCCGGACGAGTTCGGCGGCGATGGGGTGATCGATCTGTTTCTCAACCGACTCGATCCCGAAGCACATCCGTATTACCGGACGATCGCCGGGTTGCGGGTGTCGGCGCATTTCTTCATCCGCCGTGATGGCGAGTTGATCCAGTTCGTGCCCTGCAGCATGCGCGCCTGGCACGCGGGACAGTCGTCTTGGCGCGGGCGCGAACGATGCAACGACTTTTCCATTGGCATCGAACTGGAGGGCAGCGATCAGGTGCCGTTCACGGCCGAGCAGTACGTTTGCCTCTCGGCTTTGGTGAAGGATTTGCGCCAGACCTACCCGGCGCTGGAGGGCTATGCCGGCCATGCCGACATCGCCCCGGGGCGCAAGACCGACCCCGGCCCGTATTTCGACTGGGCCTGGATGGAACGGGTTTGGGCGGGGGAGGATGTGGCCTGAGAGCTCAGGCCGCCTGGGCGGGAATCGTGTGACCGGTGCGCTGGATGCGGTTGCTGGCGTCGACGTAGACCAGTCGAGGCTGGTAGGCGTTGAGTTCGATCTCGGTGTAGCTGGCGTAGCTGGCGATGATCAGGAGGTCGCCCACCGCGACCTTGCGGGCGGCGGCGCCGTTGACCGAGATGACCCCGCTGCCGCGCGCGGCGCGGATGGCGTAGGTGGAGAATCGCTCACCGTTGTTGACGTTGTACAGCTCGATCTTTTCGTATTCGCGGATGTCGGCGGCTTCGAGCAGGAGTTCGTCGATGGCGCAGGAGCCTTCGTAGCCGAGCTCGGCGGCCGTCACGCTCACCCGGTGCAGTTTGGATTTGAGCATCGTGCGTTGCATGGCCGGTGTACGGTTCGCCTCAATGGAATGGCCGCATTATAAGCGAACTCGAATGCTGCACCGGATCGGGGTTTGCGCCGCCGGTTTCAGCCGCGCAGGCTGAGGATGGGCCAGCCGCGCCGCTCGGCCTCGGCGCGCAGGGTGGGGTCGGGGTCCACCGCGACCGGGTGATGGACCTGTTCCAGCAAGGGCAGGTCGTTGAGCGAATCGCTGTAGAACCAGCTTTCCTCGATGTCCGCCCAGGTGAGGCCACGCGCCTGTAACCATCCCATGAGTCGGGCGACCTTGCCTTCGCGGAAGGAGGGCACGTCGGCAACGCGTCCGGTGAATGCGCCGTCGATTTCCTCCGGCTCGGTGGCGATCAGGTGTTCCACGCCGAGATGGCGGGCGATGGGGGCGGTGACGAAGCGGTTGGTGGCGGTGACGATCATGCGCGTGTGTTCGCCATGGCGGTCGAGCAGGGCCGGGGTGCCATGGGCGACCAGGGGCAGGATGCGCTCGCGCATGAATTCGGCGTGCCAGGCATCGAGCTGGACGCGCGGGTGGCGCGACAAGGGCTTGAGCTGGAAATCCAGAAATTCGTGGATGTCCAGGGTGCCGGCCTTGTACTGGTCGTAGAACGTTTGGTTGCGCGCTTCGTACAACTCGCGGTCAAGCATCCCTTTGGCGATCAGGAATTGCGCCCATTCGAAGTCTGAATCTCCGGCGAGCAGGGTATTGTCGAGGTCGAACAGGGCAAGACGCATTTTCCACGCCCATCCACGAAGTCTAGAATGGCCGCGAGTATAGCCGCGCAAGGACCCTCGCATGAACCTGGTATCCGAACACATCCCGCTCTGGTGGGACGCCGTGCTCTGGCTCGCTTTGTTGGTCCTGGGCGTGGCGATGATCCGGCGGGCGGCCTGGCCGATGCTCGCCGATCGCGACAACCAGCGGGTATTCCTGGTGACCAGCGGGGTGGTGCTGGGGCTCTGGCTGATCCGGACCGGAGTCAAGCCCGGCCTCGATTTCCACCTGCTCGGGGCGAGCGCGCTGACCCTGATGTTCCGGCCCTGGTTCGCTATCCTGGCCCTGGCCCTGGTGACCGGGGCGTTCACACTGCACAGCGGCGAGTATGCGGCCTACCCCGCCAACCTGATGCTGATGGGGGTGTTGCCGGTCGCGGTGAGCTGGGGCATCTATCGCCTGGTCGATTCCCGCTTGCCCAACCATCTGTTCATCTACATCTTCCTCAACGGATTTTTTGGCGCCGCCCTGGCCATCGGTATGGTGGGCGTGGCCTCCACCCTGTTCGCGGCCGCGACCGGGGCCTACACGCTGGCCTATCTCGCCGAGGAATACCTGCCGTTCTATTTCCTCATGGCCTGGGCCGAGGCCTTCGCCACCGGCATGCTGATCACCCTCCTGGTGGTGTACCGGCCGGAATGGGTGGCCACCTTCGACGATCGTCGCTACCTGCTCAACCGCTGATTGCGCTCAACCGCCGAGCGCGGCGTCGTGCAGCAGCATCAGGGCGAACCCGCCCATCAGGCCGAGCGTGGCCGGTGCGCGGGGCGGAGGCGTTCATGACCCGGATTCACAGGCTGTTCAGTCATTGCCCGGGAGCCGCTCAGTCCTCCAGCAGGCTGCGCAACATCCAGGCCGTCTTTTCGTGCACTTCCAGGCGCTGGGTGAGGAGGTCTGCGGTGGGCTGGTCGTTGGCGGCGTTCACCACTTCGAACAGTTCGCGCGCGGTGCGGGCCGTGGCTTCCTGCGCCGTGACCAGGTGGCGGACCATGTCGAGCGCCTTGGGCACGCCTTCCACTTCCTTGATCGAGGCCAGCTTGACGAACTCCTTGTAGGTTCCGGGCGCGGGGTGTCCCAGAGCGCGGATCCGTTCGGCGATGAGGTCGAGCGCGGTCCATTGCTCGCTGTACTGGTCCATGAACATCAGATGCAGGGTGTTGAACATCGGCCCGGTGACGTTCCAGTGGAAATTGTGGGTCATCAGGTACAGGGTGTAGCTGTCGGCGAGCAGGCGCGACAGGCCCTGGGCGATGCGCTCCCGGTCGGCGGCGGAGATGCCGATGTCGATCGCTGCGCCCTTGGCGGCGCTGGCGCGGATAGGCTTGGCCGGGGCGGCGGGTTTGCTGGTCTTGGTGGCGGGGGCTTTGGCTTTCATCGCGGTCTCCTGAATTGGGGTTGGGGCAGCTTGGCCTGACGGGCGCGGCGGCGTGGGGTCAGGCTTGGTATGAATTAAAGCCGCACGGATGGCGATTGGCCAATGAATTGTTTTCAGCCCATCGATAGAAATCGGCAATGATGGGCACTTGAGGGCAGGGGTGTGAAATGCCCCACCCACTCGCGCATGGCGACCAGGTTGAGCGTGGATCTTGTCTAATCTGACTGTCCGAAAAACCGTGGCCGCAGTCGGCCTAGGCCGCACTGACCTGGCCTTCCGGGCTGAGCCGAGGCTGCACCGCCTCCAGCGTCACGTCCTCGTAAATCGTCGCCATGGGCAGCGCCAGTTCGACGCTGGCCAGCTCGACCGATTCGCCGGGGCCGTAGGGGTAAAGCACCCAGTGACCGTTTGCATCGCAGCGGAACACATCCACCGCCATGCGTTCGGTGTCGATCAGCACATACTCCTGCAGCGACGGCAACTGCCGGTAACAGGCAAACTTGGCGCCCCGGTCATTGGCCGCTGTCGAAGGCGACAGGACATCGACAAGCAACCGTGGCTCGCGCTTGAAATTCGGCAAGGCCGCATCGCTGGCCGAGCAGGTGGCTACGCAAACTGGCGAACACATTGCCGCTGATGGTCACATGCGCATCGCCCGCCCCGGCCATGGCGAACACCTCGCCCGCCAGGAACTCGTGCTTGTGGTCTTGCTCTGCCTCCCAGGCCAAATAGTCCGCGGCGGTGAGCGCAGT
>Ga0209207_1000296_pt1 | contig 33712 bp, 35 predicted proteins | sample SaghotsprinmetaG_FD_184140 | JGI IMG/M metagenome (GOLD analysis project Ga0209207, IMG submission 184140) | Hot spring microbial communities from South Africa to study Microbial Dark Matter (Phase II) - Sagole hot spring metaG (SPAdes) (version 3) | ecosystem: Environmental > Aquatic > Thermal...
TCCAAGGCCAACGCTACATCCTCCAGACGGGTGGGCAGCCGCGCTATGCGCTACGGGGGGAGACGCTCAGCGTGGTGAGCTACCCCGACGGGCGCATCGAGCTCGTGCGCGGCGAGGAAGTCTTGCCATTCAAGGTGTTCGATGCGGTAAGGCCCTTGCCGGAACCCGCGGATGACAAGACCCTCAACGTCCGCGTCGATGAGCTGCTCAAACGGCGCCGCTGGTCGGATAAGTCCCGCCCAGCCCACAACCACCCCTGGCGGTGTTATCCCGCAGCCGCGCCCTCAGGGGCTGGCCAATTGGCCAGCCCCTGAGGGCCAACCCAGACGCATATCGACCGGACATTTCTATCTTGCCCAACTACCGGACATTACTAAATTGCCTTGACAGATAGCGGTTTGCTGCATTCTCCGGCATCCCCCCTGGGTGAGGATGGGCTGCCGGGGAAACGCCCGATTTGTTGAGGGGGCTCTGTGCACTCTATGGCGGTGAGGAATTCAGGATGATCGGCGTGCTGCTCACCGTGATCCGCCGCGACCTGCGCCTGGCCGCCCGGCGCAAGGGCGACTGGCTGACCTCCCAGTTCTTCTTCGTCATGGTGGTGAGCATGTTCCCGCTCGGCATCGGCCCCGATCCCGAGATGTTGCGCCGGGTGGCGCCGGGCATCGTCTGGGTGGCGGCCCTGCTCGCCTCGCTGCTGTCGCTGTCGCGCCTGTTCGCCGACGATCATCGCGACGGCAGCCTGGAACAAATGCTGCTGTCCCCCCATCCAGCGGTGCTCGTCACTCTTGGCAAGGCCATCGCCCACTGGCTGATCTATGGCATCCCGCTGCTGCTCATCGCTCCCGTGCTGGGGCTGCAATTCGCGCTTCCGCCCGAGGCCATCGGCGTGCTGATGCTGTCGCTGGCGATCGGCACCCCCATCCTGTCGCTGCTCGGCGGCGTCGGCGCCGCACTTACCCTGGGGCTGCGCGGCGGTGGGGTATTGTTGACGCTTCTGATCCTGCCCCTGTATGTTCCGGCCCTCATCTTCGGCGCCGGCGCTGTAGACGGCGCGTTGTCCGGCATGGGTGCCGAATCGCACCTTTCGCTCCTGGCCGCCTTCCTGGTGGTCTCCCTGCTGGTATCGCCGTGGGTTACCGCGGCTGGCCTGCGTGTTTCGATAGAATGACGCCATGCGCTTTTCACTGTACCGCTACGCTGCACCTTCCACCTTCTACCACCTCGCCGGCCGGCTCACGCCCTGGTTTGGCTGGGCCGCCGGGATCCTCGCTGTCCTCGGCCTGTACATCGGCTTCTTCGTCGCGCCCACCGACTTCCAGCAGGGCGAGGCCTACCGCATCATCTTCATCCATGTCCCGGCGGCCTGGATGTCGATGTTCATCTACCTGGTGATCGCGTTCTGGTCGGCCATTGGCCTGGCGTTCAATACCCGCCTGTCCTTCATGCTGGCCCGCGCGCTGGCCCCCACCGGTGCGATGTTCGCATTCATGTCGCTGTGGACCGGGGCCTTCTGGGGCAAGCCGATGTGGGGCGCCTGGTGGGTCTGGGACGCGCGCCTCACCTCCTCGCTGATCCTGTTCTTCCTCTACGTCGGCATCATGGCGTTGTGGTCGGCCATCGACGACCCGCGCCGGGGCGACAAGGCCGGTGCACTGCTCGCCCTGGTGGGGGCGATCAACGTGCCCATCATCTATTTCTCGGTGAAATGGTGGAACACCCTGCACCAGGGCGCATCGGTCAAGCCTTCCGGAACCAGCATGGACGAAGTCATGCTCGCCGGCATGCTGATCATGGCCTTCGCCGCCTGGTTCTATGCCATCGCCACCGCATTCTACCGGGTGCGCGACATCATCCTGGAACGTGAACGGCACACCGAGTGGGCCAAGGAAATCCTGGAGAAATGAATGGAATGGAGTAGCTGGAGCCAATTCTGGGACATGGGCGGGTACGGGTTCTATGTGTGGAGTTCCTACGCCGCCATGCTGCTCGGCATCGTCATCGAGGTGGTCTTGCTGCGGCGCGGACGCCAGGACACCCTGCGCCGCCTGCGCCGGCTGGAGCGCTGGGAACAGAGCCCCGGCGAACGGCCATCCTGAAACCCTGAAGGAGGAGACTTCCGCGCCATGAAAGTCCGCCACAAGAAGCTGCTGGTCATCGCCCTGTCGCTCACCGGCCTCGGCATCGCCGTTGCATTGGTGCTGAACGCATTCCAGAGCAACCTGGTGTTCTTTTACTCGCCCACCCAGGTCAAACAGGGCGAGGCCCCGGTCGAGCGCGCATTCCGCATCGGCGGCCTGGTCGAGGAGGGCAGCGTGCAACGCCAGACCGACGGACTCACCACCCGCTTCGTCATTACCGACACCGCGCACGGTATCCCGGTGGTGTACACCGGCATCCTCCCCGACCTGTTCAAGGAAGGCAAGGGCGTGGTCGCCGAAGGCCGCCTCGGCCCCGACGGCCTGTTCACCGCCAGCCAGGTCCTCGCCAAACACGATGAAAACTACATGCCGCCGGAAGCGGCGCATGCCATCGAGCAGGCGCAAAAGGCCCAGCAGACGGTGGTGAGCGAGTGATGCGGCAGGGTGCTTGGGCGCAGGCTGACGTGAGCGTAGCGCACGTCAAGGCCGAGTACGCGGCCGGCCGGAGCCAAAACACCCTCGCCGCCGGAAGCGGCGCATGCCATCGAGCAGGCGCAAAAGGCCCAGCAGACGGTGGTGAGCGAGTGATGCGGCAGGGTGCTTGGGCGCAGGCTGACGTGAGCGTAGCGCACGTCAAGGCCGGGTACGCGGCCGGCCGGAGTCCACGCGGGGCGGGTCCCCCAAGGGCCCACTGTGGGGGAAGGGGCTTGAACCAATCTTCCCCGGCCTTGCCCGGAATCAATGAACCCCGCTCATTGCCGAGATAAGGTGCGCGGTTGTCGTTCCAGGCGCGCGTAGGCCCAAAGGGCCGCCGAATGGACAATCTGGGTTGAAGTGTTTTTAAATGACGCATGCACGTTCCTGCCCGCGCGGGAATGATGGAGACCTCCCTGAATGATTCCCGAACTCGGTAACCTAGCCCTCATCTTGGCCCTGCTCCTGGCCATCACCCAAGCGGTCCTGCCGATCTGGGGCGCGCAGACCGGCAACGCGACGCTGATGCGGGTAGCCCGCCCGGCGGCGCAGGGCCAGTTCGCCTTCCTGCTGCTCGCCTATGCATGCCTGCTGCATGCGTTCGTGATCAACGACTTCACCGTGGTGAACGTGGCGCGCAACTCGTTCTCGCAACTGCCGGTGGTATACCGCGTCACCGCCACCTGGGGCTCGCACGAGGGCTCCATGCTGATGTGGGTGCTGATGTTGGCCTTCTGGACCCTGGCGGTGTCGTTGTTCTCGCGTCGTCTACCGGAAGACATGGTGGCGCGCGTGATCGGCGTCATGGGCGTCATCTCGGTGGGCTTCATCCTGTTCCTGCTCGCCACATCGAACCCCTTCCTGCGCATCCACCCGGCCCCGCTGGACGGCAACGACATGAATCCGCTGCTGCAGGACTGGGGCATGATCATCCATCCGCCCATGCTCTACATGGGCTATGTCGGCTTCGCCGTGGCCTTCGCGTTCGCCATCGCCGCACTGATCTCGGGCAGGCTGGACGCCGCCTGGGCGCGCTGGTCGCGGCCCTGGACCACGGTGGCCTGGGCCTTCCTCACCCTCGGCATCGTGCTCGGCAGCTGGTGGGCGTATCGTGAGCTGGGCTGGGGTGGCTGGTGGTTCTGGGACCCGACCGAGAATGCATCGTTCATGCCCTGGATCGCCGGCACAGCCCTCATCCACTCCCTGGCGGTGACCGAGAAACGCGGCACCTTCAAGGCCTGGACCGTGCTTCTGGCCCTGTCCGCATTCTCGCTCTCCCTGCTCGGCACATTCCTGGTCCGCTCCGGGGTGCTTTCCTCGGTGCATGCATTCGCCACCGACCCCAGCCGGGGCGCGTTCATCCTCGGTTTCCTGGTGGTGGTGATCGGCGCCTCGCTGGCGCTCTATGCCTGGCGCGCACCGCGCATGATCAGCGGCGGCGACTTCACCTGGTTCTCGCGCGAATCGCTGCTGCTCGCCAACAATGTGGTGTTGCTCGCCGCGCTCGGCTCGGTCCTGCTCGGCACACTCTACCCGCTGTTCATGGATGCGCTGGGCTTAGGCAAGATCTCGGTCGGCCCGCCCTATTTCAACGCGGTGTTCGTGCCACTGATCGCCCCGGCGCTGTTCCTCATGGGCGTGGGGCCCTTGGCGCGCTGGAAGGATGCCAGCCTGCCCGACGCGGTGACACGGCTGAAGTGGGCCCTGGCGATCGCGGTCGCCACCGGCCTGTTGCTGCCTTTCACCTTGGACGGATTCAACCCTTGGGCCAGCCTTGGATTCTTTCTCGCCATGTGGATCGCGCTTTCGGTACTGGTCGCATTCCGCGACCGCCTGAAGCATGCGCAAGGCCCCTGGCTCGAGCGGCTGCGCCGACTGCCACGCGGTTTCTGGGGCATGCAGCTGGCCCATTTCGGTCTGGCCTGGGGGGTGGCCGGCATCACCCTGGTGAGCAATTACGAAACCGAGCGCGACGTGCGCATGGAACCGGGCAGTTTCACCGAACTGGCCGGATACCGCTTTACATTCGTCGGCAGCGAGGAATATGAAGGCCCCAACTTCGTCGCCGCGCGCGCCACCATCGAGGTGACCCAGGATGGCCGGCGCGCATTCACCCTGCGTCCGGAAAAGCGCATCTACAACGCCTCCGGCATGCCCATGACCGAGGCCTCGCTGCACCCCAACTTCTTCCGCGACATCTATGTCGCGCTCGGCGAGCCGCTCGACGACAGCCACACCGCCTGGGCGGTGCGGGTCTATCACAAGCCGTTCATCAACTGGCTCTGGATCGGCGCCGCCCTGCTGGTGCTGGGCGGCTTCCTGGCGGCCTCGGACCGGCGCTACCGGATCGCCGTCAAGCCGGAGACTGTGCCCGCCGCGGCCGGGCTCAAGGCGCAGGGGGCCTGAGACATGAAACGTTGGCTGCCACTGCTCGTCTTCCTGATCCTGGCGGGATTTCTCGCCAAGGGCTTGTTTCTCAATCCGCGTGAGGTGCCTTCGCCCCTGATCGGCAAGGCTGCGCCGGCCTTCAGCCTGCCCGTGGTGGGCAACGCCGAAGCGGCATTCACACCCGAATCGATGCGCGGCCAAGTTTGGCTGCTCAACGTATGGGCGCCCTGGTGCGTCGCCTGCCGTCAGGAGCATGCATTCCTGATGCAGCTTGCACGCTCCGGCGCCCCGCCCATCGTCGGTCTCAACTGGAAGGACAAATCGCGCGAAGCGGATGCCCTGCTCGCCCGCACCGGTAACCCCTACCGCGCGGTGCCGGACGACCTCGATGGCCGGGTCGGCATCGATTACGGGGTGACCGGCACGCCGGAAACCTACCTCATCGACCGCGACGGCATCGTTCGCCTGAAGCATGTCGGCCCCATCGACGAGTCCGCGTGGAATAAAAAGTTCGAGCCCAAGCTCAAGGAGATCGGCACATGAAAAACTGGCTGCTGGCGATCCTGCTGGCCTGGGCCCTGCCCGCACTGGCCCTCGACACCCTGACGCCCGCGCCGCCTGCTGGCCCGGCGGCGCGCGAGGCGCCGCCCACCGCCGCGGACCCGGAGATCGAACAACGCCTGGTCAAGCTCGCCACCGATCTGCGCTGCCTGGTTTGCCAGAACGAATCGCTGGCCGGCTCGCACTCCGAACTGGCCGAGGACCTGCGCCGCGAGATCCGCGACCAGATGCGGCAGGGCAAGGACGACAACGAAGTGATCGCTTACCTCACCGAACGCTATGGCGACTTCGTGCTCTACCGGCCGCCGTTCAAGCCGGTCACCTGGCTGCTCTGGCTGGGACCGCTGCTGTTCCTCGGTATCGGCCTCGCCATATGGTACGTCGTACTGCGTCGCCGCCGCGCCGCCGCGCCCGATACGGTGGATGCCAGTGCGCTCGCCGCCGCCGCCCGAATCCTTGAAGAAAAATCCGACAAATGACCCCGTTCTGGACCGTGATCTTATTCTGGCTCATCGCCATCGCCAGCGTACTCATTGCGCTCGCATTCGTGCTCGTTCCCCTGTTGCGCCAGCGCGGCGCGGCCAACGAAGCGAATCGCCGCGCCATCAACATCGCCGTATATCGTGACCAGCTCAAGGAACTGGAGTCCGACCGCGCCAACGGTCTGATTTCCGAGGCCCAGTTCGAAACCGCCCGCCAGGAGCTGGAAACCCGCCTCGCCGCCGACGCGCTGGTCGATCCGGAGGCCACCGCCCCAGCCGCCGCCCCGACTGCGCCCAAGGCACTGGTCTGGAGTCTGGCCGCGCTGTTGCCGGCGGCCGCATTCGGCCTCTATGCCTGGTTCGGCAACACGCAGGTGATGACCGCCATCGCCGAAGGCGGGCCGCGGCCGGTCCAGACCGAAGGACACGACATGGCCAGCATGATCGCCAAGCTCGAGGAACGCACCCGTGCCCAGCCCGATGATGGCGAGGCCTGGCTGATGCTCGGTCGGGCCTACGGCGTGTTCGATCAGTGGGATCGGGCGGTACGCGCCCTCGAGCGCGCCTACGCCTTGCTGCCCGAGGCGCCCGCCGTGCTCAGCGCCTATGCCGAGGCGCTCGCCATCACCGCCGGACGCCGGTTGGAGGGGCGGCCGATCGAGCTCGTCGGGCAAGCCTTGGCACGCGATCCCAACGACATGAAGGCGGTCGAGCTGTCGGCCATCCATGCACTCCAGAATGGCGACTATGTGCGCGCTGCGGATCATTTCCAGCGCCTGCTGCAACGGCTGCCGCCCGACAGCCAATACGCCCGCGAGATCGACGCCGCCCGCCAGGAAGCACTGCAGCTGGCCAAGGCCGGTCCAGCAAGCCCTTCGACGGCCCACCCCAACGCACGCATTCGTGGCCGGATCGAACTCGCCTCCGAACTACGCGCCAACCTCAAGCCCACCGACACGGTATTCCTGTTCGCCCGCGCACAGCAAGAGGGGAGCAGCATGCCGCTCGCCGCGATCCGGGCGCCGGCGCAAGGTTTCCCGATCGAATTCGAGCTCGATGACACCATGGCCATGAGTCCGGACATGCGCCTGTCGAGCGCCGAGCGGGTCACCCTGATCGCCCGGGTGTCGCGCCGGGGCGACGTCAAGCCCCAATCCGGGGATCTGGAAGGCATGTTGAACAACGTCAAGGTCGGCAGCGAAGGCGTCGTCATCCGCATCGACAGCGTCCGGCCATGATCCCCCGCTCCGGCGGCGGGGCTTGCTGGGGCGCGCCAAATACCCGACAATCGCGGTCAACCTTTAACGGAGCCGCCCCATGCCCTACTACATCTACAGGATCGGCGGTCCCCTCAATCTGCTCGACAAGCAGGGGGTGGCCGAAACCTTCAAGGAAGCCAAGGCGCGCGTCAACGAGCTGCGTCGCCAAATCGACCCGGCCAGCGGCATGCAGGTCCGCATGATCTTCGCCGAAAACGAACTGGCGGCGGAGGACGCCCTCGGCCAGCCACGCGAGCTCGACCCCAGCTTGGCCGGCGACGACTACTGAGCCTCTCGGCCCGGCGGCGCGTCCATCATGTCCGGCTACAACGAAGAGGCCTACCGCGAGGCGCGGCAATCCGCCATCGCACTGGCCTGTCCGTTCGAGCGCGCCCTCTTGTCGCGCTGCGTGCAGTGCTACAAGGCGCACCGCCTGCTCCTCGCCGAGCGCGAGGCGGTCTCATGCACCGAGGCGCTGGCGGCCGAACGCTGCCAGGCCTTCCACGCCGCACTGCACGAGAACGCCCGCTTTGCGCTGCACATGGCCCCCGACCAGCCTTGGCCGTTCGGCAAGGAAATCCGCGCCCAGTGTGGCGGCGTGCTCGGCCTGCGCGAGGCGCTCAACCCGGAAGACACCGAACCTGCCGACGTGGCCCGCCTGCTCGACGCTGCGCTCGAACGCTTCGACGGCATCGACCGCCTTCCCTATTCGACTCTCATGCGCGCGGTGGCGCATTACGAGCCGCGCAAGCGGCGGGGGGGCTGACGCCGCCCAAGCTCAGGTCAACACCCGCGCCTGGCTGAGTAGCTTTTCCATCTCGCGCCGGTAATAGACGAAATCCATCTCCGGGCAGGGCGCGCCGAGTCGGGTGGCTACCGCCGAGATCTGGCCGCGGTGGTGGACCGAATGGGTGAACAGATGCGTGAGCGCGTCACGCACCCACATGCTGCGAACGCGCCCGTCGCTGCCCGCGAATTGAATCTCGCCATCGAAGAATGCATCCGGCTGCGCCTCCAGCCAGTTTTGCAATGCGCGCGCTTCCAGGCGCAATGCATGCTGCAGTTCGCGCCAGTCCGGATGGTGGATGCGCTTGTAATCGGCGGCGCGCGCCTCGCCGCGCAGGCGGGCATGCCACACCTCGCCTACCAGCAGCATGTGATCGACGGTGTGATGGATGCTGCGGAAGAATAGTCCCTCGTCGCGCTCCAGCACCTCCGGCTTGAGGTGGTCGAGAGCTGCGCACAACACGTCGTTGGCCCAGTGCTGGTAGTCGGCCTGAACCACGAAATGGCTTTTCCATGCATACATGGCGGCGCTCCTCGTCCGATGTGGATCAATCGATGCGGGTGTAGGGGGGCGGCGTGCCCGGCCAGCGCAGGCGATCGGCCAGGGCAGCGGTGAGCTCGATGCGGCCGTCGGCGTCGATGCGCATCGCCTCGCGCACGCCCATGCGTTCGGCCAGCCGCCGCCAGTCGCCGGCGCCGGCGATGAACAGGGGCTTGCTGGCCACATCCGACAGCACCCCCGCGCCCGGCCCGCGCGTCAGCACGGTGACCGCCTGGGTGCCCTGTGCCGGCCAGCCGCTGCGCGGGTCGATGAGGTGGCTGTAACGCCGGCCGTCGAGCTCGAAATAGCGCTGGTAATCGCCCGAGGTGCCGATCGCTTCGCCATCGGCGAGATCGATTTCGGCGATCGCCCCGGGCTGGCGCGGATGCTGGATACCCACCCGCCAGGGCCGATTGCCGTGCCGCCCCAGGGCGAGCACGTTGCCGCCGATGTTGATGAGCGCATTGTCGATGCCCTGACGGCGCAGATAGGCCGCCGCCACGTCGAGCGCGTAGCCCTTGGCGTAGCCGCCCAGATCGAGCCGTACCGCCGGATTGCGGCCAACGAATTCCACCCCGTCGAGCTCGATGTCGGCCAGGCTCGGCCGGGCCGCGACCAGCCGCTCGATCTCCTCCCGGGCCGGTCGATGCGGGCGGAATTCGTCGGCATGAAAGCCCCACAGCCGCACCAGATTGCCGATGGCGGGGTTGAACAGCCCTTCCGATTGCGCTTCGAGACGGGCCAGATCCTCGAAGATTGGAATGAAGCCGGGCGGCAGGGCTGCGCGCGCAGGCTTGTCGGGGCTGGCCAGCGCGAGTATCGCGTTGACCCGGTCGAGCGAACCCGGCTGCCAGGCATGCAGGGTACGGTGCATCTGGTCGAAATCGAGCAGGATCTGGTCGGTCACCCGGCGCGCGGTCGCTGCATCCTCGCCGTGGATGATCACTTCCACCAGGGTGCCGAACACATAGGCCTGCTGCCGGTGCACCGGCTCGCCGCAGCCGGCCAGCAGCAGGGGCAAGAGGGGTAAAAAGAGCCACGAGATCCAAGCGCGCCGGATCATGCCACCCCCCCGATGCGGGCCTCCAGGGCGTCCATGAAGCGCGCCGCCACATTGCAACCGGTCTGGGCGGTGATTTCGCGGAAACAGGTGGGACTGGTGACATTGATCTCGGTCAGCCAGTCGCCGATCACGTCCAGACCGACCAGGAACAGCCCTTCCGCCGCGAGGCGCGGTCCCAGGGTGGCGGCGATCTCGAGTTCGCGCGCGCCCAGAGGACGCGCTTCGCCGCGCCCGCCGGCGGCGAGATTGCCCCGGCTCTCGCCCGGCGCCGGGATGCGGGCCAGACAATAGGGCACCGGCTCGCCGTCGATCAGCAGGATGCGTTTGTCGCCCTCCGCGATTTCCGGGATGAAGCGCTGTGCCATGACCGGCTCGGCACCGTGCCGGGTGGCCACCTCCAGGATCGAACCCAGATTGGGGTCGCCCGGACGCAGGCGAAAGATGCCTGCACCGCCCATTGCATCAAGCGGTTTGATGACAATGTCGCCGTGCTCGGCCAGGAATGCGAGCAGGTCTTCGGTCACCGCGCTCACCAGGGTCGGAACCGTGAACTGGGAGAAACGGGCGATGGAAAGCTTCTCGTTGCAGTCACGCAATGCACGCGGCCGGTTGTACACCCGGGCGCCTTCGCGCTCGGCCATCTCCAGAAGCCAGGTAGCCGTGAGATAGGACTGGTCGAAAGGCGGGTCCTTGCGCATCAGCACCGCCGCGAACCCGTTCAAGGGCCGCCACTGCGCAGTCTCGGCAACGAACCAGTCCGGCGTCCGCCCGGTGAGCTGCAAGTGCGCCACCCACGCCCCCACCCGGCCGTCCCGCCAGACCAGATCGCCCGCCTCGCAGACCCACAGTGCATGGCCACGACGATCCGCCTCCACCATCATGGCGAAGGTAGAATCCTTGTGAATCTTGAAGCCCGCCAGCGGATCGGCAATGAACAGGAGCGCCATGGTGGGCATGATACGGGAGCCAGTGCGACAATCCAATGCATGCGGCCGGCCGCCTCGATCGTACACCGTGGTGGGATATCGCGTATCTTAAGGCTGTTGAAAAACGTCGCGAGGATGGCCCGATGCGAGGCGCACGGAGCGCAGCGACCGAGAAAACGAGCGAAGCGAGTTTCAGCGAAGGCTCACCTTCAGGTGATGCCGGAGCTCCATCTCAAATCGATCGGCGAGGGAGCGCAAACGAAGTTTTAGCTTGCGCTGAAACTTCGTTTGGCGAAGGCTCACATCGGCGCAGCCGATGTGAAGTGAAGCGGCCGGAGCCCACACCGCGCAACACAGCCGATGGCCCACCGCAGTCGTTTTTCAACAACCTGTTATGCGCGCCCCCAGGCTTGTGCTGCGCCCAAGCCGCCCCCCGCGCGGGAAAGAAACACTTGGGGCGGCCCGGTGTGTTTCTTGAGAGGCTGCGCGAGCGTATGCGCCGCGAATCTGGTGGATGAATATGACCCCGACCCACCCTGAATCGCCCCCTGCCGCATCCGGCTGTCCGCTCTGCGCCCCAAGCGACGAAGCTGACGTCCTGTGGCGGGATCAAACCTGCCGCGTGGTGTGGGTGGACGACGCCAGGTTTCCCGGTTTCTGCCGGGTGGTCCTCAACGCCCATGTGAGCGAAATGACCGACCTGCCGCATTCCGCACGACATCGCCTGATGGCGGTGGTGTTCGCGGCGGAGGAGGCGGTACGCGAGGTTGCAGGGCCCGACAAGGTCAATCTGGCGAGCCTCGGCAACGTCGTGCCGCACCTGCACTGGCACGTGATCCCGCGTTTCAGGGACGATGCGTGTTTTCCCGATGCGATCTGGGCGCCGCCGCGCCGGACGGGGTTACGACGCGAGCGCTCCGGGCTCAGGACGCGCCTGGAGAGGGCGCTGCGGATGCGTCTAGGGATGCCGACGGCGGGCATGGAATGACCCGCTCCACCGGAAACACCGCCGAGAATGTGCTGCCCTTGCCGAGCGTGCTGTCGATGCGCAGGCGGGCCTGGTGGCGCTGCAGGATGTGCTTGACGATGGCCAGCCCCAGGCCGGTGCCGCCGCTGGCGCGCGAGCGGCCGCGATCAACGCGGTAGAAACGCTCGGTCAGGCGCGGGATGTGGCGGGCCTCGATGCCCTCGCCGGTGTCGGTCACCGCGAATTCGGCCCCGCCGCTCGACAGCCGGCTCCAACGCAGGGTGATGTGCCCGCCGTCGGGGGTGTAGCGCACCGCATTGCTGACCAGGTTGCCGAATGCGCTGTGCAGTTCCTGGGCGCGGCCGAGCAGACAGACCGGCTCGGGCGGGATGAGTTCGAGCGTGTGCCGTTCCTGGCTGAGATGGCGCGCCTCGTCGAGCAGGCGCTCTGCCAAGGCAGGCACGTTGACGGTTTCATTGTGGTCGTCCGGTTCGCCTTCCAGGCGGGCGAGGGTGAGCAGGTCGTCGAGCAGGTGGCGGATGCGGTCGGTCTCGTTCAGCATCAGACGCACATGCTGGCGGAAGATCGCCTCGTCGGGCGGGCCAAAATCCTCGAACGCCTCCAGGAAACCGGAGATGACGGTGATCGGCGTGCGCAGTTCATGGGACACGTTGGCGACGAAATCGCGCCGCGTGGCATCGACCCGTTCCAGCTCGCTGATGTCGCGTGCCAGCAGCATGCGCTGCCCCCGCAGCAGGGGCACCATCTGCAGCGACAGGGTGTGTTCGCGATTGACCGGCGAAGGCGTGATCAGGGCCTGGGAAAAGTCCTCCAGGGTCAGCCACTCGGTGAAACGCTGGTTGCGTAGCAGGTAATGCACGAACTGCCCGAGATCGCGGCTGCGCGACAGCCCCAGGCAGCGTTCGGCGGCGTCGTTGAGCCAGACGATGCGCCCCTGGTCGCCGAGGATGACCATGCCGTCGGGCAGCGAGCGGGCCGCCGACAGCATCTGTTCAAGGTCTGCGACGGCCCGCTCACGGCCCTCGCGGGTGAACAGCAGGCGGCGTTCGAGCAGGGCGGCGCTGCCGCCCATCAATCCGGACAGGTCGAGCGGTGGCGCCATCGGTTCCTGCAGCCAGCGCGCCAGGCGATACAGCTGCCAGAGCAGGTGGCCGTGCAGGATGAGCAAGCCGATGGCGAGCACCGCCCAGGCCCAGACCGGGCCATCGCTGAACCAGAGGATGACCGCGGCGAGCAGCAGCCCCAGTCCGATCAGCAGTGGCCGCCACCAGAAATCGAGCATGAATGGACTCCGGCCTGCGGTAAAAGGCGGATTCTACGTTGCCAGGCTCAGTTCAGGGTGGCCGAAAAGCGGTAGCCGGAGCCGCGCACGGTCTGGATCAGCTTGTCGTGCCCGGTCGCCTCCAGGGCGCCGCGCAAGCGGCGGATGTGCACGTCGACGGTGCGCTCCTCGACGAACACATGGTCGCCCCAGACGTGGTCGAGCAGTTGCGAGCGGGAATAGACCCGGTCCGGATGGGTCATCATGAAATGCAGCAGGCGGAATTCAGTGGGGCCGGGCTCGATTGGCTGGCCGTTGCCGGTGACCCGGTGGCTGACCGGGTCGAGGCGCAGGCCGGCGATCTCCACCACGTCCTCGGTCATCTGCGGCGCCCGTCGGCGCAGCACGGCCTTGATGCGCGCCATCAGTTCGCGCGGGCTGAACGGCTTGGTGATGTAGTCGTCGGCGCCGGTCTCCAGACCCAGTACCGCGTCACGCTCCTCGCTGCGCGCGGTAAGCATGATGATGGGGATCTCCTTGAGACGAGGATCGGCGCGCAGGCGCTTGGCCAGTTCGATGCCGGACATACCGGGCAACATCCAGTCGAGCAGGATCAGGTCGGGCAGCACCGTGCGCAGCTGCTGCAATGCCGTTTCGGCATCGCCCACCAGGGTCACCTGGTGACCATAGTGGCTGAGGTTGAATTTCAGGACTTCCTGGATCCCCGGTTCGTCCTCGACGACCAATATGGTGGCTGACATGGCTTCCCCGACTCGATAACGGCTTGGATGGGATTGAACCCGGATTTTCCATTCGGCGGCCTGACGGCCTACACGAGGGCGGGCGGCCGCTTTCGGGCGGCTTCGAGTCCGTGCTCATCGCCCTGGCATGGCGATGGGCGCGTCGCCCGGCCCTAGGGGGCGCTCACATCCGCTCCGAAATCGCCTCGCCATCCTCACGTGTCCTCATGGAAAATCCGGGTTGGACGGTTCCATCTTATGACGGTTCCGTGAATGTTTTATGACATTCGCCAGCTTGTCGTACCGGTACACCGATGGGACGAACAATCCATGGTGCATGGAATCAAATGCAGTAGAATCGCAGCCATTCAAAAACGAGCCAGCCCCGATGATCGGTCTACTCATCGTTGCGCACGGGACCCTGGGCGACAGCCTGATCCAGTGCGCCACCCACGTGCTCGGCCAGCGCCCGTCCGGGCTCGAGGCCGTCGACATCATGGCCTACGGCAGCCCCGAGGCCATGCAGGCTGCGGCCGACGCCCACATCCGTTCGCTCGACCAGGGCGAAGGCGTGATGGTGCTCACCGACCTCTACGGCGCCACCCCAAGCAACACCGTATGCAAGCTCATCCAGCCCGGCCATGTCGAGGTGGTGTCCGGGGTCAACCTGCCCATGCTGCTCAAGGTGCTCAACTATCATCGCCGCGAATCCCTGCCCCAGCTCATGCAGCGCGCCGAGCGCGGCGGCCAGGAAGGCATCTTCAGCGTCGAGACCTGCCACTGCGATGCCTGATCGCGAGGTGCAGATCCAGAACAAGCTGGGCCTGCACGCCCGTGCGTCGGCCAAGCTGACCCAGACCGCGGCCCAGTTCGAGTCCGAGGTGTGGCTGTCGCGCAACGGTCGGCGCGTCAACGGCAAGAGCATCATGGGCGTGATGATGCTTGCTGCCGCCACGGGCACCACAGTCCGTCTCGAGACCATTGGCCCCGATGCTGACTTGGCAATGAGCGCCCTGGTGGCGCTGATCGAAGACAAGTTCGGCGAGGGGGAATGAGGCGTGCGGGGCAGCGCATGCTGACTCCCGGCCACCGCGCCACCGGCCGCACGGTCGCGCGGCCATGACCTTCACCCTGCACGGCATCGCCGTCTCCGGCGGCTACGCCATCGGCCGCGCCCAGCTGTATTCACACGATCGCTTGGAGGCGCCGCATTACGTGCTGCGCCCGGAGCACATCGATGCCGAGGTCGTTCGCTTCGAGACGGCGGTGGCCCGCGTGCGCGAAGAGTGCGAAACCCTGCGTGGTCACCTTCCGGAAGGCGCGCCGACGGAACTGGCGGCATTCATCGACCTGCACCGCCTGATCCTCGAGGACTCGATGCTGTCGCAGGCACCCAAGCGTCTGATCCGGACCCAGGCCTGCAATGCAGAATGGGCCTTGGCACAGCAGACCGAAGCCGTGATCACCCAGTTCGAGAACATCGAGGACCCCTATCTGCGCGAGCGCAAGCACGACGTGCGGCAGGTGGCCGACCGCATCCTCAAGGCCCTGCTCGGCCACCCCGGCCAGGCCCACCTCAAACACTTCGACGAACCCACGGTGCTGGTCGCGCACGACCTGTCGCCCTCCGACATGGTGATCTTCAAGCGCCAGGCCTTCGCCGGCTTCATCACCGACCTGGGCGGCGCCACCTCGCACACGGCGATCCTGGCGCGCAGCCTGGGCATCTCCTCGGTGATGGCCCTGCACAATGCCCGCGCACTGATCCAGGAAGGCGACTGGCTGATCGTCGACGGCGTCGCCGGGGTGGTCATCGTCGACCCCGACCAGGCCATCCTCGACGAATATCGCCTGCGCCACAACCAGTGGCGGCTGGAACAGCAGAAGCTCAAGCGGCTGAAGACCAGTCCGTCCGCCACCCTCGACGGCGAGCCGGTGGATCTGCTTGCCAATATCGACCTGCCGCACGACGTGAAGGACGCGCTGGAGGAGAATGCCGCCGGCATCGGCCTGTTCCGCAGCGAATTCCTGTTCATGAACCGCCCCACCCCGCCTTCCGAGGACGAGCAGTTCGAGGCCTACCGGCATGTGGTCAAGGCCATGAAGGGGCGGCCGGTGGTGATCCGCACCCTGGACGTCGGCGCCGACAAGTCGTTGCCCTGGCTGGGTCTGGAAAGCGAGAACCCCGCCCTGGGGCTGCGCGCCATCCGTCTGTGTCTGGCCGAACCGCACCTGTTCGTCGGTCAGTTGCGAGCCATTTTGCGCGCCAGCCATTATGGCCAGGCGCGCATCCTGCTGCCCATGCTTACCACCCTGCCTGAACTCGACCAGGCCCTGGCCATGATCGAATCGACCAAGGCCGCATTGCGCGCCGAGCGCATCGCATTTGACGAGCACATCAAGATCGGCGGCATGATCGAGGTGCCCGCCGCCGCCCTGGCGGTGGAGTGGTTCGCGCGCAAGCTGGATTTCATCTCCATCGGCACCAACGACCTGATCCAGTACAGCCTGGCCATCGACCGCACCGACGACAGCGTCGCCCACCTCTACGACCCGCTGCATCCGGCGGTGCTGTATCTGGTGGCGCAGACCATCAGGACCGCCAAACGGCTCGGTTGCCCGGTGTCGGTGTGCGGCGAGATGGCCGGCGACGCGCGCTACACGCGGCTGTTGATCGGCCTCGGTCTGCGCAGCTTTTCCATGCACCCCGCGCATCTTCTGGCGGTGAAGCAGCAGGTGCTGCACAGCCAGACCGCCACCCTGGAGACCCTGGCGGGCAAACTCATGCGGGCGGGCGACCCGGAACGCATCCAGGCCTATCTAGAACGCATCAACACCTGAGTCCGACCTGATCGGCGATGGCGGGAATTGTCCGAATTGTCTAGTCGGCCTAGTCCAATTGTATGCATGCCGCGCTGTTCTAATGCGCTACGCTTTGCATTAACAGGCTGTTAAGATTTGCCCCGCATTCATTACCCCTACACGGAGAGAGACCATGAAGACCGCCCTGCTGTTCGCCGCCGCCCTTGTCGCCGTTTCAGGCACTGCTTCCGCCAGCCAGCAACTCGCCCAGCAACGGGGTTGCATGAGCTGCCACCAAATCGAGCGCAAGACGGTCGGCCCCTCCTACAAGGACGTGGCCAAGAAATACAAGGGCGATGCCAGCGCCGAAGCCAAGCTGGTCGAGGCCGTCAAGAAAGGCGGCAAGGGCGTGTGGGGCACCGTTCCCATGCCGCCGCATCCGCAGGTCAAGGACGAGGAGATCCAGTCCATCGTCCAGTGGGTGTTGTCCCTGTAAGCGACCACGGCGTCGATCCCAAGGGCCCCGCACGGGGCCCTTGGCGTTTCTGGCAACCCGGCTTAGAAGCGCAGCAGCAGACGCTCCAGCAGGTACAGGAGGCCGAATGCCAGCGCACCGGCCAGGGTGAGCTGGAGCATGAAGCCGGACCAGCGCAGGTAGCGGCGCTCGCGGGTGAGCGACCAGGCCAGAAGCGGTACGACGATCGCGAGCGCGCACAGCGCCAGGAGCACGCGCACGAACATGGTCGTCAGCCCGGCAGGGGGACCCACATCGCTAGCAGCGCCGGCGGTGTATCCTCCGGCCGGGTGAAGGTGGCCCATTCCCAGGCCGTCGCGTCGTCGAGCAGGGCGCGCAGCAGGCGGTTGTTGAGACCGTGTCCGGACTTGTAGGCGGAGAACGCGGCAAGGATGGGGTGGCCGGCGAGGTAGAGGTCGCCCACGGCATCGAGCACCTTGTGCTTCACGAACTCGTCGGCGTAACGCAAGCCTTCGGCATTGAGCACCCGGTAGTCGTCCATGACGATGGCGTTGTCGAGGTTCCCGCCCAATGCCAGGCCGTTGGCGCGCAGGAACTCCACCTCACGCATGAAGCCGAAGGTGCGGGCGCGGCTGATCTCCTGCACATAGGACTGGCGGCTGAAATCGATGCCGATCTGGCGCGCCGACTTCTGGAACACGGGATGGTCGAAGTCGATCCTGAAGTCCAGCCGAAAGCCTTCATGCGGCGTGAATTCGGCCCATTTGTCGCCGTCCTCGACCCGTACCCGGCGCTTGACCCGGATGAAACGGCGCGCGGCGTTCTGCGCCTCGATGCCGGCCGACTGCAACAGGTATACGAAGGGTGCTGCGGAACCGTCCATGATCGGGATCTCGGCGGCATCCAGGTCGATGTACAGATTGTCGATGCCCAGCCCGGCGAGGGCGGACATCAGGTGTTCGACGGTGGCCACGCGCGCGCCACGGCATTCGAGCGCCGAGCACAGCCGGGTGTCGCTGACCAGATGCGGATCGACGCGGAAGTCGATTGGTTCGGGCAGGTCGACGCGGCGAAAAAAGATGCCGGCGTCGGGCGGCGCCGGGCGCAGGGTGAGATTCACCTTCTGCCCGGAATGCAGACCGACGCCAGCGGCGCGTACCAATGTCTTGATGCTGCGTTGCTGGATCATGCAGCCATTTTACTCTGCGTTTTAACCTAAAAACCGCAGTTAAACACGTCCGAAGGGCGGTCCAAACGGGTGGCTGGCGCGACCCGCACGCAAGGCGCAGGACAGCACGCCGTGCGGGTCCCGAGCGGAGCGAGGGAGGGGCCGCAGGCCCACAAGCGACGCCGCCGCAGGGACGACCGCGAAGGGCGGAGCAGGGGCCCCTTGGGGGATGCGACCCCGAAGCGGGATGCAGGCAGCCCACGCGCGGTCGCCGGCATCCCCAAGGAGGCGCGAAAACTCGCCAGGGAAAATATCCCTTCCCCCTGGCGAGTTTCGAGCAAGCGAAGCGCAGCGGCCAAACGAGCCCGGGAAAATATCCCTTTCCCCTGGCGAGTTTCGAGCAAGCGAAGCGCAGCGGCCAAACGAGTCCGGGAAAATATCTCTCTTCCCGGACGGGTTTTGGCGCAGCCACAAAGCCAGGCGCCCGTTTGGGCCGCCAAGCGGGCGTGGAACGATCTTACCCAGACGGTGAAGTCGGGCGAAGGCTGAAAACTCAATGTATCCAACATGCTGCGAAGCCATCCAAGCGGTCAACTGGGGTTTTTAGGTTCAACAGCCTGTATAAGGTCGATCAGTCCGCCTGTTTGCGTAGGAATGCCGGGATGTCGAGGCTGTCGATGGCGCTGTCGTGGACGACGCTGGGGATCGACTCGACATTGCCGCGTCGGGTGCGCAGGATGGTCGGGATGTCGGTGTTGTCCTCATAGCCGCGCGGGGCCGGGCCGTCGGTGCCGGTACCCTGCAATACGCGTATCTCCGGCTTGTGCTGCTGGCGGGCGACCGGATTGCCCAGACCGGTGGCGACCATGGTCACCCGCAGTTCGGCCCCCATGCCCTGGTCGAATGCGGTGCCGACGATCACCGTCGCCTCGTCGGCGGTAAAGCCCTGGATGGTGTTCATCACCTCGTAGTATTCGTCGATGGTGAGGCTGTCGTCGGCGGTGATGTTGACCAGCACGCCGCGCGCGCCCTTGAGGTCGACGTTCTCCAGCAACGGGCTCTTCACCGCGGCCTCGGCAGCCTTGACTGCGCGACCTTCGCCGCTGGCGGTGGCAGAACCCATCATGGCCATGCCCATCTCGCTCATCACGGTGCGCACGTCGGCGAAGTCGACGTTGATCTCGCCCGGGGTGGTGATGATCTCGGCGATGCCGCCCACGGCGCTGTAGAGCACGTCGTTGGCGGCCATGAAGGCCTCATTGAGCTTCATGCCGCCGCCCAGCACCGAACGCAGCTTGTCGTTGGGGATGATGATCAGCGAATCGACGTATTCGGACAGTGCCTTGAGGCCATGGTCAGCCACCCGCATGCGCTTGCCCTCGAATGCGAACGGCTTGGTCACCACCGCCACGGTGAGGATGCCCAGCTCCTTGGCCACCTCGGCCACCACGGGGGCGGCGCCGGTGCCCGTGCCCCCCCCCATGCCGGCGGCGATGAACAGCATGTCGGCGCCGTCGATCAGCTCGGCGATGCGCTCGCGGTCCTCCAGCGCTGCCTCACGGCCGACCTCCGGCTTGGCGCCGGCGCCTAGGCCCTTGGTGACATTGGGACCGATCTGCAGCTGGACCGGTGCCTGGTTGCGTTTCAATGCTTGGGCATCGGTGTTGATGGCGAGGAATTCCACCCCGCTCATCCCCTTGCTGATCATGTGATCGACCGCGTTGCCACCGCAGCCGCCCACGCCGATGACCTTGATGACGGCTTCCTGGGCCTGTGTCTCTTCCAGTTCGAACAACATCTGCTTTCCCTCCTGAGGTACGCGCACAAAAAAATCGATGAGCCGTCAGACAACCGGCGGAAACTGTTGCAACACTTTCGCGCCGACACCGCACGCCTCACACCAAGATCAAAACGTATTCCTGAACCAGGCCTTCATCCGCTCCATGACCTGGGCAAAACTCGCCCCCTGCAACTTGCCGGCCTGATCCAGCTCATGCCGTTCCAGTCCGGCGATCAACAGACCGACGCTGGTCGCGTAGCGGGGATTGCGCACCCGCTCCGACAGGCCGCCGACGTATTCCGGCACGCCCACCCGCACCGGCATGTGGAACACCTCCTCGGCCAGTTCCACCATGCCCTTCATCTGGCTGGCGCCGCCGGTGAGCACCAGGCCGGACGACACCTGCTCCTCGAACCCGGAGCGGCGCAGCTCGGCCTGGATGAGGCCGTACAGCTCCTCCACCCGGGGTTCGATCACTTCCGACAGCATCTGCTTGGAAAGCATGCGCGCGCCGCGCTCGCCGATGCCGGGCACCTCCACCATCTCGCGTGCGTCGGCGAGCTGCCTCAATGCGATGCCGTGCTGGATCTTGAGATCCTCGGCCTCGCGCGTCGGGGTGCGCAGGGTCATGGCGATGTCGTTGGTGATCTGGTCGCCGGCGATGGGCAGCACGGCGGTGTGCTGGATGGCGCCGCGGGTGAACACGGTCAGATCGGTGGTGCCGCCGCCGATGTCGACCAGACACACGCCCAGGTCCTTTTCGTCGTCGTTGAGCACGGCGAGGCTCGACGCCAGCGGTTGCAGGATCAGGTCGCGCACTTCCAGGCCGCAGCGGCGCACGCACTTGACGATGTTCTGCGCCGCTGAGACCGCGCCGGTGACGATGTGCACCTTCACTTCCAGGCGCACGCCGGACATGCCGAGCGGTTCGCGCACACCCTCCTGGCCGTCGATGATGAACTCCTGCGACAACACGTGCAGGATCTGCTGATCGGTGGAGATGTTGACTGCACGCGCGGTCTCGATCACCCGGTCAACGTCGTTCTGCGACACCTCGCGGTCGCGGATCGGCACCATCCCGTGCGAATTGAGCGAGCGGATGTGGCTGCCGGACACGCCGGTGAACACCTGGTTGATCTTGCAGTTGGCCATCAGCTCGGCGTCCTCCAGGGCGCGCTGGATGGCGGCCACGGTGGCCTCGATGTTCACCACCACCCCTTTCTTGAGGCCACGCGACGGGCTCACACCCATGCCAAGGATGTTGAATCCACCCTCCGGCGGGACCTCGGCCACCAGGGCGACGATCTTCGATGTGCCGATGTCGAGGCCGACGATCAGGTCCTTGCTTTCACGTATCTTGTTCATGTCCGGGAAACTCATGTATTCCTGCCCGCGCTGCCCTGGATGCGCACCGCGAAGCCGTTCGGGTAACGCATGTCCACCCGGTGGATGCCGTCGTATTGGGCCGCGGCCAATGGATAGAAGGTGACGAATCGATGGAGGCGTTCTTCCAGCCGCTCCCGCCCCAGTTCGAGCACCAGCTCGCGGCCGGCCGTTTCCGGCTCGGGGCCGCCGGACAGGGCCAGCTGCCAGGCGCGACGGGCATCGACCCGCACGGACTCGATGCGCCAGCCATGCGCGCCAAGACGGGCCGTGAATTCAGCGAACCGGCGCGCCACCTCCGCTTCGCTGCCTTCGGGTGCAAGCACCCGCGGCAAGCCTGTCCAGGGGGGGACCGGAAACACCTCGCCATGCGTGTTGAGCACCGCCAGATCGTTCCAAGCCGCGGCTGGCACATGCTCCTCGATCTCCACCAGCAGGCGGTCGGGCCAGACCCGGCGCACGCGTGCCTCGCGCACCCAGGGCAACAGCTCGAATTCACGCCGCGCGACCTCTAGGTCGAGCGAGAAAAAACCGCCCCGCAGGGTAGCGATGATGGTCGGCGCGGCGGCTAAGGTTTCGGGCTGCTGTGCGCCACTGATTTCCACCGTGTGGAACAACAGGTGGTCCTCGGCCAGCCAGCGGCCGCCCTGCCAAAGCGCGAACGCCAGGGTGGCCGCCAGCACCAGCCGGGTGAGGCGATCGAGGCTGACTGGGTCATCCCACACGGGCGGCCTCCAGGAGGCTGAGACAAAGCCGGTCGAAATCGATGCCCGCCGCGCGCGCCGCCATCGGCACCAGGCTGTGGTCGGTCATGCCCGGCGAGGTGTTGATTTCAAGCGGATAGGGCTCGCCCCCGGCATCGAGCAGGATGTCCACCCGGCCCCAGCCACGGCAACCCAGGCTGGCGTAGGCGCGTCGGGCCAGATCCTGCATGCGCGCCTCCAGCGCTGCCGGCAGGCCGCTCGGGCACAGGTAGCGGGTGTCGTCGCGAAGATACTTGGCCTCGTAGTCGTAGAACTCGCTGGCCGGCTCGATCCGGATCACCGGCAGGGCGGTGAGGTTCTCGCCCTCGCCCAGGATGGCCACGGTGAACTCGCCGCCGGACAGATTGCGCTCGGCGATCACTAGGGGGTCGTGACGGGCTGCCTCGGCCCAGGCCTTGGCGAGTTCATCCACCGCCTTGACCTTGCTCACGCCGACGCTGGAACCCTCGTTGGCCGGTTTGACGAACAGCGGCAGGCCGAGCCGGGCCACCACCTCCGCGGCATCGTCCTCCGGGGTCAGCCGCATGTAATCCGGTACCGGCAACCCGGCCGCTTGCCAGATCAGCTTGCTGCGCCACTTGTCCATGCCCAGCGCCGAGGCCAGCACGCCGCTGCCGGTGTAGGGCAGGTCGATCAGATCGAGCGCGCCTTGCATGCGGCCGTCTTCGCCGCCGCGGCCGTGCAGGGCGATGAATACCCGCTCGAACCCGGCCGCCTCCAGTGCAGCCAACCCGGCCTCGGCCGGATCGAAGGGGTGCGCGTCCACGCCCTGCCGGCGCAGTGCCGCCAGAACCGCCGCGCCGCTTTTGAGCGATACCTCGCGCTCGGCGGAATGGCCGCCCATGAGTACGCCCACCTTGCCAAATACTGTCCTGCTCATACGCGCTCTCCGAGGATTCGCACTTCCCGTTGCAAGCGCACCCCGGTGCGCTCCGCGACCGTGGCTTCGACCTGATCGATCAGTGTCTCGATGTCGGTCGCCGTGGCGCCACCGGTGTTGACGATGAAGTTGGCATGCTTCTCCGACACTTGGGCACCGCCGATCGTCCTGCCTTTGAGGCCGCAGGATTCGATCAGGCGGGCGGCGTGATCGCCCGGCGGATTGCGGAACACCGAGCCGGCGTTGGGCAGTTCCAGCGGCTGGCTGGCCACCCGCGCGGCGAGCAGGCGCTTGATCTCCTGGCGCGAGACCGCGCCGTCGCCGCGCGGCAGCATCAGCCAGGCGGCGACGAACCATTCGGCGCGCGGCAGCACCGGCTCGACATGGCGGTAGCCGACGTGGAAATCCTTGGGCGAGCGCTTCTTCAGCGTGCCGGCACGGTCCAGGGTGAGCACCTGGCTGACGATCTCCCAGGTCTCGCGCCCGTAGCAGCCGGCGTTCATCGCCAGTGCGCCGCCCAGCGTGCCGGGGATGCCGGCCAAGAATTCGGCGCCCACCAGGTCATGGCGGGCGGCGAAGCGGGCCAGCTTGGGGCTGGACACACCCGCCTCGGCATACACCACGCCCAGGTCGCCCCGCACCCGTTCCAGCTCGATCCGGCCAAGGGCGCGATGCAGCAGCACCAAGGTTCCGGCAAATCCGCCATCCCGCACCAGCAGATTGCTGCCCAGACCGATGAATGCGAGCGGTTCCCGCACCCGGTCGCTCTGCATGAAGGCCTGCAGATCGGTCAGATCGGCGGGCACGTACACCTGCTCGGCGCGACCCCCGGCGCGCCAGGACACGTGCGCGGCCATCGCCACGTCGAAACGCAGTTCGCCGCGCAGCACTGGTGTGATCATGAGGTTTTCCGCCTGCGCGTTCATTGGCTGGCCTCCGCCAGTGCCAGCAAGGCGGCGGGCACCTGGCCCACCGAACCGGCGCCCATGGTCAGCACCACGTCGCCCGCCTCGACGAAATCGGCGATCGCCTGCGGCAGTTCGACGACGTCAGCGACGAACACCGGCTCGACCTTGCCCGCCACCCGCACGGCGCGCGCCAGGGAGCGGCCATCGGCGGCGACGATGGGCGCCTCGCCGGCCGGATACACCTCGGTGAGCAGCAGGGCGTCGGTCTGCGACAGCACCCGCGCGAAATCCTCGAACAGGTCGCGGGTGCGGCTGTAGCGGTGCGGCTGGAAGGCCAGCACCAGGCGCCGACCGGGAAAGGCGCCGCGCGCCGCGGCCAGGGTGACGGCCATCTCCGCCGGGTGGTGGCCGTAATCATCGACCAGGGTGATGCGCTTGCCGGCCAGGGTGAGCTCGCCATGGCGCTGGAAGCGCCGGCCAACGCCCGAGAACGCCGCCAGGGCGCGCTGCACGGCGACATCCGGGATCTGCAGCTCCCAGGCCACGGCGATCGCCGCCAGGGCGTTGAGCACGTTGTGGCGGCCGGGCAGGTTGAGCGTGATGTTGATCGGCGCCCGCTCGCCGTTACGCAGCGCGGTGAAATGCATGCACCCGCCGTCGGCGCGGATGTCCACGGCCTGGAAGGCGCAATCGTCGCCCGTGCCATAGGTGAGCATGGGTTTTTCGATGCGCGGCAGGAGCTCGCGCAGCACCGGGTCGTCGGCGCACAGGATGGCTATGCCGTAGAACGGCAGGCGTTGCAGGAAGTCGACGAAGGCCGATTTCAGGCGCTCGAAGTCATGGCCGTAGGTTTCCATGTGGTCGGCGTCGATGTTGGTGATGATCGACAGCACCGGACTGAGGAGCAGGAATGAGGCGTCCGATTCATCGGCCTCCGCCACCAGCCACTCGCCCTGGCCAAGACGGGCGTTGGCGCCGGCGGCGATGAGCTTGCCGCCGATCACGAAGGTGGGGTCGAGGCCGGCCTCGCCCAGCACACTGGCGACGAGGCTCGTGGTGGTGGTCTTGCCGTGCGTGCCGGCCACGGCGATGCCCTGCTTGAAACGCATCAACTCGGCCAGCATCATCGCCCGCGCCACCACCGGGATGCGCGCGGCGCGCGCGGCCTGGACCTCTGGATTGTCTTCACGCACCGCGCTGGAGATCACCAGCACGTCGGCGCCCGCGACGTTTTCTGCGGCATGACCGATGCGGATGCGGATGCCCAGGCCGGCCAGACGCCGGGTCGCGGCGTTGTCGGCCAGATCGCTGCCGGACACCGAAAAGCCCAGATTCGCCATCACCTCGGCGATGCCGCTCATGCCAGCACCGCCGATGCCCACGAAGTGGATATGCCGGACCTTGTGTTTCACCGTGCAATCTCCTCGATGAGCTCGACCACGCGGGCGGTGGCGGCGGGCTTGCCCAGGGCGCGCGCCTTTTCCGCCCGTTCAACGAGCCCGGCGCGAGTGAGCCCGCCGATCCATGCGGCCAGCGCGGTCTCGCTCAGCGTTTCCTGCGGCATCAGCCAGGCCGCGCCCGCGTCGGCGAGAAAGCGCGCGTTCGCGGTCTGGTGGTCGTCGACTGCATGCGGGAATGGCACCAGCGCCGCCGCCACACCCCCCGCCGCCAGCTCGGCGATGGTGGAGGCCCCGGCGCGGCAAAGCACGACGTCGGCCCAGGCCAGCGCCTCGGCCATGTCGGCGATGAAGTCGATGCATTCAGCCTCGACCCCGGCTGTGGCATAGGCCGTGCGCAGGGCATCGATGTGCCGGGCGCCGGACTGATGCCGCACCGCGGGACGGGCCTCCGGCGCGATGCGCGCCAATGCGGCCGGCACGAGCGCGTTGAGCGCCGCCGCGCCCAGGCTGCCGCCCACCACCAGCAGGCGCAGCGGTCCCTCGCGCCCGGCCAGGCGCAGCGCAGGCGAATCGAGCGCGGCGATCGCATCGCGCACCGGGTTGCCTACCCATTCCGCATCCACCTTGCCGCACGGCAGGGGTTTGTCCTTGCCGCCCCGCAGCGCGCCCGGCAGACCCAGCAGCACACGGTCGGCCAAACAGGCCAGGACCCGGTTGGTCAGTCCGGCGATGGCGTTTTGCTCGTGGATGATCAGGGGCTTGCCCAGAAGCGAGGCCATCATGCCGCCGGGGAAGGCGGGGTAGCCGCCGAAGCCGATCACCACATGCGGCCGTGCCCGGCGGATCGCCCGGATCGCCTGGACGAAGGCCAGCAGCAACTGCATGGGCAGCAAAAACAGGCGCAATGCACCTTTGCCGCGCACCCCGCCCATGGCGAGCCAGGCCATGGTAAAGCCGCGCTCGGGCACCAGACGCGCCTCCATGCCGCCTTGGGTGCCCAGCCAGACCACGTGCCAGCCCCGTGCGCGCAAGGCCTCGGCCACCGCCAGTCCCGGCATGATGTGACCACCGGTGCCGCCGGCCATGATGAGCGCGGTTTTCACGGTCGCAGTCATGACTTCTTTCCCCGCATCAGGCAGCTGTTTTGGCTTCGGCCGGCCGCATGCGCGGCCTTAACCTGCTCGCGCAGGTTAGCCTGCGCCGAAATCGCCGCTCCGTGCCTGCCCAACGGCATGTGTTGTGCGCGCCAAGTCATGAGGCGGCGATTTTGGCTTCGGCCGGCCGCATGCGCGGCCTTAACCTGCTCGCGCAGGTTAGCCTGCGCCAGAACAGGTGCCTTGCCAGCGAGTACGAAGCGCATCATGAATTCAACCGGTGTCATGACTTTTTACCTCGCATGAGGCACCTGTTTTCATAATCCACCCGCACGAGGAGGGCGAGGGCGAGGCAGTTGGCGACGATGCCGGAGCCGCCGTAGCTCATGAGCGGCAGGGTGAGGCCTTTGGTGGGCAGCAGGCCGAGATTCACACCCATGTTGATGAAGCCTTGCAGGCCGAACCACAGCCCGACCCCTTGGGCGGCGAGTGCCTGGAAATTGCGTTCCATCACCGAGGCCTGCCAGCCGATCGAGAATGCGCGCCAGGTGAGCCAGGCGAACAGCAAGATCACCGTGATCACGCCGATGAAGCCGAGTTCCTCGCCGATCACCGCAAGCAGGAAATCGGTATAGGCCTCGGGCAGGTAGAACAGCTTCTCGATGCTTTCGCCCAGGCCGACGCCGAACCATTCGCCGCGCCCGAATGCGATCAGTGCATGGGTGAGCTGGTAGCCGCTGCCAAGCGGGTCGGCCCAGGGGTCCATAAAGCCAAGCACCCGTTGCAGGCGGTAAGGCGACATCCAGATCAGAAGCACGAAGCCGGCCGCGAGCAGACCCATCAGGCCGACGAGCAGACGCCAGTTGAGGCCGCCCAGGAACAGGATGCCGAGCGCGATGGACACGATCACCACGAATGCGCCGAAATCCGGTTGCAGGAGCAGAAGCCCGCCCAACACCAGCATGACCAGGAACATCGGCATGAAGCCGCGGCTTACGTTTTCCATGTGCGCGGCCTTGCGTACCGTGTAGTCGGCGGCATAGAGGATGGTGGCGAACTTCATCAGCTCGGAGGGTTGGAAATTGCCCAGCGGCCCGAGCGGGATCCAGCGCCGGGCGCCATACACCTCCTTGCCGATGAAAGGCACCAGCACCAGCACCAGGCCCAGACTGCCGAGCACGAACAGCGTCGGCGCCGCCTTCTGCCACAATGCGGTGGGGATCTGGAATACGGCATAGGCCAGTCCAAGCCCCAGCGCCAGATAGCTTGCGTGGCGGATCAGGTAGAAAGCCGGCTGCTGGTTCGCGCTCTTGGCCTCGGCAATCGCGGCGGAAGCGGAATACACCATCACCAGGCCCAGCCCGAGCAGGATCGCCGCCACCCACAAGAGCGACCAGTCGAACGGCGCCAGGGCGGAGCGGTTGAGCGCGGCGTTATGAAACATCCGCGCCTCCTTCATGCCCGGCCAGGGCACGCACCGCCGCCACGAACACCGCGGCGCGATGCTTGTAGTCGCGGAACATGTCGAAGCTCGCGCACGCGGGCGAGAGCAGGACCGCCTCGCCGGCGCGCGCCTGTCCGGCGGCCAGCCGCACCGCGTCTTCCAGACGGGGGGCATGCTGGATCGGCACTCGGCCAGCGAGCGCCGCCTCGATCCGGGGCGCGTCCCGACCGATCAGGATCACGCCGCGCACCCTGGCCAGGGCGTCGGCGAGTGGACTGAAGTCCTGGCCCTTGCCGTCGCCGCCGGCGATCAGCCAGACCGGCCGCTCGAATCCGTCCAGAGCTGCGGCGGTGGCGCCGACGTTGGTGCCCTTGGAGTCGTCGTAATACCGCACGCCCGCCACTTCGGCCACGAATTCAACCCGGTGCGGCAGGCCGCGGAAGGTTTGCAGGGCGGCGAGCAGGGGCGGGTATTCGAGGCCGATCATCCGGCACAGGGCCAGCGCGGCGAGCGCGTTCGCGGCGTTGTGACGGCCGGGGATGGGCAGCGCGTCGAGCGGCAGCAGGGCCGCATCGCCCTCGGCCAGCCAGCTGCGACCGTCGCGCGTGACGAGGCCGAAGTCGCTTGCGCATTCCGCCACGCCGAGGCCAAAACGCACCACCGCGCGGCCGGGCCGGGCCATGGCCATCACCCGGGCGTCGTCGCGGTTCAGCACCTGCACGCCCGCGCCGGTGAAGATGCGCGCCTTGGCGGCGGCATAGTCGTCCATGCCGGCGTAACGATCCATGTGGTCTTCGGAAAGATTGAGCACGGTCGCGGCGTCGGCGGCGAGTGTGCTCGTGCTTTCCAGCTGGAAGCTGGAAAGCTCCAGCACCCATACGTCCGGCGCGCGACCTTGCAGCTCACGCTCGGCCAGTGCGTCGAGCACTGGCAGGCCGATGTTGCCAGCCACCACGGTGTCCAGACCGGCGGCCTCGCACAGATGGCCGGTGAGGCGGGTGACCGTGCTCTTGCCGTTGGAGCCGGTGATGGCGATGATTTTCGCGGCGCTGCCGGCGATGGCTCGCGCGAACAGCTCCACGTCGCCGATTATGTCCTTGCCGGCGGCGCGCGCGGCGGCGATCTCCGGGGTGGTGAGCGCCACGCCGGGGCTTGCCACGATCAGCTCGGCCCAGTCGAAATCGGCCGCATCGAAGCGGCCCAGGGTCAACGCCAGCTCGGGGAATGCCTCGCGAGTCTGGTGCGCGTGTGGCGGCTCGCTGCGGCTGTCGCAGCCCCTGACCTCGGCGTCGTGCTCCAACAGCCAGCGCACGCAGGATGCGCCGGTATCGCCCAGGCCGACGACCAGGGCGCGCTTGCCGGAGGGATCGAACGCCGTCTTCATCGCCCTTACCTCAGCTTCAGGGTGGAAAGGCCGATGAGCACCAGCATCATCGAAATGATCCAAAAACGGACGACGACTTGGGTTTCCTTCCAGCCCTTCTTCTCGAAGTGGTGGTGGATGGGGGCCATGAGGAAAATGCGTTTGCCGCGCAGTTTGTAGGAGCCGACCTGGAGCATCACCGAGATGGTTTCCATGACGAACACCCCGCCCATGATGAACAGCACGATTTCCTGGCGTACCACCACGGCGACCAGGCCGAGCGCGGCGCCCAGCGCGAGCGCGCCGACATCGCCCATGAACACTTCGGCGGGATAGGCGTTGAACCACAGGAATGCAAGCCCGGCGCCCACCATGGCGCCGCAGAATATGGTCAGCTCGCCGGCGCCGGGGATGTGCGGCACGCCGAGGTACTTGGCGAACACGGCATGGCCCGCGACGTAGGCGAAGATGCCCAGGGCGCCGGCGACCATGACCGTGGGCAGGATGGCCAGCCCGTCGGCGCCGTCGGTCAGGTTTACGGCGTTGCTGCTGCCGACGATGACGAAATAGGCGAGGATGACGAAGCCGACCGCGCCGAGCGGCATCACTACGTTCTTGAAGAAGGGCACGATGAGTTCGGTCTGCGCCGGCAGGTTGGCCGACCACGCCAGCCAGGCGGCCACCATGAGCGCGATCACCGATTGCCATAAATACTTCCAGCGCGAGGGCAGGCCCTTGGGATTCTTTTCCACCACCTTGCGCCAGTCGTCCACCCAGCCGATGGCGCCGAAGCCGAGCAGGGTGATGAGCGCGAGCCAGACGTAGGTATTGCCCAGATCGGCCCAGAGCAGGGTGGTGAGCACGATCGCCGACAGGATCAGCGCCCCGCCCATGGTCGGGGTGCCGGCCTTGACGAGATGGGTCTGCGGGCCGTCGTCGCGCACCGGCTGGCCGATCTTCAGCTCGGTGAGCTTGCGGATCATGTACGGCCCAATCAGAAACGAAACGATCAGGGCAGTGAGCGCCGCCAGCACCGCGCGCAGCGTGATGTAGTTGAACACGTTGAAGGCACGGATGTCCTCGCCCAGCCATTGCGTCAGCATCAGGAGCATTGCCCGGCCTCCAGGAAGGATTGCACCACCCGTTCCATCTTCATGAATCGGGAACCCTTGATGAGCACCGTCACGTCTGGGGCCAGCGCGCACTCGATTTCGGCGAGAAGCTCCTCGATGCGCTCGAAATGCATGCCGCCCGGCCCGAACGCGGCGGCCGCGGCGGCGGAAAGCTCACCCAAGCAGAACAGGCGGTCGATGCCGGCAGCGCGCGCCCGGATGCCGATCTCGGCATGCAGTTCGCGCCCGTCCGGCCCCAGCTCGCCCATGTCGCCCAGCACCAGGATGCGGGTGCCCGTCTGGGCCGCCAGCACCTCGATGGCGGCGGCTACTGAATCCGGGTTGGCGTTGTAGCTGTCATCGATCAGACGAGCCCCCAGGATGCAGGGGTGAACCTGCAAGCGTCCGCGCGTGCCCTGCCAGGCGGCAAGACCGCGACCGATCACTTCCGGAGCCACCCCCAGGGCGTGCGCCGCCGCGGTCGCCGCGACCGCGTTGCGGACGTTGTGCAGACCCGGGGCGGCCAGCCGGGTGGTGAGAGCGCCGGCCGGGGTGACGATGTCGATTTCGGTGCCCAGGGGCTCCAGTCGCCAAGCGCGGGCATGCACGTCGGCCTGGGCGGAGAGGCCGAAGGTGAGTACCCGCTTGTCCTGGCAGAGGCCCTGCCAGAGGTCGGTGTGCGGGTCGTCGAGGTTGATCAGCGCAACGCCGTCCGGCGTGAGGCCGGCGTAGATCTCACCTTTGGCGCGAGCAATGGTCTCGACGCTGCCCAGCCCTTCCAGATGGGCCCGCATGGCATTGTTGACCAGGGCCACGTCGGGTTGGGCGAGCCGGGTGAGGTAGTCGATCTCGCCGGCGTGGTTCATGCCCATCTCGATCACCGCGTAGCGATGGCCGGGGTTCAGGCGCAACAGGGTGAGCGGTACGCCGATGTCGTTGTTGAGGTTGCCTTGGGTGGCGAGCACGGCTGCCTCGCCGGCCTCGGCGCGCAGGATGGCGGCGCTCATCTCCTTGACCGAGGTCTTGCCGTTGCTGCCGGTGATGGCCAGACGCCGGGCCGGCATGCGGCCGCGATGCCAGGCGGCGAGGCGGCCCAGGGCCAGGCGGGTGTCGTCGACGACGATGGCCGGGGCCAGGTCGAGGCCGGCGCACGCTTCGATCATCACCGCCGCCGCACCTTGTTCGAGGGCGCGGGCGGCGAATGCGTGGCCGTCGAAGCGCTCGCCGCGCAGGGCCACGAACAGCGCGCTCGCGGGCAGGGCGCGGCTGTCGGTGGCCACCGCGTCGAATTCGATGTCGCCGCCGCGTACCGCGCCGCCGATGGCCCGGGCGACCTCACGCAGTCGCATGTCTTGCTCCTTGCCATTGTCCCAGCGCGCGGGCCGCGGTCTCGACATCCGAGAACGGCCGCCGTTCGCCGGCGATTTCCTGATGGGTCTCGTGCCCCTTGCCCGCGATCAGGACCATGTCTGCCGCGCCGGCCTCGGCGATGGCCGCCTGGATCGCGGCCTCACGCTCGAGAATCACGGTCTGGCCGGGCGGCATGCCGGCGAGGATGTCGGCGGCGATTTCGGCCGGGTCTTCATGGCGGGGGTTGTCGCTGGTGACGATGACGCGGTCCGCCAGGGCCGCCGCCACTTCGCCCATGAGCGGCCGCTTGCCGCGGTCACGACCGCCGCCGCAGCCGAACACGCAGAGCAGGCGGCCCGGGGTGAGTGGACGCAGGGTGCGCAACACTTGTTCGAGCGCATCCGGAGTATGGGCGTAGTCGATGATCACCCCGGGCCCGCCGACACCACCCAGGCGCTGCATGCGCCCCGCCACCGGTCGTACTTCGGCCAGCGCGGCGATGGCGGCGTCGAGGCCGATCCCGCTCACCAGGAGGGCGCCCAGGCAGGCGAGCAGATTGCTGGCATTGAAGCGACCAATCAGGGGACTGTCGATCTCGGCCCGGCCCCAGTCGCACTCCACCGCCAAAGTGAGGCCGCGGTCGTCCAGGCGCCGCAGCCGCCCGCGCAACTCGCCCCGATCGAGTCCGTAGCCCAGCACCCGGGTCGGCCCGCCGGCGAGGTTGGCGGCGAGGCTGCGGCCGAATGCGTCGTCCAGATTGAGTACCGCATACGCAAGCCCCGGCCAGCCGAACAGACGGGCCTTGGCCTGGGCGTAGCTCGCCATGTCGCCGTGGTAGTCGAGGTGGTCGCGCGACAGGTTGGTGAGCACCGCGACATCGAAATGCACTCCCTCCACACGGTCCTGATCGAGCGCATGCGAGGACACCTCCATGGCCACCGCGTCCACGCCGGCGGCGCGATAGTGGGCCAGCAGGCCATGCAGGGTGACCGCGTCCGGCGTGGTGTGACTGCTTCCAGCCAGTGCGCCGACCGGGCCGTTGCCCAAGGTGCCGATGATCGCAGCGCGTCGGCCGAGCGCATCCAGCGCCTGGCCCAGCCAGTGACTGACCGAGGTCTTGCCGTTGGTGCCGGTGATGCCGATCATCCATAGATGGCGGGAAGGCGTTTCCCACCAAGCGTTGGCGAGCGCCGCCGCCTGACGGCGCAGATCCGGCACGGGACGGTGCTCGAGCGGCAGATCGGCGGCAGCGACCGCGCCGTGCGGCTCCCACAGCACCGCGGCAGCCCCTGCCGCCACCGCGGCGGCAATGTAGTGGCGCCCGTCGTGCGTTGCGCCCGGAAAGGCCAGGAACACATCCCCGGGCCGCACCTGGCGGCTGTCCGCGACCAGGCGTGCGCTGGCCGGCAGGCGCTGCTTGAGCTCGGCAAGCCAGGCGGGATTCATACCATTTCCCCCACCACTTCGAGCGGTGGCGGCGGCACATCCTCGATCGGCGCGTCCGGCGGCAGGGCCATGAAGCGCAGCGCCCCGGCCATCACCTTGGCGAATACCGGCGCCGCGACCTGGCCGCCGTAATAGACCTTGCCGCCCGGCTCGTCGATCATGACCGCCACCACCAGGCGCGGATCGCTCACCGGTGCCAAGCCGACAAATGAAGCGATGTATTTGTCCGGCGCGTAACGGCCGTCCACCAGCTTGTGCGCGGTTCCGGTCTTGCCGCCGACGCGGTAGCCCATGACTCGCGCCCTGGGGGCGGTGCCACCCGGCTCGGTGACGGTTTCCAACATCGCGAGCAGGGATTCCGCGGTCTCGCGCGACATCACCCGGCGACCGCTGGCGACCTCCTGACGCTTGAGCACAGTGAGCTCGGGCATCACGCCGCCGTTGGCGAATGTCGTGTAGGCCCGCGCTAGATGCAGCAGAGTGGTGGACATGCCGTGGCCAAAGGCCATGGTGGCCTTTTCGATCGGCCGCCAGGTTTCATAGGGACGCAGCCGGCCGCCCACCTCGCCAGGGAAGCCAACCCCCGGCGGGGCACCGAAACCGGCGCGGTTGAGCAGCCTCCAGTAGTCTTCCGACTTCATGTCGAGCGCAATCTTGGCGGTGGCGACGTTGCTGGACACTTGGATGGCCTGGGCCAGGGTGAGAACTCCTTTCGGATGCGCGTCGGAGATGC
>Ga0209207_1000300_pt1 | contig 33453 bp, 31 predicted proteins | sample SaghotsprinmetaG_FD_184140 | JGI IMG/M metagenome (GOLD analysis project Ga0209207, IMG submission 184140) | Hot spring microbial communities from South Africa to study Microbial Dark Matter (Phase II) - Sagole hot spring metaG (SPAdes) (version 3) | ecosystem: Environmental > Aquatic > Thermal...
TGACTTCTTTCCCGCTCATCTCGATCCGGTCCATCATCTCATGCTCCGTCTACAACCAAAGCGGACATTTCTAACTTGCTGAGACCGGACATTACTAACTTGCTCTTACAGCAGCAAACCGCTATCTTGCGTTCTCCGTGACCCTGTGGTCCAATTGGGTTTTTCAGGATCATGGATGCCCCCTTTCGGGCAGGGCCTCGCCGATCCGCAGCGGCACGATATCGACGCCTTCCAGGGCCAGCGGCTGGTGGGTGGTCATCACCACCAGGCCGGCCTGGCTGACGTGGTTGCGCAACAGGTCCTCGACCAGCGCCACGCCATGCACATCCAGCCCGGTGAGGGGTTCGTCGAGGATCCACAGCCGCCGGCGGGCGGCGATCAGGCTGGCCAGCGCCACCCGCCGGCGCTGGCCGAAGGACAGCACCCGCGCCGGCAGGTCGATAGAGCGTGCGAGTCCCAGATCGGCGAGCAGGCGCTCGGCCTCGGGTTCCTCCAGGGGGTAGTCGCCGATCGCCGCCGCCAGGCGCAGGTTTTCAAGGGGAGTAAGTTCGTCCTTGATGCCGTTGGTGTGGCCTAGGTAGGCCATCTCGCGGTGGTATTCCTCGCGCTCGGCATCGATGCGTCGCCCTCGCCAGTGCACCTCGCCCGCCAGGGGTGAGGACAGGCCGCAAAGCAGGCGCAGCAGGCTGGTCTTGCCGCGACCGTTGCCGCCTTGCACCAGCAGGAGCTGGCCGCCGTGCAAGCTGAAATCCAGGTCGCTGAACAGGGTGCGATCGCCGCGCGCGCAGGCAAGTTGGTGGACGGAGAGGATGGCGTGGCTGTCGGGCATTTGGGCTGGATCGGCGGCAAGGGCAAGAGCATACCGGCAATCGCGGCGACCGCCAAACACCCGTCGGGAGGGCACGGGAGAGTGCCTGCAAAACGAAGAGCCCCGGCAGCGGTCCGGCCGGGGGCTCAGGGCGCGGCGTCTTAGCCGCCTGTTAGGCGGCGAGCAATTCCTTCATGCGGCGCAATGCCTTGGCCTCGATCTGCCGCACCCGTTCGGCGGAGATGCCGTACTGGGCGGCCAACTCGTGCAGGGTGGCCGGGTCGTCCTCGTTCAGCCAGCGCGCCTCGATGATGTGCCGGCTGCGCGGATCGAGGCTTTCCAGGGCGCGGGCGAGGCCGTGGCTGGCGAGCTGGTCGCGCTCGGCGCGTTCGATCTGGTGGGTCGGTTCAGACTCCGGCGCGGCCAGATAGGCGATGGGCGCGAACGCATCCTCCTCGTCCTCGCCGCTCGCCTCCAGGGCGATGTCCTGGCCATAGAGCCGGGTTTCCATCTCGCGCACGTCGCTGTCGTTGACATTGAGTGTCTTCGCCATGGCCTCGACCTCGGCCGGGGTCAGCGCCGCCGTGCCTTGCTTCATGCTGCGCAGGTTGAAGAACAGCTTGCGCTGGGCCTTGGTGGTGGCCACCTTCACCAGGCGCCAGTTCTTCAGGATGAACTCGTGGATCTCGGCCTTGATCCAATGCACGGCGAACGAGACCAGGCGCACGCCCCGATCTGGATCGAAACGCTTGACGGCCTTCATCAGGCCGACATTGCCTTCCTGGATCAGGTCGGCATGGGACAGGCCGTAGCCCAGGTAGCCGCGCGCGATGGCGACCACCAGGCGCAGGTGGGACAGGACCAGCTGGCGCGCCGCGTCGAGGTCCTGGTCGCGGCGGAAACGGCTGGCCAGCGCGTATTCCTCCTCGGCGCTGAGCATCGGGAAGCGGTTTGCGGCCTGGATGTAGCTTTCGATACTGCCCAGGGCCGACGGCACGGGAAAATTCAGGGTGGCAGCGGTCATGGCAACCTCCATGGAATATGGGTCTGTAAATATGTTAGCACTCTCGGAGTTTGAGTGCTAACCGCATGAACGCTCCAGGCTTCCAGCCGCGCCGGGGACGGCGGATGGGCTGGGCCGCTACGTTACAATTCCCGCCTCACTCACTTTCACACGGTAATCCAATGAGCGCGCGTATTCTGGACGGCAAGGCGATCGCCGATTCATTGTTGCAGGACATCCGCCGCGAGGTGGACAGCCGTGTCGCCGCCGGCCGGCCGGCACCCGGCCTGGCGGTGATCCTGGTCGGCGACAACGCCGCATCGGCCATCTATGTGCGCAACAAGCGGCGCGCCTGCGAGACCGCAGGGGTGCGTTCGTTTTCCCATGACCTGCCGGGCACCACATCCCAGGCCGAACTGCTCGAACGGATCGACCGCCTCAACGACGATCCCGCCGTCGATGGCATCCTGGTGCAGTTGCCCCTGCCGGCCCACATCGATCCGGTTGCCGTAATCGAGCGCATCCGTCCGGACAAGGACGTGGACGGTTTCCACCCCTACAACGTCGGCTGCCTGGCCCTGAAGATGCCGCTGTTGCGGCCCTGCACCCCGTATGGCGTGATGCGCCTTTTGGCCCGCACGGAACTTTCGCTGCGCGGCCTGGAGGCGGTGGTGGTGGGGGCGTCCAACATCGTCGGCCGGCCGATGGCGCTCGAACTCCTGCTCGCGGGCGCCACGGTGACCGTATGCCACAGCGCCACACGCGACCTGGCGGCGCACGTGGCGTGCGCCGATCTGGTGGTGGCGGCAGTGGGCCGCCCGCGCATGATCCAGGGCGAATGGATCAAGCCCGGCGCCATCGTCATCGATGTCGGCATCAATCGTCTTGAGGATGGCCGCATCGTCGGCGATGTCGATTTCGAGCCGGCGCGGGAACGCGCCGGCTGGATCACCCCGGTGCCGGGCGGGGTGGGGCCGATGACCGTGGCCACCCTGCTGCAGAACACCCTGGAGGCCGCCGCCCGGCATCAATCCTGAGCGGGCTGGACGAACGCGGCATCCGGCGGCAGGGTGCGGCGGCGGAACAGCAGGTCCCATACCCCGTGGCCCAGGCGCAGGCCGCGTTTTTCGAACTTGGTGAGCGGCCGCCAGGCCGGACGTTCGGCATAGCCCGGGGCGGTGTTGGCCAGCATGGGCTCGGCGGTGAGCACGGCCAGCATCTGTTCGGCGTAGTCCTGCCAGTCGGTGGCCAGATGCATGTACCCCCCGGGTTTCAGCCGGCTCGCCAGCAAATGCGCGAAGGCCGGCTGGATCAGGCGACGCTTGTGATGACGCTTCTTGTGCCAGGGGTCGGGAAAATAGATGTGGATGCCATCCAGGGCGCCCGGCGCGAGCATGTGTTCCAGCGCCTCGACCGCGTCGCGCCGGACGATGCGCACGTTGGCCAGCCCCGCCTCGCCGATGCGCTTGAGCAGGGCCCCCACGCCGGGGGTATGCACCTCGATGCCGAGATAATCGTTTTCCGGGTGGGCGGCGGCGATCTGCGCCGTGGTTTCGCCCATGCCGAAACCGATCTCGACGATCTTCGGCGCTGAACGGCCGAATACTGCATCGAGATCGATGCAGGCGTCGGAATAGGGCAGGACGAAGCGCGGTCCGAGCTCATCCAGGGCACGGCTCTGGCCGCTGCCCATGCGCCCAGCACGCAGCACGTAGCTGCGGATGCCGCGGCGTGGTCGTTCAGGCACCTCGCCCTCTGGGGGCGGGGTGAGCACATCCGGCATCAGGAACCGATCAGGCCACGGGTCGGGGAGCTGGGGCTGGCCTGGTAGACCTTCTTCGCCATGCGGCCGGCGAGGAATGCCTCGCGCCCGGCCTCGACCGCCTTCCTCATGGCGCCGGCCATGCGCACCGGGTCTTGCGCCGCGGCGATGGCGGTGTTCATCAGCACCGCGTCGCAACCCAGCTCCATGGCAATGGCGGCGTCCGAGGCCGTGCCTACCCCGGCGTCGACCACCACCGGCACCGAGATGCGGTCGATGACGATCGACAGGTTCCACGGGTTGAGGATGCCCATGCCGGAGCCGATCAGCGAGGCGAGCGGCATGATGGCCACACAGCCGATGTCTTCGAGTCGTTTTGCGACGATGGGATCGTCGGAGGTGTACACCATCACCTTGAAGCCCTCTTTCACCAGCACCTCGGCGGCCTTCAGGGTTTCCACCACGTTCGGATACAGGGTTTGCGGATCACCCAGCACTTCGAGCTTGACCAGGTCATGGCCATCGAGCAGCTCGCGCGCCAGACGCAGGGTGCGAATGGCATCGTCGGCCGTGTAACAGCCGGCGGTATTGGGCAAATAAGTGTATTTCGACGGCGGCACGGCGTCGAGCAGGCTGGGCTGGTTCGGGTCCTGGCCGATGTTGGTGCGCCGGATGGCAACGGTGACGATCTCTGCGCCGGAAGCCTCGATGGCGGCCCGCGTCTGCTCGAAGTCCCTGTACTTGCCGGTGCCTACCAGGAGGCGTGAGGCATAGGCCTGACCTGCGATGACCAGTGGATCCATGTCTGTTCGAGAGGGGTATGGTGTCAAGAGAAGAGGGCGGCGGATCGCCGTCCCGCGCTGCGTATCAGCCGCCGCCCACCGCGATGACGATCTCCAGCCGGTCGCCGTCGGCAAGCGGGGTGTCGCCGTGCCGGCTCTTCGGCACGATCTCGCCGTTGAGCTCCACGGCAACCCGCTTCCCGGTCAGTCCGAGCCGCTCCACCAGCTCGGCGACCCGAAGCGGGGAATCGAACTGGCGCGGCTCGCCATTGACGGTGAGTGCAATCACGCGGGGGAAAATCCGGTAGAATCGGGCTGATCAGTCTACCACGACGCGGGTGTAGTTCAATGGTAGAACCTCAGCTTCCCAAGCTGATGACGTGGGTTCGATTCCCATCACCCGCTCCATTCAACCCAGATTTTTCATTCGGACGCGGGAAGGCGCGAAGCCCATGATCGAGGCCGATTGCGCGTGACGGTCGCAGGCGAGCTTGAACACCTCCCCGAGAAGTCACGCGCAAGCTGGCCGATCCGAGGCAAGCGAGGCCCGCGAAGCTGCATCTGCAAGCACTACGATCGTCCTCTGGCACAAAGCGACCGAAGGCATGGGCCGGTCTAACAGGCTGTTGAAAAACGACTGCGGTGGGCCATCGGCTGTGTTGCGCGATGTGGGCTCCGGCCGCTTCACTTCACATCGGCTGCGCCGATGTGAGCCTTCGCTGAAACTCGCTGCGCTCGTTTTCTCGGTCACTGCGCTCCGTGCGCCTTGCATCGGGCCCTCCTCGCTACGTTTTTCAACAGTCTGCTAATGGAAAATCTGGGATGATGTCACTCATCAGTCTCACCCGATGCGCCAGTCGATCTTTCTTCCCCTGTGTTCCGCCCCAGGATCGGTTCTTTCCCTCTCAGTATGCCGAATTTTCCATGACACAAGAGTTCCCCTTCGTGGGCAGGATTGCAAGCCCTGGACTTCCTGGTCTTGCCCGGTCACGCCTGTGGCCCTGCTACACTGGCGTTTCCATGTTCATGGCCTGGCCTTTCACCGTGTCCGTTCCTGTTTCCGCTTCCCTGCGCGCGGTGGTGTCCGTGCTCAGCCTGACTTTTCTTGCTCTGGCGCATGGCGTGGCGCGCGCCGAGGTTGAGCGTGATTTCCTCGCTGCCCGGCAGGCCTTGGAAAAGGGCCAGACGGCGCGTTTCGATCAGCATGCGGCGCGGGTGCCGGAAGGGCATCTGCTGCATCCTTACATTGCGTACTGGCGGGTGCGGGATCGCCCCGCCGAGGATCCGGCTCGGGTGGCCTTCGTCGAGCGTCATCCGGATTCGCCCCTGGCCGAGCGGGTGCGCCAGGATCTGGCGCGCCAGGCTGGGCAGAACGAGGACTGGTCGCGCTTCCGCCACTGGGTCGGCCAGCTCGCGCGGTTGGACCTGGAGCTGCGTTGCTTCAGTCTGCGCGAACGGCTGGCCGCAGGCGGTCGGGAGGCGGTCGGGGAAGGCGTCGAGTTGTACCGTACCGGGCGTGACCTGCCTGGCAGTTGCGGTCCCTTGTTCAATCGTCTGTTCGAGCTGGGCGCGCTGGTGGATGAGCACCGCTTTGCCCGGCTGCGACTCGCGCTCGCGGAGGACAACGCTCGTCTGGCGCGTGAGTTGATCGCGGACCTGCCCCAGGCTGAACGGCCGCGCGCCGATGCGTTCAGGCTTGCCCAGGACAAGCCGGAGAGCTGGCTGGCCCGGAGTCCGGAGAACCGCGCCGAACGTGAGCTGACCCTGTTCGCCCTCGATCGCATCGCCCGCAACGATCCTCTGCGCGCCGCCAGCCTGTGGCGCGAGGCCGGCCAGCGGCTGGGAGAGGCGGAACGCAGGCATGGCTGGGGCATCGTTGCCATGCATGCGGGGCGCCGACACATGCCGCAGGCGGTGGACTGGTTCCAGCAGGCCGGCAATGATCTGCCCGATGCGCAACTGGCCTGGAAGGTGCGGGCGATGTTGCGCGCCGGGCGCTGGCCCGAGGTGTACCACGCCATCCTGGCGATGTCGGCCGAGGAACAAAACGCCACCACCTGGCGCTACTGGCGGGCGCGCGCGCTCAAGGCGATGAATGCCCGGGTGCAGGCCAATGCGCTGTTTGCTGAGCTGTCGCGCGGGCATGACTATTACGCCTTCCTGGCCGGCGAGGAGCTGCCGGTGCGCCTGGAGACGCGGCCGCCCGAGCATCGTCCCAGTGTCGACGAGGTGCGTGCGATTGCCGAGCGCCCCAGCATTCGCCGGGCCTTGCTGTTGCGTCGGCTGGGGATGGGCGCCGAGGCGAATGGCGAATGGCAGTGGGCCATCGCCGGGTTCGACGATCCCAGCCTGCTGGCGGCAGCCGAGGTGGCGCGGCGCGAGGGCTGGTATGACCGCGCCATCGCCACCGCCGAGCGCACCCGCGATTTGCACAACTTCGATCTGCGTTTCCTCACCCCCTATCGCGATCTGGCCGAGGCCTACTCACGCGGCAATGGCCTCGACCCGGCCTGGGTGTATGGCCTGATGCGGCAGGAGTCACGCTTCATCGAGCATGCCCGGTCGCGGGTGGGGGCGACCGGCCTGATGCAGATCATGCCCGCCACCGCGAAATGGATCGCGCGTCAGCTCGGGCTGGGGGACCAGGCCCAGATGAGCCACCCGGAGACCAACATCCGCTTCGGCACCTGGTATCTGAAGCATGTGCAGGACAGCCTGGGCGGTTCGCCTGTGCTGGCCACCGCCGCATACAACGCCGGGCCGGGCCGCGCTCGCCGCTGGCAGGCGGAAACGCCGCTTGAAGGCGCGATCTATGTCGACACCATCCCGTTCGTCGAGACCCGCGACTATGTGCGCAAGGTGCTCGGCAACGCCATGCATTACCGCCAACGCATGGGCCAGGAGCCGATCCGGCTGACCGACAAGCTGGGCATGATCCCGCCCCGGCCGGCTGGGCGAGTCACCGCGGAGATGGATGCGAGTGGTTGAACCAACCGATGCAAAACAGAAACGCCCCCAGGGCGTAACCGTGGGGTGCGTCGGGAAGGCCGGCCCGGTTCAGGCGAGCTCGCGCTCCAGCTCTTCGAGGCTGGTGTGGCGCACGTCCTTGCCCTTGACCATGAACACCACGTATTCGGAGATGTTCTTGGCATGGTCGCCGATGCGCTCGATGGCCTTGACTACGAACATCAAGTCGATGAACAGGCTGATGTTGCGCGGGTCTTCCATCATGTAGGTGATGAGGTGGCGGGCGATGAGGTGGAATTCCTCGTCCACCTCGATGTCCTGGCGGGCCACCGCGGCGGCGCTGGAGGCATCCACCCGGGCGAATGAATCGAGCGAGGTGCGCAACATCTTGAGGGTGAGATCGGCCATGAAGCGGATCTCGTTGTAGCGCGGCATGGAGATGCGGTCGCTGCTCAGGGTCTTGAGGGTGAAGCGGGCGATCTTGGCGGCCTCGTCGCCGATGCGTTCGAGGTCGGTGATGGTCTTGATGATGGTAAGGATCATGCGCAGGTCGCCGGCCGCCGGCTGGCGCAGGGCGATGATCTGGGTGCAGGCCTCATCGGTCTCCACTTCCAGTGCGTTGACGCGATGATCGTTCTGGATGACGCTCTCGGCGAAGCCGGCATTGCCCGTGATCAGCGCGTCCACCGCCTTGTTGATCTGGTCTTCGACCAGGCCGCCCATCTCCAGCACGCGGGCGCGTACCGCCTCCAGTTCGGCATCGAATTGTTTGTGGGTGTGTTCGGTGAACATCGCGTCTCCTCGGGAAGATGCCTCGCCGCAATCCACGGCGGATGATCGATTATAGGGGTGTGCTGCGCGAAATGGATTACAGCTCGGTTACAAAGGGCACGATCAATGTCTCGCCATCGATGCTCAGGGTCATTTCCCAGTCGCGCCGGCCGGTGACGCACACCGGCAGGGTGATGCGGGCCCGGAACACTCCGTCCGCATCCGGGCGAAGGGTGTACAGGTTGAAGCCCATGTCCATGCCTTCCATGCTGAAGCTGGCGCGAACTTCGCGTGCGCGGGGCGCGTGGGTCCATACGCTGAACGGTGACAGCACCTTGATCTCGCCTTCCATCCCGACCCGGACCGGGCCCCGGGCGAGCCGCGCCTCGCAGCCGGCGGAGAGATTGGCGCACGCGATGCGTTGCGCATCCACCGGCGCCGGGCGGTAAAACCAGACCACCGCCGCGATCAGCGCCAGGAGGGGCAGGCCCAGCCAGGGGGCGATCTTTTCCAGCTTCACCAAGCGGCGCCTTTGAGGGCGATGCCGTGCGCCCCGTGCGTGCGCGCCGTGGCCAGGTCGGCGCCGGTGAGACCGCCCAGGGCGTACACCGGCAAGGGATAGTCGCGGATCAGGCTGGCGAAGGCCGGCCAGCCCAAGTGGGACGCGCCGGGGTGCGAGGCAGTGGGCCGCACCGGGCCGAGCAGCACGAAATCGAGGCCCAGCGCCGCGGCCTGCGCCAGCTCCGCCGCATCGTGGCAGGAGGCCGACACCCAGGCCGCCTCGGGCCGTTGTGTGGCGGCCATGAGCCGGGCCGAGGGGAGATGCAGGCCGACGTCGCAGCATTCCGCCAGGTCGTGAGCCAGATCGGGCTCGCCATTGATCATGAGGCGGGCGCCGAACGCCGCGCAACGTTCCGCCACCGCCCGGGCGAGCGCGCGGCGCTCGGTCGCGGCGAGGTTTTTTTCGCGGAACTGGATGAGACGCAGGCCGTTTTCCAGGGCCGCATCGAGCCGATGCATGAACGCTTCCCGGCCCAGTTCGGTGGCCGCCGAGATGGCGCAGCTGAGCGGCAGGGTCAGGCCACGCAGGATGGGGTCGTTGGCGGGCAGGATGGGGGCCACCTCGGGCCGGGCCGCATGCACCCAGGCGAGCGCGCCCTGGCCTTCGTGCGGGTGCGGTTCGCCATGCCAGGCGGTGACCCGGAAAAAGCGCAGCATGACGCGGGCGTGTTCATAGTCGTAGGCGCGGTTGAGCCACGGCCAGGCGGTTTCCAGGGAGATGCCCAGTTCCTCGCCGAGCTCGCGCTCCAGGGCGTGGCGGGCGGTCTCGCCCGGCTCCACCTTGCCGCCGGGAAACTCCCACCAGCCGGCGTACACCTTGCCTTGCGGCCGACTGGCCATCAGGAATGCGCCGTCGGGCCGCTCGATCACCGCGGCGGCCACTTCCACCCGCGCGCTCACCGTTTCAGGCCCTGGCGTCCGACCCAGTCGGCGGCGAACTGGCGGGCGATGCGTCCGGAACGCCCGCCCCGCTGGGTGGCCCATTGCAGGGCCTCGATGCGCGCGGTTTCGTTCCATATCCCGCCCAGCTCCGCCACCCAGCCCCGAGTGATGGCGAGATACTGGTCCTGGTCGAAGGGATGAAACGAAAGCCAGAGGCCGAAGCGGTCGGAGAGCGACACCTTTTCCTCGACGCTCTCGCCCGGATGCACCTCCTCGCCGACATAGCGGGTTTCCAGGTTGTCGGCCATGAAGTCGGGCATCAGATGGCGGCGGTTGGAGGTGGCGCAGATCAGCACGTTGGCCGACAGTCCGGCGAGCGAGCCGTCGAGTGCGGCCTTGAGCGGCTTGTAGGCCGACTCGCCAGGCTCAAAGGACAGGTCGTCGGTGAACAGCACGAAGCGCCACGGCGCGTGCGCCACCCGCTCGACGATGTCCGCCAGATGCACGAGATCGTCCTTGTCCACCTCGATCATGCGCAGTCCTTTCTTTGCCAGGCGCGGCAGGAGCGCCTTGACGAGCGAGGACTTGCCGCAGCCGCGGCTGCCGGTGAGAAGCATGTGGTTGGCCGGCAGGCCGGCGACAAACTGGCGCAAATTACGCTCGGCCGCTTTCTTTTGCGCGTCGATGCCCTGCAAGGCCGACCAGGGCGGGCAGTTCAGATGCTGGATCGGGTAGAGTCCACCCGCCAGCGACCCACGCCGCCAGCGTGCCGCAAGTGTCACGCGCCAGTCCAGCGGCGCCGGGGCGGGAGGCAGCCAGGGCTCCAGGCGTGCGAGCAGGCCTTCGGCGCGTTGCAGGAAGCGCTCCAGCGGATCGCTCACGTCCGGTACTCGGCGTTGATCTTGACGTAGTCGTAGGAAAAATCGCAGGTCCACACCGTGGCGGCGGCCTCGCCGCGGCCGAGGTCGATGCGCACCACGATCTCCGCCGCAGCCATCACGCGCTGGCCGTCGGCCTCCTGGTAGGCGGGCGAGCGGCCGCCGTTCTCGGCCACCAGCACGTCGCCCAGCCACAGCCGGACCCGGTCGACGTCGAGGTCGGCGACACCGGCATAGCCAACCGCGGCGAGAATGCGGCCCAGGTTGGGGTCGGAGGCGAAAAATGCGGTCTTCACCAGGGGGGATTGGGCTACCGCGTAGGCGATGCGCTTGCATTCGGCCTCGTCGCGGCCGCCTTCGACCCGTACGGTGATGAATTTGGTCGCACCCTCGCCGTCGCGGGCGATGGCTTGGGCGAGTTCGATCATCAGCCCGGTGACCGTGTCGCGCAGGGCGGTAAAGCGCGGGTCGCCATCGTCCATCAGCACCGGCGCAGCGGTGGCGCCGGTGGCGATGAGGATGCATGAATCGTTGGTGGAGGTGTCGCCATCGACCGTGACGCAGTTGAACGAGCGGTTCACGGCATGGCGTAGGATGGCCTCCAGGGCCTCGCAGGACACCGGCGCGTCGGTGGCGACGAAGGACAGCATGGTGGCCATGTTGGGGTGGATCATGCCCGAGCCCTTGGCGATGCCGGTGAGCGTGAATTCGACGCCGTCGAGGACCACACGGCGCGAGACGGCCTTGGCGACGATGTCGGTGGTCATGATGGCCTCGGCGGCGGCGGGCCAGTGGTCGGGGGCGAGATCGGCAATCGCCGCCGGCAGGGCGGCGATGATCCGGTCATGCGGTAGGGGCTCGAGGATCACCCCGGTGGAAAAAGGCAGCACCTGGGTCGGCGCGACGCCGAGCGCATCGGCCAGCGCGGCGCAGGTGGCGCGCGCCCGAGCAAGCCCCTCCTCGCCGGTGCCGGCGTTGGCGTTGCCGGTGTTGACGATGAGCGCGCGCACCCCTTCGCCGTGGTGCAGATGCTCGCGGCACACCGTCACCGGCGCGGCGCAGAAGCGGTTTTGGGTGAACACGCCCACCACCTCGCTCTCCGGCGCGAGGCGGATCACGAGCAGGTCACGGCGGCCGGGTTTCTTGATCCCGGCGGAGGCGATGCCCAGTTCGATGCCGGGAACGGGCAGGAGGGCAGCGGGATCGGGCGGGGTGAGGTTGACGGGCATGGGGGGTCCTGAATGATGGTTTGAACGTCGGGTAGAGAGTGGATACGGATTATGCGCGATCCAGCCAGTCGGCGAGCCGCGCGAATGTATCGCGCGCGGCTTGCGCGGCGCGATTGATCGCTGTCGTGTCGCCGCCGAGATGGCGGTCGATGGCCGAGCGTGTGTCCAGCCAGCGGCTGCGGGTGTCTTCGCCATTGAGGCGGAGGAAGCGGCAGGGCGGGTTACCCAGCCGGGTCTGAAGGTGTCTGGCCAGCGCCAGCCCGCCCAGGGTGGAGCCGGCCAGCACGTAGGCGAGTCCCGCCCGTTGGTCCGGGTCGGCGTGCGGCGGCAGCGCGGCGGGACGGGGCAGCGCCGCCAGCCGTTCCGCATTCAGGCCCAGGTCGCCGAGATCCGCGGCGAGCGCCTCGGCCCGGCTCGGCCGGGGGGCCTCGAACGGTGCGAGCCCGCCGGGAAGGGCGGCTTCCAGCGCGACGTGAAAGCCGTACATGCCTTCCAGGAAGGCGCGGTAATCGTCGAGGCCCACCGTGTCCGACATCAGCCGCGCCACGCCCGGGCGGGCCTCGAGCGTCACATGTTCGGGCCAGCTCAAGGCACGTAGGGTTTCGCTCGCCGTGGCCTCGCGCCACAGCCAGGCCGCGCCGCGCACGCCGCTGGAGTCGCCGAAGCGCGGCGCGACGAGGCGGGTATCGACCCGGTCCGAAAACACATACGCGCCCCACAGGCGGGGCACGTTGTCATACAGGCGGGAAAGCTGGGACAGCCCGCCACCCAACACGATCACCTCCGGGTCGAGGATGTTGATGACGTGCGCCAGGCCGCGCGCCAGACGTTCCTCGTAGCGGGCCAGCGCCGCCGTGCAATCGGCATCCCCGGCCTCGGCGCGCGCCGCGATCTCGCGCGCGCTGAGCGCGGGGCCGCCGTGCGCGGCGAGGTCGTGGCTCAATCCCGGGCCGGACAGCCAGGTCTCGATGCAGCCCAAGCGGCCGCAATAGCAGGCCGGCCCGGGCCGTTCGCGGTCGGTGGGCCAGGGCAGTGGGTTATGGCCCCATTCACCGGCGATGGCGTTCGCGCCGGTCAGTGTCCGGCCGCGCACCACCACCCCGGCACCGCAGCCGGTGCCGAGGATCACCCCGAACACCACCTCGGCACCGACCGCCGCGCCGTCGGTGGCTTCCGAGAGTGCGAAACAGTTGGCGTCATTGGCCATCCGTACCGGGCGGCGCAATGCCGCTTCCAGATCCTGTTTAAGCGGCTGGCCGTTGAGCCAGGTGGAGTTGCAGTTCTTCATGCGGCCATCGACGCGCGAGATCGCGCCGGGGGTGCCGATGCCGAGCGTGCCGCGCGCGCCCAGCTCGGCCTCGGCCCCGGTCACCAAGCCGGCGATCGCCGCCACGGTGGCGGGGTAATCGTCGCGTGGGGTATCGATGCGCCGGCGCAGGCGTTCATCGCCATCGACGAGCGCGATCAGCTCGATCTTGGTGCCGCCGAGATCCACGCCCAGATTGAGCATGCCCGTTTTTCCTCAGCCCTGTCCGGGGCGCATGAGCCCGGTCTCGACCGCGTCGCGCCTGGCGCGGCCGGCCAGAAGCTCGATCAGGGCGAGGGCGAAATCCATCGCCGTGCCCGGCCCGCGCGAGGTCACCACGTGGCCATCGACCACCACCGGCTCGGAAACGTACTGCAGGCCAGGAATGTCGAGCCGGTCGACGAAACCGGGATAGCTGGTGGCGCGCTTGCCCTCGAGCAGGCCGGCCGCGGCGAGTACGATGGGCGCGGCGCAGATGGCGGCGGTGTAACGGTTTGCGGCGGCCTGCCTTTGCAGCAGGGCGAGGATGCGGGGGTCATCGCGCAGATGCCGGGCGCCGGGCATGCCACCAGGCAGAACCACCATGTCGAACTCGCCCGCCAGCACTGCGTCCAGTTCGGCATCCGGCGCCACCCGCATGCCGCGCGCGCCGGTGACGAGGCCCGCGTGCAGGCCGGCGGTGACTACCTCGAATTCAGCCCGGCGGAGCAGATCGACGAGTGTGGTGGCTTCGAGGTCCTCGAAGCCCGGGGCGAGGGGGATGAGTACACGCGGCATGATGAACTCCGGATGCATTGACGGGGTGCTAGGGAAAAGGGTAGGACAGCCTGGCGCCTGCCCGCAAGCCTGCCGGGCGCGGGCTCAGGCGCGGGCTTTGGACAGCCAGGCATCGACCCGCGCCACGGCATGCTGGGCGGTGTCGCCGAGCGACAGGCCGTTGAGGTAGTTGCCGACCACGCGCACCGGGTAGGGTGCGAGGGTGGCCTCCAGCTCGGCGGCAAGTTCCACCGAAGTGGTCGTGAGCGCGGGCAGGGCATTGCGTTTCTCGGTGAGGTGGGCGAAGTCGCTCTCCCGGCAGCCGAGCACTTCGGCGACGCGGCGGCGACGCGCGGCGGCGTCGAGGCGGTCAGGCTTGAAATGGAAGGTGAAGCCGCGCCAGCGTGGATGGGGCAGGTAATCGCGGCTGACGGCGGAGTAATAGGCGTCCGCATCCCCGATCAGTCCCGCGAGCGGCGGCAGCCGCACCCGCTGCGCTTCGACCACGACGGCGAGGCTATCGCAGGGGGCGCTTGGGGTGGCGGCGAGACGTTCGCCGATGCGGCCCAGCCAGGGCGCGAGGAGCGCGCCGGCCGGGGCCGGCGGCAGGGCGAGCACGGCGCGGCGGGCGGACCACGCTTCACCCGCGCCGCTGAGCTCGACCCCGTCCGACGTGGGCGTGAGCGCATCGACCCGGCAGTTCAGCCGCAGCTCGATGCCGGGCCGGGCGGCGATGGCCGCAAGCCAGGCTTGCAGGCCGTCACGATGGGTGAACTTACGCGGCGCGCTCTTGACGCGGGGTTTGCGCCGGAACAGCCAGTCGGCCGGATAGTCGTCGGCCGGTTGCGACAGCACCGCGGCGAATGCGGGGGCGAGCAGGCGCGACCAGTTCCTGGGACCCAACAGGCCGGCATAGTATTCGGCCACGCGGCGCCCGGCCTTGTCCTGGCGCAGTCCGGCCGGCAGATGGGTGAGCGCCTGCCAGAAATCCAGGCGCTTGAACGGCGAGCGGGGCTGGCCGTCCTCGATGAAACGGTAGCCCACCTTGGCGCGCGGCGTGAGCCCGGCGGCGGACAGTTCGATGAGGGCGCCATAGGAGTTGTAGGCGGTGTGCGCGCCCAGTTCGAGCCAGAAATCGGGTTCGGGCCGCCAGGTGTGGACACAGCCGCCGAGGCGGTCGCCTGCCTCGAGCAGCAGCACCCGTGCGCCGGCGCGGGCGGCCCGGGCGGCGGCGGCGACTCCGGCGACGCCGCCGCCGACCACCGCCAGGTCGGGGCAGGCGTCAGTCATAACGCTTCTGCTCGCTGCGCTTGCGCGGGTGTTTCTTCAGCACCACCACCCCTTTGACCACGTCCTCGACCCGTTCAATGGGGATGTTGGGGTAGAGCGGGTTGAGCGGTTTGAGCATCCAGCCTTCCGGGTGCTTGACCAGCTGGCGGAGGATGTAGCGCTCGTCCTCGCGTTCGGCGTTCTCCAGGTAGGCGATGACGAACGCGCCGTCACGGGCCACGCCCTCGGGTTCGACGACGATGATCCAGCCTTCCTCGAACTCGGGCAGCATGGAGTCGCCCAGCACCATGAGCGCATAGGGCTCGCCGCTGGCGCAGGCGCTGGCGAGCGGGTCGGCGGGCGCGGCCGGGGCGGCCACGACCGGGATGTCGATGGGCTTGCGGGGGGTGTTCATCGTAAAGCGGATTCCGGTTCGGAGTCCCAAGTTTAACAGGCTGTTAACCCGCATCGGCCCGATTCAGCGGCCGCGCATGAACATGCGGTCGAGTTCGGCCAGGCTGAGCGCGAACCAGGTGGGGCGGCCGTGGTTGCACTGGTCGGCGCGCAGGGTGGTTTCCATGTCGCGCAGCAGTGCGTTCATCTCCGGCAGAGTGAGCTTGCGGTGGGCGCGCACCGCGCCATGGCAGGCCAGGGTGGCGAGCAGTTCGTTGCGGCGCGCGGTGAGGGCCTCGCTCTGGCCGTGCTCGGCGAGATCGCGCAACAGCGCGCGCGCCAGGGCCTCACCGTCGGCCTGGGCGAGGAGCGCGGGCAGGGCACGCAGGGCGAGGTGGGTAGGCGAGACCGGGGCGAGCTCCACACCCATTGCGGCCAGGGTTTCTGCGCATGCCTCGGCGGTGGCCATTTCGATAGGGCTCGCCGCGAACACCAGCGGAATGAGCAGGGCCTGACGCTCCAGGCGGCATGCATCCAGCTCCGCCTTGAGGCGCTCGTACACGATGCGTTCGTGCGCGGCATGCATGTCCACCACCACCAGACCCTGGGCATTCTCGGCCAGCACATAGAGGCCGCCGAGCTGGCCGATGGCATAGCCGAGCGGGGGCGGCAGGGCGGGGTCGGATTCGAAGCGGACGGTGTCGGGCGCTGGTGCGGCGCCGGGCTGCAGGGCATCCTGGACCATGGCGAGATAGGCGTTTGCGGGCTCCCGCGCCAGTGCGAAGCCGGTCTGGCGCGGCCAACCCGCGCCGAATACCCCAGGCCCGCGCCCCCCACCGCCGCCGTGTCCCGCGCCGGGGCCGGCCGGGCGACCGTATCCTGGGGCCGGGCCGGATTCGTGGTGTGCGGCCTCGGGGAGGGGCCGATCGACGGCCCGCCCCAGCGCCCTTTGCAGGGCGTGGAACACGAAGCGGTGCACGGCCTGGGCATCGCGGAAACGCACCTCGGTCTTGGCCGGATGGACGTTGACGTCGACCTGTTCGGGCGGCAGTTCGATGAACAGCAGGTAGGCCGGGTGCCGGTCGTGGTGCAGCACGTCGCGGTAGGCCTCGCGCACGGCATGGTTGAGCAGCTTGTCACGCACGAAGCGGCGGTTGACGAACAGGTACTGGGCATCGCGTCCGGCCCGGCTGTAGGCGGGCAGGCCCACCAGCCCGGAGATGCGCAGGCCGGCCACCGCCTCGTCGAGCCCGCGCGCCGCCTCGGCGAAGCCTTCGCCGAGCAGGGCGAGGCCGCGCGCATGGGCGTCCTGGGCCGGCAGGCGCCACACCACGCGGCCGTTGTGGCGCAGCTCGAACACCCGCTCGGGGCGCGCCAGCGCCAGCCGGCGCAAGGCCTCCTCGCAGTGACCGTATTCGGTGGCGGCGGTCTTGAGGAACTTGCGCCGGGCCGGGGTGTTGAAGAACAGGTCGCGCACCTCCACCACGGTGCCTTTGGCCAGCGCCGCCGGTTCGACCGGGGCCAGGACGCCGTCCTGGGCGGCGATGCGCCAGGCGTGCGCGGCATCGGCGCGCCGGCTGGCGAGGGTGAGGCGCGACACGGCGGCGATGCTGGCCAGGGCCTCGCCGCGAAAACCCAGGCTCGCTACCCGTTCCAGCTCGGCCAGGCTGCCGATCTTGCTGGTGGCGTGGCGGGCCAGCGCCAGGGGCAGCTCGTCGCCGGCGATGCCGATGCCATCGTCACTCACCCGGATGAGGCGGATGCCGCCCTCCTCCAGCTCCACCCGGACCTCGCCGGCACCGGCATCGAGGCTGTTTTCGACCAGTTCCTTGAGCGCGGCGGCCGGCCGCTCGATCACCTCGCCGGCGGCGATCTGCGACACCAGGAGGTCGGGCAGGGGGCGGATCGAGGTCATGCCATGCCGGGCAAGCAAAAATGCATAGGGTTCAGTTTCGCTGCACGAGCAGGCTCATCACATCCTGGCCCAGCCAGATGCCGTGTTCGAGCGGGCGCTCGATGACCGCCGTACCGTCAAGCAAGACGATGGATCAGGCATGCTCGATATCGGACAGGATTTCGTCCCGGTCCAGATCGATCATGGCCACACCATACTGCCCAAGCTGGAGCAGGAAATCCGCACGGCGGATGCTGGCCATCTGAACCGCCATGCCGGAGGGCGGTTTACCCATCTCGTACAGTTTACTGGCCATGGCCATCTTGGCCTGTCGGGCGAATTCGGCCTCGCTGCACTGAACCGCATCCTGGAGTTGCTGAGGGATATCCAGAATGAGCTGCATGATCGAGAGGTCCTGACGTTGAGTGGGAACGCCCCCCAGGATTATCACGGATTTTCATCAGGATGCCGGCCTCGGGGGCCCCTCGGCCGCCCGGGGCGGGAACAGCCGGTCGTGCGCGGATTCGTACAGCGACAGCAGGGCCGGCAGCCAGAACAAGGCCACGAACAGGGTGAAGCCGAGGCCGAATGCGATGCTGGTGGCCATGGGGATAAGGAATTGCGCCTGCATCGAGCGTTCGGCCAGCAAGGGCGCCAGGCCGCCGATGGTGGTGAATGTGGTGAGCAGAATGGCGCGCAGACGCAGGCAGACCGCTTCGATCACCGCTTCGCGTGCGGCGAGTCCCTGTCGGCGCTGGTGCTGGTAGAAGGTCAACAGGACGATGGCGTTGTTGACGACGATGCCGGACAGGCCAAAGAGGCCGAACAGGGACAGCACCGTGAGATCGATGCCCATGATCCAGTGACCGCCGATGGCGCCGACCAGGCCGAATGGGATGGTGAGCATGATCACCAGCGGCCAGCCGTAATGGCCGAACACCCAGGTCAGGATCAGGTAGATGAGGATGAGGCCGAGCATGAGGCCGGTCTTCATGTCGCCGGTCGTTTCGCGCTGGTCGGCGGCGCGCCCCTGGAAGCTGTATTGCACGCCGTGGCGGGCGGTGATCTCGGGCAGGGCCTCCGCTTCCAGCTCGGCGAGGATTTCGTTGATGTTGTTCTGGCTGGAGTCGACCGCGGCGGTCACTTCCACGGCAAGCGCGGTCTCGGCGTGACGCAGGGCCTCGAAGCCCTGCCGCGTGCTCCATTCCGCCACCGAGGCGAGCGGCAGCCAGGTACCGTCCGGGGCGCGTACCCGCACCTGATCGAGCGCGGCGAGGCTGGCCCGTTCCGCCGCCGGCAGGCGCAGGCGGACCTCTACCTCCTCGGCGCCATCCTGGAAGATCTGCGCCAGGCGGCCGTCGAACGCGGCGCGCAGCTGCTGGGCGAGTCCGTCGACCGTGAAGCCGAGCGCCTCGCCGGCCGGGGTGAGCCGGAACACCTTCTGCTCGCGGCCGTAGGGCATGTCGTCCTCGATGCCGTACACGCCGCGGATCTCGCGCAGGGCGGTGGCAAGTTCGAGCGCGGCGCGCTTCAATGCGCTGGCGTCGCTGCCCTTGAAGCGCACGGCGATGTCGCCGCCGGGCGGTCCGTGCCGGCGCGCGGCGAGTACGAAGCTTTCCAGGCCCGGGGCGGGCTTGATGCGCGCCTGCCAGTCACGGATGAATGTCTCGGTACGCACCGAGCGGCTGTCCGAAGGGGTGAGCTCGACGATCATTGCGCCGAATTGGTCGCCCTGGCGGCCGGGGCCGGCGTCCACGGCCAGCCCGCCCAGACGGCTGACCGAGTGCTGCACCACGGCAACACCGGTGGCGGCTTCGGTTTCGGCCAGGGTGCGCTCCAGGTGGCGCAGGAAGCGTTCGACCTCGGCGCGCGGCGTGCCGGCGACGAAGGTGGCGTTGGCGAACACGATCTGCGCCTCGGGGGTGGGGAAGAAGGTGAACTTGACCCGGCCGCCGGCCAAGAGCCCCACAGCCAGGATGAGGATGGCGATGCCGGCGGCGACGGCGGTGGCGCGGTAATCGATGACGTGGGTGAGCAAGGGGCGGAAGGCCCGGTCGCGGAAGCGGTCGAAGCCGGCCTCGAGGCGCTGGCGCAGGGGCGGGCGTTCTCCGGCCGTGCGTTGCGGCAGGAGCGTGCGGGGGCTGTGCACGAATGCGCTGCGCAGGTGGGCCGGCAGGATGAGGAAGCATTCGATGAGCGAGGCGATGAGCACGCAGATCATCACGAAGGGGATGTCGAACATGATCTTGCCCATCGGCCCGGACACCAGCATGAGCGGAATGAATGCGGCGATGGTGGTGAGGCTGGAGGCCATCACCGGCCAGAACATGCGGCGCGCGCCGCCTTCCGAGGCGCGCAGGGGGTCCTCGCCCATGCGGTGGTGGGCATAGGCGTCCTCGCCCACGACGATGGCGTCGTCGACGATCACCCCCAGGGCCATGATCAATGCGAACAGCGAGATCATGTTGATCGATCCGCCCATCAGCCAGAGTACCGCCAGGGTGGCCATGAATGCGGTGGGAATGCCCATCGCCACCCAGAATGCGACGCGGCCGTTGAGGAACAGGAACAGGATGGTCACCACGATCAAGAGGCCCCCCAGGCCGTTCTTCACCAGGAGCAGGATGCGGTCCTGGATCAGGCTCCAGGCCTCGTCGTACAGCTCCAGCTCGATGCCGGCCGGCAAACCGGGGCGGGTCTTTTCCAGCCAGTCGTAGAGCGCCTCGGCCGCTTTCAGGGAGTGGCCGTCCTCGGCCCGCCGCAACAACATCTCCACCGCCGGCTCGCCGTTGACGAACAGGTACAGGCTGCCGTCGCGCGCGCGCCGCTCGATCTTCGCGACATGCGCCAGCTCCACCCGCGCGCCATCGCCGGCGATGAGCGTGAGGTCGCGGAAATCGCGGGGGTCGCGGCGTTGCTCGATGGCGCGCACCTCGCGCTGGATCTCGCCCTCACCGATGAGACCGGCGGATGTGTCCCGGCTGCCGGAGGCAAGCCGCGACGCAGCCTCATCGAGGGTCAGACCGAGCCGCTCCAGCGCATGGCCGGGAATGGCGATGGCGACCTCCTCTTGGGGGAGACCGGCGAAATCCACCTTGTCGATGCCGGCGGCGATCAGCTCGCGTTCGAAGCGGCGCGCCAGAATGCGCAGCTCGTCGAGGTTGGCGCCGCCCTTGAGCAACAGGCGGGCGATCGGCTCGTAGCGGGCCGCCCGGCTCACCTCCGGGGTTTCCGCCTCGCGCGGCAGGTTGCGGAACTCGGCCACCTGCTGGCGGACCTCGTCGAGGGCGGTGATGGGGTCGGTGCCTTCCTTGAACTCGAGGCTGATCGAGGCCACGCCCTGGCTGGCGGTGGAGGTGAGCTTCTTCAGGTGGCTCACCGCCTTCAGGCGCTGCTCCAGGGGCGTGGTGATGCCCTGCTCGACGTCCTCGGCGGCCGCGCCCCGCCATTCCACCCGCACGCTCACCTGATCGAGGCTGAAATTGGGGAAGAACTGCACGTTCAGGCGCGACAGTGCGAACAGGCCGGCCAGCAGCAGCACCAGCATGAGGATGTTGCCCGCCACCCGGTGATGGGCGAACAGGCCGATGAATCCTGTGCCGACCGCGTGGCGGCCGGAGTGTGTGCTCATGTCGGGCGACCGCGCGCCGTCATCGTGCCGCCTCGACGCGCAGGCCGCTCACGGCGTTGGGCAGGTGGGTGGCGAGCAGGGGCGTGCCGGGCTTGAGTTCGGAGGCCCGGACCAGGAGGCGGCCGACTTTGCCAGGACCTTCGGCCAAGTCGCCGATCACTTCCACCGCCACCGCCTGGAGGCGGCCGTCGGCGACGCGGTACACGGTGCGGCCACCGTAGAGCGCGGCATAGGGGATGGGCACCGCGTCCTCGCGCGGCGGCCGGACGAGGTTCAGGCGGACCAGGCTGCCCACCCGCGCCGCGGCCGGCACTTCGCGCAGGCGGAAAAAGCCGTCCAGGCCGCCGGCATCGGCCGCCCCGGCGACGCGCGTGAGTTCCAGCGCCAGCGCCTGGCCGCCGACCTCGCCCTGGGCCGGCAGGCGCTCACCGGCGCCGAGGCGGGCGACGATCTCGTCCTGATAGGGGGCCGGGATGCGCGCCCGCACCTCCATGCCGTCCTTGGGATAGAAGCTGATGAGCGGCTGGCCGGGGTTGACCTGATCGCCGGGGGCCACCATGCGCCGGGCGACGTAACCGGCGAATGGCGCGCTCACCCGGGCGCGTTGCAAGGCCAGATCGGCCTGTTCGAGGTTGGCGCGGGCCTGGGCGAGGCGTGCTTCGAGCTGGGCGCGGCGGGCGGCGTGGTCGGCGATCGCCAGTTCGCGGTTGCGCACCGTCATTTCCTGGCGGGCGAGGCTGGCGCGGCCCTGGTCCACCGCCGCCGGGGAGTAGAAATTCTCCCGGCGCAGGCGCTCGAGACGGGCCAGGTCCTCGGCGGCCAGGGCGAGCAGTTGCCGTTCGCGCTCGATCTGGTCGAGGTCGGCGGCATGGCGCAGGCGCTCGCCGGCCAGCGCCGCTTCAAGCTCGGCTACCTGGGCGCGCGCCTGATCGACGCGAGGGGCGAAATCGCGCGGGTCGAGTTCGACCAGGAGCTGGCCGGGCCGCACCGCCTCGCCCTCGCGCACGCTCACCCGCAGCACCCGGCCGCTGCCGGGCGCGGCGGCCTGGGTGAGGGCGGGGTTCTCGATCCGCCCGGACAGCGCCACGGTGGCGGAATGGCGGCCGGGCGCGGCGGGGAAGGTCTCGATCCGCCACACCCGTTCCTGCGCCTTGACCTCGGGGGGGGGCGGCCGGGTGGCCTTGAGTGCGACGAAACCACCCACGCCGAGGGCCAGCACGGCCACGGGCAGGAGGGTTCGGCGCAGGCGCATGGAGGGGAGTCAGACGGCCGGGGCGTTGGCGAGACGGACCCAGACCTGGCCGTCGGCCTCGCGCACCGGGTGAGTGCACAGCGGGCCATCGGCCGGCTCGTTGAGCGGCCGGCCGTCTTCCAGGCTGAAGTAGCTGCCGTGCAGTGAACACTTGATGCGCCGACCCTGGATGCAGCCGAAGTAGAGCGAGTAGTCCTCGTGGCTGCACATCTCGTCGATGCAGTAATGCCGGCCCTCGGCGTTGCACAGCAGGAGTGCGCGGCCGCCCAGGACGACCCGCTTCATCTGGCCGGGGGCCAGCTCGCCCAAGCGGGCGACGGCGACAAAGCCGTCCGTGCGGGTCATCACTTCACCCGCGCCACGGCGCGGCCGGAATCGAGCGCCGCGCGCACCCGGTCGGCCGCCTCGGCGAGGCTCGCGGCACGGCCGACATGGTTGAGGATGAGCGCGCCGGCCAGCACCAGCGAGTCGTAGGTGGGACCCTTCTCGCCGCCCAGGGCCGCCAGACCGGCACGCGCCGCGGCCACCGCGGTGGCCTTGACGTCGACCATGATCGCCACCTCGTCGCCCTCGCGCTCCGACTTGGGCAGGTCGTCCGGCAGCGGCACGGCGCGCACACTCTGCTCGATGCCGAGCGCGGCCGGGTCGATGTCCATCTCCGACTCCTCGCCGCGATCGCGATACCAGGTGACCTTGCCGGCCTGGCGCAGCGAGGGGATGACGCCACCCTCGACGCCGCGCACGATCAGCGCCGAGTCGAAGCCGGCATGGCGGGCGAGCTGGGCATAGATGGGCGGATAGGGTTTGTGCACGTAGCCGGTGACGAAATGGGTCTTGCGCCGGGCGGCGATCGGCATCGCCTCGGTCTCGATGGTGGTCATGGCCTGGCGCTTGATCATCCGCACGCGCAGGTCGACGAGATCGTGCAAGCTGGGGCAGAACTGGGCCTGGTCGACATAGGCCCAGCCGATGGCGGGGTCGGCCAGTCGCCTGGCGGCATCGGCCGGCGGCAGGTCGACCGGCACCCCGGCGGCGCGCAGCACGTGCCGGGCGGTGACGCCGTACTTGGGCCCGACCGCGTCGAGGCCGTGGTTGACCGCCGGCAGGCCCAGTTCGGCCAGGAGCGGCGGCAGGAAGGGCGCCGCGGGCAGGCAGCGGTTGTAGCCGTCGTAGGGGTCGGCGATGTCCACGAGCTCGTCCACCTCGGCGGTCGCCCGTCGCGTGGCCTCCAGCACCGCGTCGAGGATGCCCTTGTTCTCGTCCATGGTCTCGCGCTTCATGCGCAGGGCGATGAAGAATATGCCGGCCTGGACCGGGTCGATGGCGCCGTCGAGGATGGCCTTCATGCCCAGGTAGGCCTCCTCCTGGCGGATGTCCTTGGACAGCTCCGGGCCGGTGGCGATGCGCTGGATGATGGAATGCATGACCTTGCGCGGGTCCTGCGTCGCGCTCGTCGGGGTTTCGTGGTTCATTGCGGACTCCTGGATGCGTGCTTCGAGCATAGGGTGGGGGCGGCGCTGCCGTCAATGACCCGCATGGCCTCAGCCGCGTCGCTCAGCGCCGACCAAGCTTGCGGTAGAGCGTGCGCTCGCTCACGCCAAGCAGCCTCGCCAATGCGGACTTGTCGCCATCCAGCTGGGCGAGGGCCCAGCGCACGTAACGGCGTTCGGCCTCGTCGAGCGGGACGATCTCGGCGGTCGCCGCATCCTCCGCGCCTCGGCCGGCGGGGAGCGGTTCGGCCAGTTCTTCGGGCAGGTGCTCGGGCAGGATCTCGTCGTCATCGGCGAGCAACACGGCGCGTTCGAGGATGTTGCGCAGCTCGCGCACGTTGCCTGGAAAGGGGTGGTCCAGGAGTCGAGCCATGGCCGCCGGGCTGATGTGGATCGCGCGCCCCGGCGCCAGGCGGGCGAGCAGGGTATCGGCCAGGCGGGGCAGGTCCTCGCGCCGTTCTCGCAGGGCCGGCAGATGCACCGGAAAGGCGGAGATGCGGTAATACAGGTCGTTTCGGAACTGGCCGGACTCCACCATGCGGCGCAGGTCGCGGTGGGTGGCGGCCACCAGGCGGAAGTCGGCGGGCAGGGTCTCGATCCCGCCCACCCGGCGGAAGGCGCCGGTCTCCAGCAGGCGCAACAGCTTGACCTGCATGTTGAGCGGGATGTCGCCCAGCTCGTCGAGGAACAGTGTGCCGCCGGCGGCGACCTCGACCAGGCCGATCTTGCGCTGGGTGGCGCCGGTGAACGCGCCTTTCTCATAGCCGAACAGCTCGGATTCGAACAGGGCTTCGGACAGGCCGGAGCAGTCCACCGGCACGAACGGACGGTCGCGGCGCGAACTCAGCTCGTGCAGGGTCTGCGCCGCCAGTTCCTTGCCGGTGCCGGACTCGCCCAGCAGCAGCACCGGCGTGGTCGAGGGCGCGGCGCGGTTGATGAGCTCCAGCATGCGGTTGAACGCCGGCGAGCGGCCGACCATGCTCGGCTGGCTGCGCGTATCGTCGTGATGCAGCCGACGCAGGCATTCGACGAAATAGCGGATCTCGCCGTCGCGGTCCCGGATCGGGGTCAGCTCGACATCGACGTGCTCCTCGCCGCGTGGGGTGTGGTGCACGTGCAGGATGCGGGCGGGTCGGCCGGTGCGGCGCGCCACCTGCATCGGACATTCCTCGCCGCTGCGGTCGCAGGGCTCGTCGAAGCGATGCGACACCTGGTAGCAAGTCATGCCGATCAGGCCCACGGGTTCTCCGTATACCCGGCGATAGGCCAGGTTGGCGGCACGGATGCGGTATTCGGTGTCCAGGAGGACATGCGGCTCGGACAGGGTGTCGAGCAGGGCGCTCAGTTCGGCGGCACAGGGCATGGCGGTTATGCCAGAAATGACAAAGTTTGGTCAATAATTGTATGTCATTTCTGACCCGTGGTTCTGCGCCGGATCGACCGCGTCAATTTGCATGTACTCACAAACTCAATGATATCAATTGGTTTTTTGTTTTTTAAGGTGTTGGCACGGGACATGCTAATCTATTGACACAACCCAACGAGGCTGCTGTCGTCAGCGCGCGGGACAAGGCTGCCGGCAGTGGCGGGTTGTACTTCTTCCTAGCAAGGACTCGGGGAGGGGCTCCAATCTCCTCCTTCCCCTCCCCGAGATTTTTTGATCCCCCGTTTCACCGCGACCGGCCTGCGCGCCGCGTTACAATCCAGCCATGCAGACGCACTATCAACGTATCGGCGGCGAGGCGGCGATCCGTGCCTTGGTCGACCGTTTCTATGCCCACATGGACGAACTGCCCGAGGCTTGGGACATCCGCAAGATGCACGGCCCCGATCTCACCCCGGTGCGGGAAAAACTGTACGAATTCCTCACCGGCTGGATGGGCGGGCCGCCGCTCTATGTCGACAAGTACGGCCACCCCATGCTGCGCCAGCGCCACCTGCCGTTTCCGATCGACAACGCGGCGCGTGACCAGTGGATGCTGTGCATGCGGCTTGCGCTTGAAGAGGTGGTGACCGATCCCCAACTGCGCCAGGAGCTGGAAGCGGCCTTCCAGAAAGTGGCCGACCACATGCGCAATTCAGGGGTCAGGAGTCAGGGGTCAGGTTCCGGAGCGTAGAGATGAGTCTACCCTGTCACCCAAATCCTGGCCCCCGAAACCCGAACCCTGACACCTGAAAAGGAGCCCCAATGTACGCCTACAGCCTCGAACTTTCCCTGCCCATGGATCGGGCCATCGAAAAACTGCGCGAGATCCTGATGAGCGAAAAGATGGGCGTGGTCGCCGAAATCGACGCCCAGGCCGTGCTCAAGGCCAAGATCGACCACGACATCCCGCCCTACCGGGTGCTCGGCATCTGCGCGCCGATGATCGCCAAGCGGGTGCTGGCGGCCGACGGCAACGGCGGCGCTTTGCTGCCCTGCGGCTGCGCCGTGCGTTACATCGACGCCAACCGCACCGGCATCGCTCTGCAGAATCCGGACATGATCGCCGCCGCGGTCGACAATGCGGAGATCCGCGCCGCCATGAGCGAGGTCAAGGCGACCATCGAGCGGGTGGTGGACAAGCTCAAGGCCCTCGCCTGAACTGGATTCAGGCCCCCAAAGGCGGGGGACGGCGGACCAGGGCCTCGAACTCGGCCGCCGGCAGTGGCCGGGCGTAGCGGTATCCCTGCAGGTAGGCGCAGCCGAGGGAGCGCAGGAAGGTTTCCTGGGCTCCCGTTTCCACGCCCTCGGCGATGCATGCCAGGCCTAGGCTGTGCGCCAGGCCGATGATGGCGCTGGCGATGACCGCATCGTTGGGATCTCCGGGCAGGTCACGGACGAATGAACGGTCGATCTTCAAGTTGTCGATGGGCAGGGCCTTGAGATAGGCGAGCGAGGAATAGCCGGTGCCGAAATCGTCGATCGCCACCCGCACCCCCTGTTCGCGCAATTGATTCAGCAATAGCATGCAGCGGTCCATGTCCTGCATGAGCACGTTCTCGGTCAACTCGATCTGCAGGTGCCGCCCCTCCACGCCGCAGTCTTCCAGCATGAAGCGGATGAGTTCGACCAGACGGTTTTGCGCAAACTGCACCGCCGACAGGTTGACCGAAACATAGTCGATTGCCAGCCCTTCCTGGCGCCAGACATGAAACTGCTGCAAGGCCGTGCGTAACACCCATTCGCCCAGAGGCTGGATCAACCGGGTTTCCTCGGCGAGCGGAATGAAGCGGTCCGGCCCGGCGCCGGCAGGCCCGCCCGGCCAGCGGACGAGGGCCTCGCAGGCGATGATGCGGCCCTGTTCGATATCGACGATGGGTTGGTAGTGGAGGCGGAACGCCTCCTGGCGGATTGCCATGCGCAATGCGCCTTCCAGGCTGAGCCGGGCCTCGGCATCCTCGGAGAGTTCCGGACGGTAGCGGAAATAGCCGTCGCGTCCGGCCTCCTTGGCGCGATACATGGAGGCGTCTGCGTTCTTGAGCAGGGCCACCGGATCGAGACCGTCCTCGGGAAACAGGGTGACGCCGATGCTGCAGCCCAGATGCAGCTCGTAGTTTTCGAGGAAGTAGGGCTGGCGCAGGCGCAGGATGATCTTTTCGGCGAGATGGTATGCGTCCGGGTGGCTGGTCAGGTGTTCCATCAGTACCACGAATTCGTCGCCTCCTAGGCGGGCCACAGTATCTGCACCGCGGACTAGGGTCTTGAGGCGGTGCGCGACCTCGATCAGCATCAGATCGCCGAGATGGTGACCGAGGCTGTCGTTGATGGTCTTGAAGCGGTCCAGGTCGATGAACAGCAACGCGAACATGTCGGCGTCGCGCTTGGCGCGGGCGACGGCCTGTTCCAGGCGGTCGTTGAACAGCAGGCGGTTGGGCAGACCGGTGAGCGCATCGTGATGCGCAAGGAAATCGAGTCGGGACTGGGTTTCCTTGATGTGCGAGATGTCGGTGGCAATGGCGATGTAATGGCTCACCTGGCCCCGTTCGTCGCGCAGCAGGCTGATCGATTGCAACAGCGGGATCACCGTGCCATCGCGGCAGCGGTTGAAGATCTCACCCTTCCAGTAGCCCTCGCTCTGCAGTTTGTGCCATAGGTCCTGGTAGAAGGAGGCGTCATGCAGACCCGAGCGCAGCAAGCGCGGGTTCTGGCCGATGAGCTCGGTCAGGCCATAGCCCGTGATGCGGCAGAATGCGGCGTTGGCGTCGACGATGCGGTTGTTGCGGTCGGTGATGAGGATGCCTTCGCCGCTGTGCTCGAACACCTGGGCGAACAGACGCAGGCGGGCCTCGACGTCGCGCATGCGGGTGATGTCGAAAAACAGGTATACGGTCAGGTCAGTGTTGTCCGGGTTGGCGCTCAGGCGCGACTGGATGACATGGAAATGCCGACCGGCCTCGGTGAATTCGAACTCGACGCTGCCGTCCGGCCGCGGCCGCCGCTCGGGGGGGGGGACACAGGTGCACAGGCTCGGCAAGGGCATGCCCTGGATCGACGCGGGCGCGGCATCGGCAAAGAACCATTCCAGGGCCAGTCGATTGAAATCGACCACCTTCTGTTCTGCATTCACGACGATCACCGCCGCCTCGATCCCGTCCAGGATGGCGCGCAGCTCGCTGCGGGTGCGGGCAAGGTCGCGGTTGGTCTCGTTCATGTGTAGCAATACCTGGCGAAACGAGCCGGCAATGATGCCGATGGGATCGAGCTCGAGCAGGGTGGCGTCATCCAGTTCTTCCGGACGCAGGGGCGCTGTGCCGAGCAAATCAAGAAGCTCGTTGACCTTGGCGCGGATATAGGCCAGCGCCGCGGCCGCGTCGGGGGGCATCGATTCAGGCATGGATGCGGATGCGGATGCGATAGGCTGCATCGAGCCGATCGACCTCGGCGCGGTAGCCCATCTTGGCGCTGGTTTCGGGGATGGTGGCGGTCGCCTGACGGTCATCGGTGATCACCACCACTTCGAGCGTGTCGGCGCGCAGACGGTTGGCATGTTCGTTCAGCGCCTTGAGGGTGAGCAGCAGGCAGGACGGGCAGATCTGGCCCCGGATGTCGAGGCGCAGGATTTCGGGCATGGTTTCAGCGGATGACATGACGCACCAGAATGCGGCTGCCCAGCCAGGCCCCGGGCAGGAGTCCGGCCAGGAACAGCAGGCTTTGCAGGGCCAGGATGGGCAGCCCGCCCCACAGGTGCCAGATGTTGCAGCCGGGCACCATGCGCGCGGCCAGGCCCAGCAACACCCCGCCCAGCAGGGCGGATACGAGCTGGCGTGGCGGCACGCGCAGGCGAAGATGGAATTCCCCCAGGCGATGTGCGGACAGGAAAGCGCCGAGGACGATGCCGAGGATCAAGGGGTACTGGATCGCGGCGATGGCATCCAGGGCCGGGCCCGGACCGCCACGGAGTTGGCCGCCACCGATCGGCGGCGTGTAGTCGAGCGACGAGGTGGCGTAGAACGGGCTCTGGGCGATGTATTCCGGCCAGATCCAGGATTGGGTGATGGCCCCCAACTTGGCATAGGAGGTGGTGATGCCGAGCGGCATGCCGACCAGCAGCCAAGAGGCGAAGCCGACGCCGGCCAGGATCAGTGCCGCCCGCCAGGGTTCGAGGTGACCGGCGGCATGGCCCGGACGCCGCATTTGCCCGGCACGCGCCCAGCGGTAGAGCAACAGGCCGCCGAGTGCGGCCAGCGGCAGCGACAGAACCGGTGGCGGCAGGTCGAGCGCCTGTGCCAGGGTGATGGCCTCGGGATGCATGCGGGTGGCGGCTGCAAGTTCCCGCCAGGGGCCGTGCATGAATGCATACAGCGAGGAGCCGACGATCATGCCGATCAGGGCGACGAGGCCGAGGCCGCTGCCGGTGCCCATCTTGTACAGACTGCCGACCACGCAGCCGCCGGCCAGGACCATGCCGACCCCGAACAGGACGCCACCCAGTAGGCTGGTGAGCGCGGGCGGGCCAAGCAAGGGAAATGGGTCGGGGTGGAGGATGTCGAGGCCGCGGCCGGTTTCGAACAACACGATGCTGGCCACCCCCAGGAGCGCCAGCATGCGCAGCAGGAAGCCGTCGCGAAACAGGAAAAAGTCGCGAAAGCTCGCCGTGACGCAAAAATCCGAGCGATGCATGACCCAGCCGGCGATGAGGCCGCAGGCCAGCGAACCCGGAACGATGACGGCATAGGCCGGTTCCATGTTCCTCCTTCGCCAGTATTCTGGCGGGCAGTTCATGCGCCCGGCGACGGGCGCGTTGCAGGATGATCTTTAATTATGGGGCGCAGTTTAGGGGCCCGCGGACACGCTGTCACGCGTATCGGGCGGCCAATGTGCCGTCAGGGAAGGGATGCCGAGTTCGGCGCGGGTGGTCTCGGCCAGCGCCAGGGCGGCCTCGATTGTGCCGGCGAGGCAGTTGTAATGCCCCATCTTGCGCCCGGGCCGGGCAACCTCCTTGCCGTACAGGTGCAGCTTGACGCCGGGGTGGACGAGCAGGCGTTGCCAGTCCGGCTGCGGTTGCCACAGGTCGCCGATCAGGTTGACCATGGCCACCGGGCTGAGCAGGCGGGTGTCGCCCGGCGGCAGGCCGGCCAGCATGCGCACCTGTTGCTCGAACTGGTCGGTGACGCATGCGTCCAGGGTGTAATGGCCGCTGTTGTGGGGGCGCGGCGCCATCTCGTTGAACAGCACTCGGCCATCCCGCAGGATGAAGAACTCCACCGCCAGCACGCCGACATAATCGAGGCCGTTGGCCAGATCCGCGGCCATGCTCCACGCCCGTCCGGCGACATTCTCCGGTACCCGCGCGGGGACCAAGCTGAGGTCGAGGATGCCGTCGCGGTGGCGGTTCTCGGCGAGCGGATAGAACGCGATCTCGCCGTCGCGGTCACGGGCGAGGATGACCGACACTTCCCGTTCAAGGTCGAGACGGGCCTCCAGGAGGCAGGGCGCGCTGCCTAGGCGGGCGTGTGCCTCGACCAGATCGTCGAGGCTGTCGATCCGGGCCTGGCCCTTGCCGTCATAGCCGAGGCGACGGGTCTTGAGCAGGGCGGGCCCCCCCACCTCGCTCCATGCATGCACCAGCCAGCCTTCGTCCTCGATGTTGGCGAACGGTGCGGTGTCGAGACCGAGTTCACGCGCGCGCGTCTTCTCCGTCAAACGGTCCTGCGCTACCGCCACCGCATCGGCACCGGGCGCGACGAAGCAATGCCGGGCCAGCATTTCCAGACTGCGTGCCGGCACGTTCTCGAATTCGGTGGTGACCGCGTCGCACAGCTGGCCCATGTGCAGCAGGCTGACCGCGTCGTCATAGGCGGCCTTAAGGTGGATGTCCGCCACTTGACCGGCCGGCGAGGCCGGATCGGGGTCGAGCACCACGACGCGATAGCCCATGACCCGCGCGGCCAGAGCGAACATGCGGCCGAGCTGGCCACCGCCGAGCACGCCGAGGCTGGCGCCGGGCAGCAGGAGCGTGCTCACGCGCCGTCCTCCGTCTCGGGGAGCTGCATGGCCAGCACGCTCTCGGTCTGCTCGCGCCGGAAAGTAAGCAGCCGCTCACCGATCTCCGGGTGCGGACCGGCCAGCAATGCCGCGGCGAACAGGGCGGCGTTGGCCGCGCCCGCCTCGCCGATGGCGAAGGTGGCCACCGGGATGCCCCTGGGCATCTGGACGATGGACAAGAGCGAGTCGATGCCCTTCAGCGCCCGCGACTGCACCGGCACCCCGAGCACCGGCAAATGCGTCTTGGCCGCCACCATGCCGGGCAGGTGAGCGGCCCCGCCGGCGCCGGCGATGATGCATTGCAGGCCGCGTCCGGCGGCGCTTTCGGCGTATTCGAACAACAGGTCGGGCGTGCGGTGGGCGGACACCACCCGTTTCTCGAACGGCACGCCGAGGCGGGCGAGCAGGTCGGCGGCGTGGCGCAGGGTGTCCCAGTCGCTGACGCTGCCCATGATGAGGCCGACTAAGGGGGGGGTGGGGACAGGATGCGGCATGATGGATCGGCTCGCTCAGAATGGAAGTACAAGCCCGGGCCGGGCGGCGTGGAGTTCGCGGCGGAAATCGGCCTGGATGCGGGCAAGCGCCGCGGCGTCATCGGCCTCGAAGCGCAGCACCACCACCGGCGTGGTGTTGGACGGTCGCATCAGGCCGAACCCGTCCGGGTATTCGACGCGCAGGCCGTCCAGGGTGATGACCTCGTCCGCCCCCTCGAAGCGGGCCGTGGCGGTGAGCGCGGCGATCAGCCGGTGCGGTTCGCCCTCCGCCATGGCGATGTGCAGTTCGGGGGTGTTGACCGCGTCCGGCAGGGCATTCAGGGTGGCGGTGGAATCGGCCTCGCGCGACAGGATCTCGAGCAAGCGAGCACCGGCGTAGAGGCCGTCGTCGAAGCCGTACCAGCGTTCCTTGAAGAACACATGCCCGCTCATCTCGCCGGCCAGGAGCGCGCCGCTCTCGCGCATGCGCGCCTTGACCAGTGAATGCCCGGTGCGGCACAGCTCCGGCTCGCCGCCATGGTCGCGGATCCAGGGCCCCAGCTTGCGGGTCGACTTGACGTCGTAGAGCACGCGCGCGCCCGGATTGCGCGCCAGGAGGTCGGCGGCGAACAGCATCAGCTGGCGGTCGGGATAGATGATGCGGCCCTCCCGGGTCACCACGCCGAGACGGTCGCCATCGCCATCGAATGCCAGCCCGATCTCGGCCTCGCCGGCAGCCAGGTGTGCGATCAGGTCGGAAAGATTCGCGGGCACCGAGGGGTCGGGATGGTGGTTGGGGAAATGGCCGTCCACCGCGCAGTAGAGCTCATCCACCTGGCAACCGAGGGCGCGGTACAAGGCCGGGGCATATGCGCCGGCCACGCCGTTGCCGCAATCGACCGCCACCCGCATCGGCCGCGTGAGCCGGATGTCGGAGGCGATGCGCTCGATGTAGGCCGGGCCGATGTCATGCGTGCGGGAGTGGCCCGCACCGCGCGCCAGATCGCCGGCCTCGATGCGCCGCCGCAGGGCCTGGATGGCCTCGCCGGCCAGGGTCTCGCCCTGCACCACCATTTTCAGGCCATTGTAGTCGGGCGGGTTGTGCGAGCCGGTGAGCATCACCGCCGAGCCGGTGCCGAGGTGATGCGCGGCGAAATAGGTCATGGGGGTGGCCACCAGGCCCAGGTCGACGACGTCGACTCCGGCGGCGGTGAGACCAGCGCTGAGCGCGGCACCCAGTTCCGGTCCGGACAGGCGGCCGTCACGGCCGATGGCCACCTCGCGCCCGCCCCGCTCCAGGATCAGGCTGCCCAGCGCCTGACCGATCCGGGCGACCGTATCGGCAGTGAGTGTGCGGCCGACGATGCCGCGGATGTCATAGGCCTTGAACAGTTCGGCGGGAAGCATGGCTCGATGGCGGAGCGAATAAAGCTGGGATTATCGGGGCTTTCGCCAGGACTGGCCAGTTTCGTCCGGCAAGCTTGTCGGACCAATGGGCATCTCGAAAAACCTGCTGCGCGTCCCGATTGCCGTGTTGGCTTGGGCTGCTTCGCTGGACATCGGCTGCGCCAAAACTTCGTTTTGGCTCCCTTGCTTGACTCCTTGTCATGCCTCGGTCGCTGCGCTCCGTGCGCCTTGCATCGGGCCATCCTCGCGACGTTTTTCAACGGCCTGATGAGGGTCTACTTGTCGCGTACCGGACGATTGCATAGATCCAAAACGTCGTGCATTATTTGTCAGCCGCGAGGTCATGCGTGGCCTGATAGACCAACTCCGGAGCGAATTGACATGAATATCCGCCTGCACAAGAACGCCACGACCACCCCTGCCAGACGGCGTTACATTCAAACCTCGCCGTTGTCGGTGGCGAAGCTGGCG
>Ga0209207_1000301_pt1 | contig 33433 bp, 28 predicted proteins | sample SaghotsprinmetaG_FD_184140 | JGI IMG/M metagenome (GOLD analysis project Ga0209207, IMG submission 184140) | Hot spring microbial communities from South Africa to study Microbial Dark Matter (Phase II) - Sagole hot spring metaG (SPAdes) (version 3) | ecosystem: Environmental > Aquatic > Thermal...
GACTAATCTATCTTGAGCGGTACGGCAAAGGACGGAACAACGATTCCGAGCAATCCGGAGGCACGACCGCTCAACGAAAGGTCATCCAAACCTGTAAGTCCTCTGAGTCGGTTGATACACGTCGGACTCTAGGCGAAAACAACCACAAGCCCCATAGCGGAAACGACGTGGGGGAGCAGTCCAGCAAACGTTCTGGTTGCTCGGCGAGAATGCCGCCTGTCGCAAGGGCTAATGCCTTGCAGGCACCACCACTTCGCGTCAGCAAGTGGTTGGAGCATTCATAATCCCAATCAAGGGTAAAAATTCTTTTTGATTGAGCGTTTCAGCCGCTACAACGAGGGATGCATTTACAAGTTGGGGGCACTAATTTGTTATTGTTTGTTATTGCAGCGTAGGATTAGCCCTAAGCGATCGACCGATTAGCGTCAGGGTTTTGGTATCGAGTTCCCCCTGAAAGTATTGGTCGAGCAGTTGGTGAAACACAGAGCCTGCGGGCGATACCTGAGCAAACAGCGTGGCGCACGAACGCAGCTTCATATCATCGGGTGAGCCAAAGACATCATAAGCAGATGTCCCCTCTAGCCTAAGAACTGCCTCGGTGGATTCAACTAGAGGTGGCAGTCCATTAAGCCGCCGAAGTATCTAAAATACTAGCCGTCATTGCTCCACAAGGGTAACTGAATCTAAATTCCAAACAAACAAGCTAGCTATACTGGTACTTCCGAGAGACAAAGCAGCCCAACTATTCATTAGGCAGCGATCGCCAGTCTAACTCTTCAACGCTTGATAGAATGCCAAAGCCTTAAAACGTAACTATAGCACCGGACTTATCGCTCTCCGTCCTCCCCAACCGTTAACGCTGCTAGCCGCTTAGAGGCAACGGAGAGGTACCCTTGCTCCAGCACGGCATCGGCATCCATAATATTCAGCCCCATGAGTATCCGGGCAATTAGCCCTGTCCAGCCAGTTTGGTGACTTGCCCCTAGCCCTGCGCCATGATCACCGTGGAAGTACTCGTAAAAGAGAATTAAATTGCGCCAATGGGGATCCCGTTGGAATTTTTCGGTTGCACCGTAGAGGGGACGTTCACCAGCCGCATTCTGCAGGAAAATATTGGCCAGTCGCCGCGAAATTTCTGTGGCCACCTCCCATAAATTTAACCAGCGCCCCGACCCCGTTGGGCACTCAATTGTAAAATCATTGCCATAGTAGCCGTACATCTTCCGCAATGACTGCACCAGGAGTGCATTCACCGGCATCCAGATGGGACCACGCCAATTGGAATTTCCACCAAATAGCCCCGTAGAAGATTCCCCCGGCTCATAGCTGACACGATAGGCTTCGCGACCCAGTTGAAATGTGTAGGGATGGTCGTAGTGGTAGCGCGAGAGGGCACGGATGCCATAGTCGCTCAAAAATTCGCTTTCGTCTAGCAGGCGGGTTAGAATGCGCCGCAGCTTGACCGCATTGACCGGCGAGAGCAACCGTCGCTGTTTGACGCCCGGCAGATCAATGGCATTGATATTGACCAGCAATTCGGGATGGCGGGCATTAAACGCAGCCACCCGCTCCTTAAACGTGGGCAGTGCCTCAATCACCTCTTCGGAAAATACCGCGGTGGCGCACAGGGGCAATAGCCCAACCATTGAACGCACTTTCAGTCGCTGGGCACGACCATCGGGCAACCGCAGGAGATCGTAGTAAAAACCATCGTTCTCATCCCAGAGTTCGTCTTTGTGAACCCCCACCCGATCCATCGCACTGGCAATATAGACAAAGTGTTCGTAGAATTTGCAGGCCATCTCTTCATAGACCGGGTTCTCTTGCGCTAACTCCAACGCCATCGAGAGCATATCGAGGGCAAACATGGCCACCCACGCCGTTCCGTCCGCCTGCTCAAGGGTGCCCCCCGTAGGTAATGGGGCGCTGCGGTCAAACACGCCGATGTTATCAAGGCCTAGGAAGCCCCCTTCCATGACGTTGTTGCCGAGGGAGTCCTTGCGGTTGACCCACCACGTAAAGTTGAGCATGAGTTTATGAAAAATACTTTCCAGAAAGGCTAAATCGCCTTTGCCTTGGTTCAGCGCCTTATCGAGGAGATAAATTTGCCATGTGGCTGCCCCGTGCACCGGTGGGTTGACATCGCCAAAGTTCCACTCGTAGGCAGGAATCTGACCGTTGGGATGCAGGTACAGTTCGTTGACCATCAGCCTGAGTTGCTCTTTGGTAAAGTCCATATCAAGAACGGCCAGAGCAGCACAGTGAAATGCCAAATCCCAGGCGGCAAACCACGGGTACTCCCACTTATCGGGCATGGAAATAATGTCGGCGCTTTCTAGGTGGAACCAGGAGCGATTGCGGCAGATCACCCGCTCCTCCACATCGGGGGGCAGCATCTGATCTTCTAGCCACTGTTTTACGGGGTAGTAGTAGTACTGCTTTGTCCACATCATGCCTGCGCAAGCTTGGCGAATGATGTTGCGCTGATCGGCGGTGCACTCGTTGGGAATGAGGCGATCGTAGAAGGCATCGGCATCGGCAATGGCAGTTTGCAGTTGTTTGCTGAAGGATTCGCCAAATTCGGCACTGGCGGCACTGCCTTGGAACAGGCGCAGTTGGATGATCTCTACCCCTTGTGCCGGAATGTTCAGTTTGTACTGGGCGGCAACTTTGGTGCCCACCTTGCCGGGGTTGACGGCCTCCTGTTCGCCTTGGATGATGCAGCGGTGAATGCCGTCCTTAACGTAGGGAGAGGGGTTGGGCTGACCAAAGAGACGCTCGAAGTTCGTTTCGTTTTCTGTAAATAAAAAGGGGACGGGGCGATCGCTCACGAATGAGTACTCACCGAGGGCCTCATGGCGTGCCCGCACGAGGGTGGGGTTCATTTGTTTGAGTTCTGGCTTTGGCGGTTTATAGTCAGGCCGCCAACTCCAAGTGTTACGAAACCAGAGGGTGGGAAGGACGTGTAGGTCTGCCGCTTGATCGCCGCGATTGTAGATACTGACCTGAATCAACAGATCGTGGGGAGCCGCTTTGGCATACTCTATAACGACATCAAAGTAGCGATCGCCCTCAAAAATACCCGTATCCAGTAGCTCATACTCCAGATCCATGCGGGTACGGTGGCGGTTGGTGGTTACTAAATTGTCGTAGGGATAGGCCTGCTGTGGGTACTTGTAGAGGTACTTCATGTACGAGTGGGTCGGTGTACTGTCAAGGTAAAAATAATATTCCTTGACATCTTCACCCCGGTTCCCCTCGTTATTGGTGAGACCAAACAGCCGCTCTTTGAGGATGGGGTCTTGGCCGTTCCATAGAGCCAGCGCAAAACACAAACGCTGTTGTTCATCACAAATGCCGCCGAGGCCATCTTCGCCCCAGCGGTACGCCCGCGATCGCGCCTGATCGTGGGGAAAATACTCCCACGCATTGCCATCGGTTGAATAATCTTCCCGTACGGTGCCCCACTGTCGCTCACTCAGGTAAGGTCCCCAAAACTTCCATGGGTTGACCTGCCCGCGTGCCTGCTGAAGCCGCTCTAACTCCGCCAGCCCAGTAGCCGTTGTCGCCATGACTGCCTCTTTACCAGAAAACCTGAAATGCCTAAGCTCCGGCGGCTTTTGCCACTTCGCTAACAGTGCTGAAAGTCGGGGCAGAATTCACCTAAGCTAGGATAAGATTACCAAAACAGTCCCGAGCCGAGGCAGGAAAAAAAGCTTAAGGGTTGCGCTCTGCTAGCGATGACCATAGAAGCGGGTTGCAAAATTTTGCGATCGCGTCGGTGAGAGTTGGCGTGCTTTGAGAATAGCGGCGGTTAAAAACAGGTAGGCCAAAATCCCGACCACCGCTAAACCCATCGGACCAAAGCTGGCTGCGGAGGCATTCCAAAGGGCGTGCAAAAACGCCGATAACCCCAGCCCCACGATGACGATGAGCAGAGCATGGCGGGGGCGCAGCACACTGAGGCCAATGCAGTAGCCTAGGTAGCCGGTGTAGGCCATGTGACCGGTTAGGGAGCCGAGCACCCGTGGAATGAGGACCTGCAAGCCAGCGAGATCCCCAAACTGGCCGGTAATCCCGGGCACATAGTGTCCTAGGGTTTCCATCCAGGTAAAGCCTAGCCCTGAGGCGGCTCCCAGCAAAATCCCATCCAGTGGCTCCCAAACACCAATCTTTTGCTTCCACGGGCTGGGCAACCAACGTCCCAATCCGTAGGCCACCCCAATGGGAACCGCTTTGAGCAGTTCTTCCATGAGTCCTGCTCCAATGAAATTACGCCCCAAGAGCACCAAAAAGGAGGAATCCGGGGGCCGGAGTTGGCCGGGGAGCACCGTCCGAAAGACGTAAATCATGGCGGGTAAGATGGGGCTTTGCAGAATCAGAATCTCAAGGGTGAGACTGGCCAAGAGTACCCACCAAGGCTTGCGTTTGCCACAGAGTTGATAAATAAAGTAGTAGGCAGCGCTGCCTAAATACAGCGCCAAAATGACCTTAAAGGCATCGGGCTTCCCCGCGGTGGCAAAGAGCAGAATCACGGCAATGACGGTGATAATGCCCGGCACCAGATACGCTTTGCGTACCCAGTCGGGATGGATGGCAAAAATGGGCAGCAGTTGGGTGAGGGTCAGTTGCTGGTCGGGGGTGGTGCTAACTACATCGGTGAGGGGCAGATATTCCAAGACAAATTCCGGCCCTTGGCGACCCAACTGAATGCGATCGCCCACCTGGAGCAACATTTCCTGCTCGATTCGTTGTTGGTTGACGTAGGTGCCATTGACACTGCCCAAATCCCGAATTGACCACTGGGGAATGCCTTTGCTGGCGGTAGTGGCACAGTCAAGCTGGGCGTGATGACGGGAAACCGAGGTGTAGAGTTGGGCATCAAGGACAATGTGACAGGTGTCCGGATCGCGCCCAATAATGGTGGGTTCCTGTTGCGAGAGCCAAAACTGCGCCATTTCCGGCGCGACCTGCCGCAGCACACCCGCATACTTGAGGTGGGGGTTTAAGGAGAAACGGGAGCGATCGCCAGTCATAGGAGAGAGTCCAATGCCTGCATTTGAGCACAGGCGGTCAAAGACTAGAATACCTAACATACTCCGGTGTATCTCTGCCAGCATGACATCCTCAAACACGCTGCAACTTTTTGTCTATGGCACCCTAAAGTCAGGATATGACCCCCATGCCAAGCTGTGCCAACCTTGGTTACACGCCTTGCAACCCGCCCTTGCCAAGGGGCGAATCTATCACTTACCCATGGGGTATCCGGCCATGACCGCCGAGGAGGGCTGGGTGCAGGGGGAACTGCTGCTGTTTATGAACCCGCCTGACACGGTACTACAACGGTTGGATGACTTTGAAGGCTATCGTCCGGAATTACCCCAAGAGCGCAATCCCTACCAGCGGCAGGAAATTCCCATCTACGATCTGGAGCGCAACCCCTTAACCACCGCTTGGGCCTATATTATGCCCATGTTCCTAGTGCAACAGGTGCAGGGGGAGTGGCTACCCGACGGCATCTGGAACCGACCAACGCAGCTACGCGCCTAGGCGGTGTTGCCTTTGGGGCGTTTGATTGAGCTAACGTGCAGTTCCTTAAGCTGCTGCGGCTCCACGCCACTGGGGGCACCCGTCAGCAAACAGCGCGCCTGCTGGGTTTTGGGAAAGGCAATGGTATCGCGAATGGATTCTTCGCCGGCCAAGAGCATGACGAGGCGATCTAGCCCGTAGGCAATGCCACCGTGGGGCGGCGTACCAAATTCAAAGGCTTCCAGTAAAAAGCCAAATTTTTCCTGCGCGGCGGCCTCATCCAAGCCAATGGTTTCAAAGACTTGCCGCTGCAATTCCGGTTGATGGATGCGCAGGCTGCCTCCTCCCACTTCGTAGCCGTTATAAACCAAGTCGTAGGCTTGGGCGCGCGCCGTTTTCAAGTCGTCTAAATCCTCTGGATGAGGGGCGGTAAAGGGATGGTGCAGGGCTTCGAGGCGTTTTTCCTCGGCGTTCCACTCGAACATGGGAAAGTCCACCACCCACAGCAGGTTGATGGCCGCCGGATCAATGAGGGCAAATTCACGGGCAATGGTTTGGCGCAGCCGATCTAAGGTTTTGTTAACGGTGGCAACCTCGCCCGCCCCAAAGAGCAGCAGATGACCCGGTTTGGCGCCTGTTCGCGCCAGTAGTTCAGCTTTTTGCTCTGGCGAAAGATTGTCTTTAATGGCACCAATGGTATCAATGTCGCCGTTGTCGCGCACACGGATATAGGCTAGGCCCTTGGCACCCGTTGCTGTGGCGGCCTGGAACAGATCGCCGCCGGGTTTAATGCGCACATTGGAAATGCGCTCGTTTCCGTTGGGAATCGGCAGAATTTTAACGATGCCCCCTTGGGCGATCGCGCCGCTAAAGACCTTAAAGCCCGAGTCTTTGAGTACATCCGAGACATCAACCAGTTCCAAACCGTAGCGGGTGTCCGGCTTATCGGTGCCGTAGCGGTCCATGGCCGCTTGGTAGCTGAGGCGGGGGAACGGACGGGGCAGGTCAATCCCCTTAACGGTTTTGAAGATATGGCACACGAGGGCTTCGTTGAGGCTGAGGATTTCCTCTTGGCTCATGAAGCTCATTTCCATATCCAGTTGGGTAAATTCCGGCTGGCGATCGGCGCGGAGGTCTTCATCGCGGAAGCAGCGGGCAATTTGGTAGTAGCGATCGCACCCCGCCACCATCAGCAACTGCTTAAACAACTGCGGCGACTGGGGCAGGGCAAACCAATCCCCCGGATTAACGCGGCTGGGCACAAGGTAGTCGCGAGCGCCTTCAGGGGTCGAGCGGGTGAGAATAGGGGTTTCCACTTCCATAAACCCGGCCTCATCCTCAAGAAAGCGGCGCATGGCCTGCACCACCCGATGGCGTAGTTGCAAATTCTGGGCCATGCGTTCCCGCCGCAAATCGAGGTAGCGGTAGCGCAGCCGCACCTCTTCCCGCACCGGCTCGTGCTCACTGGCCGAGATGCTAAAGGGCAATTGCTGCCGCACCGGATTCAGCAGTTCAATGTGGTCGGCGTACACCTCAATGTCGCCCGTGGCCAGTTTGGGGTTCAACGAATCGGCAGGGCGTTGGCTCACCCGACCCACCACCTTAACGACGTACTCGCTGCGGAGCCGATCCGCCTGCGGATAGGACTCAGGCGTGCGCTGCGGATCACTCACAACCTGGACAATGCCGGAGCGATCGCGCAAGTCAATAAAGATGACCCCGCCATGATCTCGCCGCCGATCTACCCAGCCGTAGAGGGTGATCGTTGACCCAACATCGCTGACACGGACACTGCCGCAGTAGTGCGTTCGCATAAACCCCAAGTGGTAAGTAAAGCCTTACTATTTTAGCGGTTTCCCCTCCCTAAAACGGCAATGCCCCTGTGACAAGAATCACCGCCATCTGTGCCGCCAGTCACACCGACCCCCCGTAAGGCAGTGGCATAGTTAGGGTCACCCAGTTGAATTCAGTGCATGAGTCTATGACCCTGATGAGTATTGTCCAACGGATCAAGGCGACCCGCATTGTCACCCCCAGCCAAGAGCGGCAAATCAATGAATTACTGTGGCGAACCTCCATGGGCACCCCCGAGTACGAGGCCATGCGGGAACTGGCCATGGAGATTATTGCAGGTCGGATTCGGGTGCTTTCGCAAATTGAGCGGTTTGGCAGTTCTCGTGGCGGCGAAAATGATGGAGTAGAATTGGCGTAGGCCACTGGCGATCGCCTCAGCCCTTTGAGGAGTGGATGGCAGCAATGCTTCAGGCCAGTGCCAACCTGCTGTGATTAGCGCCTACCCATGCAACTGTATTTTGACTATGGTGCGACGACCCCCTGCCGCGCCGAAGCGTTAGCGGCAATGATGACGGTGTATCAGCAGCAGTGGGGCAACCCCGCCAGTGTGCACGAGTGGGGTCAGCGCTCGGCCATTGCCCTTGAGCAGGCACGGCTGCACGTGGCCGACCTGATTAACGCCCATGCGGATGAAATTATTTTTACCTCCGGTGGCACGGAAGCGGATAATTTAGCCCTGTGGGGCATCACCCAGCAGTACGCAACCCCCCAACACTTGATTGTTTCTGCGGTGGAACACTCCGCCATTGCCAAGCCAGCCGCTGCCCTTGCCGCCCAAGGGTGGCAGGTGACGTATCTGGGAGTGAATCGTTGGGGACAGGTGGAACCCGCCCAACTCCGCCAAGCCCTACGGCATAATACGGTGCTGGTCTCCGTGATCTATGGCCAAAGTGAAGTGGGCACGCTCCAACCCATTGCTGAGCTAGCGTCAATTTGCCAGGAGGCGGGGGTTCCCATTCACACCGATGCCGTGCAGGTGGCCGGACGCTGTGCCATTGATGTGCGGCGCTTAGGGGTTGATTTGCTCTCGTTGTCGAGCCACAAGCTCTACGGGCCGCAAGGGGCGGGTGCGTTGTATGTGCGCTCGGGGCTAACCCTCGAACCGCTGTTGCGCGGTGGGGGTCAAGAATTGGGGCGGCGATCGGGCACTCCGGCGGTACCTACCCTCGTGGGCTTTGGGGTGGCGGCGGAGCGGGCAGCGTCGGAACTGGCGACAGAACACTCGCGACTCATCCACCTGCGCGATCGCCTCTGGCAGCACTTGCGGGATCATCCCCAAGTGGAACTGACCGGCCATCCATGGCAGCGCCTGCCCCATCATCTGAGCCTGATTCTGCGCGATCGCCACGGGCAACCCCTCAACGGCAAAACCATGGTGCGGCAACTGAATTTAGCCGGGATTGCCATTAGTGCTGGCTCAGCCTGCCAGAGTGGTCAAACCCAACCTAGCCCCACCCTCTTGGCCATGGGTTACGACCCGGAAACCGCCAAGGCGGGAATTCGCATCACCCTAGGGCGGGAGACCACCGCGGCGGATGTGGATTGGTTGGCGATGGTGCTCCGGCAATATCTCGCCGACGCGATCGCCCCGCCGGTGCCTGTGTCCCTTCGCTGAAGGCGCAACCATGCTATTGGCGACCCTCTCAGAGCAAGGTTCTTGGGCGCTGACCCTGTACGGCATAGGGGTCACTGCCGCCTTGTTATTCAGCCTCTGGCGATGGGTGCAACGCCCCTCGCCGCTACAGCAGGAGCGCGATCGCTACCACAACGATCTGCACGCCTGCCAGCAGCAGTGTGCCCAACTGCGGCAGCAACTCGACCACATAACCCGTGAAAACGACTCTCTAAGGAGCGATCGCAACCATTGGCACCAGCAATACCAAACCCTCAGTGAACAGTTAACTGCTCTAGAAGCCACCTATGAGCAACTGGAGCAGCAACTGCACCGCCTTGAGCAGGAGCGCGATCGCCTTCAAGAGGCCCTGAATCACCCGCCGGACTGGTGGCAGGAAATCACAAAGAACTACCAAGCGTGGTGGGACAACCTCCCCTTTTTGCCCCACGAGGATCCAGGCTCCAAGTCTTAGCGGCAGATAGCCAAGGGGAATTCAGATACACTGAGAACAGTATCCTTGGGTGAGATGTTCTGGGTTCATGTCTGGTTTTGACCTCCCCACTAGCCGCGCCTTTTTCCTCAGTGGTGCCCGTCCCCACTACAGCCCCGATCGCCCCGTGCGGGTTGAGCATATTTTTCTTGACTTAACGCTGGATCCGGCGCAGCAACAGTGCTGGGGACAGTGCCAACTCCAGTTGCGGCCTCTGCATCGCCACCTGCGGCACCTCCGCCTAAATGCCGTGGGTCAACAGATTAAAGGGGTCACCCTTCAGCATCAGCCCCATCCCTACACCTACGATGGTGAACACTTAGACATTGCCCTTGCCCCCAGTCTTTTAGAGCCTGATCACAGTCTGCTGCTCACGATTGACTACCACCTCGATCGCCCCCAACGCGGCCTGTATTTTGTCGGCACAACCCAAGCGTGGACGCAAGGGGAAGATGAAGACTCCCGCTACTGGTTTCCCTGCTTTGACTATCCGGGGCAGCTAGCCACCTCTGAAGTGCGGGTACGGGTGCCCCAGCCCCTACAGGCCATTTCTAATGGTGAACTCCGCGCCAGCTACAGCGAAGGCGAATGGCAGGTGTTCCACTGGTATCAACCCCAAGTGCACCCCACCTACCTGATGACCTTAGCCGTGGGAGACTTTGCCGTCTTTGACGACCAGTGGCAAGGTAAACCCGTCACCTACTATGTGGCCAAGGATCGGGCCGCAGATGCCCGCCGCAGTCTGGGGAAAACCCCCCAAATGATTGACTTTTTTAGCCGCATCTATGGCTATCCCTATCCCTACCCCAAGTACGCCCAAGTCTGTGTGGCGGATTTTATTTTCGGCGGGATGGAAAACACCTCAACCACACTGCTCACTGATCGCTGTTTGCTAGACGAGCGGGCCGCGCAGGAGGATTTCCGCACCGAAAGTTTAGTGGCTCATGAGCTAGCCCACCAGTGGTTTGGCGACTTGGTGGTGATCAAGCACTGGTCCCATGCGTGGCTGAAGGAGGGGATGGCCTCCTATGCGGAGGTGCTCTGGTTTGAGCAGGCCTACGGTGCGGAGTTTGCCGCCTACTACCGTCTTGGAGAGCTACGCAACTACCTGAGCGAAGATAGCGATCGCTACCGTCGTCCCATTGTCACCCACATCTATCGGGATGCCATTGAACTGTACGATCGCCACCTCTACGAAAAGGGGGCGTGTGTGTATCACATGATCCGCCAAGAACTCGGGGAGGAGTTGTTCTGGAGCGCAATCCAAACCTTTGTCAAAACCTATGCCCACCAAACCGTGGAAACGGTGGACTTGCTGCGCGCCATTGAAAGCGCCACGGGCCGGAACCTGCTGCCCCTGTTTGATCAGTACGTGTTTCGCGGTGGCCACCCGGATTTTCACGTTACCTATCGCTGGGAAAGTGCCGATCAGTTGGCGGTACTCACGATCAAGCAGCAACAAGCCACCGAAGGGGTGACCCCCCTAGAGCGGAATTTATTTGATCTGCGCATTCCGGTTGCCATTGGTACCGTGGATGAGGGGGGCAACCTGTCGCTGCAACCCCTTAGCCTGCGGGTATATGAACCCGAGCACACGTTCTATCTGCCCTTGCCCCAGCAGCCGAGTTTTGTCAGTTTTGATGCCGGGAACCACACCCTAAAGACCGTCACACTGGAGTATCCACTACCGGAACTCAAGGCTCAGTTGCGCCATGACCCGGACGTGTTGGGACGCATTCACGCCGCTATTGCCTTAGGCAAAAAAGGCAATCTAGAGGTGGTCCATACCCTCGCCACCGCTCTCAAGGAGGAGCCATTCTGGGGGGTACGCCAAGAAATTGCCACCGTTTTGGGCACCATCCGCCTCGATCAAAGCCTTGATGCTTTGGCCATTGCCCTTGCGGATCCGCAGCCACAGGTGCGCCGTGCCGCCGTGGAAGCCATTGCCAGTTTTAAGAGTGCGGCGGCCTACAACCTCCTCAAACCCCTGGCCAAACACGGTGACCCCAGCTATAGCGTCGAAGCGGCAGCCCTTAAAGCTATTGGCCTGATTGCCGCCGCCAAGCCCCAGCCCAAGCCCAGCCCAGAAAAAGTCCTCAAGCGGTTGCGCCATGCTCTAGAAACCCGCCCAAGCTGGAATGAAGTGATCCGCTGTGGGGCGATCGCGGGTGTGGGTCAACTGAAGGACCTACCGGAAGCCGTTGAACTGGTGCTGGACTATACGGCGGAAACGGTGCCCCAACCCCTGCGCTTGGCCGCCATTCGGACGCTGGGCACCATGGGCGATCGCCACCATCCCCAACTGCGCCCGATCCTAGAACGATTAGGGCAGTTGAGCCACGAAACCTTTTTCCTCACCCAAGTGGCGGTGGTACATGCCCTCAGTCAAATTGATCATCCTCGCGTGTTACCGCTGTTGCAGACCTTGGGCGATCGCAGCCGCGATGGTCGGGTCAAGCGATTAGTCGATGAAAGTATCGCCAAAATTCAGAACGCTCTTGGCAGCGATGAGCGCCTGAAAACCCTTGAGCGCACCCTCAGCGAGGTACAAAAGGAAAACCAAACCCTCAAAAGCCGCCTTGAGCAACTCGAAGCCAAAACCAAGGCAACGCCTACACATCCGGAATCAACGCCAAGTTAGCCGTATCCACCGTATAAAATCCGGCAGGCACCCTTGCTGTGGGGCGAGCACAAATCATGCTATCAGACGGCCCATAAATGACAACCAAGTTGGCGCTATTAGAGCAGGGAACTTGCTCCAGTTCATAGCTACCGAGGAGTTGACCCCCGGGACTATTGTTCACCACCACCACCTGAGGGTTGTTATTGGCATTGGCAATACTACCGGCTACCGCACCCGCAACCGCCGCGGAGGAAAGACCAATGGCCAAGTTGCCCCAAAAACCACCCCCCCAATACCCCGGAACGGGATACCATGGCCGGTTGCCGTTCCACCACCAGTGATTCCAGCCCGGCCGCCAGCGTGGATTCACAATAATGTTGTTATTGTTCCAGCGGTTATTTCGCTAGTTACGGTTATTAACATTAATGTTATTCCAGTTCCGGTTACGGCGATCGATGTTCACGTTATTCCAAGTATTCCAATTGCGATTACGGCGATCAACATTGATATTTGTGCGATCAATGTTGCGAATGGTATTAGGGCGATAATTGCGGTTGCGAATAACATTCCGGTTAATATTGGCATTGCGCTCAAGATTCCGGAGATTATTGCGGTTAATACGATTACTGAGGTTGCGTTCGCCATTCAGCGCGCCACCTCGGTTATTGCCCCCCCTGCCTTGGTTGGCAAGGGCGGGTAGTGGGTTCACTAGGGCTGCCAACAGCAGGGCAATGAGCACCCCTCGACCAAAGGCAAGTGGATGTTTGAAGAGTAGATTTCGCATCACTAAGCCGTCCTTCAGATACACAACGAGCTACCCCCTCTGCTGAGGTAGCGGCAGAGACCTCCCCCAAGCGGGGCGATTCGTCACTCTCTCCAAACACCACAAGGGGTTACTGGGGCACAAGGGACAGGGTTTCCGGGTCAACAATATAAACACCACTGGGTACGGTGGCCGTGGGTTGAGCACAGATCACACTCCCCTCCGGCCCGCGGATAACTACCAAGTTGGCGGTGTTGGCACTGTTACAGGGCACCTGCACCAAGTTATAGCTAGAGAGCAACTGTCCTCCCGGACTGGTGACCACCACTGTCGGTTCCGATTGTGCTGCGGCGACGCTGCCTGCCACTGCCGCAGTGGCAATATTGCCCCAAAAGCCACCGCCCCAATACACCCGATTGGGATACCAAGGACGATTACCGTTCCACCACCAATTCCCTAAGCCCGGATTCCAGCGGGGATTGACAATGGCGTTATTGTACCGATAGCGGGGAGCGGTAGGCGTAACATCAACACCCCCACGGGGGGTCACATCTACAGGCCCACGGGGTGGGTTGCCGGGGGTAGCGGGTGTTGTGGGTGTAACATCAACACCCCCGCGAGGGTTTGTATCCACAGGCCCACGGGGTGGGTTTCCCGCAGGTCTGCCACGGCCACGGGGCGCAGCCAGTGCCGCTAGATCGCTGCTGCCCAAAAGAGTGATGCCGGTCACCAGCAGGATTAGGGGAACGGAGCGGCAGCGCGGTGGCTGAATCATGATTGATCCACCTCAAAGTAAAGGAGGGAAATCGCCCTAGGATTCATGAATCCTCTTTTCCACTCTAGCCAACCCCCTGAAGAGCCATCCCTCGGTTGTAACTTGTTGTTACATTTTGCCAAGGAATGCAGCACTTTTTCATATTTCGATGGAATGAGAGCGTACGGCTGCCTGAGAAAATGGGGGGCGATCGCCGGATTGGTCGCAGTCCCCGATAGCATAGAAAAGTAAGGAATCACGGGAGAGTCGGGTGACCAAAAAACGGGTATTATCGGGGGTGCAGCCCACGGGCAGTTTGCATCTGGGCAATTACTTGGGGGCAATTCGCAATTGGGTGGCCGGTCAGGCCCACTACGATAATTACTTCTGTGTGGTTGATTTACACGCCATTACGGTGCCCCACGATCCAGCCGTGCTGGCGGCCAATACCTATACCGTTGCGGCGCTCTACCTGGCCTGTGGCATTGATCCAAACCATGCCACCATTTTTGTGCAGTCCCACGTCAGTGCCCACGCGGAACTCACATGGCTGCTGAATTGCATTACCCCCCTCAACTGGCTCGAGGACATGATTCAGTTCAAGGAAAAAGCCGTCAAACAGGGGGAAAATGTCGCGGCGGGGCTGTTGGACTATCCGGTTCTGATGGCGGCGGATATTTTGCTCTATGATGCGGACCTTGTACCCGTTGGCGAGGATCAAAAGCAACATTTGGAGCTCACCCGCGATATTGCCGCCCGCGTCAATTATCTGTTTGCCCGCAACCAAGCGCCAATTCTAAAATTGCCGGAGCCGTTGATTGCCAAGGCGGGGGCACGGGTCATGAGCCTGACCGATGGCACCAAGAAAATGTCGAAGTCGGATCCCTCAGACTTCAGTCGCATTAACCTGTTAGATCCACCGGATGAGATTCGCAAAAAAATTAAACGCTGTAAAACGGATCCGATCCGCGGCCTCACGTTTGATGACCCCGACCGCCCCGAAGCCAATAACCTCTTGGGGTTGTACCAAGTCCTCAGCGGCCAAACCAAAGAAGCCGTCGCCGCAGAGTGTGCCGAGATGGGGTGGGGGCAGTTTAAGCCTCTGCTCACGGATGCCATGATTGCTGCCCTGACACCGATTCAGCAGCGCTACCAGGAGATTATGGCGGATCCGAGTTATTTGAAGGACTTACTCAAAGCGGGACGGGAAAAAGCGGCAACGGTTGCGAATGCGACGCTTGAGCGGGTGAAATTGGCGTTTGGCTATGCCCTGCCATGAGAATGGGGCGGCAATTACGGCGGGTCTGGCACACTTTCTGGCGGCGATCGCGCCTTGTTAATAACGAACCCCTGAATCGGGTGAGTTTAATTGTCATTATTTTGGTGGATATTTTTATCCTCATTAATGTCTTTAGTGGCTTGGCCGACATTGGCAATTGGCTGTTGAGTCCGAGCCAAGCGCAGCCCTGCTACGCCCCGTGGCAGGCCTATCGTCAGGATACCGAGGGCGATCGCGACTGGCGCTTTATTGAGCAGCACCTTCAAAATAGCCTTTCCCCCTCCGGAGCTGCCGCGACCGTTGTAGAGTCCCTAGAGCGCAGTGCCGCTGGCAAACTGGGGGACATTTCCGAGATCTGTTTCACCTACGCCCGTCATCAGGATGCGGTGAATACAGGGGTAAATCAGGAGCGATTGCGCCGCCTTGGCCAATTACAACAGGAAATAGATACCCTCGAAGCCACGAACCGGCGAATTCGCCAGGAGTACGATTCAACGCTACTGGAGCAGTTAGCGGGTCAACCCAGTGACCAATCCATCAACCTTGTCGAGGCTGCAAAGGCCAAGGCAACCCTTGAGGCCAACAACCGTGCCATTGCCCGCCTCAAGCAAGACCAACAAGCCCTACAGGCAACGATTCTCAACGAACCCGCCAGCCAAGCCTTTCTCCAGTTTCTTGCCAACGCGGCCACGTTTGCCACCCTTGAGGCGCAGTACCAACAGTCCCAGTTTTGGTACCCCAGCCTGCGATTTTTGCTGCAAGCCCTGTTTTTAGTGCCCCTGATTGCCCTTGCTTGGGCGGTGAACCACTACGCCGATCGCCGCCAGTACGGCCTGATGGCCTTAATGAGTTGGCACCTGCTGGTGATTTTCCTGATTCCGCTCCTGCTGAAAATTTTTGAGCTATTGCAGGTGGGGGTGCTGTTCCGCTGGCTCTCAGCGCTGGTGCTCAGGCTGTTTGGTGGCCTGCTCTTTTTGGTGAGCTACCTGTATATTCTGATCATTCCTGCGGTTGGCTTTGGCATCATTAAACTGGCGCAAACCCTCTTTTTGAACCCGCAACGTCAGGCAGCGGGACGGGCACAAAAGCAGCGCTGCCTCCGCTGTGCTAGGCGACTGCCCCAGAGCGACCGGTACTGCCCCCACTGTGGTTACTTGCAGTGGCAACCCTGCCCGGCCTGTCAGCAGCCGACGTACCGACATCTGCCCTACTGCCGCCATTGTGGCGCTCAAACCAGTCCCCCCTGAGAGATGCTATGGATCTTGAGACCCTCTACGCCTACCATCAGAGCTATCCGGCTCTGCTCAATAAAACCTACCTGAATTACGGTGGTCAAGGCCCTCTCCACCAAGAGACTTGGCAGGCCATGATCCAGAGCGATCGCCACATCCAAGAGCAAGGCCCCTTTGCCAATCGGGTGTTCCCGTGGCTGTCGCAGCAATTAGAGGATCTGCGCCACGCCCTTGCCAATTTACTGCACACCACTGCCGACACCATTGCCCTCACCGATTCTGTTACCACTGGCTGCAATATTGTCCTCTGGGGCATTAACTGGCAGGCGGGCGATCATCTGTTGATCTCCAATTGCGAGCATCCGGGGGTTGTGGCTATTGCCCAGCAACTTGAGCGCCGCTTAGGCATTGTGGTGGATCGGGTGGATTTTTGGCCGTGGTGCGAAGACGACGTTGCGGCCATTGCGGCACGGCTGCATCCCCGAACCCGCCTCGTGGTGCTCAGTCACCTGCTGTGGAATACGGGCAAGCTGCTGCCCCTACAAGAGATTGTGCAACTGTGCCATCAGCGGGGCATTCAGGTGTTGGCGGACGCGGCCCAGAGTGTGGGCATGGTGCCCCTGAACTTACCCGCGTTGGGGGTCGATTACTATGCCTTTACGGGGCACAAATGGTGCTGCGGGCCAGCGGGGCTTGGCGGGCTGTATATCCGGCGCGATCGCATCGAGACCCTTGAACCGACGTTTGTGGGCTGGCGGGGGATTCATCAAACCCGCGATGCTCAGCCCGCTGGCTGGAAAGACGATGCCAGTCGCTTTGAAGTGGCCACCACTGCTTTTTCCTTGGTCAGTGCCCTGACGACTGCGCTGGCGGTACACGAGCAATGGGGCAGTGGGGGCGATCGCTACCGCCGCATTTGCTATCTGAGTCAGTACCTGTGGCAACAGTTACAGGGGATGGGGGGCTTAACCTGTCTCAGTCCGGTACCACCCCCGTCTGGCCTCATCTCGTTTCAGCTTACCAATGGGCAGCACCGCCAATTGGTGCACGATCTTGAAGCACAGGATATTCTGGTGCGGGAGTTGTTATTCCCCCCCTCCGTGCGCGCCTGTGTGCATTACTTTACGCTGCCCGAGGAGTGCGATCGCTTTGTCCTTGCCCTGAAACACTGGCTACAGGCGCATCCCTAGTCGAGCGTGGTACATCCCCTGCCCGCCACTCGATTCGATAAAATCAGTACATTTGTTGCGGATAAGGTTGGCGTGAACCACACATTTTTAGTCGATGCCGGGCGGTGGCTCTTAAATGGATACTGGCTGGAGCCGGATCAAGAACCCATTACCGTTACGGGCAAAATTTTGGTCTCCTATAGTCAAGATGACTGGTTTTCCATGGCCGCAAAGGTGACCTTTGCAGGGCAAGTCAAACCGGATTTGATGTTGCAGTCACGGGGCAAACTAGAACTCGACGAGATGATTTTTACCTACGTCCTGCAACACAGCTTACTGGGTCGGGTTGAAGGGGAAGGCTGGATTACCCCCCATGGCATTGTGCAGCAGTTTGTCCTTTTAGGCGATACCAACCGCTGTACTGGTTTTGAACACTACTGGCAGGTGGATGCCAACCACTACACCCTCTTAAGTGGTATCCACAAAAGCCATAAATTAAAGCATCTACTGGAAGCCACCCTAGAGCGCGTTCCCTAACATCTACAGGAAAGATTTATCGAAGCTAAGCGTCGGATAGTTTACACAAAAAGCCCCCTCCACTACAGCAGAGGGGGCAGCGTCAAACAATTAGGCTTAGTAGGTTTATCTTGGTCGCCTTAGTAGCGGTAGCCGCTGTAGCCGCTATTCCCTTGGTTGGGCTTGTGGACAATAAAGCTCATCACTTGACACTGCTTGATATTGTCAAAGGCAACCACACGGATGTAGCAGTTGGGGTATTCCGAGCGGCACTGTTGCACTTCGTTGAGCACCTCTTGGGGGCTGGTGCAGTTGAACAAGGGCAACTTCCACATGGTCCAGTAATAAATTTCAGCATCCGAGCTTTCGTTAAACTCGACGCAGGGGTGATAGCCTTGCTCGATGGTGTACTGAATTTGCCGCGCAATTTGGGCATCGCTGAGGGGAGGCAGGTAAGAGAAGGTTTCGTAGCGACGCTCTTTGGGTAGTGTTTTCATACTTTCCTCAAGTGATCAGAACGAGTGAACAACAAGCGAGTTAAACGCCTTTAATCGGTGGCTGACTCAGGGGGTGGGCTGCCCTCAATCGGAGCCTCTGACACTTGGGTCATGCGCTCTAATTGCTGGCAGCGTTGGTGTCGGTTTGCCTGCTGGATGCCAGACCGCAACATTTCCGGTAAGTAATCGGCCACCATTTCGGCCAAGTGCTCCCGCACCGTCAGGATGCGAAACCCTAGATCCGGCTGCTCGCGAAAAAGAGCCTCAAGGTAGCGTTCACCATCTTGGACGTTTTCACGACTGGTGAATTGCTGCAACCACAGCGATCGCGGTGGATCGGTCTCTGTAAGTTGGGCAATTACCGTGCGCACCGCCTGATACGTTAGGTAACTAATCAGGGTTTTGCTGGTTTGCTTGGCAATGTGTTTGACATCCATAGGCGTGGGGAAAAATCGTAGTAGCAAGGTATGCTTAGCTCCGATTTAACCCCATTACCACCCTCTAAATCGTGTCTTGAGCTTCAAACTCAAACTTGATTTCTTTCCACAGTTCGCAGGCTGCCGCCAACTCAGGACTCCAGCGGGCGGCTTCACGGATGATGTCGCCACCTTCGCGCATCAGGTCGCGGCCTTCGTTGCGAGCTTGGACACAGGCTTCAAGGGCGACGCGGTTGGCCGTTGCACCGGGAGCGTTCCCCCACGGGTGACCCAAGGTACCGCCGCCAAATTGCAGCACCGCATCATCGCCAAAAATATCCACCAGGGCTGGCATGTGCCAAACGTGAATACCACCGGAGGCCACCGCCATCACGCCCGGCATCGATGCCCAGTCTTGGGTAAAGTAAATCCCTTTGGAGCGATCTTGCTCGATGTAGTTCTCCCGCAGCAGATCCACAAAACCTAGGGTAACGGCTTTGTCCCCTTCGAGTTTACCGACCACGGTACCCGTGTGGATATGGTCACCGCCAGACATCCGCAGACACTTGGCCAAAACGCGGAAGTGCATCCCATGGTTTTTCTGGCGGTCAATGACGGCGTGCATGGCACGGTGGATGTGCAGTAGCAGGCCATTGTCGCGACACCACTTCGAGAGGGTGGTATTGGCGGTAAAGCCAGCGGTTAAGAAGTCGTGCATGATAATGGGCATTTCGAGTTCTTTGGCAAACTCGGCCCGCTTCAGCATTTCTTCGCAGGTGCCAGCGGTCACGTTCAGGTAGTGACCTTTGATTTCACCGGTTTCCGCTTGGGCTTTGTGAATCGCATCCGCCACAAAAAGGAAGCGATCGCGCCAGCGTTGGAACGGCTGCGAGTTAATGTTCTCGTCGTCTTTGGTGAAGTCCAGACCACCGCGCAAGCACTCGTAAACCGCACGGCCATAGTTTTTGGCCGACAGACCCAGCTTGGGTTTAATGGTACAGCCCAACAGGGGACGGCCATACTTGTTGAGTTTGTCCCGCTCAACTTGAATGCCGTGGGGTGGCCCTTGGAAAGTTTTCAGGTAGGCCACAGGAATCCGCAAGTCTTCGAGGCGTAGGGCTTTCAGGGCTTTGAAACCAAACACGTTCCCCACAATCGAGGTCAGCATGTTGGTAACAGAGCCTTCCTCAAACAGGTCAAGGGGATAGGCAATATAGGCAATGAACTGATTGTCCTCGCCGGGCAGGGGTTCAATGTCGTAGCAACGACCTTTGTAGCGATCCAAATCCGTGAGGAGATCCGTCCACACCGTGGTCCATGTACCGGTGGAAGACTCGGCGGCAACCGCCGCACCCGCTTCTTCGTAGGGCACCCCCGGCTGCGGTGTCACCCGGAAGGCCGCTAGAATGTCCGTATCTTTGGGGGTGTAGTCCGGTGTGTAGTAGGTGAGGCGGTAATCCTTTACCCCAGCCTGATACCCAGCTTTCTGGGATTTTGATTGCGTATAGGCCATAGACGTTTTCCTCTTTAACAGTTAATGTGCCGTTTAGAGCAGCCTTTGCGATGGATATACAACGCTACGATGTCTCCCCAGCTTGGGGCAAAATTTAGCAGTACGAAACTAGGCGAGATGGTCAAACATCCGCAAGTCTGTTGTGTCGTCGTAGGTCTCATGCTTAAGCATCAGCTTAGTTGATACCCAGCGCAATAACTTTTGCTTTGGAGATTCTTAATTATTGTATAGGTTTGAGTTATCAATCTTTAGAGTTGTTTATGGGTTTCTAATCAAACCATTCTTTTCATAGTCTTAAATCTATTTATTGAGCCTAAGATATTGTCCTCAGTCAATTAAAAAGATCGTTTATGGGCGATCGCTCTATTGTTAGTGCCAAAAAGGGAGTGGAATTTCTATGAGTCCAGTGATTCAGTGGTACCCCGGCCACATTGCCAAGGCGGAGCGGGCGCTGCAGGAGCAATTGAAGCTGGTGGATGTGATCCTAGAGGTGCGGGATGCCCGCATTCCCTTAGCCAGTTGTCATCCGCACATGGGGCAGTGGGCCAAGGGGAAGCAGCGGTTACTGGTGCTGAATCGGGTGGATATGATTCAGGAGGGCGATCGCCAACGCTGGTTGCAGTGGTTCATGGCCCAAAACGAAACTCCCTTCTTTACGAATGCGCAGCGGGGGCAAGGGGTACGCCTGTTGCAGCAGGCAGCCCGAAACGCAGGCCGCACGATTAACCAACGTCGTCAGCAGCGGGGGATGCAGGCCCGTGCCGTTCGGGCGGTGGTGTTAGGTTTTCCCAATGTGGGCAAGTCGGCCCTCATTAATCGCTTATTGCAGCAGCGGGTGGCTGAAAGTGCGGCTCGCCCGGGCGTCACGCGACAATTGCGCTGGATTCGGATTTCTCCCACCCTAGAGTTACTCGACACCCCCGGAGTACTGCCCCCTAACCTGAAGGATCAGCAGGCGGCAATTAAGCTGGCCATTTGCGACGACATTGGCCAAGCGGCTTACGATCCATGCCGCATTGCACCGGAGCTAGTGGTGTTGCTGAAGCACCTACAGCAGGAACAGCGACTGGCAGACCGCTACGATCTGGCCCTAGGGGATCACTCCGGTGAAGGGTACCTCTACGACCTTGCCCAGAAACGCTACCAAGGGAACCTTGAGCGGGCGGCGCGGCAACTGCTACAGGACTACCGACGCGGGCAACTGGGGGCGATCGCCCTCGAGCAGCCGCCCCAGAATTCTTAAGACAATTTCTTAAGACAATGATGTTATCTCGAGTGTTTTATTTAAGGATGCCAAAGTAGTAGGCGGCAACGAGGAAGTTAATTGCCAGCAGCAGAACCGCCCAAAAGGTACGAAACGCATAGGTGGGCTTTGCAGATTTGGTTGCCATAGTGAACATCCTCATCAGTCGGAAACGGCACCCCGATTATACCAAACGGCCTTACCAAAGAGGCGCGTCTGTTGCAAGCAAGAAAGGGGAGCCACGCAGAACCACCTGCTGCCGACCCCCCACAGACTAAGGGTTCACAAGGTTGGGGGTTAGCCAACGGCCTCAAAGTAAACCTTGGACTTCACCGGATCAGGGTTCATGGTTTTGTCACCGGGTTGCCAACCGGCCGGGCACACTTCGTCGGGATGGGCTTGCACGTACTGAATGGCTTGCAGCGTCCGCAGGGTTTCGTCAACGCTGCGACCAAAGGCCAAGTTATTGATGGTGGCGTGCTGAATGACCCCCTCTTTATCAATAATGAACAGTCCCCGCAGGGCAACCCCTTCTTCAGTTAAGACGTTATAGGCACTACTAATTTCTTTTTTCAGATCCGACACCAGCGGGTATTTGAGGTCGCCAACACCACCGGATTTGCGGTCGGTTTGCGTCCAAGCCAAGTGGGAAAATTGGCTATCCACCGATACCCCCAGCACCTCCGTGTTGAGCTTGGCAAACTCATCGTAGCGATCGCTAAAGGCGACAATTTCGGTCGGGCAAACAAACGTAAAGTCAAGGGGATAGAAAAAGAGGACAACGTATTTACCGCGATAGTCCGATAGCTTGATGGTTTTGAATTCTTGGTCATACACGGCAACCGCTTCAAAGTCCGGGGCGGCTTGGCCAACACGCAAACATTCAGACATAAAACCTTGTGCTCCTAACGACAATAGGTGTGCATAGGACAGATCAACATCAGACTGTTAACAATTTTTAACAGCTATGCCTACTATATCATACTCATAACGGTTTTGACTATGAGGTGTGGGCGGGCGCAAAGCGGTGTTCAAAGTAGCGGGAGAGGCGAGAGAGGGGGTAGCAGAGGCCAAAATAAAACAGCGCCCCCAGGACATAGATAAAGAGCTTGCGCTGCGGGTCAGTAATTGGATTGGCAAAGCTACTGGTCATGTTTTGGAGTTCCGGCACACCAATGACACTCAGGAGGGCGAAATCTTGGATCAGGGTAATAAAGTTATTGGTAAACGGCGGCAGAATAATTAAAATTGCCTGGGGAAGGATAATCCGTGCCATGGTTTGCCGTTCCGAAAGCCCCAAACTGAGACTGGCTTCGGTTTGCCCCTTGGGAATACCTTCAATACCGCTGCGAAAGACTTCACTGAGGTAAGCCCCGTAGTTTACGCCAAGGCCAACACTGCCGTAGAACATAAAGTTAAATAGGGGTGAGACTAGGCGATTATTTTGCAGTACCGTCATCACCTCAAAGGCAATCTGCCGTGGATCAAACCCGAGCTGCCCCAGCAGACCGCCAATGCCAAACCCCCACACCAAAAGCTGCACTAAGGTGGGGGTGCCACGGATAAATTCAATATAAATGGTGCTGGCCTGCCGTAAGGGCTGGGCCGGATGTCGCCGTGCCCAAGTGGCGATCGCCCCTAAAATGACCGCCAGCAACAGACTAAATAGGGAAATAACGAACGTCGTGACCGCCGCTTGCAGCAGAAAGGGCGCGTAAAGGACAAGCGTAGCGCGATAGTGGTACAGGTAGCCGCCAAAGGCCACAAGCCCTAACCCCACCGCCACCAAAAACAGACCATTCAGCCCAACCACCCATGGCGGCGCTAAAGGGGGCGCAATTAATCGTTGTAGCCGGGCACGCAACACGTTGGGCACTCCTTATGATTCGGTTGATGATTTGGTGTTATGAGGAACTGGCGGTACAGGCGGCAATCAGCCCCGCTGCGCCTCCGCTCACCACTTGAATGGGCACCTTTAGAGCCTCAGCAACGGTATCAAGGGAAACATCGTCCAGAAAAATAGGTTGGTCGTGCTTCAGCATGATACTCGGCAGCAGCAGGCGATCGCCGAGGAGCTTCCCCTGCAAATGATGAATGAGGTCATGGCCGGTGAGCAACCCCGTTACTGTCATCGTCTGCCCCCAGTAGTCACTGGCTAACGGATAGAAAGCTAGACGCAGGTTCTCAATTTGGTTGAGGCGGGTCACAAGGGGCTGAAACACCTCACCAACCGTATTCCCCACAACCCAACTCAGGTGGCGCGGTTCTGGCAGACGGCTTGGTAAGTCTTGGCTGTGGGCGGCAAACTCTTCTAAAAACAGACGAATAGTGCCGACCCCATTGCTCAATTGCGGATAATCTTGGTAATGGTCAGCAGGGGGTAAGGGCACCCCGGCAATCAAAAACCACTCATCTGCCAGCCATGCAAACGGGGTACCCCATTGGCGCTGAAATTGTTCTTGCAGGGTTTGTACCTGTTGAATAACGCGCTGGGCGTGGGCGGCACTCACGGGTACCAGTTCATCCTCAGCAGGCCGAAACCGGGTTAAGCCCACCGGCACCACGGCCACCGAGAGAACCGTTGGCCACTCCGGATCGTAAAAGGCGGCTAAATCCTGTAGCGTTTGCTGCAAGCACTCGCCATCATTAATGCCTGGGCACACCACCACTTGGGCATGGAGTTGGAGTCGCTGCTCCTGAAACCAAGCAATTTGCCGCAGAATCTCTCCCGCCCGTGGGTTTTTCAGTAGCCGTTCTCGCACCTGGGGAATAGTGGCATGAACCGAGACGTAGAGGGGTGACAGGCGCAGTTGGGCAATCCGTTGCCACTCGGCAGCCGTGAGGTTGGTGAGGGTGAGGTAACTGCCGTAGAGAAAACTGAGGCGATAGTCGTCATCCTTGGCATAGAGGCTTTGGCGCTTGCCGCGGGGTTGTTGATCAATAAAGCAAAAGGGACAGCGATTGTTGCACTGCAGCAGCCCATCAAACAGCGCCGTGGTAAATTCCAGACCAAGGTCGTCATCCACCTCTTTTTCAATTTCTAGGGTGTAGGTTTGGCCATCTTTGCCGAGTACCTCTAACGTTAACACCTCATCAGCGCACAAAAAGCGATAGTCAATGAGGTCGCGGGGGCGATCGCCATTGATGGCCACCAAGGCATCACCCGCTTCAAACCCCAACTCGGCAGCAATCGAGTGCGGTTCCACACGACTGACAATAGCGGGACGAACAGCACGCTGATTCATAGCTTTAAGATGTTTAGAGCGACGGAACGACCACAACTTGACACTTAGACAACCAAGACACGACCCCACAGCACTAATTCAGCCATTTCAGGTCATCTAGGTCAATATCTGCCAAATCCTCAGGATCAATAATCTGCTGTTTCTCTCCTGTATAGGTTTGTTTGGCACGAGCTAGCTCAGGAATTGTCGTGCGGGAAATATCCGACAAGGTTGCCTTTTCAATGCGCGTGCTTTCTTTGAGGGCGTTAGGGTTAACGTGTTGTAGGAAAAAGTTGATTGTTTCTTGCTTTAACCAGCCATTCAAGACCACTAGGGCACCAAAGCGATAGCTAGCTTGCCACTGCTCCTTGAGAATTTGTTGAATTTGCGCCTCCGTCAGTAAAGCGGCACGCTGCAAATAAAACCCCAAGGGGTGCTTCTCTTTCGTTTGAAGCAGTTGTGGCCATTCCTCGACAAAGAAATCAATCGTCTCCTGCGCCAGCCAGCCGTGCAGGGCAATGATTTCCCCTAGGCGATAGTTGGCATAAATGTCTTGCTCCATCAGTACCACTTGCAACTGTCCGGTATTGATTAGAGACGCTTTTACCAGTAACTCACCAATTTTCATGCTGCCCCCCAAGACCGCATCGTTGTCGTGTTGAATGTTTTTAAGAGGTTTGGGGAACGGAATCTGTGGTTGCACTAGGCACTAGTCTAAACTAGGCTTGCTACCACCTATACTCAGGCTGTCTTAGATCCGTTCCATTGATTACAAAAATCAATAAAAATTTATAGACGCAAATTGTATGGCTAGGGTTATAGATTTTATCTGCAAGAAGTAAACTATTGCTGTTGTCATCGCGCTAGGATCTGTCTAGAGGGTTTGGGTCTGTACCTGTCATTATTCCCCTGCGGCTGGCCAATCTTTCCGGTGGGGGGTGTTTTTTAGTTTCTTTGATTCAGGATTGTTTGCGCCCTTGGGTTATGGATCTGGTACTGTGCCATCAAATTGCTGATTTTGACACGCTGGGGGCAGCAGTGGGTCTGGCACGGCTGTATCCGGGCACAAAAATTGTGTTAACGGGGGGAACCCATCCCAAAGTGGGGGAGTTCTTGGCCTACCACCGGGATGAATATCCCCTGATTGAGGCGCGGGCGGTAGATCCCACCCAGCTTCGCCAAGTCTGGATTGTGGATACCCAATGGTGCAAGCAGTTGGGGCCAGCAGCGGCATGGCTGGCGCAACCCCAAGTCGAGATTACCGTTTACGATCATCATTTGGAAATCAAGGGGGATATTGCCGCTACCACTCTTTGTCTTGAGCCGGTCGGAGCGACCAGCACGATCATTACTGAGCGGTTGCAGGCTGCCAATGTTGCTTTAACACCGACAGAAGCAACGGTCCTAGCTCTGGGTATTCATGCGGATACGGGATCCCTGACGTTTGAGCAAACGACGGTGCGGGATGTGCAGGCGCTGGCTTGGCTGCTGAGCCAAGGTGCCCATCAACGGGCGATCGCCACCTATAGTGAGGCCGGTCTCAGTCGCGATCTGCAACCCCTCTTACGCCAAGCATGGGCAGATTTACACCACCAGGAGCACCACGGCTATCGCGTCGGTTGGGTATTGTTGGCCACAGAGGACTATCTGCCCGGGTTGTCGCGGCTCATTATCCAACTGGCAGACCTCAGTGAGTGTGATGCCATCCTACTGGGCCATGCCTACCGCCACAACCATCTGGCGGTGATTGCCCGCAGCCAGATTCCGGGGGTAAACGTGGCACAACTGCTCCAGACCATTGGGGGTGGGGGTCATGCCCAAGCGGCGGCGGCCACAATGATCACCCCAACGCCGCAGCAGGTACTCAAGGATCTCTATGAGTCTCTGTGCCAACAGATTCCCCATCCCCCCACGGCGGCTGAACTCATGTCCTCGCCGGTGCGCACGGTGCGTCCTGAGACGCCTATTGCCGATGCCCATCGGGTGCTGCTGCGCTATGGTCACTCTGGCTTATCGGTGGTGGCTGCCACCGGCGAATTGCTGGGAATTATTTCGCGGCGCGATTTGGATATTGCCCTACACCACGGCTTTGCCCATGCCCCTGTCAAGGGTTACATGAAAGCGCCGGTGCGCACGATTCGTCCCGAGACTCCTTTGCCGGAGATCCAAGCCTTGATGGTGCAGTACGATATTGGGCGACTGCCCGTGATGAATGCCCAAGGAGATCTCTTAGGGATTGTTACCCGCACTGATGTGTTGCGCCATGTCTATGCCCTGACTGCGGAGACGGAAACCGTGTGCCCGCTGCCAACGCTAAATCTTTACACGGCGCTGCGCCAGCGGCTGCCCTCGTTGCTGTGGGAACTGCTGCAACACGCTGCCAAAATTGCGAAGGAACGGGGCTGGCAGCTGTACCTTGTTGGGGGGGCGGTGCGGGATCTGCTGTTGGCGATCGCCCAAGGCTCCGATGCGGTTCCCACCCGCGAGTTTGATCTGGTGGTGGATGGGGTGCAGCAGGAGGCGGCAGCGGGGGTACAGCTTGCCCAAGCCCTCCACGGGATGTATCAGGAGACGGATCTACAGGTGTATGGCCAGTTTCAGACCGCTGCCCTGCACTGGCCGAAGTCCTCGCCATTGGCGGGCTTTGCCGTGGATATTGCCACTGCCCGCAGCGAGTTTTACCCCTACCCGGCGGCGCATCCGGAAGTGGCTGCCAGTTCTATTCGCCAGGATCTTTACCGCCGTGACTTTACAATTAATGCCTTGGCGTTGCGCCTGACGGCACCCCGGCACGGAGAAGTCCTAGACTTTTTTGGCGGACGGGAAGATTTAGAGCGGCGTTTAATTCGGGTGTTGCACCCCAATAGCTTTATTGAAGACCCAACCCGGATTTTTCGGGCGGTGCGCTTTGCGGTGCGTCTGGGGTTTGCGATCGAGGCCCAAACCCGCCAGTACATTGAGTACGCCCTCACCAGTGGCGTTTTTGAGGGGGTGGATCGCGCCACGGCCAAACGACCGTCCCTCCAAAGCCGCCTGCGCAATGAGTTGCGTCACCTACTAGAGCTACCTGTTACCCCCGAAGAAGCCTTTGCGGGCGATCGCGCCCTAACCCTATTGGCGGAGTTGGGGGCACTTCAGTGCTTAGATCGACAGGTGCGCTTTACGGCCACCGAGCGCGGTCAGTTGGAATTGGTGTGGCAGTGGTGGCCGCAACTACCCCAACGGCAAGAGTGGCAAACGTTTCCCCTTTGGCAATTGCTGCTCTTAGCCTTGATCGTGAATGTGCCTAGTGCCGTGGCGATCGCCCGTCAACTGCAACTGAGTGAGGAAGCGGTTCGCTGGCTACAGACATTACCCCACCTGCGCCAGCACTGGCAGACCACTGTTGCCACCACCCGCCGTTTGAGTACCTACTGTCAATGTTTAGAGGGCTATCCGCTGCCGTTGTTGGTGCTGCTGGCGGCTCAATTACGGGGGGATTCGGCGGCACCGCACCTGATTGAACGGTTACGGCACTACCTCTGGCAGTGGCGACTGCAAAAAAGTATCCTCAACGGTCATGATCTGCAAGCCTTGGGCTACAAGCGTGGCCCCCAGTTACGGCAGATCTTGGAAGAGTTACGGGCGGCAACCTTAGATGGCCTAGTGAGCGATCGCGCCGGTGCGGTGGCCTATCTGCAACGCCATTACCCGTTGCCTTCCTAGGAGCCAAGATTGAGACTGAGCTTATGACAGAGGGCTACATTTTAGGCACCCGTGTTGTTGTGACCACCTATGAGCAGGTGTGCGATCGCCTCGGTGAATGGATTGCCGCCGCCAGTGGTGGCTATATCGTAGCCGCCAATGTTCATGTGGTCATGACGGGCGTGTGGCAGCAGGACTTCCAAGCGGTGGTGAACGGTGCCCGTATGGTGACTGCCGATGGGATGCCCTTGGTGTGGGGGTTGCGCTTACTGGGCTGTCGAGAGGCGCAGCGGGTCTATGGGCCACAGTTAATGTTGGCGGTGTGCGATCGCGCCGTTCGGGAAGGCTGGCGCATTTTTCTGTACGGCAGTGAGCCATGGGTACTAGAGCGCTTGCAAACCCAGCTTGAGACGTGGTTTCCGGGGCTAAAAATTGTCGGGAGCTATGCCCCCCCCTTCCGTCCCCTGACACCGGCGGAGGAGGCCGCCGATCGCCAGCGCATCCGTGCGAGTGGTGCCGATGTGGTCTTTGTCAGTTTAGGCTGTCCCAAACAGGAACGCTGGATGGCGCGGCAAAGCCCATTCCTGCCCGCTGTTCTACTTGGAGTCGGCGCCGCCTTTAACTTCCACAGTGGCGTGGTGGCGCAGGCACCCCCTTGGCTCATGGCGCTAGGGCTAGAGTGGCTATTTCGCCTCTTGCAAGAACCGCGCCGCCTTTGGCAACGCTACCTGATCAATAACCCGACCTTTATCGTGCTTTTTTGTGGTCAATTACTGGGGCATACGTTCCACCGTTGGCGGAGGCACCATCCCCACTGAGACCCCAAGGGTTTGCAGGGGCGATCGCCCCACCTGCTGCCGCGCCCACTGCACACTCCGACGCAGGTGTAGGGCAAAGGGAACGGCATTGGCTGTGGGTACCGTTTCAAAATAGTGGATTAAACTCAGACCACTCAGGCGCAACACGTAGGCCGCCGTAGCTCCCTGTAAACAACTGCCAGCGAGATAGGTTAGGGAATTTCCCTTTAGCCACTGCCCCACCGATTGGCTGCCCAGTTCCACCGCACCTAGCTGCACCATCAGCCGCAGTAGCTCCTTCGCCACCGGCTCGGCATCTGCCAAACGAAAAGAGCGCTGGTAAATTTGCCCTAGCTCCCAAGTCAGGCGCACCAGTAAGCCACCCGCCACAACTAAATCGACTAACGGTAGCGGGTTGATGGCCGTAGCGGCAGCGGCCAACCATTGGTATCGCTCCATAATCGGCTGTGCCCGCTCACGGCGGTAACCATTTAAGGCCGTTTGCGCCTGCTGATAAAGTTGCTGAGCGCGGCGGTAGATCCCTGCCCACACTAACCGAGAGCGCTCTTGACCAAGAATCTGGGTAAGGGTTGTGGCCAAGGGCTGAGTCTGTCCCTCACTCAGCCAGAGCAGGTGCTCTGTGCCAAGGTTCAACTGCCGTAGTTGCTGCTGCAAATGGACTCGCACTCGCTCCGCCTCCGCACTGCGCTCCGGCCAGCCGACAACCACAAGGCGATAGTGATTTGCCACCAACACCCGCAGCATCTCAAACTCGCTGGCGGTTAGGGCACCTGACACAACAAAGAGCACCAGATCCGCTTGGGGTACAGTGCTTAGGGATTGCTGGTGGAGATGACAGTCCGGGAGGTTAAAGGCCGCGACAACCCGGACAAGATCGGCGACGCAGCGATGAGATTGACCGAGGATACAGAGTTCGACGGTGGGGGTTTCAAGGCGATGCTGCAACTGCTCATAGGTTTGCTGCAACGGAGCTTGCGTTGTTGCCGGTAGTTCTTGGAGTAGGGCATGGGCTTCGGCTAACTCGGCTTTCACCTGCTGCGGTTGCAGAACCCGCGGGGGGGGGACGACGGTAGGGGTTACGGGCGATCGCCGCCAGTACCAGTAGCCTAGTCCCAGCCCGAGGAGCACTAGCCATCCCCAAGGGTGTTGAGCAACCCAACCGCTAAGCGCCAACAAAATTACGACTGCCGCAATGGCCATGCCTAGAACCTAAACACATTCGCCCTTGTGTTAGCTTACCCTGACAAGTCCAGTAAACTCAAATCCCCACGACCGCTAACGGCTGGCAGCAGCCACTTGGGCGATCGCCTGCTTGAGAATGCGATGCTCTTGCACCTGAATACGCGCATGGAGCGTTTCTGGGGTGTCATCCGCCAGCACGGGCACAGCCGCCTGTACCAAAATTGGGCCGCTATCCACCGCTTCTTCAACCAAGTGCACCGTACAGCCGGTAATTTTCACACCCGCTGCCAAGGCTTGCTCAACCGCGTGCAGCCCCCGAAAACTGGGCAGCAAACTGGGGTGGAGATTCAGCACCCGCTGCGGATAGGCATTGAGGAGCACGGGGGTAACAATCCGCATCCAGCCCGCCATCACCACCCACTCGACTTGGTGGGCTTTGAGGGTGTCAACAATGGCGGTATCTAAGCTCTCGCGGCTATCGTAGTGGCGATGGTTCAGAAGCACACTCGGAACCTGCCACCGCTGTGCCCGCTCAGCCACCAGAGCCTGCGGGTTGTTGTAGATCAAGACCTGAATCGTTGCGGCTAGCTCACCGTTGGCGATCGCCTCCGCTAGCGCCGCAAAATTTGTACCACTACCGGAAGCAAGCACCCCCAACCGGAGGGGCGCAGAAGGCGTGGGCAAGGGGGCAGGAGCAGGAGAAATTAAAGTATCAGGGGACATTGGCAGAACGGCGATCGCTAATTTTGGTGTTCAACAATTCTAGAGCCTTGACCATGACCGGATCCGTGGGACGTGCCAAGAGATTCGGATTCAAGCGTAGCTCTAGATCCACGGTCGGATCGGTGGCCACGATAACATCAGGGGTAATCCCGCCCGCGGAAATATCGGTGCCCCGCGGGGTTAAGTAGCGGGCAATGGTGACCACGAGGGCAGAACCATCCCCCATTTCGTGGACAGCCTGTACCCGCACTTTGCCAAAGGTACGGGTGCCTACCACCGTGGCTCGCCCTTGATCTTGGAGGGCACCGGCTAAAATTTCGCTGGCACTGGCAGAGGTTTGGTTCACCAACACCACAAGGGGAAGTTGACTGATGGCGGTGTGCCGCGCGCGGATGGCTTCTTCGCCCTGGTGCTGTTGAATGCGGACAATGACCCCCGAGTCTAGCCATTGGCGGGTAATTTCAATCCCAGCTTCCAGTAGCCCGCCCGGATTATGGCGCAAATCGAGGATAAATCCCTGCACCCGCTCGCCTTTCAGGACATCAATGGCCTCCTTCATCTGCTGTACCGAACGGCTATTAAAGCCACTCAAGCGAATGTAGCCCACCCGTTGCTGCCCCACTGTCAGGGTTTGAAAATTAACGGTGCGGGGAATATCGCCAGCGCGGGTCAGTTCAATGCTAAAGGGTTGTGCTTTGCCCTCCCGACGCACTAACAGCCGCAGCCTTGTGCCTGCCGGACCTCGCAGGGCAAGGGTTGCCCGCTCTAACGTGAGGCGATCGCTACCGCGGCCATTAATGGCCAGAATTTCATCGCCAACTTTCAGATCACTTTTGGCTGCCACAGAGCCTGCTTGGATGCGACTGACGCGAAAGAGTTCCCCCGACTCCACAAGGGTAATGCCCACATCCACCTGCTGGCCTTGGGTTTGTAACAGTAGTTGACTGTACTCTTGGGGTGGCAAAAAACGGGTATAGGGGTCATTCAGGCGCATCAGGGTTTGCTGAATCACCCGATGGGCAGCTTCGCGGTTGGGGTACGGCTGTGCAAGCAAGTCTGTGCGAATTGAGCGCCAGTCCAACTGATTAAAACTCTGGTCAATATAGCTTTTGTAGATGACCTGCCATGCCTCATCCACCAGCGCTTTGGGAGAATCTTTGAGGGTGGATGTCGCCGCGATCGCACCCGGCATCCATAGGAGCGCGATCCCTATCCCCAGGGCCGACGAGCAACGTGTCCAACACCACTGCTCACTCACGATAGCAACTAACACCAAACGCCACATCTATTCTATAGTGAACCTCATATGAAGCTCACCCCACCTGCTGGCGCGAGGTGAGGGTGTCGGTGCTAACCTATAGCTATCTGAGTAGCCCATAGATCACACAGACAAGCCCAGCTTCTAGGCGAGCGTCCAGAACTTTTGCTGGAACGCTCCTCACTGTCATTTCTGCGAGTGAGCTTAAGAATTCCTCTGGCAGCGATATTCTGACTTCCATTTAGGTCGCAGTTGTATTGCTTACCAGAGGTGAATTTTGCCAGAGCATAGTTGTTCGACTCACGCTGCACCACTCCAGAGCCATCGTAGGCAAGCCTAGACGTGTAGGCAGCAATCACATCAATTGTCTTGCCACCAACCTCTTGCCATTTCATCTCGCTATAATTACGAATCATCGCCTTGAGCCAACCATGAAAGCGTTGACGCAAGGTAGAGCGTTTCCGTCCACCTGTTGCCTTCCATCCTTTCAGGTTCTCAAATACGATTGCCTCAGTATTGAATGCTTTAGCAATTTGTACGATTCGTTTCGAGACAAGATGTGCAATTTGTCGGTTGATATGACGGCATTTTCGATAGGTATTGGCACAGAACCCCTTGTGGAGTCGTCCACCTTTGCCCATCGTCTTACTTGCTCTGGTTGACACCGATTTCAGTCGTTTATCCCTGCGGTCTATGTCTCTTCCAGGGTGAATGCATTCCCGATGGATTACAGTACCGTCGAAGGTAACCACTGAAACCGTTGCCGTGGTGTTGATACCCAAGTCAACGGCAACCACGTTTTTATCGGGTTGCCGCTTTTCTGGATGACACTCGAAAGGAACCGAGAGATGACAGGCTCTCTTATCGAAAACGAGCGAGGGCGATAGCTGTTTATTGCTATCTACTGTATGCCGCTCTCTCAGTCCTGAGATCTGAACCGTCGTCCAAATCCAGTCAGACCCCGTAAACACCTTAATCTCCACATGGTCGTAGCCATGCAGCTTGTAGCACTGTCCTCGATACAGAACTGGGTAGCACTTGGCATCCGCAT